>Ga0308389_1000413_pt1 | contig 31679 bp, 35 predicted proteins | sample Hotspr2Sample148_FD_202362 | JGI IMG/M metagenome (GOLD analysis project Ga0308389, IMG submission 202362) | Hot spring phototrophic mat microbial communities from Mushroom Spring, Yellowstone National Park, Wyoming, United States - 20040719_148 ... | reverse complement strand
GTTGGCGGCGATCGGCGCGCCGGTCGCAAGCGCCTCGGCGAGCAGGCGCGGGGTGAAGTTCGCAACCCCGATGGCCCGGCAGAGGCCGCGCTCCTTCAGCACCTCCATCATCGCAAGCGCGCGCTTGAGCGGTACGGCCGGATTGGGCCAGTGGATCAGGAACAGATCGACATAGTCGAGCCCGAGACGCTTGAGGGAAGCCTCGAGCGCACGGTCGGGCGCCGCAAGGTTCTCCCACCAGACCTTGGTGGTGACGAAGAGGTGCTCACGCGGCACGGCCGAGTCGCGCAGGCCCTGCCCCACCGCCTCCTCGTTGCCGTACATCTCGGCCGTGTCGATGTGGCGATAGCCGAGGCCAATCGCCTCCGCGACGGCGCGGGCACAGTCCGCGCCTGAAAGCGCCCAGGTGCCGAGGCTGAGTTTGGGCATCGCAACATGCGGTGTCTCGATGCGCGGCATCTCCCCCTCCCTTGGCACGGCAAGCCTTGCGGCGTCGGCCCGCACGGTCAAGCGGCGCCGGCCCCCTTTCCCTGAGCCCGGCACTGTTCTAGGCTTCCCGTAAAGAGGTATCGGACCGGGAAGGGGAACGTCATGACCACGACACGACGCCGCCTGCTCGCCGCCGCCGCGCTCGCTCCGGCCGCGACGCTTGCCGCGCCGGGGGCGCGCGCGCAGCAGCGCTTCGAGAGCATCTTCATGTTCATCCCCGCCGGCCCCGGCGGCGGCTGGGACAGCACCGGCCGGGCGATCGAGCAGGCCGCACGCGCCGCCGGCCTGGTCGGGTCGTTCCAGTTCGAGAATGTCGGCGGCGCGGGCGGGATGGTCGGCCTGCCGCGTTTCGTCAACCAGAGGCGGAACCAGGCCAACGCGCTGATGGTCGGCGGCAGCGTGATGGTGGGCGCGGGCATCACCAACAAGTCACCGGTGACGATCGAGCACGTCCAGCCCGTGGCGCGGCTGACGGAGGAGGCGGGCGTTATCGTCGTGCCGGCAAGCTCGGAGGTGCGCGACTGGGCCGCGCTTGCGGCGAAGCTCCGGGCGAACCCGGGTTCGGTTCCGGTCGGCGGCGGTTCCGCCGGCGGCACCGACCATATCGCTCTCGCGCTCATCCTGAAGGCGCTCGGGCGCAACCCGCGCGAGGCATCCTACGTCGCCTTCGCCGGCGGGGGGCCTGCCAATGCCGCGATCCTCGGCGGCCAGGTGGCGGCAGGAATCTCCGGCTACTCCGAGTTCGCCGAGCAGATCAAGGCCGGCCGGATGCGCGCGCTCGCCACCACCGGGGAGAGGCGCGTTCCCGGCACGGACATCCCGACGCTGAAGGAGCTCGGCCTCGATGTCGTCGCGACGAACTGGCGTGGCGTGTTCTGCCCGCCCGGTCTCTCCGCGCCCCAGCGGCAGGCACTGATCGACCTGATGACGGCGATCCACGCGACCCCGCAGTGGAAAGAGATCCTTGCCGCGCGCGCCTGGGCGGATGCGTTCCTCGCGGGCGATGCCTTCGCCGCCTTTCTCAAGCAGAACATCGCCGCGACCGAGGCCGTGCTGAAAGATCTCGGGCTTGCCTGAACGCCGCCCCGTCGCGGGCGAGGTGGGCGTTTCGATCGCGCTGATCCTGCTCGCGCTTGTGTCGCTGTGGGAGAGCGCGTCGATCCCGGTCTCGCCGATCTATGCCCGCGTCGGCCCGACCGTTTTCCCCTGGATCGCCTCCTCGGGCCTGCTTCTGATCGGCGTCCTCCTGCTCGCGCAGGCGCTGCGGGGCGGCTTCGGTGTCGAGCCGGCCCTTGCGGTGGACTGGCGCGCCACGGCTTGGGTCGCCGCCGGGCTTGCCGCCAACGCGGCTCTGATCGGGAGCCTCGGCTTCGTGTTCGCGGCCATCGCCTTATTCGTATGCGTCGCGCGCGGCTTCGGCTCGGCCGCGCCGCTGCGCGATGCGGCGATCGGCGCGGCACTCGCTCTCGCCTCCTATCTCGGCTTCGAGAAGCTGCTCGGCGTCAACATCGGCGCCGGTGTGCTCGAGGGCCTTCTCTAGGGCGATGGATACGCTCGCCGCGCTTGCCGGGGGGTTTGCGACGGCGCTGACGCCAACCAATCTGCTGTTCGCCTTCGCAGGCTGCTTCCTCGGCACGGCTGTGGGCGTGCTGCCCGGGATCGGCCCGGCACTCACCGTCGCCCTCTTGTTGCCGATCACCTTCCAGGTGCCGGCGACCTCGGCCTTCATCCTGTTCGCCGGCGTCTACTACGGCGCGATGTATGGCGGGTCGACCACCTCGATCCTTCTCAACACGCCCGGGGAGAGCGCGACCATCATCACCGCCCTCGAGGGGCACCGCATGGCGCGGGCCGGGCGCGCGGGCCCCGCACTTGCAACGGCCGCGATCGGCAGTTTCGTTGCCGGCACGATCGCCACGGCCGCCTTGACCTTCTTCGCGCCGGTCGTGGTCGAGCTCGCGCTGAAGCTGGGGCCCGCCGAGTATTTCAGCCTGATGGTGATCGCCTTCGTCGCCGTCTCCTCGGTGCTCGGGCACTCGGTCCTGCGCGGGCTTGCGTCGCTCTTCCTCGGCCTGATCCTTGGCGTCGTCGGCGTCGATCTGCAGACGGGCCAGCCGCGCTTCACCTTCGGGATGCTCGAGCTGCTCGACGGGATCGAGGTGACGATCGTCGCCGTCGGCCTGTTCGCGGTTGCCGAGACGCTCCATCTCGCCACGCGGCGGCGGCACGGCGAGGACGAGATCCTGCCGCTGCAGGGCAGCCTCTGGCTCTCGCGGGAAGACTGGGCGCGGTCGTGGAAGCCGTGGCTTCGAGGCGCCCTGATCGGCTTCCCCTTCGGCGCGATCCCGGCCGGCGGGTCGGAACTGCCGACCTTCCTCAGCTACTACATGGAGCGAAAGCTCGCGCGGAAGCCGGAGGAGTTCGGCCGCGGCGCGATCGAGGGCGTGGCGGGGCCTGAGGCGGCGAACAACGCCTCCGCCGCCGGCGTGCTGATGCCGATGCTCACGCTCGGCCTGCCGACCTCCGTCACCGCGGCGATCATGCTGTCGGCGTTCCAGAGCTACGGCATCCAGCCCGGCCCGATGCTGTTTCAGACCCAAGGCGAGCTCGTGTGGGGCCTGATCGCGAGCCTCTATGTCGGCAACGCGATACTGCTCGTTCTGAACCTGCCGCTCGTCGGGCTCTGGGTGAGGATCCTGAAGATCCCCGCACCGCATCTCTACGCCGGCATCCTGGTGTTCGCCACGATCGGCGCCTACGGCGTCTCGAACTCGGTGGTCGATCTGCTCGTGATGTACGCCGTCGGCATCGTCGGGCTGTTCATGAAGCGCTACGACTTCCCCGTGGCGCCGACGGTGATCGGCATGATCCTCGGCCCGCTCGCCGAGCAGGCCTTCCGCCAGGCGCTGACGATCAGCCAGGGCGACGTCACCACCTTCGTCACCCGCCCGATCAGCGCCACCTTCCTCGCGATCGCACTCCTGCTCGGGGTCGGGCCTTGGCTTTGGCGCGCGCTCAAGGCTTCGCGCGCCGCGCGCGCCTGAGAGGCGCCATCATCCGCCGCTAGACCACGCGCATGCTCGTCCTCCGACGCGCTGTCTGGCTCGCGCTCACGCTCGTCTTCGCGGCCCTGCCGCTCGTTCTCCTCGCGGCGGCCCTCGGCGAGGGCGGGTGGACGCCATGGGAAGCCATCGCCTTCGCGGCGCTCGCGGTCACGGCGCCGTGGGTCGGCACGATGGCGGCCTCGTCTGTGATCGGTGCGGTGCTGCTGCTCACCGCGCGCGACCCGCTCGCCGCCACTTGGCCCGGGGTCGCGCGCGGCGAGGGCCTGCCCAGGCTTAGGACCGCGCTTCTGCTCTGCCTCAGGAACGAGGACACGGCCGCAGCGCTCGGGCGGATCGCGCCTCTGCTCGACGGGCTCGCCGCCGCCGGGGCGGCGGATCGTTTCGCCCTGTTCGTTCTTTCCGACACGCCAGCGGGCGCGCATGCCGACGCGGAGGCGTGCGCCGTCGAGGCGTTCTGCGCCGCGCGTCCCGAGGCCCCCGCGATCCACTACCGAAGACGCGAGGTCAACACAGGGTTCAAGGCCGGCAATGTCATGGAATGGGTGAGGCATCGCTCGGCCGGGTTCGAGACGATGATCACGCTGGATGCCGACAGCGTGATGACGGCGGGGACGGTGCTCGAGCTTGCCCGCCTGATGGAGGCGAACCCGCATGCGGCGCTGATCCAGACACTGATCGTCGCCCGCCCGGCGCTCGTTCCGTTCCCGCGCCTGTTCCAGTTCGGCATGCGCCACGGCATGCGCGCCTATGCCGCCGGGATCGCCTGGTGGCAGGGGCCTGACGGGCCCTACTGGGGCCACAACGCGATCATCCGCGTCGCCCCCTTCGCGGCGCATGGAGACCTTCCCGCCCTGCCCAACGGAGAGGCGATCCTGAGCCATGACCAGGTGGAGGCGGCGCTGCTGCGCTCTGCTGGGCACGAGGTCCGGCTCGACCCACGCGAGACCGGCAGCTATGAGGCGAACCCGCCGTCGCTCCTGCCGTTCCTTGTGCGGGACATTCGCTGGATGGCGGGCAACCTGCAGTATCTCGCGCTCCTGCGCCTGCCCGGGTTCACCGTCGTCGGTCGGCTCAACCTTGTCTTCGCCATCCTCCTGTTCGCTGCCGCGCCGCTTGCGGTGGTCGCGTCGGTGGCGCTGATGCTGAACGCTCTCTCGTCCGATCCGGCGTCCGCGGTCGATCGCCCGCTCGGGCTCGCCGCAACGCTCGCCTATCTCGGAGGCTACTTCTCGCACAAGCTCTGCGGCGCGTTTCAGGCGGCGGTCGATCGGCGCGCGCGTAGGTCATACGGCGGCGGGTGGAGGCTCGCGCTCGGTGCCGCGCTCGAGTTCTGCCACGGCCTCGTGCTCGAGGTGATCCGAGCGGTGAACCAGACGGGCGGGATGTTGGCGCTCGCGCTCGGGCGGAGGATCGGCTGGGCGCCTCAGCTGCGCGAGGAGCGCGGCGTGTCCTGGGCAGAGGCGGCGCGCGGCCTCTGGTGGCACAGTCTCCTGGGCGTTGCGGGGCTTGCGGGGTTCGCCGCCGCCGGGCCGGTGGCGTTCCTCTGGGCCCTGCCGTTCCTCGGCGGACTTGTGCTCGCCATCCCGTTCTGCGTGGTGACGTCCGACCCCGCCCTCGGCCGGCGCCTCGTTCGGGCTGGGATCGCCGCGATCCCGGAGGAGAACGATCCGCGCTCGCCCTTCCCGCCGCTTGGGTGACCCTCGTCGCAGCGCTCTACGGGAATGTGCAGACGCGGGCAAGATGCGCGCGCTGCCGCGCTCACCTAGGTGGGCGGCGCGCTCACCAGCACGAACGTTCGCGGCCAAGCAAAGCGACATTGCGCCGTGGCGGGATCGCACTTGGGGGGCAGAACCTGGAAGGCGGCGTCTTGTTGGCGCGTGCGGTCCCGGCAACGTGGATCAGACATTGAAGCGGAACAGCATCACGTCGCCGTCGCGCACCACATAGTCCTTGCCCTCGATCCGCATCCTGCCCGCCTCCTTCGCCCCCTGCTCGCCGCCGAAGGCCACATAGTCCTCATACGAGATCGTTTCGGCTGCGATGAAGCCGCGCTCGAAATCGCCATGGATCACGCCTGCCGCCTGGGGCGCCTTCGTGCCCTGGACGATCGTCCAGGCGCGCGCCTCCTTCGGCCCTGCCGTGAAGAAGGTGATCAGGCCTAAGAGCGCGTAACCTGCGCGGATCACCCGATCGAGGCCGCTGTCGGCGAGGCCGAGCCCCTCGAGGAAGGCGGGCTTGTCCGCCTCCGGCAGCTGGCTGATCTCTGCCTCGATCGCCGCCGAGACAACGACATGCCCCGCCCCCTTCGCCCGCGCCATCTCCGCGACCCGGGCGGAGTGCGCGTTGCCGGACGCGGCCGACGCCTCCTCCACGTTGCACACGTAGAGAACGGGCTTGGTGGTCATGAGGCCGAGCGTGCGCGCGACCGCCTCCTCCCCGGGGCCGATCGCCGCCCGTGCGGGCCTTCCCTCCTGCAGCGCTGCGATCATCCGCTCGACGAGCGCGAGCAGGGCGGCACTCTCGCGGTCGCCGCCGCGCGCCCGTTTCGTGAGCGTGCCGAGGCGACGCTCGAGGCTCTCGAGGTCGGCGAGCATCAGTTCGGTCTCGACCGTCTCGGCATCGCGAACCGGGTCGACCGACCCTTCCACATGCGTCACGTCGGGATCGTCGAAGCAGCGCAGCACGTGGATGATCGCGTCCACCTCGCGGATATGGGCGAGGAACTGGTTGCCGAGCCCCTCGCCCTTGGAGGCACCGCGCACGAGCCCCGCGATGTCGACGAACTCGAGGCTGGTCGGCACGATCCGCGCGCTCCGGGCAAGCCGCGCGAGCGTCTCGAGCCGCCTGTCCGGAACCGCCACCCGGCCGAGATTCGGCTCGATCGTGCAGAATGGGTAGTTCGCCGCCTGCGCCGCGACCGTCGCCGTCAGCGCGTTGAAGAGGGTCGACTTGCCGACATTCGGCAGGCCGACGATGCCGCAGGTGAACCCCATCGCCTCTCCTCGCTTCGGGCGGTCTCCCCAAGCCCGGACACCGCTCCACCTTCAGCTGCTCCGCGTCGTCGCGCCCAAGGCCGATGACCGGTTACGCGGACGATGCGCCCTAGGGCCCCGGCTGGGTCAGGGCCGCTACCCGGTTCATGAACGCCTCCGCCCGCCCTTCCGCGAGCAGCGGCGCGGCTTCGGCCACCGCCTCGAGCAGGCGCTCGAGCCAGGCGCGGTCCTCCTTCGCGAAGTCGCCAAGCACATGGCCGGTCACCCGCTCCTTCTGGCCCGGATGGCCGATGCCGAGCCGCACCCGCCAGTAGTCCTGCGCGCCGAGAGCGCGGTCGATCGAGCGCAGACCGTTGTGGCCAGCCGCCCCGCCTCCTTTCTTGACGCGCACCTTGCCCGGCGGAAGGTCAAGCTCGTCATGGAACACGCAGATCGACTCCGGCGGGAGCCGGTGGAAATGCGCTGCCTGCTGCACCGAGGCGCCGCTGTCGTTCATCCAGGTCTCGGGCTTGAGGGCGAGGATCCTCTCCCCCGCGATCGTTCCGTCGGCGACCTGGCCGCGGAAGCGGGACCGCCACGGCGAGAAATGGTGCCGCGCGGCGATCGCGTCGAGCGCCATGAAGCCGATGTTGTGCCGCTGGCGCGCGTGCTGAGGCCCCGGATTGCCGAGGCCGACCCAGAGCTTCATCGCACCCCCGCCCGCCCCGGAACCGGGGCGTGGCCGCTACTTCTTCGCAGGCTTGGCGGCCGGCGCGGCCTTGGCCCCGCCGCCCGAAGCGGCCTTGCCGCCGGCGGCAGGTGCCGCACCCTTCGCCGGCGCCGCCGAGGACGCCGCCTCGGCCGACGCCGCCGTCTCGACCTGCTTGGTGGGTGGCGCGATCGTCGCGATGGTGAAATCGCGGTCGGCGATCACCGGCCTGATCCCGGGCGGAGCCTTCACCGCACTCCAGTGGATCGTATCCCCGATCGTGAGGCCGGTGAGGTCGATCTCGAACTTCTCGGGAACCGTCTCGGGCGTGCAATAGACCTCGACCTCGTGGCGCACGACGTTCAGCACCCCGCCCGCCTTCAGCCCGGGCGAGGCGGCCTCGTTGAGGAACACCACCTCGACGCCGACGCGGATCTCCTGCCCGGCGGCGAGGCGCTGGAAATCGACGTGCTGCGGCCGGTCCGTCACCGGGTGGAACTGGACGTCGCGCAGGAGCGCACGCTCGGTCACCTCGCCCACCTTCACATCATAGAGGCGCGACCGCCAGCCCGGCCGATGCAGCTCCTTAAGCACCACCCGCGGATCGACCGAGAGGAGGCGCGGCGGCTGCTTCGCCCCGTAGATCACCCCGGGCACCTGGCCCGCACGCCGTGTCGCCCGCGCCGCCCCCTTGCCGGCCCGCTCGCGCGCCACGGCCTCGATCGTCACGACCTCGACCATCGTCGGCTCCTTCGCGAAAGAGAAGCGCCGGCCTCCAGGGGTGCCGGCGCGGCGAGGCCTTTAGGGGAAACCGCCGAGAAAGGCAAGTCAGGCCGGAGGATGGACCTCGAGCGTCCAGGCCCCGGCCCGATCGGCGGGCGGGCGGACGAACAGAGGGGTGGCGTTCGGCGTCCGCACATTCACCTCGAGCCCGAGGGCAGAGCGTATGGCACGCCAGAACGCCCCGTGGCCGACGAGAAGCACCACGGGCGGCTCGCCGAGCGCTCGGTTGACCGCGGCGACGGCGCGGGTGCGGAGATCGGCGAAGCGCTCCCCGCCGGGCGGGGTGTAGCGTTCCGCCACCCACTCGGCGAACCACGCGCCCATCGGCTGGCCTTCGTGCGTGCCGAAGGCGCTCTCGCGGAGGTCCTCGTCCTCGGCGAGCGGCAGGCCGAGCTCGGCGGCGACGATCTCGGCGGTGCGCCGCGCCCGCGCAAGCGGGGAGTGGATGATCGTGGTGATGCCCCGACCCTTCAGCAGCTTCGCCGCAGCCTCAGCCTGAGCGATGCCGCGTTCGTTCAGGGGAATGTCGGTGCTGCCCTGGCTGAGCGACCGCGCGTTCCACTCCGTCTCGCCATGGCGCAGGAACCAGAAGGCGACGGGGGTGATCACCAGCAGCCGAAGCCGTCCGCGCGGCGGGCCGCGTCGGCCAGAGGGGCGGTGCCGCCCCCCTCGCCCCCCGTGCCGGCGCCTCCGGCCGCAGCGGCCATTCAGGCAAGCCCCTCGGCGGCGAGCGCCCGCTTTGTCGCCTCGCGCGCGGCCACCCGGTCATGGAGACGCTTGAGGGCAGGGAAGTCGGAGAGCTCTTTGCCAGTGCGCGGCACCCAGCGGGCGATCACGAAAAGGTAGTCGTCCACCACCGAGTGGCCGGACGGGAGCGCGGTGTCGCGCCCGTCAAGCATCTCCTCGGCGATCGTGAGATACTTGATCGTGTCGGCCTTAGCCTTCTCGCTCGCGGCCGGGGCGTGCGCCGGGTCGCCCACGAAGCGTTCGGCGCGGAGGATCCGGGTGAAGCCGCCGTTGTGGATGCTGCCCGAGATGAAGTTCATCCACTCGAGCGCGCGGGCCTCGCCGTCCGCGTCGTCCGGCAGAAGCTTCGCCTCAGGGCTCGTGCGCGCGACCCAGAACAAAAGGGCCGGGCACTCCGTGAGCACAGAGCCATCGTCGCGCGCAAGCACCGGCACCTTGCTCTTCGGGTTGACCTTCAGGAACTCGGGCGAGAACTGCTCGCCGTCCTTGAGGTTCACGCGCACCGCCTCGAAGCTCTTGCCGCTCTCGTGCAGCGCGATGTGGACGGCGAGGCTGCAGGCGCCCGGGCTGTAGAACAGCTTCATCGTCAACGTGACCTCTGGCGTTCGGGGTGAAGCGGGCGGCACTCTGATCAGGCGGCGCCGGGGGCGCAAGAGGGGGCGGGAGGATCGGGATGGCCGAGACGGCGGGAAGCGTGGTGGCGTTCTGGCGCGACGCCGGGCGCGAGCGCTGATTCCGCCGCGACGACGCGTTCGATAAGCTGTTCCGCGATCGTTTCATGGCGCTGCACCTCGAGGCCGCGGCGCGCGCGCACGACGACTGGGTGGAGGCGCCCGAGAGCGCGCTTGCGCTCCTGATCCTGCTCGACCAGTTCCCCCGCAACGCCTTCCGCGGCACGACACACATGTACCCGCGCGCGCTTGCCTTCGCCGAGGCGGCGATCGCGGCGGAGCATGACCGCAGCGTCGCTTAGGACCTCCGCGTGTTCTTTCTACCTGCCCTTCATGCACGCGGAGTACCTGGGCCACCAGGAGCGGTACGTTGCGCTCTGCGGGCCCTTGTACGGAGAGACGCTCAAGCATGCGCTCGTCCACCGCGACATCATTGCGCGTTTCGGCCGTTTCCCGCACCGCAACCCCGCCTTCGAGCGCATGACAACGTCAGAGGAACAGGCGTTCCTCGACTTGGGCGGCGTCGCGGGCTGATGCGGAGACGCAGGATTTCCGCTTTCAGAGCGAGATCACGTTATCAGGCGGGTTGGCGGCAAGCGCTGCATAAAGCTGGGGAAAGCAGCCTGCCACCACACCCGGCACGCAGTCCTTCGGCTTGACCTCGCCTCGGCCGCACTGGTGGAAATCGCCCTCACCAAGGCCGCGGCGGATCGCACAGTCGTCGCACATCATGAGGAGAATGTTGCGCTCGGCAGCGAGCTTGGCCAGCCGCTCTCCAATCTCGTCGCCACGGCGAAGCACGAAGAGATTGTCGTCGAAAAACATCATGCCGACCACCTCGGCACCATGCTGCCCTGCTTCGAGCTGCGGCAGGATCATCCGCGCGAGCTTGAAGGTTGCAGCCATGGGAGAGATGAACACGTAGGCGACCTTCACAGCACCCCTCACTGGCAAAAGAGATGGTTAATGTTATAACATTTCGTGATGGAGACGCAAGCTGTGTGACGTGCGCCGATGCAGGCGCGGTTTCGCGACCGACCGCCGCGCTTGTCGTCCAGCGGCTGTGGCAGCGCGCCTCAGCAGAACAGCGAGCTGACGGAGCTCTCCTCGCTGATCCGCCGGATCGCCTCGGCGAGCAGAGGCGCGATCGTGATCTGGCGGATGTTGTGGCTGACGCGAACCGCTTCGGTCGCGAGGATGCTGTCGGTCGTGGTCATCATCTCGATCGGCGAGGCGGCGACACGCGCCACCGCCCCGCCTGAGAACACCCCGTGCGTGACATAGGCCGAGACACCGGTCGCGCCGTTCTTCATCAAGGCCTCGGCCGCATTGCAGAGCGTTCCGGCGGAATCAACGATGTCGTCAACAAGGATGCAGTGCCGCCCCTCGACCTCGCCGATCACGTTCATCACTTCCGACACGCCCGCGCGCTCGCGCCTCTTGTCGATGATGGCGAGATCGACGTTCAGCCTGGTTGCGATCTGCCGCGCCCGCACCACCCCCCCGACATCGGGGGAGACAACGATCAGGTCACGGCCCTTGTAGCGCTCGCGTATGTCGGCGGCGAACATCGGCGCGGCGAAGAGGTTGTCGACCGGGATGTCGAAGAAGCCCTGGATCTGCCCGGCGTGAAGGTCGAGCGTCAGAACCCGGTCGGCGCCTGCCTCGGTGATGAGGTTCGCGACGAGCTTGGCCGAGATCGGCGTGCGCGGCCCCGATTTCCGGTCCTGCCGCGCATAGCCGAAATAGGGGATCACCGCGGTCGCGCGCCGCGCCGAGCCGCGGCGCAGCGCATCGAGCGTGATCAGGAGCTCCATCAGGTTGTCGTTCGCGGGATAGGACGTCGACTGGACGACGAACACGTCCTCGCCGCGAACGTTCTCGTGGATCTCGACGAACACCTCCATGTCCGCGAAGCGCCGGACCGAGGCCTTGGTGAGCGGGATGTTCAGCGCCGTCGCGACCGCCTCGGCAAGCGGGCGGTTGGAGTTGCAGGCGACGATCTTCATCGCTGGCGGAACCTTTTGGGCTTGGCGGAGCGCACGGCGAGACGACCGGCGGGCGGTTGGTAGCAACGGCACGGAACCGTGTAAACCGGGCCTCAGGGCCGGCGCGGGGCGTCAGTCGCCGTCGCGGTGGCGGCGTATGACCTCGACCACCCCTTGCGCGGCCTGATCGGCCACGATCACCGCCACATCCCCCCACAGCCCGTCGAGCGCCCCGCGCGGCACCTCGTTGAGCTGCGCCACGCGCCCGAGCTCGAGCCCGTCGGCGCGGAACACGGTCCAGACGATCTCGACACGCTCGCGCGCCCGGCCGGCGGGAGCACGTGCCACCCGGCCGGCTATGCGGAACTCGGCCTCTGCCCCCTCCGGCGCCACCACCACGCCCTCGCGTTCGAGCGCAGCGCGCAGCGCGCGATCGAGCGAGCGGGCGCCGTCTCCCGGCGCGCCGACGATCGCGGGAAGCGTGGCCGAAGGGAGGCGCCTGGCAGCCGCCCCAGGGGCCTGCTCCCGCGCGCTCGCCTCCACCGCGCCGAGCATGCGCAGGATCGCCGGCGCGGCATCAGACGCCACGGCCCGGAGCGTCTCCGGCGCGGCCTCTGCCCAGGCTCGGGCCGGCACCGGCCGCGGCCCTCCCGTGGCGGCGATCTGCCTGCCGTCACGACCCGTGAGCGAATAGGTCAGGCGGACGAGCCCCGCCTCCGCCTCGCCGTTCACGAGCAGACGGTATTCGGGGTTCCGTATCCCCGCAGCGGTGGCGGGCACCTCGAGCTCCTGAAGCGCCGAGGCAAGCTCAGCGGCGAAGCGCTGCGCCCGGTCAGCCCCGAGCCCGGCCGAGGCGGGCGGGGGGATGACGATCCGCGCCGGCGGCGGGCGGATGAGCGACACGGGCGCGGGCGAGGGGGTGCTGCCCGGCTCGAACGGCATCGGCAGGGAGACGCAGCCCGCGAGCGCGAGAGCGACGATCACCGCCCGCGCGAGGCCAAGATCAGAGCGCACAGGTCGCGAGCATCCCGAGCAGAAGCAGGAAGAGGAACATCCAGAGATAAGGCATGGCACGGCGTTCCTAGCACGCCGGCGCGGTCCGGGGCAGGGCGGCCGTCAGGGCAGCCCGATCGCCGAAAGCTGGTGCCCGATCGGGCCCTCGCCCGCGAGGGTGGCGCGGCGATAGCTGAAGAAGCGCTCCGCCTCGGCGAAGGTGTCGGCCGCCACCACGGCGACCGTGCCGACCCCGGCCGAGGCAAGCGCCGCGGCGCAGAAGCCGGCGAGATCGAACTGGGCATGGCCCGGGCGGCCGGGCGAGAAGAACCGGGCGTTGCCAGGGTCGGCCTCGAGGAAGCGGGTGCGGAACGCGGCATCGACCTCGTAGCTCGCCTGGCGGATCGAGGGGCCGATCACGGCGGCGATCCGCTCGCGCCGTGCGCCGAGACGCTCCATGGCCGCGACCGTCGCGCCGACGATCCCGGCAAGAGCGCCGCGCCAGCCGGCATGCGCCGCCCCGATGACGCCGGCCTCCACGTCGGCGAACAGGATCGGCGCGCAATCGGCCGTGACGATGCCGAGCAGCACCCCGCGCCGGCGCGTGACCATCGCATCCGCCTTTGGCCGCGCCCCCGTCGCCCAGGGCTCCTGCAGCACAACGACCTCGGCCGAGTGCACCTGGAACAGCCCGACGAGCCGGTCGGGAGCGAAGCCGAGCGAGCGGGCGGCGCGGGCGCGGTTCTCGGCCACCGCCTCAGGGTCGTCCCTTCCCGAGAGCGAGCAATTGAGGCTCGCGAAGGCGCCACGCGACACCCCGCCCGCGCGGGTGAAGAACCCATGCGGCAGCGCGTCGAGCGACGGGTCTGTCAGCGGCGCGAGGGTCATGGGGCGAAACCGGGGAGGAGCGGCAGGCGAGGGTCGCAGACCGCGAGCGCCTTGACCAGAAGCCCCATCGCGTCGGGGTCCATCAGACGCCGCGCTCCGGCCTGCAGCGACCGTGCCACGCCAGGGGCGGCGTTGCGGCAGAGGATCGCGGTGCGCTCGGGCAGGCCGAGGCGTCGCAGGAACTCTCCCTGCGGCACCGGGCCCTGTACGGCGGCACCGGCTGCGCGCGCGGCGGCGGCGACGGCGCGCCAGTCGACATGGGCGGTGAGGTCGGCGCTTCCGGGAGACTCGAGCGGGTCGGCCCGGGCGTGGCCGCGCACCGCCTGGAGGCTGTCCACGGGCGTCACATCCGCCGGCCCATAATCGAGGAAGAGAGCCGCTCCGCCCGAGGCGGCAAGCCGCGCGCCGAGCCAAGCGGCGAGATCGCGCGCCGCCTCGCACACCTCGCCGCCGCCGAGCGCGCGGATGTCCTCTGGCGGCTCCGCCGGAACCGTCACGAAGCGGTGCCGCCCGCCCTCCGACACCACCGCCACCTCGCGCCAGGCCCCGCCCTCGCGCAGGAAGCGGCGTATCGGCAGGGCATCGAGGAACTCGTTGGCGATCAGGATCAGCGGGCCGGGAGGCAGGGAGAGGGGATCCTCGTGCCAGGCAGCGACGGCGCCGCCGAGGCGGTCAGCCTGGGCCGCGCGCAGGCGCGGGCTCGTCTCGACGAGATGGAGGCGAAGGGTGTCGCGGAAGCGCGGGGCTGCGCGCGCCACGGCACGCAGCGCATCCGCCATCAGCGTGCCGCGGCCCGGGCCGAGCTCGGCGAGGATCACCGGCGCGGGCGCGCCCATCTCCTCCCACACAGCGGCGGCCCAGAGGCCCAAGAGTTCGCCAAAAGCCTGGGTGATCTCGGGAGCGGTGATGAAATCGCCCGCCCGCCCGAACGGGTCACGCGCGGCGTAATACGCAGCGTTGGCGTCGGCCATGAACCGGTCGAGCCGCACCGGGGCAGAGCCGGCGATCGCCTGCGTCGGCCGCATCACGCCACCCTGCGCCGGCCGCTCGTGGCCACGAGCCAAAGCCCCGCCGCGAGCATCGGAAGCGACAGGAGCTGCCCCATGGTCGTGCCGAAGACGAGGAACCCCAGGAACGCGTCCGGCTCGCGGAACAGCTCGCCGATGCTGCGCGCCACCGCGTAGCCGGCAAGGAAGAGGCCGGCGAGCAGGCCGCGCCGCGCCCGCACCTCCGTACGCGCGGCAAGCGTTGCCATCACCGCGAACAGAACGAGACCCTCGAGCGCCGCCTGGTAGAGCTGGCTCGGGTGTCGGGGCAGCTGCAGAGGATCGGCGGGGAAAATCATCGCCCAGGGCCCGTCCCAGGGCCTGCCCCAGAGCTCGCCGTTGATGAAATTGGCGCAGCGGCCGAGGAACAGGCCGATCGGCGCAACCGTCGCCACACGATCGCCGAAGCCGAGCATGTCGATCCCCCGGCCGCGGCAGAAGAGCACGATCGCCATGATCATGCCGATCATCCCGCCGTGGAAGCTCATCCCGCCCTGCCATACCATCAGCGCCTCGAGCGGGTTCGCGAGGTAGTGCGAGGGCCGATAGAACAGCACGTAGCCGAGCCGCCCGCCGAGAATGATCCCGACCACGGTCCAGGTCAGGAAATCGTCCACCTGGTCGCGGGTCGCAACGGCGGGCGGGGCGACGGCGAGGCGTCGCATCAGCATCCAGCCGGCGACGATCCCGGCGATGTAGGCGAGAGCATACCAGCGCACCGCGAAGGGCCCGACCGAGACGAGCACCGGGTCGATCGCCGGGAAGGGAAGGATGCCCAGCATCGGCGGGCGGGTCAGGCGCAGGCGCGCGGCGTCGCGGCGAGGGCGGCGCGCAGGGCTGAGACGGCCACCTCGAGTGTCGGCGCAGTATGCCTCAGCGGCGCGGCGACCGCGGCGATGAGGTCGATGTGCCCGACGCCCGGAAGCAGATGCAGCGCGGCGGGCCGGCCCGCGCGCGCGAGCGCCTCCGCCAGAGCCTCGCTGTTGCGCGGGCTGACGAGCGTATCCGACGCACCGGCGATCAGGACGGCAGGCGGCGCGGCGGCCGAGACCTGGGCGAGCGGCGACACCTCGGCGGGTTGCGGCGCCGGCCCGAAGGCGGCGACCACCATGCGCGCGCCGGTCGGGAAGATGGCATAGGGGCCGGCGAGGCCGAGCAGGGCGGCGACGTCGCGGCAGGGGGAGAGGCCGTGCGCGCCGAGCCACCGCGGATCAAGCGCGAGCATCGCCGCCGTGTGCGCCCCGGCGGAGTGCCCGGCAAGCACCAGGGGCCGGGACGCTCCGAGCCCCTGCCCAGCGAGGAGCCGAGGCAGGGCGGCGACGGCTGCCGCGCCGTCCTCGGCAAAGGCGGGCCAGCGCACCTCCGGCACGAGCCGGTAGTTGGGGATCGCCACCAGGAAGCCGCGCGCGGCGAAGGCCGTGCCCAGGAAGCGGTAGTCCTCCTTCGCCCCGGACCGCCAGCCGCCGCCGTGGAAGAACACGAGCAGCGGAGCGTCCGCTGCCACCTCTCCAGGCGGCAGGTAGAGGTCGAGCCTGCCCCGCGGCCCCTCGGCATAGCGCAGCTCGGCCACCCGGCGCACGCCCTCGTTGGGCGTCAGCGCGTTCAGCGCATCGACCGGAGCGCAGGCGGCGGCGGCGAAGGCAGCGGCGAGGGTTGCGGCGGCGAGCCTCATGCGTAGGGGTCGTCCTGACTCAGGTAGCGGCGGACGTAGATCTCGACCCCCTGCTCGAGCGGGGTGAACTGCTCCGTGTAGCCTGCGGCCCGCAGCCGCTCCATCCGCGCTTCGGTGAAATACTGGTACTGGCCCTTGAGCGCCTCGGGCATGTCGATGAAGGCGATCTCCGGCTCCCGCCGCATCGCCGCGAAGACGGCGTGTGCGAGCTCGAGATAGCTCCGCGCCCGCCCGGTGCCGAGATTGTAGAGCCCCGAGACCGACGGCGTGTCGAGCAGCCACAAGACGACCGACACGCAATCTCCGACCCAGACGAAATCCCGTTTCTGTTCGCCGTCGGCGATGTCGGGCCGGCCGCTTCGGAAGAGAAGGGCGGGGCCGCCGGCGGCGATCTCGTCGGCCTTGCGTTTGACCACCGAGATCATGCCGCCCTTGTGGTATTCGTTCGGGCCGTAGACGTTGAAGAACTTGAGCCCGACCCATTGCGGCGGGCGCGGGCGGCCGCGCGCAACGAGATCGACCACGCGCCGGTCGAACAGGTGCTTCGACCAGCCGTAGAGGTTGAGAGGCCTCAGCCGCGCGAGCGCCTCAGGCGTGGCCTCGTCGTCGAAGCCGGCTTCGCCCGCGCCATAGGTCGCGGCCGAGGAGGCATAGACGAAGGGCACGTCCCGGCTCGCGCACCACTCCCACAGGGCGAGCGACAAGGTGAGATTAGTGCGGAGGGTGAGATCTGCATCCGTCTCGGTGGTGGCGCTGATCGCGCCCATGTGGACGAGGCCCTTCAGCCGCGGCGCCCGCTCGAGCCAGGCGTGAAGGCCCTCTGGCTCTATCACTTCCGCGACCGCGTGCTTGGCGAGGTTGCGCCATTTCGACTCCGTGCCGAAGCGGTCGCACACCGCGACCTCCTCGCCGCGGGCGGCGAGCGCGGCGACGATATTCGAGCCGATGAACCCCCCTCCCCCGGTGACGAGATACATGCCCGCCTTGCTTTCCGCTGCTGCGCGCGCCGCACGGCGCATTGCCCGATCCGCGCGTGGGGTTATAGGGTCCGCTCGGAAGGGGCGGCAAGCGAGCCCGGGCAAGGAGAGAGGGTGATGCGCGGCAGCGTGGCGGACGATCTCGCGGGCGTGGCGGGTGGGGCGATCTCGGCTCTTGCAGGGCTGAGGCGGGAAATGGGCGAGCTCCTCCGCTCGGCGACCGAGGAAGCGGCGCAGCGGCTCGACCTCGCCGCGCGCGAGGAGGTGGAGGTGCTTCGGGAGCTCGTGGCGAAGCTCGCCCGCGAGCAGGAGGCGCTCGCCGCCCGTGTGGCCGCGCTCGAGGCGCGGCTCGCCGACCAGGTATCGACGGGCGAGGGCGACACGCCGCCGGCGGCCCAGGCCCCATGACGCCTGCGTGACATCGGCGGCCGCGCGTAGAGAAGCCTTGCGGCGCGGGATGCTCACCCCGTAATCTAGCAATGGTGTGAAAGGGGTTCGCCGGCAACAAGATGTCGGGGTTTCGGCCCGGTCACCCAGGGCCCGTGTTCGCCCCGCCCGCGCGCGGGGCAGCGACGCCACCTCCTTGCCACGGGAGCATGCGGCCATGACCGACCGCCTCGCCCTCCGCGAGTCAGCCACCGCCAATCCGCTCGATCTTCTCGAACAGATCGTCGCGGCGAATGACTGGACCTTCGATCGCCGCGGCGACGATGAGATGGCCGTCGAGGTGCCCGGGCGGTGGTGCGACTACATGCTGCACTTCACCTGGTGCGGCGAGATCAGCGCGATGCATTTCTTCTGCGCCTTCGACCTCAAGGTGCCGGGGCCCCGCAAGGCTGCCGTGCACGAGCTGCTCGCGCTTGCCAACGAGAAGCTCTGGCTCGGCCATTTCGGCATCTGGACGGAGGAGAACGTGCCTGTATTCCGGCACTCGGTTCTTTTGCGCGGCGCCTCCGGCCTCTCGGTCGAGGCGCTCGAGGACATGGTCGACATCGCGATCACCGAGTGCGAGCGGTTCTTCCCGGCCTTCCAGTTCGTGCTCTGGGGCGGCAAGACGCCGGCCGACGCGCTTGCCGCCGCCATGCTCGAGTGCGCGGGCGAGGCGTGACCGTCGCGAGCGTCGGGGCGGCAGCGATGGCGTCCGAGGCAACGATCCTGCTCGTCGGCTGCGGCAAGATGGGCGGGGCGATGCTCGCCGGCTGGCGCGAAGCGGGCCGCGGCGTGGCCGTGGTCGAACCCCGCGCCACCGTGCCCGACGCCTCTTCCCTCGTCGCGGTCGCCGCCACGCCCGAAGCCCTTCCCGAGCGCCTCGCCCCGGCGGCGGTGGTGTTCGCCGTCAAGCCGCAGGAAGCGGCGTCGGTCGTTCCGGCCTACGCGCGCTTCGCGGACACGGCTGTGTTCCTCTCGATCATGGCGGGCAGGACGATCGCCGGGCTGTCGTCCCTGCTCGGGGGCGCGGGCCGGATCGTTCGCGCGATGCCGAACACCCCGGCCGCCGTGCGGCGTGGGATCACCGTCGCCTGCCCCGGCGCCGGCGTGACGGCGGCCGACCGCGCCTTGTGCGACTCGCTCCTCGGCGCGATTGGGACGGTCGCCTGGGTCGAGGACGAGGCGCTGATCGACCCCGTCACCGCCGTGTCGGGAAGCGGGCCGGCCTATGTGTTCCTGCTCGCCGAGGCTCTGGAGGAGGCGGGGGTGGCGCAGGGCCTGCCGCGCCCTCTCGCCCGCCGGCTCGCGCGGGAGACGGTCACCGGCGCAGGCGCGCTGCTTGCGGCGAGCGCGGAGGACGCGGCGGAGCTTCGGCGGAACGTCACGAGCCCGGGCGGCACCACGGCGGCGGCGCTTTCCGTGCTGATGGCCGAAGGCGGCCTGCCCGACCTCATGGCGCGCGCCGTCGCGGCCGCGACACGCCGCTCGCGAGACCTCGCCGGCTGAGGCCACCTCGGTCTATCCTCGACCCCATGGACGGCATCGACCAGTTCGACCGCGAGGTGACGGCGGCGCTTCTGCGCGTGGCCGGCCGCGAGGGCTGGGAAGGGGTGACGCTCGCGGCCGTGGCGGCGGAGGCAGGGTGCGGCCTTGCTCCGCTCAGGACGCGCTACGGCAGCCGGGAGGCGCTGCTTCTCCGCTTCCTCGCCCTCGTCGATGCCGCGGCGCTCGCCGAGCCGGCGCAGGGCGACACCCCGCGCGAGCGCCTGTTCGACGTGCTGATGCGTCGCTTCGAGTCGCTCCAGCCGCACCGCGCCGGCGTGCTCGCGATCGCCCGCGCCCTCCCCGCCGATCCGTGCCTGCTTGCGCTCAGCACTTCGGCCGGGCTGCGCTCGATGGCATGGATGCTGGAGGCCGCCGGCATCCCTACCGCCGGCCTCGCCGGGCGCCTTCGCGCCACGGCTCTGCTCGCCGTCTGGCTCGGCGCCTTCCGCGCCTGGGCGAAGGACGAGAGCGCCGACATGAGCGCGACCATGGCGGCGCTCGACCGGCTGCTCGACCGGGCGGAGAGCCTCGCGCGAACGCTCGAGCCGCTCCTGCCCGGCCGCCCCGCCGCCGCCCCACCTGACGCAACGCAGCAGGAGCCGGTTGCGGCCTCCGACAAGGTGTCGCCCGGGTGATTTTGCCGCACTGCACAATAGGGTTTGACCCGGCCTTACCGGGTGGCTAGACAGCGGTCGTTGCGAGACCGCTCGCGCCATCGTGCCCCGATCGGGCGCGGTGCCGCCCCGCCTGTAACACCGCCGAACGGGACAAGGACGAGGACCATGCCAAAGAAGCCGGAAACCGTGTTCGACATGGACATCACCAAGATGATGGCCGAGTTCAAGCTGCCACAGGTCGATGTCGAGGCGATGGTCGCGGCGCAGCGCAGGAACATCGAGACGCTCACCGCCGCCAACAAGCTCGCGCTCGAGGGCATGCAGGCGGTCGCCAAGCGCAACCTCGAGATCCTCCAGCAGGCGATGGCCGATCTGACGGAGGCGATGAAGGCGCTCGCCTCGGCCGAGGCGCCTCAGGCCAAGGCGGCGAAGCAGGCCGAGCTGATGAAGGCCGGCTTCGAGAAGGCGATGCAGAACATGCGCGAGCTTCAGGACATGGTGCAGAAGGTCTCCGGCGAGACGCTCGCCTTGCTGAACAAGCGGGTGGCCGAGGCGCTTGACGAGGTGAAGGCGATGATGGCCGCCGCGGGTAAGGAGTAAGCGGCGCCTTCCCGAAGCGACGGGGCGCGAGGCCGGCCCCTCCCGCCCCGTCGTCTGCATCCGTCGCCTGGCCTGGTCATGCCGGGAGGCTGATCCGGGCGCGCAAGCCCCCGCGCGGGCTCTCCTCGAGCGCGATCTCGCCGCCATGCGCGCGCACAATGTCGCGCGCGATCGAGAGCCCGAGCCCCGCGCCGCCCGCGCCGGCCGTGGCGCCGAGCCGGACGAAGGGGCGGAAGGCGTGCTCCCGCTGCTCGGGCGGGATTCCTGGGCCGTCGTCATCGACCGTGATCTGCACCGCTGCCCCGCCCGAGGGCCGGACGGAACGCGCAGCGCCAAGCCAGACATGCGCGGCGTGGCGTCTCGCGTTGTCGACGAGGTTGGTCAGGCAGCGCCGCATCGCATCGACCCTGAGCGGCACGACGAGCGAGGGCTCCGCCTCGACGGTGACGACGGCGCCGTTCCGGCGCGCCTTGCGCGCCACCTCCTCGATCAGCTCGGCGAGGTCGGCAGGCTGCGCCTGCTCCGCTCCCTCGCCGCGCGCGAAGGCGAGATAGGCCTCGATCATCGCTTCCATCTCGGCGAGGTCGCGCTCGAGCGCCGCCGCCTCCGCCCGGTCCTCCTCGCCGAGCCTGGGCGTGAGCATGGCCAGGCCGAGCCGCATCCGGGTGATCGGCGTGCGGAGGTCGTGGCTGACGCCCGCGAGCATCTCCGTCCGCTGCGCGAGGAAGCGCGCGATCCGCTCGCGCATGCGGTTGAACGAGGCGGCGGCGAGACGCACCTCCTCCGCCCCCTCGGGCTTGATCGGCGCCACGTCCTGGCCTTTGCCGAACGCCTCAGCCGCGGCGGCGAGGCGGCGGATCGGCTTGACCTGGTTGTTCATGAACAGCACCGCGACCGCGAACAGGATCAGCGCCGAGCCGATCAGCCAGATCACGAACACGGTGACCGTTCCGGTGAAGAGCCGTTTCGCCGGCGCCTCGACATGGAGAAGCCCGTCGGGAAGCTGCACCGCGATCTCCACCGCCCGCTCGGTGCGCGGCCAGGCGATCCGGAACGGCAGGCGCACGCGCTCGGCGAGCGCGGCGGCGAGCTCCGCCTCGGCCGGGCCGGTGCGCGGGTCGGGCTCCTCGGGCAGGACCGCTCCCGGTTCGAGGCGGATCACGAGCTCGAGCCGTGCGAAGGCCTCGCGCGTCACCCAGGCGAGCGTCTCCTCCCCCGGATGGCGGGCGAGCATCTCGACGATCATCGCGATGTCGCCCGCCACCGCCGCGGCGAGGCGCCGCGAGACGACCTCCCAGTGCGTGCCGTAAAAGATCTGCAGCGCCACCGCCTGCAGCACGATCAGCGGGGTGACGATGATCAGGACGCTGCGGCCGAAGAGCGTCCGCGGCAAAAGGCGCTTGAGCCGCGCGCGCATCCCCCGCCCTCAGCCGGGCCGGAGCACGTAGCCCCGGCCGCGCACCGTCTGTAGGAAGGCGGGTTCGCGCGGATCGCGCTCGATCTTGCGCCTCAGCCGCGTCACCTGCACGTCGATCGCCCGCTCGCCATGGTCCTCCTGGCCGAGCGCGGCGGCGAGGTCCTCGCGCGTCAGCGTCTCGCCGGCGCGGGCGGCAAGAGCGGCGAGCAGAGCCGCCTCGCCCGAGGTCAGCCGAACCGGCTCGCCATGGCGGGTGAGAAGGCCGCGGGCGGGATCGAACACCGCATCGCCGAGCCGGACCGGGCCGGCGGACGCCGCCGACGCCGCGGCCGCAGAGAGGCGACGCAGGATGGTGCGGATCCGCAACAGGAGCTCGCGCGGTTCGAACGGCTTGGCGAGATAGTCGTCCGCCCCCCGCTCGAAGCCGGCGATCCTGTCCTCCGGCGCGCCGCGCGCGGTCAGCAGAACAACCGGGATGTCGCGCTCGCGGCGCACCGCCTCGGTCAGCTCGAGGCCGCTCTCGCCGGGCAGCATCACGTCGAGCACGATCAGGTCGAACTGCATCGCCTTGAGCAGGCGCCGCGCCTCCACCGCATCGGGCGCGACCGTGACCCTGAACCCCTCCCGCTCGAGGAAGCGGCGCAATAGGTCACGCAGCCGCGAATCGTCATCGACCACAAGCAGGTGCGCGGCATCGGGCGGCGGGGGCGAGGCCATCAGGCGACCTTGCCGCTCTCCCGCAGCGGCGCGCGCCCCGCCTCGACCGGCGTCTCACCCGGCCGGCCACGCTCGAGGCGCGCGGGGCCGCGCTCGCGTGCCTCGAGCCGGGCGCGCGCCTCCGGCCCCATCATGCCGAGCATCACCCGCCGGAACCCCTCGACCGCCTGCGCACCCGACTCGCGATAGGCGCGCGAGAGCGTGTCGCGCTGCCGCTCGAACAGACGCCGCTCGAGCTCCTCCCCCTTTGCCGTGAGGGTGAGAAGACGCTGCCGCCGGTCGCTCCGCCCGCGGGCCTGCACGACATAACCGCCCTCGATGAGCGGCTTCAGCACCCGGCCGAGCGACTGCTTGGTGATTCGCAGGATGGCGAGAAGCTCCGAGACGGTGATGCCGGGATGGCGGCCGACGAAATAGAGAACGCGGTGGTGGGCTCGGCCCATCCCGAGCGCGGCGAGGATCTCGTCGGGCCCGGCGGTGAAGTCGCGATAGCCGAAGAACAACAACTCCATGCCGAGGCGTATCTCCTCCTCGCGCAGGAAGAGCAGCGAAGCGGCACCGCGGGGATCCATGCGGCCGGGTCTCTCCAGGGTTGAGCGCTCGTTACGTCAGTGACGTTGACATATTAGCGCGCCGACCGTAGCGTCGCCAAGGTTTCTCTCGGGGGAGAGCCCGCGCAACAAGATTGCGCCAAACACCATCGCAACGCTCATGAAGGTGCGTCCATGGCACTCGTTCCCTATGACGACCGCGACGGGCTGATCTGGGTCGACGGCGTCCTGCGCCCCTGGCGCGAGGCGAAGCTGCACGTTCTCACCCACGGCCTGCACTACGGCTCGGCCGTGTTCGAGGGGGAGCGTGCCTACAACGGCCATGTCTTCAAGCTCACCGAACACAGCCAGCGCCTGCTCGACAGCGCCAGGATCATGGACATGACCATTCCCTGGACGCTCGAGGAGATCGACGAGGCGACCAGGGCCACCCTCGCCGCCTCCGGCCTCAAGGACGCCTATGTCCGCCCGATCGCCTGGCGCGGCTCGGAGATGATGGGGGTGGCGGGGCAGAAGAACACGATCCACCTCGCGATCGCGGTATGGGAATGGGGCGCCTACTTCCCCGACCGGATGAAGGGCATTCGCCTCGACATCGGCGAATGGCGCCGGCCGCACCCGAAGACCGCGCCGACCGCGGCCAAGGCCAGCGGTCTCTATATGATCGCGACCCTCAACAAGCACGCCGCCGAGGCGAAGGGCTATGCCGATGCGCTGATGCTCGACTGGCGCGGCCAGGTCGCCGAAGCGACGGGGGCGAACATCTTCTTCGTCATCGACGGCGAGCTGCACACGCCCCTGCCGGACTGCTTCCTCGACGGCATCACCCGACGCACCGTGATGCGGCTTGCGCGCAACCGGCAGATGAAGGTGGTCGAGCGGGCGATCATGCCCGAGGAGATGGCGCGCGCCACCGAGTGCTTCCTCACCGGCACCGCCGCCGAGGTGACGCCAGTGGCCGAGATCGGGCCCTATCGCTTCACCCCGGGCGACATCACGAGAACGCTGCTCGAGGACTATGAGCGAACGGTTCGGATGACGCCCGAGGAAGTGGCCCGGATCGCCGCCTGATCGACGCCGCGCCGGCGCGGCCCGGCAGCGGAGCGATGCGGGGTGAGTCGGTGGCGGCGCGACGCGAGGCCTCGGCCCGGACGAGGCCCGAGCGTGCCGCTTGGCTGCCACGCGCGTTCGCCCTCGTCGCGGCGATCACGCTGGCGCGCGTCGTCTGGCTCGCCTTCGACACGCCCGACCTCTATGCCGACGAGGCGCAGTACTGGGTCTGGGCGCAGGACCTGCGCTTCGGCTACGTCACGAAGCCCCCTCTCGTCGCCTGGCTGATCGCGGGCACCACCGCCCTCTGCGGCGACGGCGAGGGCTGCATACGCCTCTCCTCGCCGCTCCTCCATGCCGCCACCGCGCTGCTGCTCGGCGCCGCCGCGGCACGCCTCGCGGGCCCCCGCGCCGCGCTCTGGACGGCGGGCATCTACGCGACCCTACCTGCGGTGTCGGTCTCCTCGGCGATCGTCTCGACCGACCCAGGCCTGCTGACGGCCTGGGCCGCCGCCCTCTACGCGCTCGTGCGGCTGCGCGAGGGGGCGGGCGCAGGCTGGTGGGCGGTGCTCGGCCTCGCTCTCGGCCTTGGGTTCCTCGCCAAATATGCGATGGCAGGCTTCCTCGGCGGGCTCGTGCTGACGCTCGCGCTCGACCGCGAGGCGCGCGCGACCCTCCTGCGCGGCCCGGGGCCGTGGCTTGGGCTCGGGGTCGCGCTCGCCGTGGTCGCGCCGAACCTCGCCTGGAATCTCGCGCACGGCTTCGCCACCGTCCGCCATGTCGGCGAGAACGCGAATCTCCGCGCCGGCCCCTCTTTCAACCCAGGCGAGGGGCTCGAGTTCTTCGGCGCCCAGTTTGGCGTGTTCGGCCCGATCACCTTCGTGCTCCTGCTGTGGGTGCTCGCACGGCGCGAGACCTGGGCCGAGCCGACGACGCGCATGCTCGGGCTGTTTTCCGCACCGATGGGGCTCGTGATGCTCGCGCAGTCCTTCGCGAGCCGCGCCAACGCGAACTGGGCCGCACCGATCTACCTCGCCGGCACGCTTCTCGTCGTGCCCTGGGTGCTGGCGACGGGCCGGGTGATCCTGTTGCGCGCCGCCGTCGGGCTGCACCTCGCGGCCGCACTCGTCCTCTTCGCCGGCCCCCCCGCCCTTGCCGCCGCCGGCATCGAGCTGCCGCGCCGGGCCGACCCCTGGATGCGCCAGCGCGGCTGGGAGGCGCTCGGGTCGGCGATCTCCCGGATCGCCTCCGAGCATCCCGGGGCACGGCTCCTGTTCGAGCAGCGCCGCGACATGGCGAGCCTGATCTACTACGTCCGCCCCCACCCGCTCGATGCGCGGATGTGGGAAGCCGACGGTATAGCTCGGAACGAGTTCGAGCTGACGGCCGCTCTCGCTCCGGGCGATCGCGGCCCGTTCCTGTTCGTCACCCGGCGCGACAGCGCCCCAGACGTGGTCGGCCGCTTCGAGGACGCGACCCGTATCGGTCGGGTGACGGTGCCGACCCACCCGGACGCCGCGCTGCGCTACACGGTCTGGCGGCTCGAGGGTTTCCGCGGCTACCGGGACTGAGGGGCGGCGGCGGCCGCAGGGTGCTAGACTCGCCGCCGATGCCGTCTGCCGCAGCGCCAGACCGGCCGGGGAAGAGCCTCGCGAGGCTGCTCCTGCGGCTGACCGCGATCTTCGCCGTGCTCGCGCTCGGCGCGATCCTTCTTCCCGCCCTCGGCCGCGCCTGCCACGACTGGCTCGAGGCGCGCGTCAACGGGGCGCATCTCGCCGCGCTGGCGCTCGAGGCTGCCGGCGGCGATCCGCTCGACCCTGCCCTGCAGGACGAGCTTCTGACGCTTGCGGGGGTCGAGCTCGTCTCGCTGCGTACGCCGGGCCGCAGGCTCCTGCCGCTCGCGCGCGACGACCGCCCGCTCCAGGTCGGCACCACGATCGACCTCCGTTCGCTCACCCTGCCGCGCGCGACGCTGCTGTCGCTCCGCCTCATCGCCAACCGCGACGGCCTGCCCGTGCGCGTGATCGGCGTCAGCGCCGCCGACCCCGGGACGATCGTCGATCTCGTGATCCTGCGCGCCCCGATCGTCGATGCCCTGCGCGCGGCGGCGGCGCGGATCGTCACCACCGGGCTCGTCATTGCGCTCGCCGGAGCGGCGCTCCTCTACCTCGCCCTCCGCCTCCTGCTTGTCCGCCCGATCGAGGAGCTTACCGAGAGCATACGGCGCTTCGAGGCCGACCCCGAGGCACCCCAGGCGCCGTCGCGTCGGCACCGCGACGACGAGATCGGCGCGGCGATCGCGGCGGTGGCGGCGATGCAGGCGACGATCCGCGAGGATCTCTGGCGCAAGTCGCGTCTCGCGGCCCTGGGCACGGCACTCGCCAAGGTGACGCATGACCTGCGCGGCGTGCTCGCCACCGCCCTGCTCATCTCCGACCGTCTCTCCGCGAGCTCAGACCCGAAGGTGCGCGCGGCCGCACCGATGCTGCTCGGCGCGATCGAGCGCGCGATCGCGCTCGCCACCCGGACGATGGAGTTCGCGCGCGAAGGCCCGCCCACACTCCAGACGAGCACCTTCCCGCTCGCCCCGCTCGTCGCCGAGGCGGCCGAGGCGGCGAAGGCTGCAGCCGGGCGGGCGGAGGCCACCGTCACCCTCGCGGCCGGGCCCGGGCTCGCGCTCACGGCCGACCGGGAGTCGCTGTTCCGCGTCCTGCTCAACCTGTTCCGGAACGCCATCGAGGCCGGTGCGACCGTGATCCGCGTCGCGGCGGAGCGTGCGGAGGGAATGGTCGCGATCGAGATCGCCGATGACGGGCCCGGCCTTCCCGCCGCGCTCGCGGCCGATCCCTTCCGCCCCTTCCAGTCCGGCCGTCGCGGCGGCTCAGGCCTCGGGCTTGCGATCGCGCGCGACCTCGTTCGCGCCCATGGCGGGGAGATCGAGCTCGCGGCGACAGGGCCGTCGGGAACGCGCTTCCGCCTCACGCTTCCCGAGGGGCCGGCGCTCGACCAGGCCCCCGCCGGTGAGCCGGCGGCGCCGGAACAGGCGCCGTGACCGTCCGTCAGGAGGGCTCATCGTCGCGCGCGATCCGACCTGCGTCGAGCGTGCGGTCGCGCAGGCGCCGGCGCGCCGCCTCGGCCTCCGCGTCCGCCTTGGCCGCCTTGCCGCGGCCGTGCAGAGCGCGGTTGCGCGCCGCTTCGGCCGCCGCATCGGCCTTCGCCCGCGCCTTCCGCGCGCGGCGGAGATTGACGATCTCGCCCATTGACGCCTCCAAGCGGTACGATTTTCGGCCGGTCCGATGATGCCAGGACCGATCGCCGCCGTCCTCACCACGGTCGTGCCGGTGTTCGCTCTGGTGGCGCTGGGCTTCGTGGCCGTGCGGCGCGGCGTGCTCGACCAGGCGGCGCAGCGTGGGCTCGTGCTGTTCGCCTTCTCCTTGGCCGCGCCGGCGCTTCTGTTCTCCGCCGGCGTCTCGGCGGCCGGCGCCGGCGGGCGTGCGGCGGCGGCCTTCTTCGCCGGCTGCTTCGCTGTCTATGCGCTCGTGTTCGCGGCCGCTCGGACGCGGCTTGGCCTCGGCATCGGGCCTGCGGCGCTCACCGCACTGAACGCCGGCTTCGGCAATGTCGTCGCGATGGGCATTCCGCTCACCCTCGCAGCCTTCGGGGCGGAGGCGCTCGAGACGCTGCTCGGCATCGTCGGTCTCCACTCCCTCGCCCTGCTCGGGGTGACGACGGTGCTGCTCGAGGTCTCGGCGCGCGGCGCGGCGAGCCTCGGCGCGCTCGTCCCCGTCGGCCGCGCGGTGGTGACGAACCCGATCGTCGCGGCTCTGCTTGCCGCACTCGCCTGGCGGCTCCTCGGCCTGCCGCCACTTCCCGGCCCGGTGAAGGCGACGCTCGAGCTGCTCGGGCAGGCGGCCGCGCCGGTCGCCCTCGTCTCGCTCGGCGCCGGGCTCGCGGCGTTCCGCCTCGCCTCGGCCTGGGCGGAGGTCGCGCTCGCTGCCGCCGCCAAGCTCGCCCTGATGCCCGCGCTCGTGTGGCTCGCCGCGCGCGCGATCGGCCTCACCCCGCAGGAGACAGCGGTGACGGTCACCGCCGCGGCGCTGCCCACCGGCTCGAACCCTGTGCTGCTCGCGGCGCGCTACGGCATCGGGGTGGATCGTGCCGGCGCGACGGTGATCGCCTCGACGCTGGTCTCGGTCCTCACCCTGTCGGGCCTGGTGGCGGCGTTTCGCTGAGCAGGGGTTGCGGCGGCCACACGGCTGGTCCATCCGAAGGAGACACGAGCAGGGAGGCGCAACCATGGGCGAGACGATCACGCTCACGGCATCCGACGGCCACACGCTCTCGGCCTGGCAGGATGGCCCACAGGATGCGTCGCGCGCGCTCGTCGTCGTGCAAGAGATCTTCGGCGTCAACCGGCACATCCGGAACGTTTGCGCGCGCTTCGCCGCCCAGGGCTACCGGGTGATCGCCCCGGCCCTGTTCGACCGGGTACAGCGCGGCGTCGAGCTCGGCTACACGGCAGACGATGTCGCGACCGGACGTGCGCTGCGGGCGAAGGTGCCCGAGGCGGGCCCCGTGCTCGACATCGAGGCCGCCGCCGCCGCCCTGCCGGCCGGGGCGAAACGGGGCATCGTCGGCTATTGCTGGGGCGGAACGGTCGCCTGGTGGGGGGCGACGCGGACGCGGAGCTTCGCCGCAAGCTCCTGCTGGTATGGCGGCGGAATCGCCGCCACGCGGACCGAGACGCCGACCTGCCCGGTTCAGATGCATTTCGGCGAGAAGGACGCCTCGATCCCGCTGAGCGACGTCGAGCTGATCCGCGCCGCGCAGCCGGGGGTGGAGATCTTCGTCTATGCGGGCGCGCAGCACGGCTTCGGCTGCGACGAGCGGGCGAGCTTCAGCCGCGCGGACGCCGAGCTCGCGCAAGAACGGACGCTCGCCTTCTTCGCCAAGCACCTCGGCTGAGGGCCGGACGCGCGCGCCGCGAGCCCGGCCGCTTGCCGATGCGACGGCGGATCGTTTCCCGCTCCGCCACGCCACAGAGCGACACACTGCCGAGGACAGAGAGCGCCTCGCCGGCGAAGCCGTCAATCGATACGCTCCGCAGCGCTCGGCGAAACATGTGCCGCGCCCATCGCGCGGTGCGCGACGCGACGGCCGCGGCGCCGCGCCGCCTGCCCGCTCAGGCCTCGCCCCTGGCCTCGAGGCCGAGCACCCGGCCGGCCACCGCATCGAGCCGCGCCACGAGAGACGGATCGCGCTTCTCCGGTGCGGTGACGATCGCGTTCTCGAGTGCGGTGTGGCAGCCCGCGTGGCAGAGCGTGCGCCGCTCGCCGAGTGCGGGCACCACGCGCGCGACCAGCGCGCGCGCCTTGGCGGCGTTCTCGAACAGAACCTTCACCACGAGCTCGACGGTCACATGGTCATGCTCGGGGTGCCAGCAGTCGTAGTCGGTCACCATCGCGACGGTCGCGTAACAGAGCTCCGCCTCGCGGGCGAGCTTCGCCTCCGGCATGTTGGTCATGCCCACCACGTCGCAGCCCCAGGCGCGGTAGAGCTCGCTCTCCGCACGGGTGGAGAATTGCGGCCCCTCCATCGCGAGATAGGTGCCGCCGCGCCGGTGCGGCAGGCCGAGGTCGCGGCAGGCCTGCTCGAGCGCGTCGCCGAGCCGCCGGCACACCGGGTCGGCCATCGAGACATGCGCCACGCAGCCGGCGCCGAAGAAGCTCTTCTGTCGGGCGAAGGTGCGGTCGATGAACTGGTCGACGATCACGAAACTTCCAGGCGGCAGCTCCGCCCTGAGCGAGCCGACGGCGGAGAGCGAGATGATCTCGGTGCAGCCTGAACGCTTCAGCGCGTCGATGTTGGCGCGGTAGGGGAGATCGGTCGGCGACAGACGATGGCCGCGATCATGCCGCGGCAGGAACACGACACGCACGCCGGAGAGCCTGCCGAACAGGAGCTCCCCCGACGGCAGGCCCCAGGGCGTGCGCACCTCGCGCCACTCCGCCTCCTCGAGGCCCTCGATGTCATAGACGCCCGAGCCGCCGATGATGCCGATGACGGGTTCGGGAACAGGATCTGCCATGCGCGCGCCTCCCGAGACGAAAGGGGCCGCCCGGCCGGGCGGCCCCCCGTTCTAGCGCAGCTCGCACCGCCGCATCAGTGCTTGAGGTCGGCCCAGACCTTGCGCTTCACCGCATAGGTCATGCCCGCGAGCACGAGCAGGAACAGGATCACCCGCACCCCCATGGCTCGGCGCTCCTCGAGCTCAGGCTCCGACGCCCAGGCCAGGAAGGTCGTCACATCGCGCGCCATCTGCTCGGTGGTGGCTGGAGTGCCGTCCGCATAGGTCACTTGGTCGTCGTAGAGAGGCCGTGCCATCGCGATCCAATGGCCGGGGAACCAGTCGTTGTAGTGCATCCCCTCCATCACCGGAACACCGGGCGGCGGCTCCTCCCGATAGCCGGTGAGCAGAGCGTAGAGATAGTCTGCCCCATACGGCCTTGCCTTGATGATCAGCGACAGATCGACCGGATAGGCGCCATTGTTCGCCGCCCGCGCTGCCTTCTCGTTCGGGAAGGGGCTGCGGAACCGGTCGGACGGGCGGCCGGGGCGCTCGAACATCTCGCCGTCGTCGTTCGGCCCGTCCTGCACCATCACCTCCGCAGCGATGGCGCGGATCTCGGCGTCGGACAGGCCGATATCGGCGAGGTTCCGGTAGCTGAGCTGCTTCATCGCATGGCAGGCGGCGCAGACCTGCTTGTAGACCTGGAACCCGCGCTGGGCGGAGGCGCGGTCGAAGGTTCCGAACAGCCCGCCGAACGACCAGTCCTGCGCTGGCGGCCTCGGCGCACCGCCCGCAGCATGCAGCGAGGCAGGCGCCGAGAGTGCAACCGCAGCGGCGAGAGCTAGAGCAAGAAGCTGGCGCATCACGCCTTCTCCATCGGCTTCGCCGCCGCAGCCGCAGGCACCGGCCCGCCGCCGCGAAGCACAGGGGCGGAGATGCTTTCGGGGAGCTTCAGCGGCCGCTCGAGCTTGCCGAGCAGCGGCAGGATCACGAGGAAATACATGAAGTAGTAGGCCGTGCCGACGCGGCTGATGGTCACCCAGATGCCTTCGGCCGGCATCGCGCCGCAGTAGCCGAGCACAACGCAGGAAATCGCGAACATCCAGAAGAACGGGCGCGCGAGCGGCCGGAAGCGCATGCTGCGCACCGGGCTCGTATCAAGCCAGGGCAGCACGAACAGGATCAGGATCGAGCCGAACATCAGGAGCACGCCGCCGAGCTTGTCCGGCACGGCGCGGAGGATGGCGTAGAAGGGCAGGAAGTACCATTCGGGCACGATGTGCGCCGGCGTCACCAGCGGGTTGGCCGGGATGTAGTTGTCCGGATGGCCCATGTAGTTCGGCGCGAAGAAGACGAAGAACGCGAACACGATTAGATAGATGCAGAGGCCGAACGTGTCCTTGATCGTGTAGTAGGGGTGGAAGGGGATTGTATCCTGCGGACCCTTCGGCTCGATGCCGAGCGGGTTGTTCGAGCCGGTGACGTGCAGCGCGACGATGTGCAGGAACACCACGCCCACGATCACGAAGGGCAGGAGGTAGTGCAGGGAGAAGAAGCGGTTGAGGGTCGGGTTGTCGACGCTGAACCCGCCCCAGAGCCAGACCACGATATCCGGCCCGACGATCGGGATGGCGCTGAACAGGTTCGTGATGACGGTCGCGCCCCAGAAGCTCATCTGGCCCC
>Ga0308389_1000409_pt1 | contig 31799 bp, 27 predicted proteins | sample Hotspr2Sample148_FD_202362 | JGI IMG/M metagenome (GOLD analysis project Ga0308389, IMG submission 202362) | Hot spring phototrophic mat microbial communities from Mushroom Spring, Yellowstone National Park, Wyoming, United States - 20040719_148 ... | reverse complement strand
TGTTAAACTTGATTAAACAAAAATCATCAAACAAGAATGTTAAATTAGTTGCATTCAAGTTTACTGATAAAATAGATTTGCAAACATCAAATCAATTAGTCTCTAAATTGTATTTATCCTCAAATGCGGATTTGATAATTCTAAATGCGCTTTCAGACAGAGATAAGTTCAGTACACAGAAAAATTTTTTCATATTTGATAATGAAAATTTGTTATTAAAAACTGAAACTGCTGAACAATTGGGTCTATCTTTAATTGAATATTTTAATAACAAAAGGTAAATAAATGTTACTGTGTCTTGATATCGGTAATACTCAAATTCATGGTGGAGTTTTCGAAGAAGATAAAATTATTTTACAATTCCGAAAATCATCGAAAACATCTATCTCTTCAGATGAAATTGGAATTTTCTTAAGAGCAGTGTTGAAAGAAAACAGTATCAAATATGAAAATGTAAAGCATATTGCTTTATGCTCTGTTGTGCCAGAGTCATTATATCCAATCAGAAATGGATGTATAAAATATTTTGGTATTGAACCATTTATTCTTCAGGCTGGCGTAAAAACAGGATTAAAAATAAAATATCAAAATCCTGCTGAAGTTGGAACTGATAGAATTGCAAATGCTATTGCAGCAACTACTTTATATCCAAACAAAAACATTGTCGTTGTTGATTTTGGTACTGCAACCACTTTTGATGTTATTACAAAAAACAAGGAATACCTTGGCGGTGCAATTTTACCAGGATTAAAAATTTCAATGGAAGCATTAGAAAGCAAAACTGCAAAGCTTCCTTCCGTAGAAATTGAAACACCGCAAAAAGCTATAGGAAGGAATACTCGTGAAAGTATTCAATCTGGATTATATTTTTCCCAAGTTGGTGCGGTTAAAGAATTGATTTATAGAATTTCTCAAGAAGAATTTTCAGGTGAAAAGCTTTTAACCATAGGTACGGGCGGTTTTGTAAATATGTTCATTAAAGAAAAACTCTTTGATATCATTATTACTGAACTTGTCTTAAAAGGGATTTATTTTTCTTTTAAATTAAATTCTAAAGGGGCAGATTTATGATGTTAACAATGTTAAAATCAAAAATTCATAGAGCAACAGTAACAGGTTCAGATTTGAATTATGAAGGTAGTATTGCTATTGATTATAAACTGATGAAATCTGCTATGTTGAAGGAGTATGAAAGAGTTGATATTTACAACATCAATAATGGCGAAAGATTTTCAACTTATGTGATAAAAGGTAAATCTGGTGAAATATCATTGAATGGGGCTGCTGCAAGGTTAGTACAAAAAGGTGATTTATTAATTATTGCAAGTTACATTCAAATTGAAGAATCTAAATTGAACTCCTTTAAACCTAAAATAATTTTAGTTGATAAAAAAAATAAAGAGATAAAAAACAAATAATTTGTTCTTTTCGATAGATAATAATTTTAAGATGCAATATTTTTGTCTCATATTTAATAATATTTCTTTAGTTTAAAAAATTCCAATTGAAAATCCAGTCCTACAATTTAATCACTTTACTCTCCTTTAAGTTTTTCATATGTAAACTCAAAAAGTTTAGTTTTAGTTTTTAAGTGATTCAATTTTCTATGAGAGAACTGGGTGATTTTTTTAATGAAAATCTTTGCTATGAGATAAATTTTACGGCATTACAATTTGAGTGTAAGGTTTATTATGAATTTAATGTTCTTGAACAGAGTAGTAGTATTGAGAAACTTACTTAGAAAGCAATGAAATCAAATTGAATTTTGCTAATTAAAATTTCAAATACTCTTAGCACAACTCTCAAGAGTTTATTACCTATTAAATCGGTTGTTCATTTCAAGAACTTTACTCAGAAGTGTATTTAATTATTTCTACTTTTTCAATTGTAATTAAGCCTCCACAATTTGAGTTCTCAAATATATCATTCACAATGGGAATGAAATTTTCAATTTTTTTTATTTCATCTACTATCTCAATTATTATTGGTAAATCTTCAGATAATCTTAAAATTTTAGAAGTATGAATCTTGCTCCTGCCTCCAAATCCCATAATACCTTTGTAAACTGTAGAACCTGCCAAACCGTATTCACGAGCTTTTATAACAATTTTTTCATAAACAGGAATCTTATCAGATTTATCATCTTCTCCAACAAAAATTCTTAATAATTTAGCTTCACCAGTTATTTTCATAATATTTCTTTAATTAAATCATTTTAGAAAATATATAAGCTAAAATTATTCCTAACAAACAAAGAAAAACATTTGATAAAACATTCATCATTGCAAAAAAATATTGACTATCTCTCAGTAAATTAAATGTTTCTAATGAGAAGGTAGAAAAGGTTGTAAAACCACCACAAAATCCTAATGTCAAGAAAAATCGTATTTGCGTGTTGATAATTTCTCTATCACTCAAAAAAAAGATTACTATTCCTAATAATAAACTACCTAAAAAATTAACGATGAGGGTTCCATAAGGAAAACTTATTGGGAAATATCTGTACACAGCATTAGATAACCAATATCTTACACCGCCACCTAATGCAGAACCAATAATTACTAAAATTAAATTGTTCATCCCTAATTATTTATTTTTATTTTCTTAAAATAATCATCTTTATTAAAAGAAGAGTTAACTATGAAAAGACTCAATAAATCAAAAAATTATTAATGATAAAAGTTTCTCATTAAAGTAATATCTGATATTAATGAGATTTCTAAAGTTAGTTATGACTTAGAGAGTATTATTTTTTTATTCTTTAATATTTTACTTAACATAAAGCATATTTTTTGTTGAAAGAAAATGTCGTTCAAATTCTTTTGGTGAACTTTCGACTCTCATTAGATAAAAATAAACCCCACTGGGTAATGTAGAATTTATAATGTAGAATGTTTTCCTGCATCATAATAAACATCTACTATTGTTTCTATTTACCTTCCTAACACAACATATAATTTTATTGTATGATTACTACTAACTGGTAACCGCCAGCTGATAATAATGCTTGAGTTTAAAGGACTTGGATAATTCTGAAATTAAACAAAATTTAATAGGTAATTATCATTGTCATTAAATGATAAAACTTGATTTGCAGAACGATAAATACCATTATAATCCATTCCTGAGAAAAGAAATCCATTGCGAGTTCTTTCAGAACTTAAAACATATTTGTCGTGATCCATACCACCATTAATCAACATCCAGTTTAAACCTAAATCATTAGAACGATAAACCCAATTAACTCGTATTTCAGCAAAGATATTATTTTTTATCCAAATATAGTGAACTATAATCCCATCCAAATAGAGCGGAGATATTTTATGTAAAGCCATAATCAGCTGATTTATAAATTCCATCATTCATTATTAGTTCTATAAATTTTTGCTAAAACAGCCTCATAAACTGCAAGTGATAATGTCCCCTTTGTTGCTTTAATGATTGAATAAACATTTGCCGCAAATGGAAAGATATTATCCCAAGTTGCACCACCATTTAAAGTTTTATAAACCCACCTTGAACATCAAAAAATTATAGTCCTAAATAAATAATTATTATTTTGGTGAAAATATAAACAGTCTAATCCTCCTTGATATTCCCAAATCCTATTCCAACTACTTCCATTATCAGTCGATTTGAATAAGCCACTTCCAAATGCAGAACCTATTGAAAGTGTATAAAGATTATTTAAATTATCTCGCTTTAATTTAATAAACCACTGTGAACCAAACTCTTAAGGAAACCAGCTTTAATCCTCTATCTGTTGATTTCAATATTCCATTAGTAAAAGTATCAGCCAAAATTGAATTATCAGGAATAAACAAAAATGAATATACACTATTAATCTATGGAAACAGATGGAAATGAAGTTTCGTGCTAGAAGTTTTAAGACATAATTAAAGAATTCATAAATGCTATTGAAAGAACAATTAAAATTTTCATAAAACATACCCGTAAATAATTTATTATAAACAAAAATAAATAAGCTCATCTAACAATGTTATTCATAACTTTTTTCTAAATTATAAAGGAAACAAATTATCAGATTAAATTTAAAGTAAGTTTTAAGTTAGATAGTAAAAAAAGAATTTTATATCATAAATTTTAAGAATGAAAACTAATTTAGATAATATGATATTTTTTTAGTGGAAATAGAGAAGGCTGTCTAATTAAGACAGCCTCGTTGATTGATAAGAAAATTTTATTTATTCAATATCATTTTCTTAACAGCTGAATGATTATGCCCATCTACACCTTTTACTTCAATACGATACATATAAACACCACTGCTAAATCTTGACATATCGAGGTTGATATTATGATATCCTGCTTCCATTTCTTTATCAATTGCCTTTAATACTTCTTGCCCAATAATGTCATAAATCTTCAAAACTACATTAGATTTAGCAGGCAAAGTAAATTCGATCGTAGTGGATGGATTAAATGGATTAGGATAATTCTGAGATAAACTGAACTCCATTGGTGGATTTACCTCAACTTCTATTGCATCAAAATAATTTATTGTACCATCAAAATCAACCTGAGCTAAACGATAGTAATATTTTCCAACTTGAACATTAGCATCAAAGAAGGAGTAATTTTGAATTTCTGTAGTTGTTCCTTTACCCTCAACAAATCCAATAGACTGAAATTCAGAATTATCAGTTTTTCTTTGGACATAAAACCCTTTATTATTTGTTTCAGTAGCTGTTGACCAATTTAGCGAAACGGTATTTTTATGTGTAGTTGCTGTAAATGATTTAAGTTCTACTGGTATCACAAGATAATTTAATGCAGCAAATAACATTCTATAGACTGGTGAACCCGGAGGACTATCAACTGCTCTTCTTAAAGACTCAACATCAACACCGAAAGTAGCAACCTCAAAGTTTGGTCTTTTATTCCCAATAGCATTTATAAGAGTGTTATCTATTCTAAATCTATAAAGAACTTGGGAGGTTGTTCCAAATAAGCTCAATACATCTGGCCAAGTTCCAATAGTACTATCAGCTAAACCAGTATTAATAACATCTCCTATCAAACCATGAGCCCCTCCAGTAGTAGGTCTATCGGCAACATAGTTAGCACCAAGGAAATTATTCATAAAATCTAAATCGATATAAGTCGAATTTGCCCTACCGAACTGATAACCTATATCTTCAGCAAAGATAATCAAGTTCCTTTTTCTATTTGGATTTCCAGAATTCAACCACGCTTTAATAGAATCTTTTTGAATATTTGACATAACGCTCGTTCCTTCACCGAGCCAGATAATTCGGTCATAATTTCTAAAGGACATCACATTTGTAGAAGTTTGTCCACCTTTGTTGAATAAGTCAAAAGTTATTCCAAGAAGATTTAAATTTGCAATAATAGAATCTCTACTTATTCTACCATTTGCTAAAGTTGAATCATAAGCTACTAAAATTTGACCAAGACCCTGTCTCTGAAAAGTGATATTGAATGTTTGTGTAGATTTTAATGAATCAAATTGATTATAAGCCCAAACTGCCCATTGGCCTGATATTGCCTGACCTGGCTGAATACCGAGTCCAGCTAAAATAGCGTCGATTGCTGAATTAATGAATGTCAAAGAAGTATCAAATCCATTATTAGCTGATTGGACATTAAGAATTGGATTATTGATGTTATTAGTCCAGAATTTCCATCTGTATCTGACACCTTGTCCAGACCTCGTCCAAGTGATATTAACAGGGTTATTATTAAACTGCGATGTTACAAGAGTGGTATTATTAGCCGGCGTTGCTAAATTAAAAGCTGTTAACTGTGGAATTCCTCTAGTAAGGCTAATATTTCTAGGTCCATTAGAAGATTTCAATGAGTCATTCTGTGGCGGATTATTTCTGAATGCCCATACATCCCATTGACCTTGAACGGTTTGTCCTTGAGACACTCCAAAAGAAGCCAAAATTGAGTCGATAGCACCTAAAGTTAATGTTAAGCTATTGGTAAATGTTGGTATAGTTAACAATCGAGGGGGAACGGTTGGTGAACCAAAAATCCATTTATATGTTGCATTTGCTCTAGATGTATCCCAAGTAATAGTTACAGGAGTAGATGAATTAGGTAAAGTAGTAAAAGATGCATTATTAGCAGGAGTTTGTAAATTAAATGGAGCTAATACACCAGCATCAAGACTTGCAATTTCATAACCGAAAAGCCTATCGGGTGTTCCCTGTAAAACGCCACCCAAAATTAGCAAACCAGGCATTAGTTGATCTGTAATAAATAAACCGCCAGCAAGTGCACCTGTTTGAGTTGGGGCTATGTCTGGAATAACATTTCTTTGAACTCCAGTGGGCTGCCCAGTAGCAACAGAAATTTGAATTATGTTTTGTGGATTTCCTTGTCCAGCACCTTGTGACCAAACCCAAAGATACGGTCCTCCTTGCGACCAATAATCGTATGCAATACCGTAAATACCAGTAATAGCGGTATTATTTATAATTCCTATTTGCTGTCCTGAACGATTAACAAGGTAGAAATGTAAATTACCAGTATTCCAGTTCCCTACCCAGAATCCCCCCGCTCCACCAGCCGCTGATGGATCATAAGAAATAAATCTTGCTGTTATGTTTGTTGGCATTGTTATTTGACCAACTGTTGCACGTGTTACAGGATTTACTCTATATAAAATGTTCGTAGCAGCTCCACATACAACTTCATTGTTTACAGGGTCATAAACCATATTTCTTGTACCGGTAAAACCTGAAGTTGTGAAAGAGTCAACAATTGTGCCTGTCGTGCTTACTACATAAATTCTTCCAGCGGGCGTTTGCCATCGTGAGACCCAGAATTGATTTAATGTTGGGATGTAGACAGCACCAGCATTACCAAGACCTCCAGTTATCGCCTGAAGATCGTAATTGAATTTTACATCCCACATTGCATCAGTAAAAGTATGACTTCTGGGATGAACAGAAAATTCGGGGCTATACTCTTTCATATCCTGAGCTAAAGCAACGGATATTAAAAGAAAAAAAGATAAAAAAAGTTTTTTCATAGAACCTCCTTAAATAATTTAATAAATGATTTTTGGGGAAAATTCGTTAAGTATTTACAAAACAAAGTTATTAAATAATTAATTACTTGTCAAATTAATTTTTTGAAATCTCAATAAATTTTTTACTCAATAAATAAATATTTTTCACAAATGTTAAAATAAACATAAACTTTAAAATAATCGAAAATATTATTTTAAGAGAAAATTTTCAGAGAAAATAATTAAAGATAAAATCAAAAATACATCATTAATTTTTTGCTATAATTCAAATTTCTAAGATTTGTTTTTAATATAAGTCACATCTATCCAAAAATCAATTTATTAAATGATTTAATCTTATCCCTTCTATTAACTTTTTGTCTGTTAAATGTGATGCATAAATTATAATTAGAATTGATTTATTTTTATTACATCGAATTTATTCAAATTTTAATTGAATATAAGCAAGGCATTATAGTTTTAGTTATATTTATTTAAAACTTGCTTACAAGAATAGAGTAATAAATTTTACGAGGTATGAAATTAAAAAAATTTGTTTTACTTTATTTTAATCTACAATTAGAGTTTATTGTTCTAGTTTAAGAGAATTTTCGACGATACTATTAAAAGTCATTTAATTGAATTAAAAGCATTATAAACATTTGTAAAAAACAATAATCATATTTTATATTTGCTAGAGAGATTTATTAAATATTTTTTATGGGAAAAGGCGATAAGAGAACTAAAAGAGGCAAAATATTCACTGGGACTTTTGGAAATTCCAGACCCAAGAAAAAGAAAAAAAATAAAACTCAAAAAGTAAATAACCTCAACAAATCATAATCATAAAAGCCTCCTCCTTTTAAGCCTTCGTTGATAAAACAACGAAGGCTTTTTATTCCAACAAGAATCGAAGTAACACATAACTAAAATTTATTTGAAATGTTGCTAATGTTATCCCGCTAATCAAATCGTACTTTTTAGTTTTATCCAACTTGTCTTTATCTCTAGATTTTAAATATTCATCAAAATGTTTATCGGCTTTTATCTTGTAATATGCCGTAATACCACCTAAAATAATTGCTGAAGCTGATAGAATTTTGAATAATGGAGTGTCAATAAACTTTTCTTTTTTTGAGAAATTTGTCAGATCTAACTGTAAAGCATCTAAATTATTTGAATGATTATTAAATATATCAAGATTGCTATTATAATTGTGTGAGTTTCGAAATTTATAATTGAGTTCAATTGTTCTACAATCTTCAATAATTATTGTATCTACATAAGTTTTTGAATTCCATCTGTCACTTAATTCATCAGCAATTAAAATGTAAATTCCATTTTCAAGTTCTCCTGAAAAATTTCCATCCGTTGATACCAACGAATCGTTAATAAAAATATTTACTGAATTAAAATCACTTGTAACAATTAATCTCGATATACAATTTTGAGAAATTAGGGAAGAAGTATTTAAATAGAAAATTATAAGTAAAATTTTAGTTAAACTCATAAGCCTCCAAGATTCCATCATCATAACCAATAATTAGTTTATTGTTAACAAGAACAGGAGATAATTTTGCTCTACCCTCCAATTCTATTTTTTTTATTATAGTGCCATCAGTTTTATCGAGTATCCAGATTGCTTTAAATGAATCTGGCACTATAATTCGATTAATTGTAGCAATTGGGGTTGAATTAAATAAACCGTTAAGTTTTTTAGACCACTTTATATTACCATTAAATTTATCATAACAAAAAAAATCTCCTGCTAAATTACCGATAAATATATTTGATTCGTCGACAACTGGATTCATAATTATTCTTGAATTAGTATTAACTCTAAAATTTAGTTTTAAATCACTTGATTTTAAGGATAATAAGTTACCTTCATCATCACCAATAAATAATGTATTATTACTAATTGTAATCCCAGATAAGAATCTACTAGATAATTTTTTTTTTATGATGATCTTCCCATCATTCTTGTCTAACTTTAATAATTCACCAAAAGAATTCCCAATAAAGAGATGATTATTATTTAAGGCTGGTACACAATTGACTTCCTGATATGTTTCTGATTTCCAAATTAAATTCATTTCGAGAGAATATTTATATACAGTGCCATCATCTGATATTAAGTAGAGATAATTTTCTTCATATAAAATTTGATTAGTTATAAGGTCTTCAATTTCAATTCTATAAATTTCTTTACCAATAAAAAAATCATATACTATAAGTTCAGTAATTTTATCTTCTACTCTAACTAAAGGATAATAAACTCTATAATTAAAGACAAGAGGCGTTGAAAAAATTGTTCCTTTAGTTTTAATTACACCAAGTTGTTTTCCATTATTAATATTAAAAGTATAAACTCGTCCTGTTAAATCAGCTACAAAAACCAATGAATCATATAAAACCACAGAGGAATTATTAAACCCTCCATAAGTATTTGACCTCCATAAGGATTTTATGCTATCTGAAAGTTGAACAGAGTAATAGAAATTTCTTTGACTTGAATTTCCGTAAATTGGATGTAAATAGGATGGTAACTTAACATTAATTTTAATTAAAGAAGCAGAGCAAGCAGATAAAAAAATAATTATGATTAGATAATAATACTTTTTCAAAAATCCCATCCGAAGAAAAATTGGTAAAAAAGACCAGGTTGAAGTTTAGTAAAATCCTTTTCAATTTTTTTTCCTATATCGTATCTTAAAATTAAAACATTCCATAAGTTAAATCTAAAACCAAAACCAATACTTCCGTAAGTAGTTTTATATTTTTTATCCCAAGCACTACCAACATCAAAGAATGTAGCAGCTCGAATTCCATAAAATCCCAAATTCAAAATAGGAAATTTAACTAGTAATTCATCAATCAAAGGGAATCTAAATTCTAGTGAGGAAAGCCACATTTTCTCACCACGAATTGACCATCTATTCCACCCTCTTAAATCCCAGCTGCCACCCATAAAATATCTTCTTGCATCTTTACCATCATTATAAAATATAGCAGCACGAAATGCCAGTGCAGTACGCAAATCAATTCGAATGTATTGTCTGTAATCAAATATTAAACTATAATAGTTAACATTACTATATCTGATGTCAGTTGTATAGCCCATTAGTGTTAGCCATCGAATGCCATCGATCGGGCCTGAGCTACTCCAAATTGAATTGTCGTGAACTAATGAAACCGAATTGCTTAAAATAAATGCTTTTCGTTCTGAAATTCCTTCTACAATTTCTCGCTCAGTATCAGCAATAGAAGTTGCTGCTTCAATTCTAAGAAATTTTGATAGTGGATATCTTAATAAAAATACACCTCCAAAACTCTTCTCATAAAAATAAGAATCGGATTCCCTAATGTCATATCTTCTACCGTTAAAATGAAATATTCCATAACCATAATTAACTCTTTTGGATAAATTTATTCTTGTTAAAGAGATATTAAAACTTTTCAAGAAGTCACTTTGTACCTCGGCAGTATTATAAAGCAAAATGTAATATTGGTCATCTGCAAGCAAATCACTAATTGTAAGAATTCCACCTCCTCGCGTGCCATAGACGGGGTCAGTAGCTACAATGCTTTGAGCGTAATCTATTGCATACTCTCTTTCATATTCAAGTTTTTGGAATTCTCCTCTCTCTGAAATCAAATCGGCATTCCATCTACCCTTTACTGAGGTGGTTTGCATTTGATAAGATTTCAATTTTGTTTCATCAAAAGGGATATTTTTCTGATAGATATGAAATGAAAAATTTTGAAATCCTGAAAAAACTATACTTGAATCGTTAACAAATTGAGGTTGAAAAGCACTTGTATAAAATTCTGATATTTGAAAGATTTTTCTATCAAACTTTTTATCAGTTATTTTTTGTTTCCAGATATTTCTTACTGTATCTATATCTGATGTGAATAGTAAAAAATTTTCCGATGGTGATAAAATTGGATTGTAAAAATTAGCATTTGCATAAGTAACATATCTAATTTCTAGTGAATTAACGTCAATGATAAAAAGATTATACTTTCCTTTAAATTTTCCAGAAGTTCTATCGGAAGAAAATATTATACAATTTTCGTCAGAAAAACCAAAGCAAGGGTCACGATCATCATAATAATCATTTGTAATTCTAATTAAAGAATCACTCTCAACATAATAAATAAATAAATCACTAAAACCTCTCAAATCAACGGCTTGAAAAACAATTCTTTTCCCATCTTTAGAAAACTTAGGTGAGGATATTGATATCAAATAGTCTCGCTGTAAAGTTTTTTCTATCCTATTTGATTTGGTATTTAAAAAATGAATTACATCTGTAGCACCAGATTTAGTGACAAAAGTAATAATTCCTTCTTTATTAATATCAATTGAAGATTGAAACAAATGAAACGATTCAAGCTGATCAGATTTTTCACCTTGTAGAACTAATTCAGGCTGAGGGAATTCAATCTGATTATGATTGAAATCAATTTTATATATTGATGAATAACCATCTCTATTAGCATTAAAAAAAATAAAATCACTTTCACCTTTTTTGTAATGAACGGGAGAAAAATTAAATCCAGATTTAGTCAGTTTTTTTGCAACAACTTCTTGAGGGAATTTATCAGAAAGCAGTGGGAAATATTTCCTTTTTAACTCATATTGCCACTCTAAATCAATTTGTTGAATTGGTTTACCAATTGTATAAGCTAAAACATCATCAAATTTTTTAAACATCCAAAAATTTTCGAGGATCATTGGAATTTTTTCAGGGCCATATTTCTTATCGATAAATTCTAAGAAATTTTGACCTGCTTTGTACATTAAATAAGTTCCGTAGATTTTTGAAAAATCTTTAAGTCCTGTGAAGAAGTTATTTATGACTGCATCTCGCATAACCATTTCAGCCTGAGCATCAACATCAGTTGATAGATATTCAGCCAGACCTTCAACAAACCATAGAGGAGGCATTGCATCAGTTGATAATCTATGGTCTCTTAATACACGGTAAATTTTATTAGTCATAAAAACATGAACGAGTTCGTGTCTTATAACATGACGGAATTCACTCAACGAACCATTTGATGGAATAACAACTCGACCCTTAAGAAATTCAAAAAATCCACCAACTCCCTCAGGAATTAAACCAGGTGCAATATTAGTTTGTTGAAAGTGAAGAGATGTATTATAAAATACAAGTGGAATTTTCCTTGTAACCACGTGATTTAATTTTACTTTTAATTCTTGATATGCGTCTTCGGCAAATGCTGCGCCAATTTCTGCAATGGTTTCGAAATTTCCATAATAATAAATATTGAAATGCGGAGTACGAATAATTTTCCAGTCAAAATCTTCGTATTGAACTTTATTCCTTCCAAAAAAATAATATTGAGCTAAAGACTCGGACAGAGAGATAAAAATAACTATGATTATTAAATGAATCTTAAATTTTTCAAGCACTAAACTTCTGACAATTTTTTCTTAAGAGTATGAATGAATTCAATCTCGCTTGGGTCAAATTTTCTGAATATAGAAAGATAATAACTAATCCAATCAGCAAGATATACTAGATCAATTAATCTCATTTTAAAATTTTTCTCTGAACTTTTTAGTGTAATAATTTCGGTATCAGAGGATTTTATCATATCAGAAATGATACTAAATCGTTTTTTAATCCTTGGATGTAAATCATCATCAATTACAAAAATTACTTTTGAGTTAAAAATCTTATGTTGATGCTTTTCCCAACCAATAATTTCATTATGATTCATCTCGGGAAGTTCACTATGAAAAGCGTGGAGTTTAGAATTTTCATTTATTTGAGATTTCAATCTTAAGCCGATTGAATTATTATAATCACAAACTGAATAAATAATCGGAATAAAGCCAATTAATTCTAATGCGATATGAGTTGCAATATTATTTTCAACTGTTAATTCTTTTGAACGGCTATGCAAGAGATAAGAAATTTCTATTAAAAGTTGATCTGAAGATGGAATAATCTTCAGAAGTTCGAATAGTTTAATTAGAGTTGCAATACTAACTGCAAGTGCAAATCTCGGTTGAAAACCTTCAGGTAATTTAATGTAGGAAAGATTATATTCATTAGCAATTTTTTCTAATTTTCCTCCAGTTGAAATACAAACTATCTTTGACTTTTTAATAATTGCTTCATTGCAAGCTGAAATGGTCTCTTCTGTATCACCAGAATAAGACGAACAAATAACTAAAGTATTTTCATTTACAAACGCTGGAAGCTGATAATTTCTATTAACTTGAAGAGGAATTTTTAGTTCATCTTTAAATAAGTTTTTTATCAAATCTCCGCTTATTGCTGAGCCTCCTAATCCGGAAATAACTATATTATTTATATGATTGATGTTAAAGTTTAACACTGGATAATTATTAGATAATGCAAAATCAATTTGTTGATAATAGTTTTTCAATATTTCAAACTGATTTTGGGTATCGTATTTTGAAACGAAATAATCAATAAAGTTCATATATTAAATAATATTCCTCGTTCTTGAAATGTTATTTTCCTCGAAAAATTTTAAGATTCTACTTTGAATTTCTTTTTCTGTTTTCATTTGAAGGCATTCTTCAGCCATAGCTTTTGCTTTTTTATAAGAGAAGGAATTGATGATTCTTTTTGCATACAGGATAGTAGCTGGAGACATACTAATGGAATCCAATCCTAAACCAACAAGAATTGGAATAGCCAAAGTATCAGCAGCCATTTCACCACATAGGCTTACAGGCGTGTCGAATTCTTTGGCACCCTGAACAATATGGTGAATAGTTCTCAAAACCACCGGACTGAATTCCTGATATAAATCAGCAACTAGATCATTGCCTCTATCAACTGCCATCAAATATTGAATTAAATCATTAGTGCCAATACTAAAAAAGTCAACTTCACTTGCAAAATCTTTAGACATAACTGCAGTAGAAGGTACTTCAACCATAATTCCAACTTTTATCTCTGGGTCAAAGTTAATTTTTTCTTTTCTTAGTTCTTTTTTACATTCTTCTATAATCTTTTTTGTTTCCCATATTTCATCTAAAGTTGAAACCATAGGGATCATAAATCTTAAATTTTTGTGAATACTTGATTTTAATACTGCACGAATTTGTTGCTTAAAAATATTTTCGTTATCCAGTAAAAATCTTATTCCTCTTAAGCCGAGGAATGGATTAGGTTCTACGTAATTATTTAATCTAAATTTATCACCACCAACATCAAATGCTCTGATTGTGCAGAATAGTGGATAGACTCTTGAAGCGAGTTTAGAATAGATTGTAGTTTGCTCTTCTTCAGTAGGAAATCCACCAAATTCATCAAGCAATTGTTCAGAACGATAAAGGCCTATACCGTTTGCCCCTGCAGAGATAACCAAATCAATTTCACCAGTAACATCAACATTTGCTTCGACAGTGATTTTTTTACCATCAAGTGTTATTGCATCTTTGTCTTTGTATTCTTCAAGCCCTTTTTGAAGCTCAATTAATTTACGTTGTTTTTCGGAATAAAATTTTAGTTGTTCATCATTTGGATTAAAAAATACATAACCATGAAAACCATCAACTATAATCAAATCACCATCTTTAATTATTTGAGTAGCATTGTGAGTTCCAACAACTGCGGGCAAATTAAAAGACCTTGCAAGAATAGCAGCGTGGGAGGTTAATCCACCATGGTCAGTGACAAAACCTTTTGTTTGATTTTTTGTAAATAACAAAGTATCTGCAGGAGTGAGTGATTCACTAATTACAATCACATCTTTTTCAATTTTAGATTGCCATCTTTTCTTTTGTAGGTTTCGAATGATTCTATTTTTTATATCTTCAATATCTTGTGATCTTTCTATCATATAAAGTTCTGAAGAACGAACCATAATTTGTTGGTATTTGGATATTTCAGAATCAACTATAAACTCAGGTTGAATTTTTTCTTCTTCAATTCTTTTTCTAATAGAGTTAAGTAAAAATTCATCATCTAAAATCATTAAGTGAGCTTCAAAAATTGCTGCTCTTGCTTCATCCATTTTCTCTTTAGCAAAATTGAATATTTTATTAAGTTCTTTTTTTGATTGCAATAAAGCTTCATTAAAATTTTTCAGAGCTTCTTCAATATCACTAATTGGACTCTTTGAAATTTGAATTTTCTCTTTAACAAACAGATAAGCTTTGCCAATTACGATACCTGGTGCAGCAGCAATTCCAGATATTTTATTTTCTGCTTTTGAAATAATTTCTTTAAATGATTTCATATTTCATCAAACCCTCTTTCAAAATATGAAATAATCTCTTCGGCAGCTTTATCTTCATCAATACCGTTAAACTCAAGAATTAATTCACTTCCATTTTCTGCTGCTAAAGTCATTACACCAATTATACTTTTTCCATTTATTCTTAATCCGTCTCTTTCAATGTAGAAATCACATTGATACCTTGAAGCCATTTTAACCAAGTTTGCAGCTGGGCGAGTATGAAGCCCTGCTTTATTTATAATTTTTACTTTGCACTCTATCATTACTTATTTCTTTTTATTAAAGAAACAGCAAGCCAATGAAAGAAGCCAATTTCATCTTTATTTGAAAGTTTGTTTATCGAATTTAATGCTCTACTGGTGTATCTTTTAATTTCTTTTTGAGCATCTTCAATTACATCAAGTTCTAAAAATATTTTTTTATAATAATTAACCTTCTTATAATCGACTCCCTTGTTTTTAATTAATTCCAACAAATCTTTTTTGTAATGTCCATCAGCCTTTTGAAGAGCTTTTATTAACAGGAATGTTTTTTTACCTGCGACCAAATCACCACCAACAATCTTTCCAAAATGTTCTTCTTCACCAATTATATCAAGTAAATCATCTTGAATTTGGAATGCAATCCCTAAATTCAAGCCATAACCTCCTAAAGCATTAATATCTGAATTATTTGCGTTAGAAAGAATTGCTCCGAGCTTACAACACATTGTAGCCAAAGCTGCTGTTTTCTTTTTTATCATTACAAGATATTCAGATAAAGATACTTCATTTCTTTTTTCAAATTCTGTATCAAGACTTTGTCCTTCGCAAACTTCAATAAGTGCTTTAGTAAAAATAGATATTGCATCTCTTGCATTAACTTTACAATCTTTAAGTAAGTATTCATAAGCTATTGATAAGAGACTATCACCAGCTAATATTGCAGTGTTAATATCATACAATTTGTGTAAAGTTTTCTTCCCTCTTCGTAAGTCTGCATTATCCATTATATCATCGTGAATCAAAGTAAAATTATGAAGCATTTCAACAGAGAGGGCTGCATTATAAACCGAGTTCATTTTTCCTTTAACTGCTTTTGCAGAGAAAAGGACGAGAATAGGTCTTAATCTTTTGCCACCGTTTGCAAGGATATAATCAGATGGCTTATAAAGTGATTCTGGTTTTCTGTTTTTAAGTGCTAAGGAAAGTTTTTTATCTATTTTAATTCTTTCCTTTTCGTAAAGGTTATTGTAATCTATAATTTTTTTATTCACAAAACATTTTTTTATTTATCTTGAAAAGAAGAATTTCTTATTGCAAAATATCAAAATCTTTAATAAAAATCAGATTTAATTGATAAAAAGTTTTTAGAATAAGAGTGTATATAAATATTCTATTAAGTTATTGATTTTCTAAATATCTGAAATTAACTTTAAATGTGAAATAATTCTAATAAAGGAAATCCTATGGAACAGTCAAATTTTTTAAAGAACATACCTCTGTTTTCTGAATTAAATGATGACACACTTAAAATGATTCACAAATCTGGTTACATAAAAATTTACAAAAAGAATGAAATTATTTTAAGTGAACAAGATTCTGGCAACTCAATGTTTTTTATAATTGAAGGAAGGGTAAAAGTTTTAAGAAGTGATGATGATAAAGAAATAATAATCTCAATGTTAGGTGCTGGTGAATTTTTTGGAGAAATGGCAATATTGGATGGCATGGGAAGATCAGCAACTGTTAGTGCAGTTGATGATTCAACTTTATTCATTTTACAGAGGAATGAATTCCTTGATTTATTAAAGAATAATCCGGATGTTTCTATAAGTCTAATGCGAGAATTATCAATTAGATTGAGAAATGCTACAAATAAAATTAAAGCACTTTCTCTCAAAGATGCTGAAGGCAAAGTAGCTATCGTATTGCTGCAAATTGCAGACGATGTTGGAAAAATTAGAAAAGGCGTCGTCGAAATTGATAAAATGCCTGTTCAACAAGAATTGGCTAATATGGCAGGCACTTCAAGAGAAACTATTTCACGCACTCTTCACACCTTTGCAAAAAAGAAATTGATAGAATTGGATGGTTCTAAACTAAGAATTCTAGACTATGAAAAATTTAAGAATTTATACGGCAATTAAAAACCACAATGAAAAAAGCTGATTTACATTTACATACTAGTAGATCCGATGGGCAATTTTCAGTTGAAGATTTAATCAAACTCGCTAAATCAGCTGAATTAGATATTATAAGCATCACTGACCACGATACTATTGATTCAATCGAAGAAGCTATAGAAATTGGTAAATTTTATGGAATTGAAGTTATTCCAGGACTTGAAATCAGCACTGAATTTCTTGATATAGAAATTCATATTCTTGCATACTTTTTTGATGTAACTTCAAAAGAATTAGAGGAATATCTTTCTTTCTTTAGAGCAGAAAGATACAAAAGAGCTTTAAGAATTATTCAAAAACTTAATTCTATCGGCTTGAGTATATCTATTGATGATGTTTTAGAAGTAGCTGGTAATTCAACAATTGGTAGGCCTCATATCGCTAAAGCAATGGTTAAAAATAATTTAGTATCTAATTATCAAGAAGCTTTTAATAAATATATTGGGAATGGTTGTATCGCTTTTGAAAGGAAAGTTCACCTCTCCCCACAAAGTGCTTGTAAAATAATTAATGATGCAGGTGGATTATCCTTTATTGCCCATCCAAATAATATGAGTGAAGATATAATTAAAATTTTAATAGACTCTGGGATAGACGGTATTGAAGTAATTCATCCCTCCCATTTACCTCATAAAATAGAATTCTTTAGAGGAATTGTAAGTGAGTATTTTTTACTCGAAAGCGGTGGATCAGATTTTCACGGAGGCGAAAGAAATGACTTATCTAATTTAGGCAAGTATTTTATTCAGGGTTCTAAAGTGGATGCAATGAGAAATTATTTAATAAAAAATAGAGCTTAATATGAAAACAATCGAAGGAAATTACCAATCTAATAATTCTTCTAAATTCGCTATTATTTTAAGCAGATTTAATGAATCTATTGGAGAAAATCTTTTGAGCGGGGCAGTTGATTGTTTGAAGAAACACGGTATCTCTGAAGATAATATTGATATTTTCAAAGTGCCAGGTTCTTTTGAAATACCTGTTACTGCAGATAAACTTGCTGTCTCAAAAAAATATGCAGCAATAATTTGTCTTGGAGTAATTATTCGTGGTTCTACTCCTCATTTTGAATATGTTGCCTCGGCAGCAAGCAATGGTATAATGCAAGTATCATTAAAACATTCTATTCCTTTATCATTCGGTATTCTAACAACAAATAATATCGAACAGGCTATCGAAAGAGCTGGAACAAAGTCAGGTAATAAAGGATGGGATGCAGCATTAACCGCAATAGAAATGTCTAATCTCTTTAAACGAATCGAGGAATAACTCTATAGCTCTTTATCTACCTTTTATTAATCATAAAAACCAAAGGTGATAAAATGAGAATCGTATTTTATTATTTGGTAATTCTCGCGAAAATTTTATTTTCACAAGTTTCTACTAACTGGCAGAATTATTCAGATATGAAAAACATAAGTGATTTTATATTTACTCATAATGGAATTTGGGCAGCCTCTGGAGGTGGAGCATTTTTCTATGAAATATCAAAAAATAAATATTACACTTTTAGTAAAGCAGAAGGCTTACTTGGTATTGACCTGAAATCAATTGTTCAAGACAATCAGAATAAAATCTGGTTCGGTAGTAAATCGGGTAAAATAGATGTTTATAATCCAATAACGAAAAAATTTTTTTACATATATGACATTTTTAATTCAGATAAAACGAATAAAGGTATAAATGATTTTTTTGTAAAAGGTGATACAATTTTTACTGCAACGGATTATGGAATTTCCTTAATAAACTCTACTAATTTCTATTTTTATGACTCTTACTTCAAATTTGGAATAATGACCTCTAATCAAAAAGTTAACAAAGTTTTTTATTACAATAAAGTTTATGCAATTACTAATGATGGAATAGCAATTCAAAAATCAAACACTACAAATTTATCTGCACCTGAATCTTGGGAGGTCTTTTTAAATAACTCTATTGGTGTTCAACGAATATTTGATTTAGCACTTTTTAATAATGATATAATAATTGCAACTAACAGAGGATTGTATAGATTTGATAATATTACTCAATCCTGGATTAGATTTATAAATGAATTCACCAACATTCCAGTTAATGATATTGAAGTTTATCAAAATAAACTTTTTATTTTATCATCAAATAAAATTCATCTTTATAGTAATAACTCTCTTTCAATTCTATATACATCTGAGATAGAATTATTAAGTATAAAATACAATAATGTTTATGATGTTGTTGCTTCAACTAATAGAGGAATAATATTACTCAAAGACAATTTTTTGATTTTGCCAGATGGACCATCCACAAATCAGTTTGCAAATATGTCAATCGATAAAAACGGAAACTTATGGATTGCGACAGGGAAGGATCGAACAGGAAAAGGGATTATGAAATTTGACGGGGAGGTCTGGAAAAATTTTAATAGAACTAATACCCCACAACTCTTGAATAATGACTACTACTCTGTTTACTCAGGTAATGATGGCAAAGTTTATTTTGGTAATTGGGGTTCTGGCTTTGCAAGAATACATAATTCCAATATAACCCTTTTTGATGTATCAAACACTCCTATGGTTGGAATTCCAAGAGATTCAAATTTTTTAGTAATTACAGGCTTTGCTAATGACTCAAAAAATAATCTCTGGATATTAAATCATTGGGCTGGTGATGGGAATCAGTTAGCTGCTCTAACAACTGATAGCAGCTGGCATTTATTCAAAGTTCCTGCAGCTCAAGGTAGAATAATAGATAAACTTTATCATCTTGTTTTAGACCAATATGATACCAAATGGTTCGTTTCATTAGATGCAATTAGTTTAAAAGGTCTATTCTATTTTAATGAAAACAAAACTTTCAACAATCCCAATGATGATAAAAGTGGATTAATTACGGAGTCAACTGGATTAAACAGCACAGATATTTCTGATATCAAAGTTGATAAGCGAGGAGATATTTGGGTCTCAAGTAATCGAGGGGTTAATATAATCTCAAATACCTCATCAATAGTAAATCAGCCAAATCCGCAATTGCGTATTACTTCTGTTTTTGCTTTACGACAACAAAGTGTTAAGGCAATTGCAGTTGATCCTTTAAACCAGAAATGGATAGCTACAGCTGAAGGATTATTATTAGTTAACTCCGACGGTTCAAGAGTTCTTGCTACTTTAAATTCAAGGAACTCTCCTTTGCTTGATGATAGAATTGAAAGTTTGACAATTGATGAAAAAACAGGGAAAGTGTACGTTGGTACTTTTCTCGGCTTAAATGTTTTTGAAACCCCCGCAATAAAACCTAAAGAAAAATTTGAAGGGCTTTTTATATATCCAAATCCTTTAGTGATAACTGATGGTGCACAGTTAGTAACTATTGATGGTCTTGTTCGGGATAGTCAAATTAAAATTCTTTCCTCATCTGGCAAACTTATCCGAAAACTTGAAACACCCGGCGGCAGAGTTGCGTTTTGGGATGGAAGAGATGATAACAGAGAGTTAGTTAGTAGCGGTATTTACCTGATTGTTGCCTCTGACAGAGAAGGAAACAATGTTGAAGTTGGAAAGGTCGCCGTTATAAAGAAATAAAAGAATGATTGATTTATTTAACATCTCTTTACAATTTAACGGTAGATATCTTTTCAAAGATGTAAATTATAAAATCTCTTCTGGTGATAGAATCTCGTTAGTCGGAGCTAATGGCAGTGGAAAATCATCACTGCTGAAAATTATAACTGGTGAACTCCTTCCTGAAGAGGGAATAGTTCAAAGACAAAAAAATATCTCAATCGGTTACCTGCCTCAAGAGATAATTTATCATACTGATAAGTCTCTGCTTGACGAAGCCCTCTCTGCTTTAACTGATATTACTGAACTGCAAAACAAAGAAAAAGAAATTCAGATAAAACTTGAAAAAAATAAACTTGATGAAGAATCTAGAAATGATTTGCTAAATCAATTGGGCGAAATTCATCATAAATTGTTTGATATGGATTCATACAGTGCTTCATCAAAAGTTGAAAAGGTTTTACTGGGATTGGGTTTTTCGAAAGAAGATTTTCAGAAACCAACAAATGCTTTCTCTGGCGGCTGGCAGATGAGAATTGCTCTGGCAAAAATTCTTATTGCACAAAATGATATTTTATTACTAGATGAACCTACAAATCATCTCGACTTAGATTCACTTGACTGGCTGATTGGATTTATTAAAAGTTATAAGGGAGCATTAGTAATAGTTTCCCATAATAAAAATTTTGTCAATCAAGTTACAGATAGAACTATAGAAATTTACAATGGAAGATTTTTCTCATTTAAAGGAAATTATGACTCTTACCTTAAATACAAAGAAGAAAGAGATTCATTACTTATCCATCAATATGAAATTCAGCAAAAGAAAATTCAGGAGACACAAAGATTCATTAAAAGATTCAGGTACAAAGCTACTAAAGCAAGACAAGTTCAAAGCAGAATTAAACAATTAGAGAAATTGGAATTAATAGAAATTCCAGAAACAAAAGAAGAAATTAAAATTAGATTTCATTCGCCTGTTCAGAGTGGTCGAATACCATTAGAATTGAAAAATATAACAAAATCTTACAACAATAAAATAATACTTGAAAATATAGACCTAACTATAGAGCGAGGGGATAAAATATGTTTTGTGGGACCCAATGGAGCCAGAAAAACAACTCTTGCAAAAATCATTGCAGGAGTTATTGATTTTGACTCAGGGGAAAGAAAAGTTGGACATAATACTTTTATTTCTTACTATGCACAGGATGTTGCTGATAATCTCAATCATGATTTGGATATAATTGATTCGGTTTCTGGTATTAACGAAAATAAAACTATTGGTGAACTTCGAACTCTGCTCGGTTCTTTTCTTTTTTCAGGTGATGATGTTTTCAAAAAAGTTGGTGTCTTATCTGGTGGTGAAAAAAGTCGAGTTGCACTTTGCAAAATATTATTAACCAAAGCAAATCTTATCGTGCTTGATGAACCGACGAATCATCTTGATATAGATTCAAAAAAAATTCTGCAAAAGGCTCTTATTGATTTTACTGGATCTCTGATTATCGTATCTCACGATGTTGATTTTATCAGACCAATAGCAAATAAAATTGTTGATATCAGAAATAAAAGAATTAAGCTATATCCGGGTAATATTGATTACTATCTTGATAAATATTTTTCTTAAATAAAACCTGCCGAATCAAATAACAATAAAGTGGCTAAGACGGATAGTTCTGAAATTTCAAGAAAAGAGCAGAAGAGATTAGAAGCAGAATTGAGGAATAAAAAGCATCAAGCCACTAAGTTTCTTTACAAAGAAATTGAAAAGTTAGAAGAACAAATATCATCACTTGAAGATGAAAAAAAATCTCTGTTGGATAAACTTAACGATGAAGCTCTTTACTCTAAAAGTGAAGAGATTGTGAAAATTTCGGTGCGACTAAAGGAAATAGAAAATCATTTACAAGTTTTATATAATAATTGGGAAGAGAAAAACGAAGAATTAAATCAAATCTTAAAAGCATTCAGTTAAATCGAACTCTGGTTTAAAGGATAAGGCGTATTTAGTTTTTGTGTTAATCTGTGTTATCTGTGGTTTAAGAATGAATAATGTCACTCCTTCGGAGTTTATAAATTTTGTTCTGATTTTTTCATCTACAATAATTTCATTTTTTCGGAATTTTATTTAACTTATTTACAAAAAAACTGGTAACAATTAAACAGAAATTCCCAGAAATTCTCTTGTTAAACTAATCCCTCCGTATATAGCAGCATCATCCAATAATTTAGAAATAAGAATCTTTATTCTTTTTGCTAATTCATCTAAAGAAGTTTTCTTAAAGTATTCCTTAACGATTGGGACATAATATTTTCCTAATGCTTCAACAACTCCACCAGTAAGTACGATTGTATCGAAATTCATTAGATTGTTTATACTACCAAGAGTTTTTCCAACTAACTGAGCGGACTCATTTACTCTTTTAACGACCACTCTGTCATTTTTTTCATAAGCAGATAATAATAATTTGCTTTTTATTCTCTCTCCGGATTTAACTTGTTTTTCTAACATTGATTTGATTTTATGTTTTTTCACATCTGTGATAATGTTTCTAACGATTGCAGTTCGACTTGCAAGTGCTTCAAAACATCCTCTCTTACCACATCCACAAAGCGGACCTTTTTCATCAACTATAAAATGTCCGATTTCACCCGCAATAAAATTTGAGCCGCGATAAATTTTTTCCTTTATTATAATACCCGAACCTATACCTGTGCCAATTGATAAAACTAAAAGATTTTTAGATTTTTTTCCAACCCCAAATTCTTTTATACCTAAAGCCGCAAGATTAACATCATTTTCTATTAACACTTTGTGCTTTATAAGTTTTTCAAGATTTGATTTTGCATTAAAATTTTTAATCCCAAGATTAGGAGCAATTCCAATTATTCCTTCATACGGATTGACCGAGCCGGGAATTCCAAGACAGACAGAAACTATTTGATTTTTATTTAATCCGGATTTTGCAATTACCTTTTCAGTTACATAGGCAATATCTTTCATATACTCTTTTGCAGGTTTGCCTGATTCAGTAGATATTTTTTCTCTTGCGATAATTCCTTTTCGGGAATTTATTACTGAAGCAAGAATTTTTGTTCCCCCCATATCAATACTTACAATAAACTTTCCTTCCATTATTATCCCGAATAATTATCAAAAAATTATTTTTGTTGGTCCGTCTAATTTGTTAATGTGACATTTACATTCATCCGTGTTCAAAGTGTAAAAGTAATTTTTCGATTTAATAGAGTCAGTAACAATGAAAACAACGGAAATCGGAGTAGTGCTGAGTAAAGGAATATTAGAGTCATCAGCAATTACATAACTGTTTGGCTGATAATCTAATTTTTTATAAAGAGGAATTATTGTTCTTCCAAACTGATCAATTGTTCTGGTTTCAAGTTTTGTTAATGGATTATTAAGTGAGTCAGTTATTTCAACAGTTATCATTCTAAATTCCATTGTGCAAATACAATCTGGTTTTTGATTTAATTTACAACCGACCAACAAAGTTATAAGAAGGATAAAAATTAATTGTTTCATTTTATAAAGGATAAAGTAATTATTTTTGCTCATCTTCATTCAAAAAATAATAATTTCTAATGATTAAAATTGCAGTTTTATTAGTAAACCTTGGAACGCCTGATAGTCCGAACTTTAATGATGTAATAAAATATCTTTTTGAGTTTTTAAATGATGAGAGAGTAATTGATATACCCTCACTGCTAAGATTTCTTCTTGTAAATTTCATTATAGTTCCATTCAGAGCACCAAATTCTGCCAAACTTTACAAAAAACTCTGGAAAGATGATGGCTCACCTCTGCTTAGTTATAGTATTTCATTGAAAGATAAATTGCAAAATACCTTAGGAAATGATTTCGATGTTTATCTCGGTATGCGTTATCAAAATCCGTCATTGAAAGATGTATTATCAAAAATCAAAGAACAAAATTACAAGAGACTTATAGTTTTACCTTTGTTCCCTCAATATTCATCAGCAACTACTGGATCAGTTTATCAAAAAGTTATGGAAATAATCAAAAGCTGGTGGGTTATTCCTGAATTAATTTTTATCAATGAATTTTATGACAATGAAGGATTTATTTCAGCATTTGTTGAAGTTGGTAAAAAATATCCTCTCAATGAATATGATCATATTTTGTTCAGTTATCACGGATTGCCAAACAGACAATTTGATAAATCTCATACTGACCGAAGATCTTGTAAATCTTGCGAATGTGAAAAATCATACAAGCCAGAGTTTAAATACTGCTATAAAGCAAGTTGTTATCAAACTACAAGATTATTGGCAAAAAGTTTACAAATATCTGAAGATAAATACACTGTGTGTTTTCAATCGCGACTTGATAAAGAATGGTTAGAACCTTTTTCAGATGAAGTTTTAATAAATTTAGCAAAAAATGGTGCTAAAAAAGTATTAGTGTTCTCACCTGCTTTTGTTGCAGATTGTCTGGAAACACTAATTGAAATTGGATATGAATATCAAAAAATATTTTCTGAGAATGGCGGAGAAACAGTTCAATTAGTAGAAAGTTTAAATGACCGTCCTTTATGGATAGAAGCATTGAAAAACATTATTCTGAAAGCAGTGAATAAATGAAGAAATTTATTTTGTTATCTGCGTTAATTCCTTTTCCGACGATAGCTGGTTTTGTATGGCTATTTGGGAAAAATAAATATCAGGATTTACTAAATCTTTCAAGAATGGTTATAAACTTTCAGTTGAATATTTTGTTTTTGATTTTGTTGAGCGTGTTGCTGTTACCTTACCTAATCGGACTATTTATTTTTATTGCAGTAATTTTTTTTCAAATTAAATATGTTCTTGGCGTGTTAAAGGAAAAATCTCTCAATCGGATTAAACTGCCATATTACTTTAAGTTTATTTAGCTACATAAAATAATTTTTTAAGAATCAGTAAATAATTCCTCAAATTTTATAATTTGCTATTTGAAAACTGGGTTCACACCTTCTTCTAGTAACAAACTTTAGTTCGTGTATTGAGAAAATCGATGGGGATAGTTTTATTTAGTTTTCTTAAATTCCTAATTTAGAATTTAGGGCTATTACATATATCTTAACAATTAGTCTAATTAAACAAACCATAATAAGTGATAATAAAAGGGAAAAAATAGAATTGATATCATATCAGAGATTTAATTCTATTCAAAAGATTGCCCCGACTTTAACACTATTGTTTTACTTTCCCTTTCATTTTCATCAAAATTTGTTCAAACTCATAAGTTTTCATAATTTTTTAAAATCTTAATGAGCAACTTTATTAGCATATATTTACTAAAATTTTCTTGATTTGTGTGGGGAATAAATTACACTATGCTTTTCAAAATTGTTAAATCTAAAAAATTTTCAATACCTCAAACTGGTTATGTTTTACCGACAAAATGGTAAAACTAAACAAAAAGTTATCAATAACTTCTGTAGTGTAGAACAATTAAAAAATCAGTATTTTTAGAACGAACTGCAAAAAAACTCCTCTCATTAGATGGAAAATCTGTTCCTACTATTAACGACCTCGAAGAACTCTCTCGCTTGTGCTATGGAGATATTATCTATAGAAAGTTATGGAATACATATCGGATAGATGAACTCTTGAAGGAATGCAGAAAACATTACAATATCAAATACGATTTTGAGACTACAGTTTATCTTATGGTTATCGATAGACTACCTCTGATTTGGATGTATTTCGAATTATAGAAGAGTATCATCAGTTATGGAAGGTAGAATAGTCATTTCGAGTATTAAAATCGACAATGCAAGCAGAACCGATATTTGTATGGACGCTGAAGCGAATAGTAGGACATTTTGTAATGTGTTTTATTGCATTTTCTTTAGAGAGATTATTAGAGGGAAAACTTTAAAGAATGAAATTACGGCAACCGCAAATATTATTAGAGAGGCAGTTAATTCTTTTGAGTTATCAGAAGTCAAGTATAATAAAAATTTTTTTTATCTGAGGTCAAGCCACAATGCACTTGTCATAAAGATATTGAATATCTTAAAAATCAAACATCTCAAAAATATAATAGATAAAGAAGAAATTAGTTCATATTTGAGTTAAAATCCCACAAAAAAATACTCAGCTGTGTTGGCAACTATCACCATTATAAAAAGTTAATTCATTGAAAAACTATAACTAACGAAAATAAAGTGTCAAAATCAGAAAAAAATTACATACTGAAAACACTGAATCGATTGATTTACACTGATATGTTTCTTTTTGCGAAAATGTTAAATGCTCAATGTTCAATTATGAATTTTGAATATTAAATTGATTTATTTCATTGTAGGGAACGGAATTCGGTCCGTTTCTTTTACTTTTCGGAACAATCAGGAGATAGTTCCCTACAAATTAAAATTGATAACTGATTAAAATCTTTGATAACCTGCAAAATCTGCGTCATCTGTATAAAATTCCCTTGTGAACTTCGTGTAATCCCTAAGAGAACTTTGTGGTTTATTAAAATTACTCGCATAGACGAAAAAATGGCACGCTGAAAAAACTTACGCGACTGATTTGCACTAATATATTTTGATTTGTGAAAATATTGAATGCTCAATGTAAAATTTTCAATTATTAGTTTTGATTGTTGAATTGTTTTATTTCATCGAAGGAAAAGGATTACAATAGTACCGTTATTTTTCCCCAAATTTATAAATCATTTAAATAATTAGGCTCTTAAAGATATAAAGTTGATAACTTAATAAATAAAAATTTTGCTTTGATTTAATTAAATTAACTTGAAATTAAATCCGAACTTTTAGAATTTAATATAAAATTGTTTGAAACTTTGTTTGGCTGACACTTGTTAAAAATTTTATGAAAAGAAGAGAATTCATAAATAAAATTTTATTCTGCTCTCTAGGATTTATATTTTTACCATCTGAAAATTATGTAAAAGCAAATCCTGTAAGAACCAATCTCAAACCAAATCCATCTTTGTGGCGGGATGATGAAATTAACATTTCTTGGATTGGTCACTCTACAGTCATAATAAATTTTTATGGCAAAATTATTTTAACTGACCCTGTTTTATTTGAAAGAATAGGGATTAATTTATTTGGTATTATAATCGGACCAAGTCGTTTAACTCATCCCGCACTGAGCATTGATGAAATTCCCAAGCCCGATTTAATTTTGATTTCACACGCACATATGGATCATATGGATTTTCAAACGCTATCATACTTTACGAGAAAATATCCAAATCAAATTGATTGTCTTACTGCATTTAACACAAAAGATGTTATTGAAGAATTAAAATGGAAATCGCTTTCTGAATTAGATTGGAATGAACAAACAAATATCGCTGGCATAAACATCAAAGCAGTTGAAGTTAAACACTTCGGTTGGAGATATCCTTGGGAAAGAGACCGATCTAAAGGCTATATTAAAAATGGAAGAAGTTATAACGCTTATATTATTGAAAGGAACGGCAGGAAAATTTTTTTTGGTGGTGATACTGCATATTCAGATAAATTCAAAAAAATAAAAACTGAAAACATAGACATAGCAATTATGCCAATTGGTGCTTATAAACCTTGGAGAAGAAATCATTGCGATCCTGAAGAAGCATTGATAATGGCAAGCTATTACCTCGAAGCAAATTATTTTATTCCAATTCACACAAAAACTTTCAAACAAGGCTCTGAACCAATAGAAGAACCATTAAATTGGCTTCAGAAATCAGTGTCAAATTATTCAATTAAACTTGCAATTAAAGATTTAGGCGAAACCTTTTCCACTTCTTAAATAATTTAATTGTCTAATCATTTTATCCTTCTTTTGTAAATTTGAAACAAAAACAAGAAACTGCTTATGAAAACATCTTCAAAAAAAGTTTTAGTAATTGGTGCTGGTATATCTGGATTAACAACTGCATATCTACTTGACAAGAAAGGTTTTGATGTAACGGTACTCGAAAAAAAATCTGAAGTTGGCGGTTCGATTGAAAGTGTTAATGAAAATGGATTTTTGTTTGATAGAGGACCTAACAGTGCTCTTGAAACAACACCTCTAATAAGTCAAATAGTAGAGGATTTGAAACTATCTGGAGGCCCTGATGGCAAAAATGAACTTCTTTATGCCAGTAAAGAGGCAAACAAAAGATATATCCTGCGTAATAATAAACTACACGCACTTCCAATGTCGCCTCCAGCATTAATCAAAACAGAATTGTTTTCAACTAAAGCAAAATTAAGATTGTTAATGGAGCCGTTTGTCGGGCGTTCAAATGATGGTTATTATCAAAGTGTTGCTGAATTTGTATCAAGAAGATTAGGAAAAGAGTTTCTGGATTATGCAATCAATCCTTTTGTAGCTGGAGTTTACGCTGGCAGACCTGAAGAGTTGAGTGTAAAATCTGCTTTCCCAAAATTATATGCTCTGGAAGAAGATTACGGCGGATTGATAATTGGAACAATCAGAAGTATTAGGAAAAGACGAAAGCGTGCTGAAAAGTCTAAACAATCTGCAAAGATGCTTTCATTTAAAAGTGGAATGAAAGCTCTGCCAGAAGCAATTGCTAACTATCTCGGAGAAAAAGTTTTATTAGACTGTGAGGTCTATTCAATAATTAAATCAAATGGAAATTACAAAGTTATTTTCAAGCAAAATGGTGAAGGCAATTCTATTAGTTGTGATGCCATATTGTCAACAGTACCCTCTTTCATTGCTGGAGCATTGTTTGAGAGGTTTGATGAGCGATTTAAATTTCATTGTGATGCAATTAACTATCCGCCTGTATTGGTTTACTTCCTAGCGTATAACAAAAAGGAAGTTGGACAGCCGCTTGATGGATTTGGTTTTTTAATTCCCGAAAAAGAAAATAAATCTTTTCTTGGTGCTTTGTGGAGTTCAGTAATATTTCCATACAGAGCAAAAGATGATTACGCAACTTTCACATTATTTATTGGTGGAAGTCGTAATCCTGAGTTCATTAAAGAAGAAAGAGAAATTTTACTTATCAGAGTAAAAAAAGAATTTGAAGAGATTATGCAAATCACAGGTCAACCGGTCTATTCATCCACAAGATTTTGGGACAAAGCAATTCCGCAATACAATATTGGTTATATTGAGCACGAAAGATTTTTTGATGAATTCGAAAAGAAAAATCCTGGTTTATTCATAAGCGGAAATTTTCGCGGCGGAATTTCAGTAGGAGACTGCATAAAGAATTCTGAACTGGTATGTGAGAAAATCAATTTACAATTTAGAATTAACAATTAACAATGAATAATTAACAATAAATAATGGAAAAATAGAACATTGACAAAAAAGTTAGAAAATCCGATTGTAGAAAAAAGTTTCAATTTTTCAGTTCGCATAGTAAAACTTTATAAATATTTAATTAAAAAAGAAAAAGAATTAGTATCGCTTTATAATCAAATCCTACGGTCAGGGACATCTATAGCTGCGAATGTTTCAGAATCTCAAGCAGCTGCAAGCAAATCAGATTTTAGAAATAAACTTAGAATCAGTTTAAAGGAAGCTTATGAAATAGAATTTTGGCTTAATTTATTCTTTAAATCTAAAATATTAGAACAAAAAGAATTTGATAGTCTATTAAAAGATTGCCAAGAATTAATAAGACTTTTAACGAGCATTATAAAAAAATTAAACTCTAAATAATCATAATTATAAATTTTTAATTATTCATTTTTAATTGTTAATTTTTTGGGAGAAAAACATGTCTAACTTTCCAGTAATTCCTCATCGCCGTTTAAGATACAATCCGATCATCAGAGATATGGTTCGGGAAACCGTATTGACAAAGAATGATTTAATTTATCCTCTCTTTGTTGTGCCGGGTGAAAAAGTTAAAAATCCCGTTAAGTCAATGCCCGGCGTTTTTCAAATGTCTATTGATAACATAGTTGAAGAGTGCAAAGAAGTTAGTGATTTAGGAATACCTGCCGTAATTCTTTTTGGTATTCCTGAACATAAAGATGAAAAAGGTTCAGAAGCGTATGATCCTGAAGGAATAATTCAGAGAGCGGTTCGTGCTATTAAAAAAGAAGTAAAAGATTTAGTTGTTATAACAAATGTTTGTATGTGTGAATACACTTCACACGGACATTGCGGAGTATTAAACAGCGAAGAAATTCTTAACGATGAAACTGTTGAACTTCTTGCTAAAGAAGCTTTAATACACGCACAGGCAGGAGCTGATATGGTTGCTCCATCTTATATGATGGATGGAAGAGTTGCAGCAATCAGAAAAATTCTTGATGATAATGGGTTTACCAAAATTCCGATTATGAGTTACGCTGCAAAATATGCATCAGGTTTTTACGGACCATTCAGAGATGCGGCGGAATCAACTCCAGCATTTGGTGACAGACGCTCTCATCAAATGGATATTGCTAATATCAACGAAGCTATTCGCGAAGTTGAAGAAGACATTAAAGAAGGTGCTGATATTGTAATGGTTAAACCCGCAGGACCTTATCTTGATGTAATTCGTAAAGTTAAACAAAGATTTGAAATGCCAACTGCTGCTTATCAAGTTAGCGGCGAGTATTCAATGATTAAAGCTGCTGGCGCAAACAACTGGATTGATGAAGAACGAGTAATGATTGAATCTGTTTTCGGAATAAAACGAGCCGGTGCTGATATGATATTAACTTACTTTGCTAAAGATTTGGCAAAATGGATTGATAAAAATCATCACTACTGTCCGCTTATAAGTCAAATAAATTCAATTGGTTAGTGGAATCGTTGTTTTTAGTTCTGTAAGCAATATCATTTATAAGCTGTAAAATCGGTCTTTTTTCAAAAATTGAGA
>Ga0308389_1000404_pt1 | contig 32000 bp, 12 predicted proteins | sample Hotspr2Sample148_FD_202362 | JGI IMG/M metagenome (GOLD analysis project Ga0308389, IMG submission 202362) | Hot spring phototrophic mat microbial communities from Mushroom Spring, Yellowstone National Park, Wyoming, United States - 20040719_148 ... | reverse complement strand
CCGCCGGAAAGCCTCTTCGTCTCCCTTGTGATGACCTCGCAAGAGCGCGTTACCCGCGGGGCGTCCTCCAACCACCGGCTCACGGCGAAGGACGCCATGGGGAAGGTCACTGAAGCCATCGACGAGAAAACCGTGCAACTGGGCGGCGACGCCACCTCAGGGCGCGGCCTGGTGACGGTGGCCTTTGCCAGCATCGAGAAAAATGCGAAGGCCGAGAAAGAGGAGTGAGCCATGACCCAAAGTTTGGATCAAATACGCGCCAGGTATGCGTGGGGATGCGTTCATGACGTTACAGACGAGTACGTCAACCTGGCCAAGGCCGCCCCTTCCCTGATCATGACCAACGGCTTGATGCAAACCTTGGCGTTTCTTAAATCTAAAGGCAAAGTGCACCACGACAAGCTGCTCGAGGACATCCTCGGGTGGCTGGTCAAACCCCCAGCGGCCTGCACGTTTCTAAGTGGCAAAGAGTTCGAAAAAGTGATGAACGACCTCGCCAGCCGCGCCTCCTCCGAACAGTACCTCCACGCCACCCGGGAAGCCCTGGCCATCCTTAAATGGATTCGCCACTTGGCGGCAGCCAAGAAAGGGGGGTAAGACGATGGCAGGACCACAAACCCCCCAACGAGGCGGGCCCCCAGGGGCTTCGAACTGGGGCCATCGGCCATCGGGGCCACTTGGGCCGACAGGGCGCGGTGGACCTCCCGGTGGCGGTGCGTCCCGCGGGGATGGTGGCCAAGGCCCTACTCCACGGCAGCGTGCCGTGCCCCCTTACCTCCGCAAGGCGGGCGAGGAACACTTCCGCAAGGCCCCGCCGGGCCACACCTTTCGCCTTTATTTCGGGGGCTGGACCAACCGCTGGGAGCTCAGCAAGGACCAAAAACCCCAAGTTCTTAAAGAGGTTACGGCCCTCGAGGGCGGCGTAAAAGAGGCGCTCTCTGCCTTGCGCAGTCGTCTTCTCCCCCTGGCCAAAGGAGGATATTTTTTCTCGCGAGAAGTTACGTCGACTGCCCCCTTCACCACCGGCTTAGGCATCGAGCATCCGCTGGAAAACGGCTTTGCCTTCCTCGACCCCTACGGCCTGCCCTACCTGCCGGGCAGCTCGGTGAAGGGGGTGGTGCGGCGGGCCGCCGAAGAGCTGGCCCTGTTCGAGGCAGAGCACCACGGCTGGAGCATCCCCGCCCTTTGGTGGCTGTTCGGCTTCGATGCCACGAGCGCCTATTTTGCGCCTGCGGGCAAGGACCCCGCGCCCATCGAAGAGGAGCGTGACCGCTGGCGGGAGGCGTTCCGCTCCCAGGTGGAAAGGCTGTCCGGGGAGCAGAAGGACCTGCTCGAGGCGTACGTCCACCTGGCCTTCCCCCCGAAAAACGGCAGGTCGGTACACGATCCCGTGCAGCGCGTCCTCGGTTGCATCCCCACCGACGCAAGATCCGCCCCAGAACTGCGCGAGGTCCACACCCGGGGTGCCTTGGAGTTCTGGGATGTCCTCCCCGAGCCCAAGGACGGCAAGCTCCGCGTCGACATCATGAACCCGCACTACAACCACTACTACCAACAAGGCCAACCCCCCGGGGATTGGGGCAGCCCGGTGCCCATCTTCTTCCTCACTCTCCCAGCCGGCACAGATTTCACCTTCATTGCTCGGTTCCGCCCGCCGAGGGGCTGGCCCGAACCCGTGCGTCGCTACTTCGAAGCTACCGAGGGTGACGCCCCGCGCTGGAAGAGCCTGATCGACGCCGCCTTCACTCACGCCTTCGACTGGCTCGGCTTCGGCGCCAAGACCGCCATCGGCTACGGGAGGATGACTGGCCAATTGGACCACCCGGGTGTGGAGGATGGCCTTGGGCAGGGGTCTCCCGGCCCCACTTCCGTGGGGTATGAGCAGGCGCGGGGGCCAGCCGGACCGCAGCCTCGAACGGCTGGTCCGGCGGCCGCGGGTGCCCGTGGGGAGACAATGACAGCCGAGGGCGACCTTAGCGATCTTGAACGGCGCATTGCCACCATTGGCAGCGTCGGCGATATCAGAAAGGAGGTTGATGACCTTTGCAACCAGCTTGCGCGGAAGAGCAAGCACCCCGACGCCCCTCGCTTGGCGGCGGCGCTTTGGAAGGCGATCGCACACAAGCAGTGGTTAGCGGACCGACTTCGGCGAAACCCGATTTTCGCTGACCTCGTCAAGAAAGGAGGCGCCGAGTGAATTGCGTCGATCTTCGCCTTGAGGTCGTCACTCCGGCATTTCTCGCCGGGGCGGACCAGCACCACGTCGAGCTTCGCTCAGCATCCCTAAAGGGCCTACTACGCTGGTGGTGGCGCGCCAGCGAAGGCCATCGCTTCCCAACCGCCGCCGCGCTCGCGGAGGCGGAAGCCGGTATTTTCGGCTCCGCCGAGTTGAAGCTTAAGAGCCCACTGCAAGTCGGCGTGGAGCTCCTCTCCAGCCAGATGGTGATTCCCCGTGGCAAGGACGCCCCGACGTCATCGGCACAATACTCCTACGGAAGAAAGGACAGGGAAGGCAGTGTCCATACCGGGAAAGCACAAGCGCTGCATTACCTCGGCTATGGCCCAATGCGGTTGGCCAGTAAAGAAGAACGAGAGGCTGCCGAAGCGGGTCGGGATCCCGCGCTACTCGGAGCGGACAGACGTGCAAAGAGGGGGGTTTTGTACATCAGACCTGCTTTCGCACCAGGTAGCGTTTTTAAGGTTAGGTTAGCGTGGCGTGACGGATCCCTTTCCGACGACCAGGGGGATCAGCTTTTGAGGGCCTGCGGCGCGTGGCTAGCCCTGGGCGGAGTTGGCTGCCGCAGCAGAAAGGGATTCGGTTCTTTGCACTTAATCAACGCCGCGGTAGCGTCGGTTTCACAGCGCGCTGAGCAGGTCACGATGAAGATACGCGACGCCATAAAAAGCTATATGGAGGAAGGTGAGCAGCTCCGCGGCGCGCTGCCCCAATGGCCCCAGCTTCGGTTTCGGCGGGTTCTTCATTGGACCGAGCTAAAGCCCAGTTGGGAAGAAGCCCTTGGGGCTCTAGCGCTCGAGTACCGAAAACTAAGGCCCCGGCGCAAAGACCATGAGCGTCGATTCATTTGCGGCGAGGCAAATCCGAGGCGGGCGTCCTCGGTGCTACTTTCCGTCCATCGCCGTGAGAGCAAGTTCGTTGGTCTCATGGTGGCATTGCCGTGTCGGAAGGACGAAGAATCCGAAGGGCGTTCCGCGTGGGATTCGTTTTTACACTCACGGACTTGACATGTGCTGAACCTGTCGCGAGCTTGCGAGGTGGCGACAGTGGGGGGCCGCGAGGGCCGTAGGGTGGGTGAGGGAGCGTGGGGTAGGGGCACTGCGTTGCGAGCCTGCAGGTTCGCGGTCCAAATGCAGCCCCGCCGGCTGCCTGGGGAGACTGCCAAGGCGGGTCAAGAAAAGCGGGCCTGCGGCCCGCGCTCCAGTCGGCCAGCAGTCCAAGCGCGGCTTGCCAAGGTGGAGGGGTGGTGTGGGCAGCTTGTACTACTCCCGGCGCAGGCCGGAGTTTACTCGTAAAAGGTCCAACCCAGGATGATTGAGTTTGTGGCGTGCAACGTAAGGAGGTAAAAACAGCTGATGCCTACCCTCCTCTGTTCTGTGGGTACTTCCTGGGCGGTGGTGCCGGAAGCTATGCACCTGTTGGGCCCCAAAGGCTTCGATGCCGTGCACGTGCTTACCACCTCGAGCCCTCGCATCGAGCCAGGCTTACAGCAACTTCAGGCGTTCATCCAGCGCCATCCCGTGGGGGAGTTTTCCATCAGTCGAGTCGCGGGTTTTGCCGAACTTAACGACGAACGCGACCACGCCCGCTTCGAGGAGGTGCTTTACCGCTGGATGCTCCACACCGCACCCGACCCGTTCAGCCGGTACGTCTGTTTGGCGGGCGGCTATAAGACCATCTCAGCGGCTATGCAGAAAGCCGCCGCCGTCCTGGGCGCCGCCGAGGTGTTCCACGTGCTGTGCGAGCCGCGATTCGGCCCAGCCGCCAACCGCGAGGCGCAAACCCTCGAAGAAGTCGAAGAAGCTTGCCGCAGCGGCGCCCTTCGCTACGTACGCCTGGGCCCCGAATCGGGGTGGCCGCAGTTGGCCGAGCTCCGAGCGGGAAGTTACCCCCTGCAGTGGCGCGGCGATCCGCCGGTTCGCGATGCAGAAGCCCCCGACGAGGGACTGCGGCAGCGGGTGCGCGACCTCGTTGAGCGGGCTTATCGCATCGCCAGCGCCTGGGATCGCCTGTCAAGCCTACCCTTCCCGTCCCTCGCCACCCTCTCCCGGGCCCAACTGGACTGGCTCGACGAGCCCCTTGACCCGTCGGCCGACGCCGCATGGGTGCGGGCTCTGCCCAAGGTCGAGCTGCACTGTCACCTGGGTGGCTTTGCCACCCACGGCGAGCTGCTGGCCCAGGTGCGCTCCGCCGCCCACCACCCCGAGGGCTTACCACCCGCGGGTGGGCCCGCGTTTCCACCCGGCTGGCCACTGCCCTCGCACCCCATTTCGTTGGATGCCTACATGCACCTGGGCGACGCCACCGGTTCCCGCCTCCTGCGTGACCCAGGGTGTCTTGCCAAGCAGTGCGAGCTGCTCTACCAGGCGCTGCTCGCCGACCACGTGGTGTACGCCGAAATCCGTTGCTCCCCCGCCAACTACGCCACCGACGGACGCTCCGCCTGGACCGTCCTAAGCGATATCCGCAGCGCCTTCCAGCGTTGCATGGAGGGCATCCCCGCCGATCACCGCTGCCACGTGAACTTGATCCTCATCGCCACCCGGCAGGAGGGCGGCGACCGTTCCCGCATCGCCCGCCACCTGGCCCTGGCCGTGACCGCCGCTGAGCATTGGAGCGACGGGTGCCGGGTGGTGGGCGTAGATCTGGCCGGGTTCGAGCAGCCAGCCACGCGGGCCGCCCTCTTTGCCACCGACTTCGAGGCGGCGCATCGCGTAGGTCTGGCCGTCACCGTCCACGCCGGTGAAAACGACGATGTGGAGGGGATCTGGCAGGCGGTGTTCAAGCTGTCCGCCCGTCGCCTCGGGCACGCCCTGCACCTGGCCGCCGCACCGGACCTCCTGCGCGCGGTGGCGGAACGGGGCATCGGAGTGGAAATGTGCCCTTACGCCAACCTGCAGATTCGCGGGTATCCCGTGGATGGCGCCACGGGCGAGCCATACCCCTTGGCCACCTACCTGCAGGCCGGCGTGCCGGTGACCGTGAACACCGACAACTTGGGTATTTCCGCTGCCACCTTGAGCGACAACTTGCTGCTCGCCGCCCGCCTGTGCCCGGGGTTGCGACGCCGGGACCTCCTGCAGCTCCAGGCCAACGCCGCTGAGGTGGCCTTCGTCTCCCCCGGCGAGCGCCAGGCGTTGCGAGGGAGACTTGGCGCGGTGGGAACTCCATGAAGTTTGGCGGCTCCACGACGAGCTGGAGCGGCACAACCCCCGACCTGGGCAGGGATGGACCGCGGGGCGCAGCCCCGCAGGGTGGGGGTTTTCCGTTCAAGCGAGCCGAAAAGTGTGGGCCTGCGGCCCGCGGTCCAGGTGCAGCCCCACATGGGTGGGTGGGGGTTTTCCGCCGAGGCGAGCCCAAAAAGTGCGGGTCGTTGGCCGGCGGTCCAGGAGCTCCGAAGTGCAGGGGGCCGCAAATCAGGAGGCCGCTGCCCAGGCGGCCGGCGGTTAGGAGGATATCGCTTGGGGAAAGGAGAACGACCATGGGGGAGACAAGGCACGTCCTGCTTATCAACTTAGGCCGGGGAAATCAGCAGCTTCCGCCCCCCGGCTATAATCCCACCACGTACCTTCTTCCCGATGGCCAGAGTTGCCACACTCACATTGCCGGTCTTGCTCTGTGGTGGTGGCTTGAACGAAGCGGCCGCCCGCCCGTCTCGGTGCTCTTCGCCTGCACCGACGTCGCGTGGCAGGATAAGGCCGAGGTAGCGCGGCAGGAGGCGCATCGGCTGGGCCTGGCCGTCGACCGCATCGAACACCACGAACAGAAGATACCCCGCATCCTGGAGGACGTTTGGCAGGTCCTCCCCCCTTTGGAGGAGTGGTTGCAACGGCACGGAGCTGTCCCTGGCCATCCGTTGACCCTGCATTTGGACATCACCCACGCGTTTCGCGCCATCCCCATCGCCCACACCTGGATGTCCCTCTACCTGCAGCGGCGCGGTCTCATCGTGCCAGGGGTGTGGGGGTACGGAGCCTTCGATCTGAACGCTAAGGAGGAAACACCGTACCTCGATCTTTCCCACCTCTTGGACTTGGCCCAGTGGGCGGAAGCGGTGCGCGCCTTCCGCGACCGCCTGGACACCGATGCCATTACGGCCCTCCTCGATCCGCTGGAGCGGGAAGCCCGGCGCACGGCGGTAAGCGGTTCCCCTTCTGCCCCGCCGCCAGGGCAGCTGGGGGCGGTTCTGCGCGCCGCCAAGGCGGCCAGTGCCGCCTTCCGGGCGGGGTTGCCGCTGGAGGTGGGCGTGGAAACCCGCAGGCACCTCGGTCGAGTGACGGCCGACGACGTCCGCCAGGCCGCCTCCGCCCTGCTGCCGCCCCACGTCCCTGTCGCCGAAGAGCTGTTCCATCACGTGGAGTCGTTGGCGGTGCGCGACGCGGCCAAGCGCAATGCCAAGATGCAACTCCCTCTGGACGACTACGAGCTGCAGCGCCAGCTGCGCCTCGTGGAAGCGTGGGTCCGCGCCGACATGGTGGATACGGCGCTACGGGCTCTCCGGGAGCTCGTTGTGAGTCGTGCCCTCTTAGCCCGCGGTACGCCGCCCACAGAGTGGCTACAGCGCAGCCCGCGGGAGCATATCACCAACCTCTTGAATGCCTTGGCTGACTGCCCTCCGAGCCCGCTGCGGGAGGAGGAGCGCGCCCTGGGCACGCTCTGGTGGGAGCTGCGCAACCACCGCAACCCCTTGGCCCACGCCGGCATGCAGACGGATGGGGTGGATCTGGGGACGGTCCGCCAGGTCTTGGAGGGTCGGTTACTCCCTGAGTTTCGGCGCTTGTACGGGTTGTCGGAGGTGTGGCAGTTGGCCGACCTATCCGAGACGCCACCGGAGGGGGACGGCGCGCGGTGACCGCCGTGTCCACGTTGGAGCAGGCGCGCCAGTTGGCGAGCGCCGGCGAGGTGGAGCGGGCTCGGGAGGTGCTGCGCGCCGCTACTGCCGCCCGCCTCCAGCTCGCCGGCGAGCACCGGGAGTGGGCGCTCCTCGCCGAGGAGCTGGGCCTGGTGGGCGTGGCCGAGCGCGAGTTCAACCTGGCCCTTCGCGACGATCCCGACGACCGCGTGGCCTTGGAGCATCTGGTGGAGCTGGCCTTGGAGCGCGGAAATCTGGAGCGGGCGGTGAACCTCCTCACCCGCCGCGTTGATCTGGATCCCCAGGACCTGGCCAACACCCAGCGCCTCATCGACCTTCTGGTGGACATGGGCGCCGAACCCCGCGCCCACCAGGTGGCCCAGCGCGCCCGCTCCTTGGGCTTGGCGGTTCATGTCGCGGTCGGTGACGAGGCCACCGTTGCGGGCCAGGAAGACGATGAGGCGCTCACCGGGCCGCCGCCGTCGTTGGTGGCCAGCGACGCCGACTGCGCACGCTTCTTGGCCACCTTCGGCGGCCGCGAGGACGTCTACGCTCGCCAGTGGTTCAACCCCAAAACCGGGCAAGGGGGGTACGCCCCGGTGCGCGAGCCCCTCACCCCCCGCGTCCTGCGGCAACACTTTGCCGGTGATGTGACGTTGGGCGTCTACCCCATCCGCCTCGATGGCACCTGCCTGTTCTGCGCCATCGATCTGGACCTCCAGCGCAGCGTCCTGGCCGACGCCCAACGGCATCGCGAGGTTGCTCAGCGGGTTCGCCAGGAGCTGGCGGAGGCGACCGACGTCCTGCGGCAGATGTGCGCGACCCTCGGCATCACGCCCCTGGTGGAGGACTCCGGGTACAAAGGTAGACACTTCTGGATCCCCCTCAGCGAACCACTCCACGCCGGTCGCCTGGTGGCCTTGGGCCGGGCTTTGTTGTCCCGGTTGCAGCCGCAGGTGCCCCCTTCCTTTTCCCTGGAGTGGTTCCCCAAGGCCTCACGCCCTGGCAGCAAGGGGCTGGGCAACCTCATCAAGCTCCCCTTGGGCATCCACCGCCGCACCGGCCGGCGATCCTCCTTGCTCGACGATGGGGGCCAACCGGTGGCCCGCCCCTTCGAGCTGCTGCGTACCCACCCCCGCCTGGACGAGGGCGGCGTGACGGCAGCCCTGACTGCCCTCGGCGGGCAGACGGCCCAACCGCCTGCGGCCGATTTGGTGGAAGCCTCCCCCAGCGCCGCAGCCTCCACGCCGCACCCACCGCCAGTGGTGGACGCCGCTGGGCGGCCCTTTTCGGCCGCCGACTTCGACCGCCACCCGGCCTTTCGGCAGCTCTTCGCGCGTTGTGCGGTGCTCGCCGCCCTGCGCGACAAGGCGATCCACCAGCGCCACCTGACCCACGACGAGCTGGTGGTGCTCGCTCACTGCCTGGGCCACATGCCGTCGGGTGTGGCGGCTTTCAACTACCTTCTCGGCCTGTGCCCCGGCGCCCCCGCCGGCGCCTTGTTGAAATCCCCGCTGCGGGGCAACCCCATCTCCTGTCCCAAGATACGCGCCCGCATCAGTCACATCACCGCCACCGTGCCGTGCAACTGTATCTTCCCAGAGACCTCGGAGATTTACCCCCACCCCCTTCTCCACCTGCGAGGCCTTTCGGCTGAGGAACTGGCACCGCTGCCGCCTGTTCCGCCGCCGGATGCGCAAGTTCGCCGCCTGCTCATCCTGCGCCACCGCATCCGTGAGCTGCAGGCCGAAGCCCAGGCTTTAGCCGACGAACTCATCGCCCAGGTGCGAGCCTCCGCCGCGTTGCGCTGGGAACTTCCTGAAGGGGTCTTGGCCTTGGAGGAAAAAGACGGCATACCCGAGTTGGTTTGGATACCGGCCGCAGGGGAAAACCATGGGCCGCCTGATTGCGATCACTGAACCGGGGATCACTGTTGGACTCCACGGTGAGCGTCTGGTGTTGCGTCGAGGCGGGCGTGAGGGCGAGCAGTTTCGCCTCGCCGAAGTGGATCAACTCCTCCTCTTTGGGCCAGTGGAGGTCACCCATGCGGCGCTCATGCGCCTGCTCGCCCACGGTATTGACGTGGTCTACCTCACCGGCGCCGGCAGCTTCCGTGGGCGCTTGCAGGGTCCCATGGGGCGGCAGATCGATCTGCGGCTCGCCCAGTTTGAGCGGCTGCGGGACGAAAGCTTCGCCTTGGCGTTGAGCCGCCAGTTGGTGGCCGGCAAGATCGCCAACCAGCGCCGCCTCCTGGTGCGGGTTCAGCAATCCCTGGCCGACGAGCAGATCTCTGTGGACCTGTTGGCCCTTCGTCACCGCTGGCGGGATGCCCTAGCGGCCCGCGATCGGGAGGAACTGCTGGGGGTGGAAGGGGCGGCGGCGGCTGCCTATTTCCGGGCGTTCGGCCGGAGCATCAAGAACCCGCTGTTTTCCTTTTCGGGGCGTACCCGGCGGCCGCCCAAAGATCCCATCAACGCCTGCCTTTCGTTTGGGTACGCGCTGGTTGGGACCTTGCTCGATGGGGACGTTGCGGCGGCGGGATTCGACCCCATGCTAGGCGCTCTTCACCAACCTGCCTACGGACGCCCCTCCCTGTCCCTCGACCTGTTGGAGGAATTTCGGCCGGTCCTCGTGGACGCCTTGGTGTTGCGCCTCATCAACCGTCGACAGCTGGTGCCTGCCGACTTCGCCTCGCCCTCCGAGGCGTTGGGCGAGGATCAGCTGGTGGTGGACGACGCCCCCATGGAGGGTGCCGTGTACCTCGCCGCCACCGGGCGCAAGGTCTTCCTGGCCGAGTTTTTGCGCCGCCTCCGTGAACAGGCGTTTTACGCCCCTGGTGGCGGTCGCTACACCTACCGGGAGATCATGCGGCAGCAAGTGTACCAGCTGGCCCGGGTCATCAAGGGCGAGGTCGATGTTTACCGCCCCTTCGAGATGCGCTGATGCCCTACATCGTCCTAGCCTATGACATTGCCGACGATCGCCGGCGGGATCGCCTCGTCAAGATCCTCGAGGACCATCTGGTGCGGGTGCAGGAGAGCGTCTTTGAGGGCCACATCAGCGATCGCCAACACCTTCGTTTGCTGGAAGACGTGGGTGGCGTCATCGACTATCGGCAGGACAATGTGCGGGTGTATACTCTTTGCCAGAGATGTCGCGTCACCGTCGAGACCATGGGCGTCGCCATTACCCCTCCGGAGCGCGACGAGGACGCCGTTCTTTGACAATGTGCGAACCTTCTGCCATTTTTGCACCCGTGGGCAACTCGAGTCCCTGGAAGGGGATAAAGATCCCCGCCAAGGGCGGTTTGCATGGGGGGAATTCCTTCGGCCTACGGCACTTTGTCCGGTTGGCGGGCGTCCGGCCGCCCGTGCTGGAAACGGGGAGTCGGGGTTCTGCACCCCAGCACCGGTTCGTCCGGTTCCTCCAACGGGTTGGGACAGAAGGAATCGAAAACACCGCCTCGCTCAGAAGAGGATTAAGACGCCCGTAGAAGTATCGGCGCACATAGATGTTAATCATCATCGAAAACACCGCCTCGCTCAGAAGAGGATTAAGACACGCGCCGGCGCTGTGTGGGCGGTGCGGGCGAGAGATCGAAAACACCGCCTCGCTCAGAAGAGGATTAAGACGCGCGCGTATGAAGAACTTGGCGAGCGCCGAGGTGCATCGAAAACACCGCCTCGCTCAGAAGAGGATTAAGACGTAGAGATTTGCCACGCTAAGGCGTAAGTTGTGCTAAATCGAAAACACCGCCTCGCTCAGAAGAGGATTAAGACTTGAGCGCGCGTATGAAGAACTTGGCGAGCGCCGAGGTATCGAAAACACCGCCTCGCTCAGAAGAGGATTAAGACTACGGTGGAACAAACTGTCCCCACAGTGGGGACAGTGCATCGAAAACACCGCCTCGCTCAGAAGAGGATTAAGACCAAAAGGTGCGACGCAGAACCACGTTGAACCGTTGCGCATCGAAAACACCGCCTCGCTCAGAAGAGGATTAAGACGGTGCTCCGAATGCGAATACGTAGCTTGATGCAACGTATCGAAAACACCGCCTCGCTCAGAAGAGGATTAAGACGTGCCGCGCCGCGTCACATCGAGTGGCGCGAGGCAGATCGAAAACACCGCCTCGCTCAGAAGAGGATTAAGACAAGTTGTGCTAACAACTGGTGTTGTGGAACAAGGGAAAATCGAAAACACCGCCTCGCTCAGAAGAGGATTAAGACGTAGGTGCTGCTCCTGAGAGCGGCAATAAGCGCCTTAATCGAAAACACCGCCTCGCTCAGAAGAGGATTAAGACCTAAGGCGGAAGCGGGGTTGTCTTAATCCTCTTCTAGATCGAAAACACCGCCTCGCTCAGAAGAGGATTAAGACTTTTCGTCCGTGAGCGGCACCCACACTGGGGGCCGCCCATCGAAAACACCGCCTCGCTCAGAAGAGGATTAAGACGTATTCCCGCGCCCGCAGCTCGGCAATAAGTCGGGTCGATCGAAAACACCGCCTCGCTCAGAAGAGGATTAAGACCCAACCCCCTTTCTCCGCCCCCCCTTACTTAGGGCGCAATCGAAAACACCGCCTCGCTCAGAAGAGGATTAAGACGACATTGCCGCCCGCCTGGAAATGCTTGAGCGCGCGTATCGAAAACACCGCCTCGCTCAGAAGAGGATTAAGACCTCACGCCAGCCATCTTGGCAGAAGTCCTCATCGAGATCGAAAACACCGCCTCGCTCAGAAGAGGATTAAGACCTCACCGCGCCTCCCTTGGTGGATGGAACTATGGAAATCGAAAACACCGCCTCGCTCAGAAGAGGATTAAGACGTTTCCCTTGTCGTCCAGCCAGGGTATGGTGATGTAATCGAAAACACCGCCTCGCTCAGAAGAGGATTAAGACTCCGCCGCACCCGGCGGCGCACCACCACCGGAGGGACGATCGAAAACACCGCCTCGCTCAGAAGAGGATTAAGACTCCCAAGTATGGACACGGTCCCGGTCCGGAGGTCCACGTATCGAAAACACCGCCTCGCTCAGAAGAGGATTAAGACCAGGGACAGGGGCAGCACGCCGACGACGTGCCGCCCATCGAAAACACCGCCTCGCTCAGAAGAGGATTAAGACGCGCCTTTGCCTAAGATAAAAACAGGGGAAGCGCTTAATCGAAAACACCGCCTCGCTCAGAAGAGGATTAAGACCTGCGCGATCTCGCGCAGCCTCTCCAAGCTCAATTCTTATCGAAAACACCGCCTCGCTCAGAAGAGGATTAAGACTCGTTGTCGCACTGTTCAATAGGCCGCCATCGCGGCCATCGAAAACACCGCCTCGCTCAGAAGAGGATTAAGACGCCCCGCTTTAATCCGTACTCCGCGTGGGCGTATTCGCATCGAAAACACCGCCTCGCTCAGAAGAGGATTAAGACTCTGGGGCGCTGTAAAAGAAGGGAGGCGCAGCACGCGCATCGAAAACACCGCCTCGCTCAGAAGAGGATTAAGACGGGTGGGAGCTGGGGTGAAGACTCACCCCAGCTCCTCATCGAAAACACCGCCTCGCTCAGAAGAGGATTAAGACCAGCAGCGGCCGAAAATGCCGGTTGAGGATGTTCCGCATCGAAAACACCGCCTCGCTCAGAAGAGGATTAAGACACCTGCCAGCTCACCTTTCCGTTGTATCTCGATTCCCATCGAAAACACCGCCTCGCTCAGAAGAGGATTAAGACACGTCCTCATAGGATTCGACGGTGTTTGCGCGAAGCGCATCGAAAACACCGCCTCGCTCAGAAGAGGATTAAGACCTCCCGCCGCTTTCCATCCGGGCCGGGCGGGAGCGGCAATCGAAAACACCGCCTCGCTCAGAAGAGGATTAAGACCTGATTGTGTTCGCCAAATTTTCGATGGCATCCAAATAATCGAAAACACCGCCTCGCTCAGAAGAGGATTAAGACCGGGGCAAAAAAAAAGAGGGGAGGCGCGGTGAGCGCCTATCGAAAACACCGCCTCGCTCAGAAGAGGATTAAGACCTGCCTCCGCCCATTTATAATGCACGCACCGTGCCAACTTATCGAAAACACCGCCTCGCTCAGAAGAGGATTAAGACCCGCAGGTATGGTTGCGCGGGGTGACCCGCTGGTGCGCATCGAAAACACCGCCTCGCTCAGAAGAGGATTAAGACTTCCGCGCCCCCCTCTGGGGCGCTGTAAAAAAAAAGAATCGAAAACACCGCCTCGCTCAGAAGAGGATTAAGACGCGCCCCCTCTGGGGGCGCTGCCTCCGGCTATTAATAAATCGAAAACACCGCCTCGCTCAGAAGAGGATTAAGACGCGCCGACCGTAAAAGAACTCTTTCCTATAGATTTTCATCGAAAACACCGCCTCGCTCAGAAGAGGATTAAGACTTCCTATAGATTTTCACCTCCATCTCTTCCTCCTTTCTGATCGAAAACACCGCCTCGCTCAGAAGAGGATTAAGACGTAAAAGAACTCTTTCCTATAGATTTTCACCTCCATCTCATCGAAAACACCGCCTCGCTCAGAAGAGGATTAAGACTATTCGCCGTGCCGGAGGCGATAAATGTTGCCACGGAGATCGAAAACACCGCCTCGCTCAGAAGAGGATTAAGACTGGACGCCACCACGAGCGTCACAGTGATGCCGACCGGAATCGAAAACACCGCCTCGCTCAGAAGAGGATTAAGACGCGGGGAGGCTGCGCCACTTGGCGCAGCCTTTCTATGTATCGAAAACACCGCCTCGCTCAGAAGAGGATTAAGACGGGCGCTGTAAAAAAAAAGAAGGGAGGCGCGGGGGCATCGAAAACACCGCCTCGCTCAGAAGAGGATTAAGACACCCTGGCGGCTAAAGCCGCCAGGTGCATGGGCAAATCGAAAACACCGCCTCGCTCAGAAGAGGATTAAGACATAGGCCGCCAGCGCGGCCGTTTTCCCATAAAGTACTCATCGAAAACACCGCCTCGCTCAGAAGAGGATTAAGACGTCCCGCACCACATAGGTGCGGGGAGGCTGCGCCACATCGAAAACACCGCCTCGCTCAGAAGAGGATTAAGACTACAAAGACCGCCCAGGGAGCCGTGGCCCCCTGGGCGGAATCGAAAACACCGCCTCGCTCAGAAGAGGATTAAGACGATCTGGCCGGGGTGAAAATGCAACCGCACGCCGCGTATCGAAAACACCGCCTCGCTCAGAAGAGGATTAAGACGAACAAGGGAAATTTAACATAATGGATCTTATAGGACGTATCGAAAACACCGCCTCGCTCAGAAGAGGATTAAGACCTCGGGGGCGAGGGCCAGGGGCACTTCAGTGACCATGATCGAAAACACCGCCTCGCTCAGAAGAGGATTAAGACATTGGCGCGTGGTCGGTGCTGGGCACGCGAAAGGCAAAAATCGAAAACACCGCCTCGCTCAGAAGAGGATTAAGACGACGGTGTAGACGATGGCCGCCGCCGCGCCCGTCGTAATCGAAAACACCGCCTCGCTCAGAAGAGGATTAAGACGCTGGGCGTACGAACGGCAAAAAAAGAGGGGAGGCGCATCGAAAACACCGCCTCGCTCAGAAGAGGATTAAGACTATTGCGCGCGTGGTCGGTGCTGGGCGTACGAACGGATCGAAAACACCGCCTCGCTCAGAAGAGGATTAAGACTCCTCTTCTGTGGCGTGCGGGATTACCCGCACGCCATCATCGAAAACACCGCCTCGCTCAGAAGAGGATTAAGACGAGCACAAACGGCGAACAACAATGCACGTGCCATTAAAATCGAAAACACCGCCTCGCTCAGAAGAGGATTAAGACGAGCTCAGCGATCGCTGATTTAAGAGCGGCTACGCATCGAAAACACCGCCTCGCTCAGAAGAGGATTAAGACTATTCGCGCCTGAAAATGGTGACCATGCCTTTCTCCCATCGAAAACACCGCCTCGCTCAGAAGAGGATTAAGACCAGAGGGTTTTTAGGCAGTCGATCGTGTCGATCGCCATCGAAAACACCGCCTCGCTCAGAAGAGGATTAAGACGTGCTGGGCGCGCGAAAGGCAAAAAAAGAGGGGAGGATCGAAAACACCGCCTCGCTCAGAAGAGGATTAAGACCGCTGGCGGCGATATCCGCCAGCGGCAGCGCCACTGAATCGAAAACACCGCCTCGCTCAGAAGAGGATTAAGACGGCGCCCTCGTTGCCATAACCGCTGGCGGCTATGGCATCGAAAACACCGCCTCGCTCAGAAGAGGATTAAGACGGCTGCCCGATGGCCGCACCGAATATGTGCCCTATCTTCATCGAAAACACCGCCTCGCTCAGAAGAGGATTAAGACGTATTCGCCCACGCGGAGCCTGTACCAGAGGGTTTTTAATCGAAAACACCGCCTCGCTCAGAAGAGGATTAAGACTGATCGCGTCCTCCTCTGTGGCGGCCACCATAAGCCGATCGAAAACACCGCCTCGCTCAGAAGAGGATTAAGACTCCGAGCCCGATCGCATACTTGTAAGGCTCGGAATCATCGAAAACACCGCCTCGCTCAGAAGAGGATTAAGACGCTGCGCCACTTGGCGCAGCCTCTCAAGGGACAATTCAATCGAAAACACCGCCTCGCTCAGAAGAGGATTAAGACGAATTTTTCCCGCAAACGACTTCATGATCAAATCGGCATCGAAAACACCGCCTCGCTCAGAAGAGGATTAAGACTTCATGATCAAATCGGCTTCCCGGTCCGTGAGCGAATCGAAAACACCGCCTCGCTCAGAAGAGGATTAAGACATGAAGGCGGCCCCGATGGCCCTGGCGTGTCGGATGATCGAAAACACCGCCTCGCTCAGAAGAGGATTAAGACATGCGTGGCAATTTTGCCGGTCAGTTCGTTCGCTGATCGAAAACACCGCCTCGCTCAGAAGAGGATTAAGACGACTCGGCCTAGCGGACCGTGCCCCTTGCGGCTTTGGATCGAAAACACCGCCTCGCTCAGAAGAGGATTAAGACAGATGGCGCGATTCCTGGCGGCGAATTTTCCCGCAAACATCGAAAACACCGCCTCGCTCAGAAGAGGATTAAGACTTCCACGAGCGCGGCGTGGCGAGTTACGACAATGACTTATCGAAAACACCGCCTCGCTCAGAAGAGGATTAAGACACGACAATGACTTCCCCCATCTCTATCTCCTTTCCGCATCGAAAACACCGCCTCGCTCAGAAGAGGATTAAGACCAGCACGCCGACGACGTGCTGCCCCTTCACATCCTCTTATCGAAAACACCGCCTCGCTCAGAAGAGGATTAAGACGAGGACCAGGGGAACCTCGGTTACGCTGGCGGCCAGCGCATCGAAAACACCGCCTCGCTCAGAAGAGGATTAAGACGACCGCGCCCGGCCGGGGCCAGAACAAAGACCGCCCATCGAAAACACCGCCTCGCTCAGAAGAGGATTAAGACCTTTCCGCGCCCCGCCTTAGGGGGCGCCGCATATAAAAATCGAAAACACCGCCTCGCTCAGAAGAGGATTAAGACGCGCCGCCAGGGACAGGGGCAGCACGCCGACGACGTGCATCGAAAACACCGCCTCGCTCAGAAGAGGATTAAGACTTTTCAGGCAGGCGATAGTGTCGATCGCCTGCCCCTCGTAATCGAAAACACCGCCTCGCTCAGAAGAGGATTAAGACTTTAACATTTTCGTCGCGGTCACCCGGGCCTGAATTTCATCGAAAACACCGCCTCGCTCAGAAGAGGATTAAGACGCTGCGCTATTTCACGCAGCCTTTCAAGCGACAGTTTGAATCGAAAACACCGCCTCGCTCAGAAGAGGATTAAGACTCGCCAACTCCTTGCGGAGGCACTCCGCGCAGTCATCGAAAACACCGCCTCGCTCAGAAGAGGATTAAGACGCTGCGCGGGCGCGGCCGGCGGCCGATCGAGCCGCACATCGAAAACACCGCCTCGCTCAGAAGAGGATTAAGACCGGCGGCCCAACGCTCCGGCGAGCTCCCATGCCGCCGATCGAAAACACCGCCTCGCTCAGAAGAGGATTAAGACCTCCCGCGCCTCCCTGGGTTTTTTAAACGGGGCGGACCCATCGAAAACACCGCCTCGCTCAGAAGAGGATTAAGACATATATTTTAACCATGCTGCCTCCTTTCTGCGCCCCATCGAAAACACCGCCTCGCTCAGAAGAGGATTAAGACCAGGCGATGTAGGCCATCGCCTGCCCCTCATTATCACATCGAAAACACCGCCTCGCTCAGAAGAGGATTAAGACTTCCCGTAAAAGTATTCCCTTCGATAAACGTTTACCAATCGAAAACACCGCCTCGCTCAGAAGAGGATTAAGACGGGCGGACTCTCCGCCCCACCTTCAGACCGTACTCCGCGATCGAAAACACCGCCTCGCTCAGAAGAGGATTAAGACTTTCCGTAAAAGTACTCCCTCCTGTATATTTTAACCAATCGAAAACACCGCCTCGCTCAGAAGAGGATTAAGACGACCGCCCAGGGAGCCGTGGCCCCCTGGGCGGGGTTGGATCGAAAACACCGCCTCGCTCAGAAGAGGATTAAGACGTTCCGTACCTCGGTTTGCATTTCGCGGGTCCGGCCGATCGAAAACACCGCCTCGCTCAGAAGAGGATTAAGACGATTTGAACATTCATCTTGCCTCCCTTCCGCGCCCCATCGAAAACACCGCCTCGCTCAGAAGAGGATTAAGACAAAACGTCACTCTGCACTGTTTTGAGTGACGATCTGCATCGAAAACACCGCCTCGCTCAGAAGAGGATTAAGACTCGTTGGCTGGTGACGAAAAACGTCACTCTGCACTGTTATCGAAAACACCGCCTCGCTCAGAAGAGGATTAAGACGGGTGAGTCTTCACCCCAGCTCCAACCCCGCCCAAATCGAAAACACCGCCTCGCTCAGAAGAGGATTAAGACAGGGAGCCGTGGCCCCCTGGGCGGGGTTGGAGCTGGGGATCGAAAACACCGCCTCGCTCAGAAGAGGATTAAGACACGAGCGAGGCGTGGCGAGTTACGACAATGACTTCCATCATCGAAAACACCGCCTCGCTCAGAAGAGGATTAAGACTACCACAGCTGTTTGAGGCAGTCGATCGTGTCGATCGATCGAAAACACCGCCTCGCTCAGAAGAGGATTAAGACTGTGGCGTGCGGGATGACCCGCACGCCATCTGTGATGATATCGAAAACACCGCCTCGCTCAGAAGAGGATTAAGACCCCGGTCCTCGGGGCTGAGGACCAGGGGAACCTCGGTAAATCGAAAACACCGCCTCGCTCAGAAGAGGATTAAGACCCGGGGCAAAAAAAGAGAGGGGTGCTAAACGCCCCCCATCGAAAACACCGCCTCGCTCAGAAGAGGATTAAGACGGGTTGTCTTAGTCCTCTTCTAACGAGGCAGTGTCCCATCGAAAACACCGCCTCGCTCAGAAGAGGATTAAGACCCCTTTGGTTAAACGGGGCGGACTCTCCGCCCCACATCGAAAACACCGCCTCGCTCAGAAGAGGATTAAGACATACACTGTCAGCATGTCCGCCCCCTTTCCGCGCCCCATCGAAAACACCGCCTCGCTCAGAAGAGGATTAAGACAACCATACCTCTTTACCTCCTTTCCGCGCCCCCTCTGGATCGAAAACACCGCCTCGCTCAGAAGAGGATTAAGACCCGAGGAATTTGGGGGGGGCGCGTCAGTGCGCCCCCCATCGAAAACACCGCCTCGCTCAGAAGAGGATTAAGACACGCACGAGACCTCGTACGTGGTCCGCGCCAACTCCTTAATCGAAAACACCGCCTCGCTCAGAAGAGGATTAAGACCCGGTACCACAGCTGTTTGAGGCAGTCGATCGTGTCGAATCGAAAACACCGCCTCGCTCAGAAGAGGATTAAGACTTTGCGTCGGCTTGCATGTCCGGCAGGACGTGGGAGTACATCGAAAACACCGCCTCGCTCAGAAGAGGATTAAGACGGGCATCGCCGCACCTCCCGTTACTTCAATATACGTATCGAAAACACCGCCTCGCTCAGAAGAGGATTAAGACTTGTCTTAATCCTCTTCTGAACGAGGCAGTGTTTCCGATCGAAAACACCGCCTCGCTCAGAAGAGGATTAAGACATCCGGATTTCCGAGCCCGATCGCATACTTGTAAGGCTATCGAAAACACCGCCTCGCTCAGAAGAGGATTAAGACGCAGTCCGCGAGCGCCCGCGCGCCATGCGCGAGCGCCATCGAAAACACCGCCTCGCTCAGAAGAGGATTAAGACGAGGGCGCGGACGGCGCCCTCGTTGCCATAACCGCTGATCGAAAACACCGCCTCGCTCAGAAGAGGATTAAGACCGTTGGCCGGTGACGAAAAACGTCACTCTGCACTGTTATCGAAAACACCGCCTCGCTCAGAAGAGGATTAAGACGTCGATCGCCTGCCCCTCATTGTCACAACTTATTATGGATCGAAAACACCGCCTCGCTCAGAAGAGGATTAAGACCTTTCCTGTAGATTTTGACGTCCATTTTTCGCCTCCTATCGAAAACACCGCCTCGCTCAGAAGAGGATTAAGACTTTAATGCACGCGCCTATTAATAATGCACGCGCCCATATCGAAAACACCGCCTCGCTCAGAAGAGGATTAAGACAATATTCGCGCCTGAAAATGGTGACCATGCCTTTCTCCATCGAAAACACCGCCTCGCTCAGAAGAGGATTAAGACTTCCTGTAGATTTTGACGTCCATTTTTCGCCTCCTTTCATCGAAAACACCGCCTCGCTCAGAAGAGGATTAAGACATCCCGAGGGTGGCGGGCTCGCGTCCGCCTCGGGTCCGATCGAAAACACCGCCTCGCTCAGAAGAGGATTAAGACCTTAGGGGGCGCCGCATATAAAAGAAGGGAGGCGCCCATCGAAAACACCGCCTCGCTCAGAAGAGGATTAAGACCTCGCATGGCGGCGACTAAGGCCCGCGCCGCCTCGGCATCGAAAACACCGCCTCGCTCAGAAGAGGATTAAGACCACGGCCGCCTGGTAAAACAGGCGGACGGGGCCGGCAAATCGAAAACACCGCCTCGCTCAGAAGAGGATTAAGACTTCCTACGAAAAACTCTCGTCTGTAAATGTTAACCATTTTATCGAAAACACCGCCTCGCTCAGAAGAGGATTAAGACTCGGGGATCAGGGATCAACCGGGCGGATACGCCCAGTTATCGAAAACACCGCCTCGCTCAGAAGAGGATTAAGACGCCGCCAGCGATAGGGGAAGCACGCCGATGACGTGCTGATCGAAAACACCGCCTCGCTCAGAAGAGGATTAAGACATGTATTTGTTTTCCCAGTTTACCTCGGTGGTTCGCTTATCGAAAACACCGCCTCGCTCAGAAGAGGATTAAGACAAATGCGGACTCCCGGCGTCGATTTTGCCGCCGGGGAGATCGAAAACACCGCCTCGCTCAGAAGAGGATTAAGACGATGAAGGATGGCGCTGATCCGTTCGCCCGTGTAGCATCGAAAACACCGCCTCGCTCAGAAGAGGATTAAGACGCCTCCCATAAAAAAACTCGCGTTTATACACTGTCAGATCGAAAACACCGCCTCGCTCAGAAGAGGATTAAGACTAGGTGAAGTAGAGGACCGGTACTCCATTCAGTTCATCGAAAACACCGCCTCGCTCAGAAGAGGATTAAGACCCAATTCCTTCAGCAGCGGCCAGAACACCTTGGCATAGATCGAAAACACCGCCTCGCTCAGAAGAGGATTAAGACGACGAATGCGCTTGACCGTATGCTGGGAGTCCCCTTCATCGAAAACACCGCCTCGCTCAGAAGAGGATTAAGACGATGATCCCGGAAATGAAAGTCTGAAGCGTCCATGCCAAATCGAAAACACCGCCTCGCTCAGAAGAGGATTAAGACGTTGAAGATGCTCTTCAGCGTTTCCGGCCAGGCGTTCATCGAAAACACCGCCTCGCTCAGAAGAGGATTAAGACAAGTCTTCCGTCAGATCGGCTTGCGACCGCCCCGGCGGATCGAAAACACCGCCTCGCTCAGAAGAGGATTAAGACGTATTCGATCCCGCCGGATTCCTTGAAGCCCGACATCTATCGAAAACACCGCCTCGCTCAGAAGAGGATTAAGACTAGTCGATGATCAGGACCGGCGCCTTCCCGGTCTTCATATCGAAAACACCGCCTCGCTCAGAAGAGGATTAAGACGCGCGGGAAGATCGGCGTCGGCGTCCCCGGCGGCGGTATCGAAAACACCGCCTCGCTCAGAAGAGGATTAAGACGAGCCTATAGACGCCGCCCCGCAAGGCGGCCACCAACGCATCGAAAACACCGCCTCGCTCAGAAGAGGATTAAGACCAAGGCCAGGGGCAGCACGCCTATGACGTGCTGCCCCTTATCGAAAACACCGCCTCGCTCAGAAGAGGATTAAGACGGCACGCGCGCGGTGGCGCGGCACGCCACGCACGAGAATCGAAAACACCGCCTCGCTCAGAAGAGGATTAAGACGCGATGTGGGCCATCGCCTGCCCCTCCGAATCGCACTCATCGAAAACACCGCCTCGCTCAGAAGAGGATTAAGACGGGCGTATTCGCCCGCGCGGAGACGATACCAGAGGGTTATCGAAAACACCGCCTCGCTCAGAAGAGGATTAAGACTGGCGGCCAAAGCCGCCAAGGCCAGGGGCAGCACGCATCGAAAACACCGCCTCGCTCAGAAGAGGATTAAGACTTCTCGTAGAAGTACTCCCTGTTATATAGTGTTAACATCATCGAAAACACCGCCTCGCTCAGAAGAGGATTAAGACTGGCGGCCAAAGCCGCCAAGGCCAGGGGCAGCACGCATCGAAAACACCGCCTCGCTCAGAAGAGGATTAAGACTTCTCGTAGAAGTACTCCCTTTTATATAGTGTTAACATCATCGAAAACACCGCCTCGCTCAGAAGAGGATTAAGACTTTCCTACGAAAAACTCTCGTCTGTAAATGTTAACCATTTATCGAAAACACCGCCTCGCTCAGAAGAGGATTAAGACATTAGGGGAGGCGCGGTGAGCGCCTCCCTTGGTGGATGATCGAAAACACCGCCTCGCTCAGAAGAGGATTAAGACGACCGACTCCCCGGCGTCGATCTTACCGCCGGGGAGCCCATCGAAAACACCGCCTCGCTCAGAAGAGGATTAAGACAATAACCACCATCTCCGCCCCCTTTCCGCGCCCCCTCTGATCGAAAACACCGCCTCGCTCAGAAGAGGATTAAGACGAGCGGAATACTCCCCGCTCCGGAGCCTGTAGACGCCGATCGAAAACACCGCCTCGCTCAGAAGAGGATTAAGACCTCGGGCGGGGGGACCACCCCACCCAGATAGGGAAAATCATCGAAAACACCGCCTCGCTCAGAAGAGGATTAAGACGGGCGGATGCGCCCGCCCGGCTCCCTGATGCCATAGATCGAAAACACCGCCTCGCTCAGAAGAGGATTAAGACGCTAGGGCTCAACCGGGCGGATGCGCCCGCCCGGCTCATCGAAAACACCGCCTCGCTCAGAAGAGGATTAAGACGCCGCCCGTAAAAGAACTCTTTCCTATAGATTTGAACATATCGAAAACACCGCCTCGCTCAGAAGAGGATTAAGACGTCCGGGGCGCCTGCGCTATTTCGCGCAGGCGCTCAATTATCGAAAACACCGCCTCGCTCAGAAGAGGATTAAGACGTAGATTTTGACGTCCATTTTTCGCCCCCTTTCCGCGCATCGAAAACACCGCCTCGCTCAGAAGAGGATTAAGACGACGACCTCCATTTGTCCTCCTTTCCGCGCCCCTTTCCATCGAAAACACCGCCTCGCTCAGAAGAGGATTAAGACGTATTCGCCGTGCCGGAGATAGTAAAGGTTACCGCGGAATCGAAAACACCGCCTCGCTCAGAAGAGGATTAAGACGGGTGGCGTGCGGGATGACCCGCACGCCATCCCCGATGAATCGAAAACACCGCCTCGCTCAGAAGAGGATTAAGACAATGGCCGCCTTCAGGGCGGCCACGCGGCTCCAGAGGATCGAAAACACCGCCTCGCTCAGAAGAGGATTAAGACGCAGCGCCACCGGCTGAATACCCCGGTGGCGCTCCTTCCATCGAAAACACCGCCTCGCTCAGAAGAGGATTAAGACGGATGACCCGCACGCCATCCCCGATGATGCCCCGCTCGCATCGAAAACACCGCCTCGCTCAGAAGAGGATTAAGACTACTCCGCGTGGGCGTATTCGCCCGGGCGGAGCCTGATCGAAAACACCGCCTCGCTCAGAAGAGGATTAAGACTCGCGCAGGCGCTCAATTGGCAATTCCTTCCCCCGGTCATCGAAAACACCGCCTCGCTCAGAAGAGGATTAAGACGTCGTCGGGTGAGGCGTGCGGGATCACCCGCACGCCAATCGAAAACACCGCCTCGCTCAGAAGAGGATTAAGACTCCATGTTGGCCGCTGCCCGTAGAAGAACCGCTTGATATATCGAAAACACCGCCTCGCTCAGAAGAGGATTAAGACGTGGCTCATCCCGAGGGTGGCGGGCTCGCGTCCGCCTCATCGAAAACACCGCCTCGCTCAGAAGAGGATTAAGACTCCGACGACTCACGGAGGAGGGCCTTAAATACGGACTCATCGAAAACACCGCCTCGCTCAGAAGAGGATTAAGACCCCCGGCCGCCCACTCGGCGGCCCAGAGCTCCGGCGAGCATCGAAAACACCGCCTCGCTCAGAAGAGGATTAAGACGCTGGGGTGAAGACTCACCCCAGCTCCCCGGTTACATCCATCGAAAACACCGCCTCGCTCAGAAGAGGATTAAGACGTGGCGAGTTACAACAACTGCGTCCACGCTTGCCTCCTATCGAAAACACCGCCTCGCTCAGAAGAGGATTAAGACGCGAGGCATGGCGAGTTACGACCACAACTTCCATCTCCAATCGAAAACACCGCCTCGCTCAGAAGAGGATTAAGACGGAGCTGGGGTGAAGACTCACCCCAGCTCCTCGGTGACATCGAAAACACCGCCTCGCTCAGAAGAGGATTAAGACTCGCCGCGGTCGGCCGCGCGCGTGGTCGCGGCCCACCATCGAAAACACCGCCTCGCTCAGAAGAGGATTAAGACTGGGTCGCAGGGGTGCTCATGGTAGCGATGGTGGGTATCGAAAACACCGCCTCGCTCAGAAGAGGATTAAGACGTGGTAAATGTTTGCACGCCAAGTTCCGCGAGATATTCATCGAAAACACCGCCTCGCTCAGAAGAGGATTAAGACGCGCGGTGACGCACGCGGGGCAGAGCACCTCCTCCCATCGAAAACACCGCCTCGCTCAGAAGAGGATTAAGACGTGGTCGCGGCCCACCGGCCAGCCGAGGCCGGGGCCAGAATCGAAAACACCGCCTCGCTCAGAAGAGGATTAAGACGTGAGATCTTCGTTGGCGGGTGACGTAAAACGTCACTTTATCGAAAACACCGCCTCGCTCAGAAGAGGATTAAGACCCCCAGCTCCCCGGTTACATCCCGGACCACGTAGGTCCGATCGAAAACACCGCCTCGCTCAGAAGAGGATTAAGACCACGCCTCCGTGATGATGCCTCGCTCTTTAAGAAACTCCATCGAAAACACCGCCTCGCTCAGAAGAGGATTAAGACATGAGCCGGGCTGCGTCTTCGATGGTGGCGGCCTGTAAAATCGAAAACACCGCCTCGCTCAGAAGAGGATTAAGACCCGCCTTAGGGGGCGCCGCATATAAAAGAAGGGAGGCGCATCGAAAACACCGCCTCGCTCAGAAGAGGATTAAGACGGCGCGGTGAGCGCCCCCCTGGAGGTTTAGGGGTCAATCATCGAAAACACCGCCTCGCTCAGAAGAGGATTAAGACACTTTCACCACCTCTTCCTCCTTTCCGCGCCCCCTCATCGAAAACACCGCCTCGCTCAGAAGAGGATTAAGACATTCGCCGTGCCGGAGAATGTAGATTTCGCCGCGCAGATCGAAAACACCGCCTCGCTCAGAAGAGGATTAAGACTTTAAGAAACTCCACGAGCGAGGCGTGGCGAGTTACGAATCGAAAACACCGCCTCGCTCAGAAGAGGATTAAGACCCCCCTGGAGGTTTAGGGGTCAATCGGGCGGATGCGCCCATCGAAAACACCGCCTCGCTCAGAAGAGGATTAAGACCACGAGCGAGGTGTGACGGGTTACGACGACGACCTCCAATCGAAAACACCGCCTCGCTCAGAAGAGGATTAAGACTTTGCCCGGTTTTGAGTGACGCTCTGCGCGCGGGGTGATCGAAAACACCGCCTCGCTCAGAAGAGGATTAAGACGATACGCCCGTCCTGGCCCTTGACCCCATAGTCCGATCGAAAACACCGCCTCGCTCAGAAGAGGATTAAGACGCGTACGAGACGCCATGCGCCTGCCACAGCGCCTCGACCAATCGAAAACACCGCCTCGCTCAGAAGAGGATTAAGACCAGTCGGCGGGGTGCTCGCCCCAGATGACGACGACATCGAAAACACCGCCTCGCTCAGAAGAGGATTAAGACAGGTCCGGGGCGCCTGCGCTATTTCGCGCAGGCGCTCAATTATCGAAAACACCGCCTCGCTCAGAAGAGGATTAAGACGGGGCTAGGGCTCAACCGGGCGGATACGCCCGTCCTGGATCGAAAACACCGCCTCGCTCAGAAGAGGATTAAGACGTTAATGAAGTACTCCTTCCTGTATATTTTAACCATTTTATCGAAAACACCGCCTCGCTCAGAAGAGGATTAAGACGAGGCGCCCCCGCGCCTCCCTAGGTTAAACGGGGCGGACATCGAAAACACCGCCTCGCTCAGAAGAGGATTAAGACCGTCGGGTGAGGCGTGCGGGATCACCCGCACGTCCCCAATCGAAAACACCGCCTCGCTCAGAAGAGGATTAAGACCGGCCGCGCGCGTGGTCGCGGCCCACCGGCCGGGGGCATCGAAAACACCGCCTCGCTCAGAAGAGGATTAAGACTCGCGGCCTCTTGTTAATGAAGTACTCCCTCCTGTATATATCGAAAACACCGCCTCGCTCAGAAGAGGATTAAGACGTGACGAAAAACGTCACTCTGCACTGTTTTGAGTGAATCGAAAACACCGCCTCGCTCAGAAGAGGATTAAGACAAAAAGAAGGGAGGCGCCCCCGCGCCTCCCTAGGTTAAATCGAAAACACCGCCTCGCTCAGAAGAGGATTAAGACCTGTACCACAGCTCCTTTAGGCAGGCGATGTGGGCCATCATCGAAAACACCGCCTCGCTCAGAAGAGGATTAAGACGTAGATGAGGCGGACTGGGCCGGCTATAGCCCAGCCCATCGAAAACACCGCCTCGCTCAGAAGAGGATTAAGACGGTCGGGTGAGGCGTGCGGGATCACCCGCACGTCCCCAATCGAAAACACCGCCTCGCTCAGAAGAGGATTAAGACGAGGAGGGCCGTAAATACGGACTCCCCGGCGTCGATTTTATCGAAAACACCGCCTCGCTCAGAAGAGGATTAAGACAATGAAGTACTCCCTCCTGTATATTTTAACCATACCTCATCGAAAACACCGCCTCGCTCAGAAGAGGATTAAGACGCTCCGGGCATCCATCGACACGGTGCAGGACGGCGTAATCGAAAACACCGCCTCGCTCAGAAGAGGATTAAGACTGTTACCCTGGCGGCTAAAGCCGCCAGGTGCATGGGCATCGAAAACACCGCCTCGCTCAGAAGAGGATTAAGACGCTGCGGGCGCCCCTGACGCCCGCAGCGGTGGCCAAAAATCGAAAACACCGCCTCGCTCAGAAGAGGATTAAGACCTCCACAAGAGCCGCGCCCCCTCCTCGTGGCGCTCAGACATCGAAAACACCGCCTCGCTCAGAAGAGGATTAAGACCACCTTAAGCCCGTACTCCGCGTGGGCGTATTCGCCCATCGAAAACACCGCCTCGCTCAGAAGAGGATTAAGACGATAGGTTCTCAGCCGGGGCGTTGCCGCACAACGTCACATCGAAAACACCGCCTCGCTCAGAAGAGGATTAAGACCACGCGGAGCCGGTACCACAGGGTTTTCAGGCAGGCATCGAAAACACCGCCTCGCTCAGAAGAGGATTAAGACTCCGCGCCAACTCCTTGCGCTGGCAGACGGCGCAGTCATCGAAAACACCGCCTCGCTCAGAAGAGGATTAAGACGAGGCGGTACCACAGGGTTTTCAGGCAGGCGATGTGGGATCGAAAACACCGCCTCGCTCAGAAGAGGATTAAGACACGCTGCGGGCGCCCCTGACGCCCGCAGCGGTGGCCAAATCGAAAACACCGCCTCGCTCAGAAGAGGATTAAGACGAAACGCATCGCTCATGCGCTGGAGCGCCACCGCCACATCGAAAACACCGCCTCGCTCAGAAGAGGATTAAGACTCGCTGCACGCATCGCGGCACGTTTTGTAGCGCTGGCAAATCGAAAACACCGCCTCGCTCAGAAGAGGATTAAGACCACGCTGCGGGCGCCCCTGACGCCCGCAGCGGTGGCCAAAAATCGAAAACACCGCCTCGCTCAGAAGAGGATTAAGACATGCGGAGCCGGCTAATGTCAGCACGCAACGCGTCGGATCGAAAACACCGCCTCGCTCAGAAGAGGATTAAGACTGCGGCACGCGCGCGGTGGCGCGGCACGCCACGCACGAATCGAAAACACCGCCTCGCTCAGAAGAGGATTAAGACGCCGACTCACGGAGGAGGGCCTTAAATACGGACTCCCATCGAAAACACCGCCTCGCTCAGAAGAGGATTAAGACGGCCGGTATGCCTGTGCCGCACTCCGCGATCGTATTTGATCGAAAACACCGCCTCGCTCAGAAGAGGATTAAGACTTCCGGGGCGCGCCGCACAAAAAAAAGAAGGGAGGCGCAATCGAAAACACCGCCTCGCTCAGAAGAGGATTAAGACCCCCGGGGCAAAAAAAAGAGGGGAGGCGTGTTGCCACATCGAAAACACCGCCTCGCTCAGAAGAGGATTAAGACTACAACGGTGGCCGATTAGGGCGGCTGAGTGGATTCGCATCGAAAACACCGCCTCGCTCAGAAGAGGATTAAGACAATGCGCCCCGCCTCGCCACGGTCGGCCGCGCGGGTCGTATCGAAAACACCGCCTCGCTCAGAAGAGGATTAAGACGAAACACTGGAAATTACGCGATCGCCCCGGGCGCCATATCGAAAACACCGCCTCGCTCAGAAGAGGATTAAGACGCGCCGCCCATAGAAGAAGTCCCTTCGGTAGATCCTGATCGAAAACACCGCCTCGCTCAGAAGAGGATTAAGACCTCACCGCGCCTCCCTTCGTTTAAGCGGGGCGGATCCTATCGAAAACACCGCCTCGCTCAGAAGAGGATTAAGACCCTGGCGCAGACGCTCAAGAGACAGCTCGCGCCCCCGGTCATCGAAAACACCGCCTCGCTCAGAAGAGGATTAAGACCGCCAGGTGCATGGGCAGGACGCCAATAACATGGCGATCGAAAACACCGCCTCGCTCAGAAGAGGATTAAGACCCGCGGCCGCTTACCTATAAAATGCTCTCTTATATAAACATCGAAAACACCGCCTCGCTCAGAAGAGGATTAAGACGTGTTGCCACGCCTCCCCTCGGGGATCAGGGATCAAATCGAAAACACCGCCTCGCTCAGAAGAGGATTAAGACGCCGCCCGCCATCTGTGAGCGGCCGCCATGTGGGCCGCTGATCGAAAACACCGCCTCGCTCAGAAGAGGATTAAGACATAATGCACGCACCGTGCCAACTTTCGCGTGAGCTCTTATCGAAAACACCGCCTCGCTCAGAAGAGGATTAAGACGTCCGGGGCGCCTGCGCTATTTCGCGCAGGCGCTCCAACATCGAAAACACCGCCTCGCTCAGAAGAGGATTAAGACGTCTGGGGATATCGCCGCCGCAAGTTCCGGGCTGACGAATCGAAAACACCGCCTCGCTCAGAAGAGGATTAAGACTCCTCGGTGATGTCCCGGACCACGTAGGTCCGGGGCGCATCGAAAACACCGCCTCGCTCAGAAGAGGATTAAGACGTGCTGCCCCCGGATGTCCTCCGGGGTGGCGTGCGGATCGAAAACACCGCCTCGCTCAGAAGAGGATTAAGACATCGGCCCTTCAGGCGCTTGTGGATGGCGACGGCGATGATCGAAAACACCGCCTCGCTCAGAAGAGGATTAAGACGGACCGCGTCCTTTGAGAGCTCATTGATCCAGGCGGATCGAAAACACCGCCTCGCTCAGAAGAGGATTAAGACGATCTCAACGACGATATATGTCCTTGGCGGCTGCGCTATTATCGAAAACACCGCCTCGCTCAGAAGAGGATTAAGACGTTACCCTGGCGGCTAAAGCCGCCAGGTGCATGGGCAAATCGAAAACACCGCCTCGCTCAGAAGAGGATTAAGACTTAGGCAGTCGATCGTGTCGATCGCCTGCCCCTCGTTATCGAAAACACCGCCTCGCTCAGAAGAGGATTAAGACATCATAACCATTCTTGCCTCCTTTCTGCGCCCCCTCATCGAAAACACCGCCTCGCTCAGAAGAGGATTAAGACACAACTCCTTCCCCCGGTCCTCGGGGGCGAGGGCCAGATCGAAAACACCGCCTCGCTCAGAAGAGGATTAAGACGGCCCGTCGAACCGTCGAACCAACCGGCGGGGCTCACGCATCGAAAACACCGCCTCGCTCAGAAGAGGATTAAGACACAACTCCTTCCCCCGGTCCTCGGGGGCGAGGGCCAGATCGAAAACACCGCCTCGCTCAGAAGAGGATTAAGACGAAGACTCACCCCAGCTCCTCGGTGATGTCCCGGACCACATCGAAAACACCGCCTCGCTCAGAAGAGGATTAAGACGGCCCGTCGAACCGTCGAACCAACCGGCGGGGCTCACGCATCGAAAACACCGCCTCGCTCAGAAGAGGATTAAGACGGGGCGCGGAAGGGAGGAAGCAATGTCGTAAACACATCGAAAACACCGCCTCGCTCAGAAGAGGATTAAGACCTGATGCAACGTCTACAGGGGATGCCGTGCCCCGCATCGAAAACACCGCCTCGCTCAGAAGAGGATTAAGACGCGAAGGCGTCGTTGGCCGGTGACGTAAAACGTCACTTATCGAAAACACCGCCTCGCTCAGAAGAGGATTAAGACAATTTCGGTAACCCTGTTAGCTTTTGCCGCCATCCGCACATCGAAAACACCGCCTCGCTCAGAAGAGGATTAAGACCATCCGCACAGGGATGACTCCGATGACGTGCTTGTATCATCGAAAACACCGCCTCGCTCAGAAGAGGATTAAGACATCTCAACGACGATATATGTCCTTGGCGGCTGCGCGATCATCGAAAACACCGCCTCGCTCAGAAGAGGATTAAGACAACTCCCTCCTGTAAATAACCACCATCTCCGTCTCCTTATCGAAAACACCGCCTCGCTCAGAAGAGGATTAAGACGCTGCCTCGCGGAGGAGGGCCTTAAATACGGACTCATCGAAAACACCGCCTCGCTCAGAAGAGGATTAAGACTAAATAACCACCATCTCCGTCTCCTTTCCGCGCCCCCATCGAAAACACCGCCTCGCTCAGAAGAGGATTAAGACTTGCGGGCGCCGCGAACGCCCGCAGCGGTGGCTAAAACATCGAAAACACCGCCTCGCTCAGAAGAGGATTAAGACATAGGCCGCCACCGCGGCCGTTTTCCCATAAAGTACTCATCGAAAACACCGCCTCGCTCAGAAGAGGATTAAGACGTGCGAGGCCATGCTTCAGGGCGTTCCGCGTGTTCGATCGAAAACACCGCCTCGCTCAGAAGAGGATTAAGACTTCTGGGGGGCGCTGAAAAAAAAGGGGAGGCGCCCCTGATCGAAAACACCGCCTCGCTCAGAAGAGGATTAAGACCGGCGGGTGTCCTCAGTCACAATGCCAACGTTGCGGGCATCGAAAACACCGCCTCGCTCAGAAGAGGATTAAGACAACCACCATCTCCGTCTCCTTTCCGCGCCCCCTCTGATCGAAAACACCGCCTCGCTCAGAAGAGGATTAAGACTTCCACGAGCGCGGCGTGCCTGGTAACCACAACTACTTCATCGAAAACACCGCCTCGCTCAGAAGAGGATTAAGACTTCCACGAGCGCGGCGTGCCTGGTAACCACAACTACTTCATCGAAAACACCGCCTCGCTCAGAAGAGGATTAAGACCTGTGCATCTCCCTTTCTCCTTTCCGCGCCCCCTCTGATCGAAAACACCGCCTCGCTCAGAAGAGGATTAAGACGTCACGATCCCGTAATCCGGCGCCAAGTATTCCCCGCATCGAAAACACCGCCTCGCTCAGAAGAGGATTAAGACTCTTTCACCCCGTAATCCGGCGCGGCGTATTCGCCGTATCGAAAACACCGCCTCGCTCAGAAGAGGATTAAGACGATTTGAACGTTCATCTCGTCTCCTTTCCGCGCCCCCTCATCGAAAACACCGCCTCGCTCAGAAGAGGATTAAGACCTCCGCTGCCTCGCGGAGGAGGGCCTTAAATACGGACTCATCGAAAACACCGCCTCGCTCAGAAGAGGATTAAGACAGTGATCCCAGCGGCCGGCGGTCTGCCAGCCCTGGAGATGATCGAAAACACCGCCTCGCTCAGAAGAGGATTAAGACTCCGCCGCGGTCGCGGTGGCTTCCGCGCGGCAGCCGGATCGAAAACACCGCCTCGCTCAGAAGAGGATTAAGACAAAACTCTCGTCTGTAAATCTTAACCATTTTACTGCATCGAAAACACCGCCTCGCTCAGAAGAGGATTAAGACGTGCCATATCTCCAGGGCTCCGGCGCGATCAAAAATCGAAAACACCGCCTCGCTCAGAAGAGGATTAAGACAGACCACGA
>Ga0308389_1000403_pt1 | contig 32010 bp, 29 predicted proteins | sample Hotspr2Sample148_FD_202362 | JGI IMG/M metagenome (GOLD analysis project Ga0308389, IMG submission 202362) | Hot spring phototrophic mat microbial communities from Mushroom Spring, Yellowstone National Park, Wyoming, United States - 20040719_148 ... | reverse complement strand
AGGTCGCCTTCAGCATTTAAAAAGCAGTTGATATAACCCAAAAATTTAATATTATTGTGCGATAGTTCCTGAATAAATGCTGGCAGGTTGGGATATAACTCATTATTATATTTCCAGTTCCAGAAAAGCCTTTTGCCAAACCAGGTTATTTTCCTACCAACCCAATCCTGCACCCACAACGCCGATACTTTCACACCAGCATCTAATGCTTCCTGCAATTTTTTCTTCACAATTTCGGTACCACCCTGCATCCCTATCCACATACCATCATGCACCCACTGTGGTAGCCGCGGCTGTCGCCCCAATAAATCCCCTACTGCTTTTATACACTCAGTGGCTTTTTCATATACACCAAAGACTATAGATTCAGGAATCTGCCAAAAATGAAGGATATGTTCTTTTTTCTTAAATGAAAATTCTGCATACGAGGATGCATTGCAATGAACAAAGTAATTGCTGCTTGATACAAACGTTGGTTGTGGGTAATATGTTGTGTACCATGCACCGCCAGCACCATGCAATACATTAGCCAAAATCGAAATCAAATCATAACCCCGCCCTACTCCCTGCTCCTGAACCCAAAGTGGAACTTTCTTTTTCTTTAAATCTAATTTTGAAAACTGTTCACCACATCCGTAGATATGTTCATCGCTTTGGGCAACACAATGCAGCCAAAACCTGTTGCATGGTTGTGTTGCTTTAATACTTACAGTACAGTATGCATCTGCTGTTATGGTTAATTGAATAGCATCTTCTAATTGTATTGTTATTGCATTATGTTCTTCTGTAACTGTAAAATTTTTCAAGTACCGTTTTGATAAACGAGAGTCTTTAAGTTTAAAGTTTCCCTCTTTCATTTTATAGCTTGCAGTGCCCTGCCCTACAGCTATACAAGGTTTAGATACTGAATGTTGTAATATGCATCGATTTTTATAATATATTGAAAATGATGTTGCATCATGTTCTATCTTCAGCATGTAACAATCCTCCAGTTTTTAATGCGTGCTGCTATCTCTAACGGTTTGATGTAGTCGCCATACACCATTGATGCGTGATGTGCTATGCCATTATAAATAATAGTATCAAGAACTTTTGCTACTGGCACACCAAAAGTCACCTTTAGATATGTGCCTTTAAGCAGCTTATCCATTGTTACGCCATGAGCTTTTAATAATAATATACGATAGTTACTGCCATCAAAATCAAATCTGCATATTGATACATCACCTGGTTTTAATACAAACCCTGCCGTTACCCCTTTGCCTGCAGCGAAGTATGTATCAAGCGAAGCAGCAGTTTTATTGTCTTTCAGATTAAATGGCGCAACACCACAATGCCACAGTAGTGCAAAATTTTCTTCCAGATTAACCTGCGAAAAATCAAATAAAAACGGCGTTTGGGCACCTAACGCTTTGTGTGCAAGCATTGATAAAGCACCATCAACATCGCCTTCACAGGCAATGATATAGTTATCAGATTGTACCAGTGACATGGCTGCACATGGCGCAATGCCAAACTCAGCAGCAAATTCTGGCCAGCATCGTATAGCCAATACAGTCAGGTTGTTATCTTCCATAAAACTTTTGAGTTTTGCACCCAACTCTGATACTTTTTGTTTCTGAGTATTATTAATCTCATGAGTATCAAATTCAGCATCAACTATCTCCCCATAGTTCTTTTGGTATTGTTCATTGATGTGATAATTAAAAAGCTGCTGAAGTTCGTAATGTTCTATCAAAGCGCCAAATTGTGAATATACTGCCGGATACCATGTATCTAAATTAAAAAATCCATGAGCATGGTATCCAATCAAACCAATCTTTGCATTTTTAAACATAGACAATATTCGTATAGCACCAATCCAATCCTGATCAATGCTATTGCCAAAATGGGCATAATAGTTGCGTATGCCTGCTTTGTATAGATTGCTTGCATCTAAATTTACACCACAAATGGAATTGAGCCGTATTTTGCCCCCATCGTACGGTAATTCAGGTAAACCCCAGAGCATCACCGGTACAGGTATATGCTTAACCATTTCTAATGCCAGATGCCCCAAATGAAAGGTACCACTGATACAAACTAGAGCATCTATATTGTTCTTCCTCAAAAAAGCAATGGCCTTGTGTGCATCGTCTATTTCATATACAAGTTCAAGATAACAATGCCACTGCACTGCTTTGATCTTCTTTAACTGTGTCTGAATGGAAGCGTAGATTTCATTAGCGGCATTGAAATCAAAGGTTTTGCGTGCAAAACATACTACACCAATACTAACTTCTTTCATGGTTATCCTCTACTGCTTTTTAAAAAGATTTTCATATTTATATCCGGTTAACATTTCACAGATTTCTTTAACCTTCTGGCTTACTGTTGATTTACTTCCACCAGCTTTTAATCTGTTGATTTCCTGAATCAATACCGGATGGGTTACGGGTGTAATCTTAAATTGCATTGAAATGATAATGCCAATGAGCATTAATGTTGATGGTACCAGCGCAAACATCAACCGTAAATACTCTAATGTTTCAGGAGATTGGGCAGTATTTGCTTTATATCCAATTGTCTGCAACACTACGCCAAAGATAGCCAGCACAAACGCCTGAACCAATTTCCGTATAAACGTCATGGCGCCAGCATATACGCCTGCCTGCTGTTTACCGGTTATCAATTCACCAACATCAGTTACTGATGGCAAAATTGCCCATGGTATCATCGTCCCAGCCGACATGCCTGCTCCCATCAGTACCGAAAGGGCAATGATGTAGTGTAGTGGTGTGGCACTATCAAACAAGAGACTGCTCACAATAGCTATCGCCCAAATACTTACCCCCACCCTGTATGCAAAGCCTTTTCCTTTTTTATTTGCAATAGTAACATATACCGGTAAAAATAATACCTGTGTCACAAGCATTGCCCCAAGGCACATTGTAAAGATATGAGGCTTTTGTATATAGTACGTAATATAATAAATAAACATTGCCATAATCAAATCAAGTGCTGAATATGCACAGATATACAAACCAATATGAACCCTGAATGATTTATTTGTCCAGATAACCAGGAGATTTTTGAAAAAATCAAAAACTGATTTATTTTCTATCTGTACATCAGGCAATTCCCAGGTTCCCAAAAAAACAATAATCCATGGCAATGCAAAAAAGACAGCAAAAACAATACTCATGACTAGAAAGCCCTGACTTTTATCCGGGAAAGAATCAACAATCATTTTGGGGACTGTACCTGAAATAAGCGATGAGATTTGTGAAAAGATTAACCGTGCACCGGATAATCGCGTCCTATCCCTATATTCCCGTGTCATCTCAGCGTTGAGTGCTGAATAGGGAATCATCACCATGGTAAAAGCAGTACTAAAGAATACATATGCGATTGCATAATAAATAAATTTTATTATCTGGCTTTCAGATGAAAAAGGTATCCACATGGCAATAAAACTAAGTATGATTGGAAATATTCCCATCAAGAAGAATATTCTCCGCCTGCCGTATTTTGACCTTGTAGTATCAGAGATATACCCCATGATAGGATCGCTGACTGCATCCCAGGCTTTGCCTGCCAGTACAACAAGGCCAGCTAATGCGGGATTCAATTTTGCAACATCAGTTAAGAAATAAATGAATAAAAGGTTTATAATGACAAATGAACCGCCACCAAAAATATCACCAACACCATACGATAATAAATTTTTAAAAGTTATTTTTCTTTCTTGATTCATAAGCCCACCTGTTTTAAATTGTAAAAAATTGTTGCATAAGTAAAAAATATTGTAAATAATGTTATATGCTATAATATTAAAATTATAGTATATTATATTAAAATCGTTATCGATAATATGTCAAGTAAATTATAGTATCAGGAGTTATTATATGGCACACGGTGAAAAAATTAACAAGCGAAAAGAAAATAAACGCAAACATATAGTCGATATCTTCAGGCATCACCCAACATTATCAAAAGCTGAAGCAAAGCGATATTCCGGGTATTCAATGGATACCATAATGACTTCTTTTAAAATATTAAAAAACACTGGCATCATAGTACCTACCGAAGGCAAACAAAAGGAAAAAGGCCGTAAGGCCTTGTTCTTTACTTTGAACCACGAAAAGCAAGTATACTTAGGCATCACCTTCAATCAAAAAGCGGTATATACATCCATAGTCAGTTTCAGTAATAAAGTTTTAGCAACAGCAAAAGTAAGCATTGCAAGCAGCATCTCAAAAGAGGAATTTACCCGTGTAGTACTGCAACAAATTGATGAAGTTTTATCTAAAAACCCGGTTTTTTTAACCAATCTTGTGGCTGTTGGCTGCACAGTTCCCGGTGATATTGATACCAAAAATGGCATCTTGAGGTCATACACACTCATGCCTCAACTGAAAGATTTTAATTTTAATGAACTGTTGACCAATAAATTTCCTAACACTCGCATCTTCTTTGATCATAATATCAGTAGCATGGTAGCATATATTTTGTCAACTTCTGATATTGTTCAACGCTATGACAGGATAATGGTTGTTTCTGCACGTGCAGCAAGTGCAGTAGGATTAATTTATAAGGGGGCGATAGTTAATAGTAGAGGAGAAATTGGCCATATAAAAGTCTGTAATGATAACCAACAATGTATTTGTGGAAGAAATGGCTGCTTAGATTGCTATTTTTCTTATGAGGCATTTGTTAAACTATTACAGCAACATAATGCGATAGATGAACAGGAATGCTACGATAACATAATAGCAAAACTTAACCAACATTATACCAATAGAACAAAAGACATATTTGAAAATCTGGATATAGCACTTAAGTTTTTTTCAGAAGCGTTACTTGATGTAATCAATGTATTCTCGCCTGATTATATACTTCTTACAGGTGATTTGTTTGAGATATATAATGACCCTGTTGCCCAGATAGATATCCATATAAAAGACCTATTTCATGATACAGGATATATTTCCATGTATAAACGGGCATTAATGGAATTTCAAAGTATTAAAACAGAAGCGATAGCCCATGGCGTATGCTTAAGTTTGATAAAGCAGGATTGGGGATATACCGTATAATTATTTCTTTTTCAATACTATAACCGTTAAATCATCTCCAAGCTTGGATTCTCCTTTGAATTCATTAAAAGCTGCAATTATATACTCACAAATTTCCTGTGCTGTTTTGCCTCCAGCGTTCAAGAAAGCATCTTTGAGGCGTTCAAATCCAAATTCTTCAGCATCTTGATTTTTTTGTTCCGTAATACCATCACTGTATACTAACAGCATATCGCCGGGCTTCATACTGAATTGAAGAGGCGTATAAGTAGTTTGTAATACACTTTTACCCAAAAACATGCCTTTGATATCTTTTTCCTTATGCGCACATATAATTACATTATTGGTTTCATTTCGCTTTAAAAGCATCTCCGTATGGGCAGCATTTACATATTCAACCTTATCGTCATTAAAACGCAGCAGTATTCCAGTTAAATAATTATCAACATGTTCAAGCTCCTGAATTAATTCTTGATTAATGGATTCCAAAACCTTGCCCAAATGAATGTTTGAAAGTTTTTCAAAATTACGATATATAATTGACTTAGATAATATCGTCAACAAACCAGAAGCTATCCCATGTCCTGAAACATCAAATAATCCAATCCCTACTAATGTATTATCCTGAATATAAAAATCATAAAAATCACCCGATACACCAGACATCGCCTGAGCATATAAGCCAATTTCATAATTATCAACAGATGGGGCTTTCTGCGGTATAATACTGCGCTGAACATTGACTGCCATAATCATATCTCTATGCGCAATTTCCTGCTGCTCACGTATTTGCTGCAACGCTAATTTTAATTCCTGATTTGCTTCATATAACTGTCGTGTTCTGTCTTCAACTTTTTGTTCTAAAGTAATATTCAATTCTTCCACTTCATTATGGTACTGCACTGTTTGAATAGCCAATATTGCTGCTATTGATATCAAAAATGATGGGAAACCAAATCCCATAAGATATATGGCATCATCAATTTTTAATATATTATGAACAATGAGATCCCAGAAAGCACAAAAATAAAATGGAATACTTCCTATCATCAAAATTTTAGCTTCTTTTTTCTTTTGTTTTAACGCAATGATTGTAATAGAAATAATATAGATAGCAGGTATGAGGAAAAATAGAATTACTTTATACCTGAGATTAAGAAAGGTTGGATAGTCCTTAGCTAATAATAAAATAAAAGAAGGTATAATTGTTGATACTAATAATACATACTTAATAATTTTATTATCAGAAACATTCAAGTACCTGGTTAGAAATCTGGATAATAAATACGCAATTACAAAAATTAAAATAAAGATTATCTTTTGAAATAAAAGATACGGTATCAGGTTATAATCAAATCCTGGAAGCCTGGTTATAAAGAAATTTATAAGATAAAATGAAAAAGCAATACATGTTAATCCAAAATATAAATTTTCTATGTCTTTTTTACGTAATGAATACATTAGTATGTAATAACAACCAACTAAAAAAAACAAAAAAGAAATAATTGCATTGATCCGTGAATCAATGAAATCTAAATAATCATATTCTTTCTCTAATTCTTTATAGTTACCAATAATATTTTTCCCAGCTATAGATCCTTCATGATTTACATATACTTTAACTAGCAATATATTATTTTCATTATTTTTCAGCAAACTTTTTGGCAATAGATACAATCTGTATTTATTCCATTCGCTAAAAAATTTTGGAGGAAATTGCCCTGTACTTCCAATCAGCTCGCCATTACAATATGTTTCATCGGCTATCATTATTCTACCCAGCAAAATTCCCACCAATGGCATGTTTACTAATTTATTGGAAGCAGTAAAATCAGATCGCAACCATATAAATCCTTCAGAATTAGGAACTAATGTATGCAAATCATTGGTTGCTTTTAATGGCTGGAATGGAAGTTTTATAGCATTGTAATAGCCCTGTTCAGGTTTACCTGCCGCATATTTCCAATTAGATAAATAAATAACCTCAGCGGCAACTAAGGATGGAAATACAATATACAATGCATTCAAAATTAAAATAATAATGGCAATTAAACTGTTTTTTTTAATCATTAACTAAATCCTCCAGAAAATACATAAAAAGCTACCTTATGTTTTTAAAGTTTGTCGATTATAACAATTAAACATAAATAATATATTATTGATGGCAACAAAAAAAGATATTTTAAATTGAATACAATCAAAATTGCATTGGCATATCCATTATGATGTCAGATAATAAAATAAATCAATAATAATATCGTTATCGACATATATAAATAATAAAAAAATTGCTTAAGTGACATTACAATTTATCCGACATAATATATGAGACATAAATTATATGATGTGAGGTACCTATGCCAACCAAAAAGAAAACCAATTCTTTTATAAAACAACTTAAAAAATATATTGCAATCAAAGGGCTGGAAATGGTAATACATCTGGTAAATGGTGAAGTCATTGAATTGCAAAATAACGTTCGCCTGGAAAAAAATAATATAGTTGTTAAAAATAAAAACAGAGAATTTCACATCCCAATCTCAGATATAAAATCGATAGACCTTTATGCAGCATAAATATTTTAATTATTAATACTAATAATTATTGACAGCTTTTCGTATTTATATATCAATTTTTGTAACTTTATACACAATTCACTATACTTAAAATGTATAGTGAATTGTGTTTTGTGGCCAGATATAGCTTATAATTTACTTTAATTTTTTATACTGAATATTTTATCATAGATAGTATTATTATTGCCATGATATCATAAAATTTAATTAAAGAATATTTGACATGACAAGGATACAAATACATGTTATTAATACAATCACCGTGATCTTATTTTCTTTTATCACGGCTCAAGTCATCAATCAGGGTGTAAAATTTGTTATCAAACCTGCTGATTTTAAAAACTACGTCCACACACGGTATAAGCCCACATCTACATCGTTAAAAAGTTTTAATGAATATCAGTCAATGCTTGATTCCAATTTCTTTAAAATAGCTTCTGCAGATAGCTCAGGTGCAGCTGTTATTAGCAGTGAAATAAATGAATTAGTAGTATTAGGAACTGTCTCCGGGCCGCCGGGTATTGCAAGAGCATTAATAAAAAAGCAATCTGAAAGCTCTGCACAAATTTATAAGATAGGCATGGACGTATATGGTTTCAAACTCATGAAAATTGATAATGCAAAAGTATATTTAAAAAAAGGTGATAAAGTTGAAATCATTGATATGTTTGCTAAAGAAAAATCTCCAGGTACAATTCCTGCACAACAATCCATGCAACAAAGTTCTCCGAACAGGATAGTAAAATCAATAAGCAAAGCAGAGGTTCAACAAAAAGTTTTTAACAATCTTGACAATGCTTTAAATGGTGTTAGAGCTGGTCCATACAGGGTTGGTGGTAAAATTGAAGGTTTTAAACTTTTTTCTGTGGCTCCTTTTAATATATTGTATTCAATGGGTGCACGCAGCGGTGATATTGTTAAACGTATTAACGGCCAACCCATTGATAGTACTGAAAAATTAATGAAAATGTGGGAATCATTAAAAACTGACTCCCGCTTTGTTATTGAGCTTGAACGCTCTGGTCAGATGATAACATATGACTTGAATATTTCTGAATGATGTATTTAAATATAAAAAAATTAATGCTTAATTGGTGAGTCGATGAAAAGAAATAAATTAAATTTAAATTATTGTCTCCTAATTTTATTTTCATGTTTCATTATTATATCATTCCTTTATGCTCAACAGGAAAATACAAATCCTGAAAAACCTGATGAGGCCCAAAATCCACAGCCTGAAATAATTATGCCAAAGGATGAACAGAAAGACATTCAACCTAAACCAGAAATAAAAATTGAAAAAGTTAAGGGAAAAAAGAAAGATGAAGAAAAATATTTTACCCTTAATTTTAAAGATGTTGAGTTGTCTGAATTTTTAAGTGTTATGAGCCAGCTTATTGGCAAAAATATTGTAATAGATGAGCGTGTTAGAGGAAAAATTACAATTTCTTCAGTAAAAAAAATACCAGTAAAAGATGCTTACGAAGTAATGAAGGCCATTTTGGAATTAAAAGGTTTTGCAGTAGTTGAATCCGAAAACCTCATAAAAATATTACCCATTAAAGATGCAATTAAGAAAAATACGGAAGTAATTATTGACACTACAAAAAAGCAGATTGTCCCTTCAGATGACCAAACAATAACATATCTACAGGAAATTAAAAATGCTGATGCTGAGCAAATAGCAAATGTATTGAGGGCATTAAAATCACCAAATACCGATATTATTGTTTATAAGGATTTAAACATTATTATTTACAGTGGTACAGCATCGGAAATATATGGTTTACTTAAAATTGCTTCATCACTCGACAAAAAAATACAAGAACTTGAAATTGACAAGGCCGTGAAAGGAGATATTCATGTTGTTCATCTGGAAAATGCTGATGCCGAAAAATTAGCTGCAGTTTTATCCAGGATACCTTTTGCAGAGTACGCAGCAATCAGCAAAGAACAACCTCAACAGGTTGATGTTACCAAGCAAGCACAGCAGATAGCACAAGCAAAAGCTGCAATAACTGATAAACAGAAACTATCGATCATAGCTAATAAAGAAACTAATTCACTTATCATTACTGCAAAACCCGAAGAATTCAAAATGATAAAAAATATCATAGACCAGTTAGATATAGTACGCGAGCAGGTTTTAATTGAAGCATTAATTATTGAAGTATCTGCCGATAGCGGCTGGGGTTTTGGCATAGACTGGATGCTTGGTGACCAATATAATTTGCATCTTTATGGTGGATCATCAATTCAAGGAACCCCACCATCATATACCCTTCCATTAGGCATGACAGGCAAAAAGATCGCCGTACCTTTATCAACGGGTTTTCAGATTGGTTATCTTTCAGATAAATCAATGTTAGGATTTGCTTTATTAAATGCAACCGGTGCAGAAAAACATTATAATATTTTATCAACACCGCAAATTCTTACAACCGACAATCAGGAGGCCGAGATAAATGTTGGGGAAGAAATTCCTGTTCCAACCAACAATAGAATCAGCGATACCGGTGTTCAGTTTTATACCTATGAATATAAATCAGTAGGGGTAAAACTTAAGATAACACCTCATATCACTTCACAAAATAGCATTACTTTAGACCTGTATCAGGAAGTCAATTCTGTACTGGGTCAAACTACTGTGCTTGAATCAGGATCAGTAATCCCCCCAAAATTGAGCAAGCGTGATATTAAAACAAAAATTAACGTTGCTGATGGCAAAACAATAGTTGTAGGTGGATTAATCACCAACAATAAAAGTGTTGAAGAAACAAAAGTCCCTATTTTAGGGGATATACCTTTGTTAGGATGGTTTTTTAAACGCAAAGTAGTTGAATACAAAAAAACTAATCTTCTTGTATTCATTACACCACATATTGTTACAAAACAATCAAAAATTGAGGCATTAACTGAACAAAAACGTGAAGAACAACGAAGGTTACAATTAGACTAACTATGATAGGCATTAAAAATAAAAAAATTGGGCAGATTTTAATTGATAAAAGATTAATAGCAAATGAAGATCTTCAGGATGCCCTGTTATCTCAACAAACAACACCCTTAAAAATAGGCCAGATTCTATTAAAAAAGGGGTTAATTAATGAATTAGATTTATTAAAAGCATTAGCCGCACAATTTTCTATGGAATTTTCCGAAACACTAAGCTTTTCTGACAATGAAAATATTCTTAACACAATTCCTGTGCAATTTTTAAAAAGATATAAAATAGCTCCTTATTCAGTTAAAAAGAATACAATTAAAGTTGCCATCAACGATCCTCTTCTCATTCAGCCATTAGATAACATCAAGATTATCTTTGAAAATTACAAAATTGTTCCTGTACTTTCAACTGAACAAGAAATTTTAAAAATAATTAACAATCATTATGAACTCTTGAAAGAAAACTCAACAACATCAGTTATAGAAAACCTTGAAGAATCTGATTTTGAAATTTTGACATCCCCCATTACAGAAACTGAAGATATTCTTGATATGGCCAATGAAGCCCCAATTATCCGCCTGGTTAATACTGTAATCAAACAGGCCATAGAAGACCGCGCAAGTGATATACATATTGAACCTTTTGAAAAAGACCTTATTATACGGTTTAGAATCGATGGTATTTTATATAATATGTTTACTCCACCAAAAAAATATCAGGCAGCTATAATTTCTAGAGTAAAAATCATGGCTAATTTAAATATTGCGGAAAACCGTTTACCCCAGGATGGTAGAATCCAATTAAAAGTTGGAGGGAAGGATATTGATATCCGAGTTTCAGTATTCCCAACTTATTATGGTGAGCGCATTGTCTTACGATTACTTAATAAGAGCGACATGAAATTTGATCTGGATTCTTTAGGTTTTTCTAAAGAAACATTAAAAATATTTAATGACTTAATTAAAAAAACACATGGAATAATACTTGTTACAGGTCCAACCGGTAGCGGTAAAACAACAACATTATACAGTGTCTTAACTCGTCTTAATACTGCCGATGTAAATATTTTAACTGTAGAGGACCCAATTGAGTATCAACTCCATGGTGTTGGGCAGATGCAGGTCAAACCAAAGATTGATCTTACCTTTGCTGCAGGTTTACGATCAATTTTAAGGCAAGACCCTGATATAATAATGGTTGGTGAAATACGCGATTTAGAAACAGCAGAAATTGCAATTCAGGCAGCTTTAACCGGCCATAGAGTTTTTTCAACAATTCACACCAATGATGCTGCCAGCGGAATTACCCGGTTACTTGATATGGGTGTTGAGCCATTTCTCATTGCATCATCAGTTAATGCGTTTTTAGCTCAACGGTTAGTGCGCACTATATGTCCTCACTGCAAACAATCGTATAAACCTGACCCAGTAGTACTCAAAGATCTGGGCATGAAGCCCTCCCACATACAGGGTAAAAAGTTGTATAGAGGCAAAGGCTGTGAAAAGTGCATCAACACTGGTTATTTAGGAAGAACCGGAATATATGAGCTACTTCCTGTTACAAATGACATACGTAAGTTAATAATAGAACACGCTGATGCAGTACAGATAAAAGAGAAAGCTATTTCTAATGGGATGAAAACACTCCTTCAAGACGGTATAGAAAAAGCTCTTCAGGGCATTACAACCTTAGAAGAAGTATTGCGGGTTAGTTAAGCCATGATATTTGAATATATTGCCCTCACCAGTAAAGGTGAAACCGTAGCAGACATTATTGATGCACCATCTGAAGTCATTGCACGTCAACGGTTGCGTTCCAATGGTTTTTATATAGTAAAAATTTCAAAGCAGGATTCTGAAACAACTACTACTATTGAAACTTCATCAAATATTTTCAACACAATCATTGACAAGATATCATACTATATAAGTTTACAACTAAGTGCAAAAGAGATTAGCACATTTTCCAGACAATTATCTACCATGCTTAAAGCAGGTATGCCTCTTTTAACATCCATTTCTAATATAATTGATCAAATAGAAAATCCAATCTTTAAAAGAGCAATTATTGATGTTAAAACAAAAGTTGAAGAAGGATCGTCGTTGTCAAATGCGCTTGAAAGGCATCATTATATTTTTAACGAAATGTATATTAATATGATCCGTGTTGGTGAAAGCTTGGGTTCACTGGATAGTGCTCTTGAACGCTTGGCTGATTTAGAGGAAAAACGCAACCTATTAAAAAGCAAGGTTCAGTCAGCATTATGGTATCCTGCTTTTATGATTTTGTTTGCTATCGCAGTCGTTACATTTTTAATGATAAGTATCATACCTTCGTTAGGCAGGATGTTTGCAGAATTAGGCAAAGATCTTCCTTTACCAACAAAAATTGTTATGGGAACAAGCAATTTTATTGTATCTTTCTGGTATGTAATTGTGCTGATAATAATTCTAAGTATTTATTATTTTAACCGTTACAAAAAAACAGAGGAAGGAAGAAGGAAAATTGACGAATTAAAATTAAAATTACCTATAGCAAGCTCACTGTATAAAAAAATATTAATCCACAGGTTTACGTATAATTTAGGGGTACTCTTATCCAATAAAGTAGATGTTATAAAATCATTTGAGATAGTTCAACGTTTAATGCGAAATAGTATCATAGAAGAAAATATAAAAAAAGCAGCCAAAATGGTACAGGAAGGTTCTTCAATTTCAAATGCGTTATCAAAAGAAAGGTTTTTACCTCAATATATCATTGGCATGATTGCCGCTGGCGAATCAAGTGATACTGTAGATGAGATGCTACTTAATATCGGAAAAATATATGAAAATGAAATTGAATTATCAATAAATAGCATGACGAGTCTTATAGAGCCTATTATTATTGTATGTATGGGATTTGTTATTGGCCTTATTGTCATATCTGTACTATTGCCAATTTTTGAGATGAATTTAATTGTGAAATAATATTTCATCATGAAACTATTTTAATAATTTTAAATTAAATAATTTTAAATGAGTTACATTATATCTTTAATTATATATCAATTAAGGAGGGCTTATGAAATTCAACTTTACATTTCCATACATTAAAAAGTTTGTTAACTATCTCCAAAATAATAAAGGCTTCACACTTATAGAATTGTTAATTGTTATAACAATAATTGCAATACTATCTATTGTAGTTGTCCCCAGGTTTATGGATATTCCACAAAAAGCAAAGGTTGAAGCTGCACGTCAGCAAATTGCAGCATTTTCAATGGCTTTGGACCATTATTATCTGGATAATGGAAATTATCCAACAACAGAACAGGGATTACAGGCACTCATTGAAAAACCAACAACCGACCCTATCCCACAAAATTACAATCCAAAAGGATATATGGATAAAAAGAAAATCCCAAATGACCCATGGGGTAATCCTTATGTTTATAATTGTCCTGGACAACATGGTAATGATTATGAAATAATGAGTTACGGTGCTGACGGCAAAGAAGGTGGCAGCGGTTTTGATGCCGACATAACCAGCTGGCAATGAGTTTTACTTTTATATGATACAACGTTGCAAATATGACAATGGTGGATTTACTTTAATAGAACTTATCGTTGTTATTGCTGTCTTTTCCATTTTATCTATTGTTGTAATGCCTCGTATCATTAATTATCTTTCATCAGTGCGTGATAATTTTTTAATTTTAAGTTCGATAGTTACTAAAACTTTCGACGATGCATTCATCAACCACCGTACTAATTTTATTGTAATTCATTGCCAGAGCAAAGAGAGTGATATTTCAGAAATTTCAAATTCACTATTTGAACGTACAAATGGCATATCGGTGGCAATTCTTAATGATGCTAATGAATTTATTGATAACCCTAATAAATTATTAAAACATAGAGAATTCCCCGATTCATTTGTAATAAAAGAGATTCTGCTTCCAGATGGTAGCAGTTACACTACTGGGAATGTTTTTATACCTGTATATTCATCAGGTTCTACCAGTGGTGCCATTCTACATATTGTAACAAATAATGAGGAAGAGTGGTCCTTCATTATTAATCCATACATAAAAGCCCCAAAAGTAGTAAAAGGGTATATTACGTATGAAGATATCAAATAAAGGATTTACACTTATTGAAATTCTTGTTGCGATAGCAATATTATCAATTGCCATGTTAGGCATTATGAGTGCAGTGTCTTCAGGAATATTAGGCATTACAAAAAACAAAAATTTAACTATAGCAATGCTTATAGCCCAAAGCCAGATGAATAAATTTTTGATTGATAACCAGCGTGGCCCAGATCTACAGGATGAGCCAGTTTCAGATTACCCGGGATTCAGTTTTTCACGTACTATCACCCGTTATGAGAATGCAATGCTTGGGCCTATCGACGCATACAAAATTACCATCACTGTTAAATGGTTAGAAAGACAACAGGAACGCTCATACAGCATATCATATATATATCCAAAACGATAACATGAAACCTTTTAAACATTTACATACATATAACAATGGATTTACGTTAATTGAGATTTTGGTGGCAACAGCGGTTTCATCAATTATTCTGCTAATGGTCTATACAATGCACCATTCAATTATACAATCAGTAAATAGTTTGTCAAAAACTGCCCTTTTCTATGAAGAAGTTAATGTAGCTATATACAGAATGAACCGCGATTTTTCATGTGCATACTTTGACCGATTTAAAGAAAAGCTTTTCTTTATTGGAAGCAATGAATATGGCGATAAAAGCTTGGGCAAGGTTGATTTTGTTACAATAAATTCAGTGGATGCATTGTTATCAGGCAAAATATCTGAGTCAACCCCACTCACTGATGTCTTTGAAGTAGGATATTATTTAAAACAAATGGAACAACCTGACCAAAATGGCAACTATCTATACTACCTGATGAGGCGATCAGATATTACATATGATGAAGACCCATTAAATGGTGGCGATAGTTCATATATATTGTCAAATGTTGTTGATTGTAAATTTGAATTCGGAATAGCTCAAAGATTCACTGATAAATGGGATTCACGGGAATATCGCCGATTCCCAAATGCTGTTAAAACAACATTGATAGTCAAAAATCCAAATGGAAATGATGAAATATTTGTATTTATATCATTTATTAATTTAAGCAGATAGTTACTGTTAGCTATGTTTTCATTATTAAAAAAAACTATCGAAAAAATTCTTTATAACACAGCCACTCAGGGTTATGTGCTAATAATAGTATTGATTATTATTGCTGCTATCATATCTATCTCTTCAGAATTTTTAATTCTAGCTCAAACTAATACTAGATACCTGCAATCATTTACAGACAGGCAAAAAGCTTACTGGATTGCACGATCAGGAATTAACTTAGCTATAGAATTACTTGAAGCTGATAAAAGAGGTTCAATTGCAAACTTTTTAAGTGGAGACATAGAAACAGATCCTAATGTTGACTCATATAAGGATATATGGGCTCTTCCCCTGCCAGAAATTCCACTGGAAAACGGTAGCATCCAATTATTTATTGAAGATGAAAATTCAAAAATTAATGTAAGCATTTTGGCTAATGAATTTGTTGACCAAACCCCGTATTATGTCATTACTCAACGATTTTTTATAAATATGGGCTTACCGATAGACCTTGCTGATTGCATTTTAGATTGGGTGGACATAGATGATGCCCGTTCACCTTATGGTGCAGAATCTTCCGATTATTATCAAAACTTAAAAAGACCATACAAAGCCAAAAATGCTGCATTAGATACAATTAATGAATTGCTACTCATTAAAGGCATTTCCCCACTTATATTTTACGGATTGGGTGGCGGTAATTATGGATTGGAAAGTAATCTTGTAGAAAATAACAAGGGGTTACAAAATGTGATTGAATCATTAACTTCAGGTTCAAAAGTTGAAATTTCTAAAGATAGTTCATTAATTAAAATCGGCAAAGAAAAAAACAGAGCATTATATAATTATTTCAGAGTAAATGGCGAGCGCAGCGATTATTTGAATGATATTAATAAAATTAATATAAATACTGCTAGTTTCAGAGTATTATCTGCATTGACAGACGCCATGACTGATGATAAAGTGACAGAAATTATTAGAAGAAGGTTGCAAAAACCTTTTAAAAATGTTGATGAAATCAGTGATATTATTACTGATGAAACAATACGAAAAAACCTTTTAACGGTTCGTTCATATATTTTCAAAATAAAATCTGTTGGCAAGGTAGGTTCAACTTCTTTAAATATTGTTGCCTACTACCACAGAGAACGCAAACAAATCATAAACTGGTCAGAAGAATAGGATTGGAGGTTGACCTTGTTTGAAAATATTTCCATTTTTGATATAGGATCATTTTCAATAAAATGTATAAAAGCTAAAACTGGTTTTAAGAATTTTCAGATTGAATCTCTCATTATTGAAGATTTGGATTTTTCAATTGATAATAAACTTGAAAGAATCACTAATGGAATTGATAAGATACTTTCGCAAAATGACTTTACAGATTATACAATTATTTCAACCTTCCCATCAAACAAATTATTTTTTTATACTTTCAATTTCCCTTTCAGGAATATCAGCCAGATAGCTGAAGTAATTGGATACGAAATTGCAGATTCCATCCCACTGGACATGGATTCAGTCATATATGACTTTCAACCAATTGAAACCCAAAGCACTGAAGGTATGGATGTGATTGCAGTTGTTGCTCAGAAATTATTTATCCAACATATAACAGAGATTTTTACTAAATATAACCTGAATCTTGCATTTGTTGGGGTTGAATTTAATTCATTATATCAATCTTATAATTATTTTAATACCGTACAAAATGAAACAATTATTCAACTCAATATTGGTTATGAAAAGACCATTATTAATTTAATTATTGACAATCATTTATGTGCAACACGCTGTATTTTATTTGGGGTTAAAAATATTGAAGATCATTTAAATAAGATACAAACCGAATATCATGGTTTACAGCAATTCATTTCAAATTATTCTTTTGATTTTTCTTCTTTAGAAAATAATATCCATTATGGTTTACATAAAAAATTAAATATTTCACAGCAAAAATTCAAAACTATATTCACTGACATACAAAATGAAATTGATACTTTGATTAATGAAATTGTAATATTTATTAATGCTGAAACTCAAAAATATGATAATTTCTCAATACAAAGGATTATTATATCTGGTGGCGGCGCATTACTCACGGGATTTAGTTCAATACTATCTCAGCAATTGCAAATTCCTGTAGTAATGCAAACCATGATGAGCCAAACAAGCGACACTGAAGTACAATCGCAATTCTACATTGCTTTTGGGACTTTGATCGATTATATTAACCGAGCAAAACATAAGACTATCAACCTTCTTAAAGATGAATTTCAATTATCATTATCCCAGCAATCTAAAAAAAATTTATATATTGCCATGTTTTACGGTTCATTAAGTATCCTTTTTCTGGTTTTATTTATAATTATATCTTTGATTAATCAATTATCGTCATCATCATATTACAACAAAATTCTCGAAGAAAGATATAAACGCTATTTTATTACAAATACAGTTCCTGACGATCCAATTAAGGAAGCAACAAACAGATATAATACAGTAAAACGAGAGATAGATAGCATAGAATCTTTTCTTAAAATTGATGATAAAATGATAGAAATTCTCAATTTGTTAGTTTCCAATTTCCCTTATGATGCAAATTTTGATTTAAATAATCTTGTTATTAATGAAAGCATTATCAGATTAGATGGAACAATCAATTCAACAGCAAAAATTGATGAATTTAAAAACAGGTTATTACAGACACAAAAATTTGAATCAGTTGTTTTCAATACAAATGTTACGCAAAATAATGTAAAATTTTCAATGACAATTAAATTTAAATCAAACAAGCCTAAACGTCAAACTACAGTCAATGAGGAATAAATAATGATTAAGCTTTCAAATAGAGAAAAATTATTATTAAAAATACTTATCGGAACATTAGTTCTCATCATCGGATATAATTTTATTGTTATGCCATTAAAAAATTTTTTTTCATCCTCAGATACAGTAATTATCAGCGATAAACAAAAAATTGAACAGCTTGATAGAATATATAATAATTATAAAGAACTGGAAACAAAAAGAAATCAATATATGTCACTTTTGAGAAGTGATTCAGAAAATATCAGTACTATGATTGAGCAATGGGCTCAAAACAGCAACATAGCGAGAAATATTTCTTACTCTCGACGCAATCAAACTAATGTTCAAAACAAGTATATACGAATTACAACCGATATGAAACTAGATGGAGTATCAATTCAATCTTTGCTTAGATTTATTTATGAAATTGAAAATTCCAATAAGCTGGTTAATATCAGCTATCTCCGAATTAATAAATCTTATAAGTCACCGAATCTATATGATGTAAATTTAAAAATTGAAAGTTACACGTTACAATAATCTTCTGGATGTATAATATGAATGTAAGTAATTATAAAATTATAGTAAAAGCATATTTTGCCAGGCTTTATAATTTTCTTAAAGAGATAGTTACTGTACAATATTTCTGGCACTATTTTGTACTTTCGTTTGTTCTTGTAATAGTATTTGTTTTTTTTACTTTTCCATATGAGATTATAATTCAGAATAAAATAAAAGAAGTTGAGCAGAATATAGCTAATTATGTTTCTATAGGTAAATTAAAAATTCATACTATTACTGATTCTATAGCTGAAGATATAACCATAGAATTAAAAAATGGCTCAGAATTTACTATTAAAAATATTTTATTTAACTTTACGATTAATCCAATTTCAATATTTATTACTCGTCATTATGATGGAACGGTCAAAATACATAATCTTAATTTAAGTGGCGAGAAATTACAGATAAAAACAAATGCTGATATTCTCTATGACCTTAAATTTAATAAACAGATTTCTTATCCCATTGAAGGCAATATCATTTCAACTATGAAAGATTTTTCTATTAAAGGAATTTCAATCCAGGGTTTTGAAATACCAGATATTAATATTTCGCAAATAAAATCAGAAATGATTTTTGACAAGGGAAATATAATTAACATTAAATATCTTTTATTCACAGGTTCTGAGATAAAAGGTAATGCATATGGAACAATTAGTTTATCAAATTATTTTCCAAATTCTTCACTTAATATTACAATACAAATTGATTCACAATCAAGTATTCTTGAAGACTATAAAGTTTTACTAGAATCAATGATGAAGTCTGGTACAAAAAATATCACAATCAAAATAATGGGAACAATTGGTAATCCCAATGTTGTTGCCCAGTAGAAGATAATACTATGAAAATAAAAATTGCTGAAAACACTGGCTTTTGCATGGGAGTGCGTAAAGCTGTATTAGATATTGTCAATGTAATTAATAAAAGCACTGAAACAATTTATGTTTTAGGTCCTCTTATACACAATCCTCAAACAGTATCCATTCTTCAATCTCGTGGTATTATTACAATTAATTCCATTAATGATATAGAAAATAAAATAATAGCTATTCGTACCCATGGCATACCAAAAGAATCATTATGGATATTAAAACAAAATGCTTCCAAAATCATTAATTTAACATGCCCTCGGGTGGCACGTGTTCAAGGGATAGTCAAAAAGTATTCCAGGGAGGGTTATTTTGCTATTATCATAGGAGATGATCATCATGCAGAAGTTGAAAGTGTAAAAAGCTATGCTGATGATGGTGTTATTGTAATATCCAGTGTTGAAGATATCAAAAAAATTCCCGATGGTTTAAAATACATAGTTGTGGCACAAACAACATTTGATGAATGCCTTTTTGATGAAATAACAGGAATTTTAAAAAGAAAATATCATAACATATTAATTTTTAATACAATTTGTGACTCTACCCATAAAAGACAAAGCGATGTTATTAATGCCATAAAGGAAGGTATTGATACCTTAGTTGTTGTAGGTGGTAAAAATTCAGCTAATACCCAGAGATTGGCGCAAATTGGCAAAAATAGCAATATAAAAACCTTTCATATTGAATCTGAAGAAGAGTTACATGATGAAGATTTCAAAAATTCTAACTATGTTCTTGTAACAGCCGGTGCATCAACTCCGGGATGGATTATTAATAATGTTTTAGAAAAATTATATGCCATATCAAATAAAAATGAAAATCCATTTTTGTATTTTATTATGCATTTCTTTGAAATTGCAATACGTTTAAATCTTATTTCCTCTTTGGCTAGCTTTTTCATGTCACTGCTAATTGAAAAAATAGCTGGCGTTTGGTCAACATATAAACTGCCATCTCTTTCTGCATTTTTCATATTTATTATGTATGCCGTAAATAACTACTTTTTAAAAGATACCCTTAAGATTACCAATCCATATAAATATAAACTTCATAAAAACAATCATTTCATCATTTTAGCTTCCACCATTGCAGCAATTTTTATTTCATTTATTATTACATTTACCATTCAAAATTATGTTTACCTACTTGTGTATTATGTAATATTACTCACAGGAATGATATATTCTTCAAGTTATTTTAAATTCTTAATAAATAAATACTCACCTTCTTTAATTAAAACAATATATTCAATTAAGTCAATTCCAGCTAACATCGGGTGGATTATCATTACTCTATTTTTACCTGTTCTCTATGCCTTTCAGTTTATTAATTTTAATGAGATACATATAGGTATTATTTTGTCATTAATAGTATTTTTATCATATTTGATTATATCTAGAAATCTATTACTGGATTTTATCGGGTTTAATGGTGATCTCATTATAGGCAATATTACATTGCCAATAATTGTAGGTCTTAGCAGAGCTAAATATTTATTTTATACATCATCATTTGTAGCAATGGTTTCATTATTATATTTATCTATATTCCATAACATGAAGTTTATATTATTTACTGCCAATATAATATTTAATCATTTTCTTGTTTTAAAAATAATAAACCTTAAATATTTTATTTCATTAAAATATGAAATGCTAACTGATTTAAATTTCATCATTTTTATTGTAATATGTGTTTTAATTATTATTTAATACAATTCTTTATATATAATAACTAATGTATTAAAACTCTCACTGTAAAATGTGAAAGAAATTTAATCTAATCATTGTAATCATTTCCAGTGTATATTACAAATTCCTTCTCTGCAATTGTAATACCTTCATCAACAATCAATATTTTGTATGTACCTTCTTCGTAATTTTCAATATGCCCATATATACATGGTTTATCCTTGTATATCGTATCATAAAAAGAATAAATATCAACCCAAACCTTCTCTTTCTTTAATATAACTACGCCAATTTTTTTTTGCTTTGATACTTTTGAAAAGCAAAAAGCCCAATCTACCTTTTCATCCTGATTAAACTCACATAAACCATCCTTAATGATAAATCTGTCATCATCATTATTTTTGAACGCAAATGTACCCTTTTCTTTTGAACAGGAAAGTAAAGCTAAAAAACAAAATAATAATATAAGACTTTTACTCAATTTTGTAATCATCTTTATCCAATTCTATTACTTTATTTTTAGTATCGTGATAATTATATTCTTGCTTTTTGTTACTGCCACCAGATTGTTTAATACTAACTTTTATAATATATTTAACAACATGTAAAAAGAAATATACTATAAAAAAGAAAAAGATGATTCTTATAAGATTGCCTATCATAGTTACCTTTATTTTATGAATTATACAATATCTAGTTATTCATTCTTATCGTTTACTGCAAATTTCATTATTATATTTGTCAACTTTTAAATTTCTTTACAATTATTTATTCTCATTAATAATTTGCACCAATTCACTTACCGCATTAGCCAATCCTGTGAAAATAGAACGGGAAATTATTGAATGGCCAATATTTAATTCTTCAAGTCCAGGCATTGTAAGAATAGGTGCTGTATTTATATAATTCAACCCATGACCTGCATTCACTCTGATACCAATAGTGGTTGCGATGCTGGCTGCATTAAAAAGCCTTCCTTTTTCTTTTTCGATATTATCCTTTCCCTTTGCATTACAATATGTACCTGTATGCAACTCAATAAAATCAGCACCGGATTCTTTTGAAAGCCTAACAGCTTGTTCCTCGGGTTCTATAAATAGGGAAACTAAAATATTTTCTCTATGAAATAAGGATACTATCTCACAAATCCTTTTAAAATTTGTTTTGACATCAAGGCCACCTTCAGTAGTAATTTCCTGCCTTTTTTCAGGAACAAGGGTTATTTGATCAGGCTTAACTTTTAATGCAATTTCAATTATTTCATCAGACAGTGCCATTTCCAGGTTAAATTTTCCTTTAACGACTTTGCGTAATGCAAACACATCATGATCCTGTATATGCCGTCTGTCTTCTCGTAAATGCACCGTTATTCCTGCTGCACCATGTTCTTCGCAGATAATCGCACCCTGCACTGGATCAGGTTCATTACCACCTCTTGCCTGGCGTAATGTTGCTATATGATCAACATTAACACATAGTTGAACATGTGACATTATAAAACACCTCCGAAATTACTGTTCTTCATGAGTTATGTATACTTCTGTTTCTAAAGGCTCATAAGTAAATATGTCAAAAGGCACTTTTGCCTTTTTTTCAATAATAATTGGCAATTTTAAAGTTTCTTGGTAATAAGTGTTAATTGCGACATTTACATATGCAACTAATAAATTTTCAGTATATTCAATATTAGCTAACGATTTTTTTATATATACAACCACCTTCTTATTTTTCAAAACATAATTGATGCCATTTTGTCGGTTTCGAATTTCAATGGGTAATGTTATACTTACAAGATTAGTTACAGGAACAATTGGTATTGTAAGCCGAACAGTATCGGGCGATACATATATCTTTGGATATTCTTTCATATTGATATGTGCTTGAACATGCAATGTTTGACTTTCGTTGTCAATATTCAACGGATATGTCTTTAAACTTTTAATAGTATCCACGGTGATATCTGCACCTGATATTTGAACTAACTGTGGTTCCACAATAACTATACCTTTTTTATATTGTGGAGAAGGTTCTCCAATTATTACAGGTTCAACAGGTACTATTTTATTTTTAATTTTACAAATAGTAAGATCAAGTTTTTCCTTTTCAAGAGAATACTCAATATTACTCAAAAGTTCATTGTATTGTATCCTAATTACATATTCATGTTTTTTACTGATAACAGGCCTGGATAGATCAACAAACAATTTTATATTTGAGATATTTAAAGATTTTATGTATTCCTTTTTGCCTCTAAGGGTGATTTTTATTTTTTTAATATCTTCCAATATCACAAGATCCTGTGGAAGATTCTTGATTTCAGGATAAATATGATATGTAATTTCGTCAATCTGGTTATTCTGTAAATTGGCCCATAATATTACAGCCAAAAGTATTGATAATAATTTTGGTAACAAGTCATATTGTTTCGTGATCGTTTTCATTTTATCCAAAAAGGATATCATTTTATGTTATAAATCTCCTCTTTGCTCTTTGGATTCATATAGAATAATATCATATTCTTTAAATCAGTATATTTTATTTTTGATTGGAATTTCCCATTTACCATTATTGAAATATTCCCTGTTTCCTCAGAAGTGACAATAACCAGCGCATCTGTTTCTTCAGCCATTCCTAATGCTGCTCTATGACGTGCACCATGTTGCTTTTTCAATTGTCGTGAATCACTTAGTGGCAAATAACACGCTGCACCTGCAATCTTTGCTTCTTTAATAATTATTGCACCGTCATGCAATGGAGTGTTTGGGAAAAATATTGTACGTATTAATTCTTCGGTAATGCCTGCATTAACTACTACTCCAGACTCAATGTATCCTCGCAGATCTATTCCACGTTCAATAACAATAAGCGAACCAACCTTCTCTTCTGACATAGCAATAATGGCATTAACCAGTTCATCAAGTGGGAAGGCATCGGTATTCAATGATGTTGGTAGCCAGGTCCTTTGGCCAAACTGTGTTATAATTCTACGTAATTCTGGCTGGAAGAGTATGATTATCATAATTACAATGTAAGATGTCAAATTTGTTATCAACCAGTTTAATGTTTCCAAACGCAATACTTTTGATAATACAGCAGCTATAAAAATGATAATCATGCCTTTCAAAATCTGAATAGCCCGTGAACGCGATAGGAACGTATAAATCCAGTAAAAGATATATGCTACAATTAATATATCTATAATGATTCTAACATATTCCCAGCTAATTCTAATATAGTCCCAGGCTGTTGTCAAAAAGAGATTCATGCGTTTGTAACCTGATATAACATTTTTAAAGGCTTGATAATAAGTTTATGCACTTTAACATCATGTACACGAATAATATTTACCCCGTTATATATAGCAATAGCATTTAACGCTATAGTGGCAGGTAATCTGTCTTCATTGATATCATACAACTTGCCAATCAATGACTTTCGTGATAATCCAATTAAAACTGGGTACCCTAACTGTTTAAAATATTTGATGTTGTTAAGTATTATATAATTTTGTTCTAACGATTTGCCAAACCCTATTCCAGGATCTATTATAATTTTATCATCGGCAATATTATTGTCTTTTGCAATCGCAATTGATTTTTTTAAATACATGCTAATTTCTGACAATAAATCACTATATTTTGTATTTAATTGCATCGTCTGTGGAGTCCCTCTGATATGCATGATAACACAATATGCATTATACCTGGCAATAGTAGATGGCATATCAGGATCTCCCTGCAATCCAGAAATATCATTCACCATAATAGCGCCAAGCCTTAATGCTTCATCAGCAACTTTTGATTTCTGGGTGTCGATAGAAACTGGCACATTAAATTCATGTGTAATTTTTTCAATTACAGGGCACACCCTGTCTATTTCTTCTTCCAATGAAACTGTTTTTGCACCGGGTCGTGTAGATTCACCACCAACATCAATAATATCAACGCCATCATTTATCATTTCCTTAACATGGTATAATGCTGCATCAATAGAATTATATTTACCTCCATCATAAAATGAATCAGGTGTAACATTAAGTATACCCATAACCAGAGGGCCATTTCTGATATTAATATCTATCCTGTTCATAGCGCAAGCATCATAGAAATAAAATTGTTATAACCTAAATCCACAGAATCATATGAAAAAGCATATCCTATAGTACAATCACCTATTCCTATTGTACAACCAGTTGTAAATAATGAATCATTCAAACCCAGATATACTGACAGGTTTTTATATACAAGCAATTCAAATCCTATGTTATATTCATAAGCATCTTGTTCAATCTTTTTAATCCCTGAAAATGAGATAGTAACATTATTGGCCCTACTAACAATAGCAGAACTAATTTTAATTGAAGGTGAACCAAAATCATATTCATTCACAATATACTCATATTTCTTTGTTGGATAAAGCCCTGTACCAATATCCTGAATAACGAAACCAACCTTCAAAAAAGGTATTACTTCAGTAATAACGCCAATATCCAACCCTGTTCCTGAATAGGAGGTATCTGCTATGGTTTCGTATAATGCTTTGACAGTAAACCCAACAGCAGCGTCACCTATGTATGTTGCATATGAAAACATCCCAATATTTGCAGAATATTTTGTAACTCCGGTCTTATGCCCATTAATATCGTAGGTATCAATATCTGGTGATTGTATAGAATATAACCCTATGCCCAATGCATTCCCACTGTATTTATATGCAATACCACCAAAACCTGCATAACGTTGTGCGGCAACCATTCCTCCTGATGCTCCAATCTGCAATATATTAAAACCTGATTCATCCTGTGAAAAGGTTAACAGGTCTTTTTCTGATATACTATCTATCTTACCCTGTTTTGCCTTCTGTTTAATTTCATCAGGTGTTAAAGGTTGCGGCCCCTGTATAGAAAGAAGCCCAGCTGGATTCCAGTAAATAGCAAATACATCATTGACAACCACTTCCGCAGCCTTACCCATAGCAATATAACGGCTTCCTACCCAACCTGTTCTGGCAAAGCTGGCACGTGAGCCGGCATCATTGTTTGCATAAATATATACAGGGCAAAGCAGGAATATGAACATACACACTTTCAGCCGTATCATCATGGCATAACCTTATTGGATCAATATCCTTATAATTTTTTTCTTATATTCATATTCACCGTCAGTTCTTTCTAATTCTATCTTTATGATATACATCCCCGGTGCAACAATTTTGCCCACATCATTTCGTCCATTCCATTTTAAATCAGTTGTACCAGATAATACTTTAACCGTATCACCATTAATATCATAAATAGTACATTTAACGCTCTGTGCATCTGATACTTTTATAGTTAAAATAGCATGAGTTTGAGGAATAAAAGGCACAGGATATGCATACACCTGATTTAAGTCAATAGCATAACTATTATGAACTATCGCACATATTAAAACTATTAATATGAAATAATAGAAATATTTATATTTATTCATATACATACCCTTTAATACATCAACTACATGAATTTATAATGAATTACAGGGCGGTATTCGTCAATTAATATATTTATATGCTATTAAAAATTTAAATTATCCCAATACTTCATGTGCTTCATTGACACATGATTCAATAAGAGATTGTAAACTGTCAATTGATTCCCTGCTATTGTAATGGATGGTACAATATAATAAAAATTCAATATTACCTTTAGGGCCTTTTATTGGGGAATAGGTTAATCCTAATATTGTAATATTAAGCCTTTGAAATTCCCGGAGAACTTTCAAAAGAATATCTTTATGATAATGGGGCATTTTTACAACCCCTTTTTTATGTTGAAAGCTTTCAGCTTCAAATTGAGGTTTTATCAGAAGAATTGCATCAATTTCATAATCAAATATTGTTATTATTGTTTGCATCACTTTGATTATTGAAATAAACGAAAGATCTGCAGTTATTAGATGTATATGTTCTTTAAAATCCTCCTTTGTTAAATAGCGTGCATTCCTGCGTTCCATAACTATAACTTTTGGATTAATTCTCAAAGTATAGTCCAGCTGACCATATCCTACATCAACTGCATATACTTTTTCTGCACCATAGTGTAAAAGGCAATCAACAAATCCTCCAGTAGAAGAGCCTAAATCCAGTACATTTTTTCCCTTTACATTAATATTAAAATAATCCAGTGCTTTCTTTAATTTTTCACCACCTCGGCTGACAAATTGTTGGGATATTTCCCGAACATTGATAACATCAGTTTCCTTCACTATGAATGAAGGTTTATACACTACCTGATCATTCACTGTAACATAACCAGCTATAATTAAATTTTTAGCTTTTTCCCGTGAAGAGCAAATGTTATTTTGAAGAAGATATTGATCTAAGCGGTTTTTTGGCATGAGAATTTTTCTCTGTATTTATCATGCTGATAATTTTATGTGTTATTGTATCTGAATCAAGCTGATAATAGCTTAAAAGTTCAGAAGCTTTGCCATGTGTTATAAACGTATCAGGAAATGCAACATTAAAAAGATTTTTATGACGCAAAGACCTATCAATTTGTGTGTTTATGTTTTCAGCAATGCCACCGTTTGCATAGCTGTTTTCCAAAATAATATAATATGGTATTGTATTCATTATAAATTCTATTTGCTCAACAGGTAGTGGTTTTATTGATAAAATACTGTAAACTGATGATTTAATATTGTAAGAAAGCAATTTCTTATGTACTTCAATTGCTATAGGCAACATATCTCCAGCAGCAAATAATGCAACCATGGGACGCTGGTTTTTGTAGTATGCTTTTATTGGTGGAATTTTCATTAACCCTTTTTGCAACCTGTGTTCATATTTATCATCACCACCTCGCGGATATCGTATGGCAATAGGTCCATTTTCATAATTGGCAGCATAGTATATCATATCTCTGAGCTCATTGCCATTGGTGGGCGATAACAAAACAAAATTTGGTATTGACCTGATAATTCCAATATCAAACAATCCATGATGCGTTTCACCATCATCCCCAACTATACCTGCCCTGTCTACCAGCAGTTTAACGGGTAAATTCATCAACGCAACATCATGAATAATCTGATCAACGGCTCTCTGCATGAACGTTGAATATATTGATACAAAAGGTTTCAATCCATTTTTAGCTAGCGCTGATGCTAATGTTACAGCATGCTGTTCACATATCCCAACATCAATAAAACGGTTTGGGAATTTTTCCTCAAACTCCGTTAAACCGGTACCTAACTTCATTGCAGCGGTAATTGCAAAGACTTTTTTATTATGCTTTGCTATATCAACCAGAGTTTTGCCAGCTATCTCCGAATAACTAATGGATGATTTCTTAACAGGCTTTCCTGTTTTTATATCAAATGGGCCTATTCCATGAAATGTAGCAGGGTTATTTTCTGCATGTATATATCCCTTGCCCTTCTTTGTATATACATGAATTATTTTTGGCCCTTTGTTGAGTTTAGAAATCCTGTTAAACATCTCTATCATCATAGGTATGTTATGTCCATCAATAGGGCCAAAATAGCGTATGCCTAAATCTTCAAAAAAACTGCTGGGGATAAAAATCCCTTTTATACGAGCCTCAATCCGGTCAAATAATGTAAAAAGTTTTGGTCCAATCTTGGGTATCTTGCTTATAAATTCATATGATTTTCTTCGTAATTTGTTATATGTGCCACCAGTAATGAGGCGCATCAAATATTCTGAAAGAGCACCAACATTTTTTGAAATTGAATGTTCATTATCGTTTAATATGATGATAACATCTTTTTTAAGATGGCCAATATGGTTCAATGCCTCAAAAGACATCCCTCCAGTCATTGAACCGTCCCCGATAATTGCCACAATATTATATTTTGAATTATTTACATCACGTGCAATTGCTTCACCCAATGCCAGCGAAAGACTTGTACTGCTATGTCCAGTATTATAATGATCGTGTGGCGACTCCGAAACTTTGGGGAAACCACTTATACCATTGAATGTTCGTAATGTATGAAATTGCTGATTTCTGCCAGTTAAAATTTTATGTGCATAGCACTGATGCCCTACATCCCATATGATTCTGTCTTGTGGCGAATCAAAGACATAGTGTAATGCAATTGTCAGTTCAACAACACCAAGCGATGAAGCTAAATGGCCGCCGGTTTTTGAAACAACTTCAAGAATGCGCTTTCTTACTTCATCCGCTAAAGCTGGAAGTTCTTTTACTGATAATCGTTTTATGTCCTGTGGTCCGTAAATATCACTCAGCATATTAAGTATCTTTTATGAATCATGGTTATATTCAATATACCACACCATTTTGAATAGTATTAGTAAAATTTAATAAATAAATGTCAAGAATTACTTGGCGATAGCTCATATGATTTAACTATTCGTGTAATTGACACAGCCATCCCGTGGCTGTTGCAGGTTATTAAAACTGCATTTAATTTGGGGTCATTTTGTGCTACCTTAAACTTTATCCTGGTGTGATACAAAAAATTATGTATTGAAGATTCTTTATCCATGCCAATGACTGAATCAAATGGCCCAGTCATGCCAACATCGGTTATATATGCTGTTCCATTTGGGAGTATTGTTTCATCGGCAGTCTGGACATGAGTATGGGTGCCACACACAGCCGATGCTCTGCCATCAGCAAACCATCCAAAAGCTTTTTTTTCAGAAGTTGCTTCAGCATGAAAATCAATAATTATTATATGAGCTTTTTTCCTGATTTCCGTATGGAGTGTATCGAATGTTTTAAATGGACAATCAACCGGCTCCATATTAATTCTACCAATCAAACTCACAACAGCAATATTAATATTTTCTATTTTTACTATTGTATGTCCATTGCCAGGCACACCTGCTGGGAAATTGGCAGGTCTTAAAATGTTATTATTCATTTCAAGATACTTAATTATTGTGCGGTTATTGAAAATATGATTCCCAGTAGTTAATATATGTATCCCATAAGAAAACAATTCACTGGCAATTTCGGGTGTTATAGACATGCCACCTGCAGCATTTTCGCAATTAGCAATAACTAAATGGGCTGAGTATTCTTGGCAAATATCGTTAAGATAATTTTTTATAATTGCTCTTCCAGGCCGCCCAACAATATCACCAATAAGTAATATATTTATTGTATCCATAATGTTTATTCTATACAATCAGCAATCAGTTACCACTGATTGCTGATTGTCTTTATACTTATCGGGCATAATCTATTATTCGTGTTTCCCGTATAACGGTAACCCGTACTATACCGGGATATTTCAATTCAGATTCAATTTTTGACGCTATATCTCGTGCAAGGACGGTAGCTTCTTCATCGGTTACCTGCTCATTAGAAACCATTACCCTGATTTCTCTTCCAGCCTGTATTGCATAGCATTTTTCAACACCCTTGAATCCATAGGCAATATTCTCAAGATTTTCAAGCCTCTTGAGATATGTATCCAGTGATTCTCGGCGCGCTCCGGGGCGTGATGCAGAAATTGCATCAGCAACCTGTATCAATATAGCTTCAAATGATTCAGGTTCCTTATCATTATGATGTGAAGCAATTATGTTAACAACAACATCATTTTCACCAAACTTTTTAGCTAACTCGGCACCAACAATGGCATGGGCACCTTCACCTTCAACTATACTCCCTTTCCCTATGTCATGCAATAACCCTGCACGTTTTGCTGTTGCAACATCTAATTTCAGCTCGCCTGCCATGATTGCCGCTAAATTTGCAACCTCTTTGCTGTGTGAAAGCACATTCTGTCCATAGCTTGACCTGTATTTCAATTTCCCTATATGATACAAGGCATCCTTTGATAATCCTGGAATGCCAAGTTCAAATGCAGCACGTTCACCTTCTTCCAGCATATTTTCTTCTAATTCATTTTTAACCTTTTCAACCACTTCTTCAATCCGTGCAGGATGAATTCGCCCATTTTCAATTAATCGCTCAAGCGATAACCGTGCAATCTCCCGCCGTATAGGATCAAAACCAGAAATTACAACAACTTCAGGCGTATCGTCAATAATCATATCAACACCGGTAAGATTTTCAAGTGTACGGATATTTCTGCCTTCACGCCCAATAATCCTACCTTTCATATCGTCTGATGGAAGTGAAACGGTGGTAATGGTGCTTTCCTGAGTGTAATCTGATGCACTCCTTTGCAGTGCAGCTAATACTATCTCTTTTGCTTTCTTATCAGCTGTTCTTCGTGCTTCCTCTTCCACTTTATTAATTAATTTTATAGCTTCAAAACGGACATCATTTTCAAGATTCTTTAGCAGGAGTTGTTTTGCTTCTTCACGCGTTAATCCTGAAATACGCTCTAACTCCTGCTT
>Ga0308389_1000400_pt1 | contig 32145 bp, 20 predicted proteins | sample Hotspr2Sample148_FD_202362 | JGI IMG/M metagenome (GOLD analysis project Ga0308389, IMG submission 202362) | Hot spring phototrophic mat microbial communities from Mushroom Spring, Yellowstone National Park, Wyoming, United States - 20040719_148 ... | reverse complement strand
TCCCACCACCGTAGGGGTTTGGTGCACTGATGGTTTCGTAGCACGGCTTAGCGAGGGCGAAAGCCGACCTTCCCACCCACATAGGTTTTTGTACATCGATGAGGAGAGCGGCTGGACCTATCCTGTTGCCGCCTCCTGAGCAACGCAACCAATAGTCGGGCACGCCTAGGGTGCCTGCAGGGCAGGGGCATGGGGATCATGCCTGCCGCAGCGGGCAACCAGGGTGCCTTCCGAGGGGGCTTCCTTGTTCCGGCAGCGCTGCCGGTGGACCGAGACGACCGATGACCTCCATGGCTGGGGATCCGTATGGCTGGTATTTCTGGGCCTTCCTATCGACGGATCAATTCCTTCCGATCGCCGATGGAGTTTCGGCAGTATTTGCACCGGCTGGATGGGTCGGTGCCGTGTGATCTGGAGGTTTTGAGTGCGGCGGATCGTTCGCCGTTGGCATGGCCGTGTCGGGTTGGCCATCGCACGGTCGGAAACCGGTTCTGCATTCAGCCGATGGAAGGATGGGACGGCACACTGGACGGTCGGCCCACCGAAAAGACCCTGCGCCGGTGGGCCCATTTCGGCCAATCCGGGGCCAAATTGATCTGGGGTGGCGAAGCCGTGGCCGTCCGGCACGACGGCCGGGCCAATCCCAACCAGCTCTGCTATCGACCGGAACATGCCGACGATCTGGCCCTGCTGTTAGAGACGGTGGTGCGGGCGCATCGGAGCCGATTCGGTTCGGATGCGGATCGAGATCTTTTGGTCGGCTTGCAACTGACGCATTCAGGCCGGTTTTCCCGACCGAATCGGCACGATCGGCCGGAACCGAAGATCGTGTATCATCATCCGCTGTTGGATCGTCGGGTGGGCATCCGGCCGGAGGATGATTCGGTCGTGCTTTCCGACGGCGAGATTGCCGGGCTGGTGGAGGATTTTGTCCGGGCGGCCGAGGCAGCCCAAAAGGCCGGCTTCCATTTTGTCGATATCAAGCATTGCCATGGATATTTGGGGCATGAATTTTTGTCTGCTTATGATCGGCCCGGACCCTACGGCGGCGATTTTGCCGGCCGAACCCGATTCTTACGTCAGACCATCCAGGCGGTGCGAGTCGCCTGCCCAAAGCTCTTGATCGGTGTTCGTATTTCCATGTTCGATTTTCCTCCGTTTATGCCGGATCCGGCCCGAACCGGCGCCGGCAAACTCGGAGCGGGCATCCCCGAACCGTTCCCTGTGCCCTATCCGGGTTTCGGCTGCGATCGGCACAACCCGCTCCAACCGGATCTGACGGAACCGATCCGCCTGGTCCGGTTGCTCCAGGAGGAACTGCGGGTGGAACTGGTCAATCTGACCGCGGGTTCGCCCTATTACAATCCCCATATCCAGCGGCCTGCCCTGTATCCGCCCAGCGACGGCTATCAACCGCCGGAGGACCCGCTGGTCGGTTGTGTCCGGCAAATGCAGGCGGCCCGGCAGATCAAACAGGCGGTCCCGGGAGTGCCGATGGTCGGCAGTGCATATACATATTTTCAGGATTTTCTGCCCCAGGTGGCTCAAGCCGTGGTCCGAGAAGGCTGGATCGACTTCGTCGGCCTGGGCCGAATGGTCCTGGCCTATTGGGACCTACCGGCCGATATCCTCCAGGGCCGACCGATCGACAAAAACCGCCTCTGCCGTACTTTAAGCGATTGCACCACCGCCCCCCGCCAAGGTCTTCCCAGCGGCTGCTATCCGCTGGACCCGTATTACAAAAACTCTCCGGAAGCGGCCCGGTTGCAGGAGGCCAAAGCCGGCCTGCGAAAAAAACTCTCCTCCTAACGTGACTGTATCCACCGGGAAGAACGACCACAATCGGTGGTGTTCAATCCGATTTTTCGCGTTTTTTGCCTGGGGATGGTTGACGAGCGATGTTTTGGGAAGTATCTATGGAAAATGTCGGTATTTCTTTCCCAGATTGCCTGGTTTTACATTTTCCAATGAAGGAGGGCTTCTTATGAGGCGTAGTTGCTTTCTGGCGGCAGTGGGATTGGCAGTCGTTTGGATGCTGGAGATGTCGGCCGGTTGGGCGGAGGGAGCCTATTGTGGGGTGGCCCGGCCGTGTTGCCTGCGGCGGGTTTGCTGCGCACAGCCCTGTTGCCAATGGACCTGCCATACGGTGATGAAAACCTGTGCCGTGGTGGAATACGTGCCCAAACAGGTTACCTGTTATCGGACGGTTTGCCAACCGATCTATGAACAAAAGATGATTACCGAATCCCGGTATGTGCCGGTCGTGAAATTCCGGGAATGTCGGGAAACCGTCTGCCGACCGGTCTATGAAACCCGCTGGGAAACCCGCCCCCAGACCGTTTGCCGACCCGTTTATGAAACCAAAACCAAACAGGTAACCTACACGGTTTGTCGGCCGGTGTATGAAACCCGTTGGCGGGAAGAATACTACACGGTCTGCAAGCCGGTCGTCGAAACCAAGAAGGTGCAGGTTTGCAGCGGGCACTGGGAGACCCGGCAGGTAACGGTTCCGAGCACCTGTGCCCCGGCCACCTGCAAGCCGGCGACTTGCAGCCCGGCTACCTGCCAACCGGCCACCTGTGCCCCCCGGGTCATTTGCCAGCGGGTCTGGGTGCCGGAAGTCGTGGAAAAAGAGGTCCAATGCGTCCGATACGAAACCGAACTGCGCAGCCGGAAAGTGCCTTACACGGTCTGCCGGTGGGTGACGGAGCAGAAGACCGCCACCTGCACTTATACGGTCTGCCGGTGGGTTACCGAGACGGTTACCCGGAAAGTCCCGGTCCAGACGTGCCGATGGGTTCAGCAGGAGGTGGTTCGCCGGGTGCCCTATACGGAAATGCAACTGCGTCAGTATCAGCGGCCGGTAACCATAGTTCGGTACGTGGAAAAGCAGGTGCCCTATACGGTGACCCAATGCGAACCCCGGATTGTGTATAAGCAGGTGCCGGTGCAAGTTTGTTGCCCGGTTCCCTGTGGCAAGGTAAGCTGCTGCGCCAACTAAGAGGCTGTCCCGAAATTCCGATTTTATCCAGATGTACTACCAACCGCCGGCCCCCAGACTGCCAAACCTCCCATAAAAACGGGCACTCTGGTAAATCAGAATGGTTGGCAACGGTCAGCTGCCGGCCGAAGGCTGGGACGTTGGCGACCTAAGACAGCTCTGGTAAATCAGAATGGTTGGCAACGTTCCGCTCCGCTCCTGAGTACCAATTTCGGGACAGCCTCTAAGCGGGCCCCAGCAAGGATGCGGGGGAGACGGAGCTTGGAGGCGTTTTGTCCGCGGTGGGGACGGATGCGCACTGGGCAGGCCGAAGTTCCACCATAGAACCCATCTGCCCCTCAGCAGGCCGGTTTTTTCGTCAGCCGAACTTCTTGGTGGAACTGTCTGTTCCTTCCTAGGAATTCAAGATAAAATTCATTAAGGAAACCCGTTGCCCCCGAAAAGGGGAAGACCGAAAAAAATTGCAAGTTGTGGTCCGGATTTGCCGATATTCTGGAGGCTTTCTGTCCTTCAGGGGCCAGCCGGTTGTAGCTCTGCCCTTGGCAGGCCAAGCAGAGCGAATCCGCTCCCAATTTTTGGGCCTTCCGATCGGACACCCAAACCGAGGGGGAGGGCGTGTTCCGGACGGGGATTGGCGGTTGGCCGGGGACGATGATACAATAAAATATCGAGCAGAGGGTTTTAAAAACAGGAAAGACCAAACCTCCCGTTTAAGATTCCGACGGAGGTGCCAACCAGTACGCGTGTGCCGGGGTCCCTGGCCGGCGGTGCTTGTTGCACGCCTGACCCCCGCACGTCTCGCAGCGACGCATCCGGTCGCAATCTTTCGGGAGGTTTGCAAGAGGGTCGTCGGTGCTTCGGCCGGAGGTACCGACGACTTTTTATTTCGTTATTTTGGGTAACATAGACAATTTTCGGAACACAGGATGGTTTAACAAGATAAACAAAATAGAGGATATACAAAATATAGACAAAAAGGAAATGGGCAGTTTTGGAAAAGAGACGAGTTTTTCAGGGGCGTGGCGGTGAATTTGTAGATTCTGGGCAAAGTTTGCGGGCACATCGCCCGATATGAAAAGAGACGGTAGGAGCTCAGCAAGCCCATGCCCCGATTAACTCCGGAACTCCTGGCAGACATTTTAGCTCTCTGTGAAGCCGGCGCGTCGGAAATCGCCGCTGCCCTCGGCCGGGCTCTTGATACCTCGCTCCGAGTCCACATCCACCGAGCCGGCAGCCTTGATTTTGCCTCCCTCCCCGACGGGTTTGATGGCCCCGGATTGGTGGTGGTTTTAAAAGTAGGGACGGAAGGGGTGCTATTCCTCCTGCCGGAAAGTTGCGGATTTTTGCCCTCTTGGTATGCGAATCCGGATGCCACCGGCCAATCGAAACTGACCACCTTGGCCCAAGAGTTGGGCATGTTGGTGATACCGGAATCGTTGCCGGTGGAAGATTTTCGGGCGGGCCGAGTCAGTAATTTACGGGAGGCGATGGTGCGAGCCGGTCTGGTAGACGGCGCACCGTCGATTGCGGTGGCCGTCTCGGGAGCCAAAACAGCCCAGGCGGTGGCGTTGCTTACCTGGCCGGCAGCCCAACCCGATCAGTCTCTGGTGGAAGCGAAACCTTCTGGGGCCAAAGGTGTTCCGAGTGGTTCGGCGTCAAGCCGCCCCCCCTTGTCAGGGGAAGTCGTTTCTCCTGTCAGCCCTTCCGGCCGAAAACCCTCTTTACGAGATTTGCCTTCCTACAGCAAAAGTCTGTTGCGGGTGAAGATTCCGGTGGCCGTGACGTTAGCCCGGAAAAAACATCCCTTAGGAAAGATTCTCGAGCTGGGCCCGGGTTCGATCATCCATTTCGATAAGTCCTGCGAAGAGTTATTGGAGTTGGAGGCGGCCGGATACCCGATTGCCCTGGGCGAGGCGGTCAAAGTGGGAGAAAAGTTTGGCCTGCGGATTCTCCGGATTCGCCTACCGGATGAGCGTATCCTGCCGGTCAAACGCCGCACTCTTGCTGGCCAATGAAGTGGCCGTTTGCAGACCTGGACGGCTTGCTCCCTTCTATGCCGGTCGGATATTCTTGAGGATGTGGGGGTATTGGCAGCGATGAACGGCCGATCCGGTGGCCGCAACCGGAAAGCTTGAGATACCCCGCCGCTGGATTTTCCTGCCAAGGGATCGTAAAATAACAGAACTAAATAAGTCCACAAAAACCGGCAATGCCTCAGCGATCTGTCCCCTCCGTAGAAATGGAAGTCTAACTGCCTAAAAAAGGCCGGTATCCCAACCAGACCCGTTTCCTCTCCCCTTTCGCCTTTTTGTGGAGTGACTTAGGAGAGGATCGACACCAAAAGTGCGTCGGCAGGAGGCCGGAGCCGCTGACATCCGGTATTGGGCAAGGCGAAGAGACGGATTAGTAAGTATCTTAGCCGCAATGGGTATCGATTACTGTACAATTGTTGTTCTATGATCCTTCTGATCGACAATTACGATTCCTTTACGTACAACTTGGTGCAACGGTTGGGCGAAATCGATCCCCATCTGGAGCTAGAAGTCTATCGGAACGATCAGATCTGCTTGGAAGAGATCGAGGCGAAGCGGCCAAGCCACCTGATCATCTCTCCAGGCCCTTGCACGCCGAACGAAGCCGGCATTTCCGTAGCCTGCGTGCAGCGATTTGCCGGGCGAATTCCGATCCTCGGCGTTTGTTTGGGGCATCAGGCGATCGCCCAGGCGTTTGGAGGACGTATCGTGCGTGCAGGGCGGATTATGCACGGGAAAACCGATTCCATCTACCATGACGGCCGGGGGCTTTTTGTGGGACTGGAAAATCCGTTTATCGCCACCCGTTACCATAGCCTGATTGTGGAGCCGCAGTCCTTACCCGACGTCTTTGAAATTTCCGCCTGGTCCACCGCTCCGGACGGAACACGGGAAATCATGGGAATTCGCCACAAACACTGGCCCATTGAGGGGCTCCAATTCCATCCGGAAAGCTTTTTGACCGAAGTGGGCCATGCCATTTTGGAACGCTTCCTCCAAATGCGACCACCATCAAACCCTTGATCCCCCTCCACAGCAAAGCCATGCGTAACATGGTTTGGAACACTTGAGCCGAACGGAGAGTTCGGCTGTGGCAGTGCCGGGAAAGCGCTCGTCCAGACAGTAGAAGGCGATGGCATCGGAACTGCTGCTTTCGCAGCAGGAACAGGCTGGTCTTAGTCCCCGGGGAAGAGCCCACTGGCTTCCTTCGGCTAAAGGGTTACAATGGTTTTATGCATATCGTATTCCTTTAACCGAACGGAGCGGTTTTTCTCCTGGCGAGTGAACTTAGGTGTCCTTTTGGATTTTTGTTTCCTTAGGGATGAGGCATCCCCCTTTGTTCGGCTAGAACATTCCCGGCTGTAAATTCCAATCGGGCGAAGGGTTGTCCGACGTTCCGGTACTCTTTTTTTGGAAAGGAGGTTTGTGATGGCTACGTTTTTGATGTTTGGGAAGTACAGTGCCGAGGCGCTCAAGGGGATTAGTGCGGCCCGAACGAAAAAGGCCTCCGCGTTCATCGAAAAGCTGGGCGGACAGGTCAAAGGAATCTATGCCCTCTTGGGCCAGTGGGATTTGGTCTGCATTGTGGAAATGCCAAGCATAGAAGCAGCCATCCAGGCATCGGTGGGCCTGAGTAAAATGACCGGCATCGGCTTTACCACCGCCCCGGCTATTTCAGTGGAAGAATTCGACCGCCTCGTAGCCCAAAAGTAAGGGGCTCCTGGCCGAGAATGCTGGCGAAGAGTGCGGCTTCCAGCCCCTCACCCGGCCAACCTACGGCTGGTCGGCCTTTCCTGGAAGGGAAGAGGCGAGATGGTCCATTCGGCTCACCTTTTACGGCAGGTTCGGTTTGTTCGGGCAGCTCAGGCGAAATACCGGGCTGCATTTTGAAACACAGCCAGTCCGTCGCCTTCGGCATCTTGAGAAGAGAAACCGGTTTGAGCACCCCCGGCGGACCTACCGAGTTGCCGACGGGTCCACTGGGGATGGTGCGTGGGGTCGATATGGCGTTCTGGATGGGGCATCAGGCCCAAGATGCGTCCGGTCTGATCGCACAGGCCGGCCACATTGGCCTGGGAGCCGTTAGGATTTTCCGGATAGGGCAAGGGTTCGGCTTCTACGCACAAAGGGCCTTCTAGCCGGGCGTAGCGGAGGACCAATTGCCCGGCCGATTCGAGGGCCTGTAAGGTGGCCTGGTCTCTGGCGACAAACTTCCCCTCCGCATGGGCTACCGGAAGATACAGTTCCCGGAGGCCTTCCAAAAACACACACGCTCTGCCGGTAACCGCCAGCCGAACCCATCGATCCTCAAACCGCCGGGAATCATTCCAGGTCAGGGTGGCCGGCGCCCGTCCCTGGGGATCGGGCGGCAAAAGCACCCCCGATTTCAGCAGCACTTGAAAGCCGTTGCAAATGCCCAGAATCAATTTGCCCGCTTCAACAAATTCCCGGAGCAGCTCGGCCAGGTGAAGACGGATTTGGTTGGCCAGGATGCGGCCTGCGGCAATATCGTCGCCGTAGCTAAATCCGCCGGGGATGCAAAAGATTTGACAGGTCCGGCACAACCGGGGATTTTCCAGGAGCCGAAACACGTGAACCCGCTCGGCTTTGGCCCCGGCCTTTTCAAAGGCAAAGGCCGTTTCCACGTCGCAATTGGTGCCCGGTGCACGAAGGATCAATACACGCGGTTGTGCCATCACGCAAGCTGCCTCCTGGTGGTGTGGAATCCTCTTTTGGGCCTACCAATCCAGCGGGCGGAGCCAGGCCTGTTTGAGGCTGGCCAAATCGCTTTGAACAACCGGGCGGCCCTGCCAGGTGATTTCCAACACCGGCTCAGCGATCACCTGGCCCAGCCGGGCCACCGGCAGCTCGGCCAGAAGCCGCTCAAACTCCCCGGCCGATTCCGGACGAACCTCGCACAAAAATCGGCTGTTCGATTCGCTGAATAGCAGGACCACCGGCTCCTGCAGGGTTTCCGGCCGGGGCATCCCGTCCAGGGCCAATCGGGCACCCAAGGCGCCGGCAAAGGCCATTTCTGCTGCGGCCACGGCCAATCCGCCTTCGCTTAGGTCGTGGCAAGCCCGCACCAGCCCTTGCCGGATGGCCTGATGGAGCGCATCAAAAATCCGGCGTGCCCGGTCCGGGTGGACCCGGGGCACCTGGCCGCCTGCGCAGCCTTCGACCAACCCCCAATGCGACCCGCCCATTTCCTCTTCGGTCCAGCCGACCAGATAAACCCAATTGCCCGCCTCTTTCAGGTCCATGCTGACACAGCGGCGAACATCTTCCACCTGGCCCAGTGCACTGATGAGCAGGGTGGGCGGGATGGAGATCGGCTCTCCCCGCTCCGGCCGAAATTCGTTGTTCAGGCTGTCTTTGCCGCTGATAAAGGGCATCTCCAGAGCGGTGGCCACGTCATAGCAGGCGATGGCCGCCCGGACTAGACTGCCCAGGGTCTCCAGCCGATCCGTATTGCCCCAACAGAAATTGTCCAGCAGGGCAATCCGCCGGGGATCAGCGCCGACGGCCACACAGTTGCGCACCGCCTCGTCGATGCCGCTGGCGGCCATGTGGTAGGTGTCCAGGTCGCCGTACCGGGGGTTCATGCCGCAGGCAATGACCAGGCCCCGATAGCTGTCCAGCACCGGCCGAAGCACCGCGGCATCGCTGGGGCCATCGTTCCGTCGGCCCACCAATGGCTTAATCACACTGCCGCCCTGCACCTCATGATCGTATTGGCGGATCACCCAGTGTTTGCTGCACACGTTGAGCGAACCAAGGATTTTTAGCAGTGTCTGGGTGGGTGGAGACCGGCGGTAGGCTTCCGGCGGGATCGGTTGTACCGGCGGCGGGAAATACACGGCCTGCCGCGTCAGCCGAGGTCGGCCCCGATGCAAAAACTCCATATCCAAATCCGCCACCACATGGCCCTGGTAGCGGAGGACCAATCGGCCGGTGGGCACGAATTGCCCGATCACCGTGGCCTCCACCCCTTCGGATCGGCAGAGCGATTCCAATTCGTCCCAGCGATCCGGGGGCACGCTGAGCACCATGCGTTCCTGGGCCTCGGAGATCCAGATTTCGGTGTAGGAGAGGCCTTCGTATTTGAGGGGGGCGCGTTCGAGCCAGACTTCGGCGCCGATGGCTCGGCCCATTTCGCCCACGGCACTGGAAAAGCCGCCTGCCCCGCAATCGGTGATCGCATGATACAGGCCCCGATCCCTGGCCTCCAGCAGGACATCCAGGAGCATTTTTTCGGTGATCGGGTTTCCGATCTGCACGGCCCCGCCGGAAAGCACATCGCTCTGATGCGTCAGTTCTGCGGAGCTGAAGGTGGCGCCGTGGATACCGTCCCGACCGGTTCGGCCGCCGACGGCCACGATCAGATCGCCGGGCCGAGGCTCTTTGTGGGCTTTGTCCCGGGGCAAAAGACCCACGGTACCACAATACACCAAGGGATTGCCCAGATACCGGCGGTCGAAGTAGATAGCGCCGTTGACCGTGGGGATGCCCATCCGGTTGCCATAGTCCCGCACGCCGGCCACCACGCCTTTCATCACCCGCCGAGGATGCAGCACCCCACGTGGAATTTCTTCCATCGGCATGTCGGGCGGGGCAAAACAGAAGACATCCGTATTGCAGATCGGCTTGGCGCCCAGGCCGGTGCCCAACGGGTCCCGGATCACGCCGCCAATACCCGTATTGGCCCCCCCGTAAGGCTCCAGGGCCGACGGATGATTATGCGTCTCCACCTTGAAAACCACGTGATATTGGTCGTCGAACCGGACGACGCCGGCATTGTCCTCAAAGACGCTAACACACCAATCCTCCGGCCCCAATCGGCGGCGCACCTCCTGCGTGGCCGCAAAAATCGTCTCCCGAAGCATGTTTTCAAACGTGCGCTGGCCGTCAGGGTCCTGGTAAATGATCCGCCCGGTCAGCGTCTTATGGCTGCAATGTTCGCTCCAGGTTTGGGCCAGGGTTTCTAGTTCGGCGTCGGTGGGGTCTCGCCCCAACTGCCGAAAATACTCCCGAATGGTCTGCATTTCGGGAAGCGAGAGGAACAATTGTCCCTCTCGGCTCAGACGCTCCAGCTCCGCATCGTCCATCTGGCGGATCGGCACGGTGATCAGGCGAAACTCGTACGGCCGGCCGATCTCCAATCGCTCCAGGCGCAGCGGCCCCAACACGACCTGTTCGATGGCGTCGTTGGCCAGCAGTTTGGTGCAAAGCAGGTCCAACTCGGCGTCCGTGAGCGGACTGGTCCAGTATTTTTTCAGGGTACGGACGGCTTCGACCGGGATACCCAACTGGCGGATGGCGGCCAGGGCGCTTTGGGCCACGGGGTCCATCACGCCCGGCTTGGGCAGGACATGGACCAGCCTGGGCTGCCGGGCCTGGCCGAAGGTGATTTCTGGGGAAGAAGGTGTCTGGTCCCCCTCACCCGGCCTGGCTTGTGCCAGGCCCCCCTCTCCCGCAGAGGGGAGAGGGACCGTATCTGCCTCTCCCCTGGCGGGAGAGACCGGCGGCGTGGAAGGCGACGCCGGGTGAGGGGGCCCTATCAGCCTCCCAGCGGCGACTCCGTCCTCGGCCTTCTGCCCTCTGCCTTCTATGGCGGCCACGGCCGGCGGATCGAGCAGTTGGGGATCGCCCACCGGAGCGGCCACCCAGCGTTCCACCACGCTGTCGGCCAACAGTTCCTGGGCAATCCGTTGGATATCCGTCTGTTGCAGGGGGCCTTGGATCAGGTATCCATTGGCGGCTCGGACTTCCACGCCCACCAGGCCCAAATCGGCGGCATCGGCCGACAGCCGTCGGCCCACCAAATCCGGATACCCTTCGGCTGGATGAATATCCACTTCCCAAAGCATAGCCGTTGCCTCTTTTTGGGTTTTTAGGCATCTATCGGCTTACGTTCCCAAAGCATCCCGATTCTTTTTGCCTTGTTCTAGAATGCGTTGGATGGACGACAGGTCGGCCTGGTCCAGAGCGGTGCGCAACTCCTGGAGCCGTTGGATGAAGCCTTCCACCGCCCGGCTGAGATTGGCCCGATTTTGGAGGAAAATTTGGGTCCATAGGCTCGGGTCGCCGGCGGCAATGCGGGTCGTATCCAGCAGACCCGCTCCGGAAAGCCGAAACAGCCGTTCCGGCACCAGTCCCACCAGGACGGCCGCTGCGGCATGAGGCAAGTGGCTCGTGATGGCCAAGGCCTGATCATGCTCTTCCGGCGACATCTGCACCACCACGGCCCCTAAAGCATTCCAAAACGCCTCCAAGGTATCAAAATCCTCTGCCCGGGTGTTTTTGGTGGGGGTGAGGATAACGACCCGGCCATCGAAAAGGTCGGCCCGGGCATGGGAAGGCCCGGTTTTTTCGCCGCCGGCCAACGGATGGCCGCCCAGAAATCGGCAATTCCTGGGCAGTCCTTCGTCCAGGGCGGCAACGATTTCCGCTTTGGTACTGCCCACATCGGTAATCAGGGTCCCCGGCGGGGCGTTGGCCGCCGCAGTCCGCACATCCTCCACAATCCGGCCCACCGGCGTACAGACGATGACCAGTTCGGCGTCGGCCACCCCCTTGGCCAGATCGATCGTGGTCGTGGTAACCGCCCCGGCTTGCCGGGCAATGCGCAGGCTGGATTGCCGACGGCCAATGCCCACCACACAGTCGGCCAATCCCCGCTGGCGGACCGCCAATCCGACCGATCCTCCGATCAGTCCCACCCCCACAATGGCAATCGTATTGAAGTGCTTCATGACCTCCGGCTGCTTTCTGGCAAGGAGTTGATTTTGGAAGCATTTTATACCAGTTTTCCGAAAAGGACTAGCGGAGCAGCCTGGCCGACCGACCGGCTCAGAGGAGCGGGCTAAGCAGTTTGGCAAAATGCACCTTCAGACCCCGGAGCGAGGCGGGCTTGGGCCAATCCTCTGCCGTCGCAGGCCGAGATTGTGCCCGGTAATATTCCTGCAACCGATACAGTTCCCCCACCGCCTCTGCACTGTGCAGCAGCAGGTTCAGCTCGAAGTTCAGTTCAAACGATCGGATGTCGTAATTGGCCGAGCCGAACATCGCCAGCCGATCGTCGATCGTCAGCGTCTTGGAATGCAACAGGCCAGGCTGATAAAAATACACCTCCGCGCCGAACCGATGGAGATATTCCAGGTAGAACATGCCGGCGGCATCGACCAGGGGGTGATCGGTGCGGCGTGGGACGACCAATAGGACCCGCACCCCGCCTTGGGCCGCCACACGCAGGGCCATCAGCATGGCCTCATCCGGCACGAAATAGGGACAAGTGATCACTATCTGCTTCTGGGCCATAAATAGCGTCCGGGCCACCAGGTCCTGAAACTGTTCGGTAGGCAAGTCCGGACCGGTCGGCGCCACCTGGATCATCACATCGCCGGTCGGCTCCTGCGGCGGAAACAGCCCAGTGTTTTCCAGCAGTTGGCCCGTTTCGTGGAACCAATCTTCCAGAAATACGGTCTGCAGTTGCCAAACCACCGGGCCGGTCAGCCGGGCCATGATGTCGTGCCACGGCCCGCCCCGCCGATGGCCATAGGTCGGTTCAATAATGTTCTGGGACCCGGTGTAGGCCACCCGACCGTCGATAACCGCCAGTTTCCGATGGTTCCGAATGTCCAACCGCGCAAACGGCAGTCGCCACAACGTGGCCGGCAAGGCCGGATAGACCTCGATGCCTTCGCCTTGCAGCCAGCGGGCCATACGGCGGAAAAACTTTCGGGACCCGAGGGCGTCGGCCAGGAGCCGACAGATCACTCCCCGCTGTCTGGCCCGCACGAGCGCTTCGCCCACCTGTCGGCCTACCCAATCGTCGCCATAGATGTAAAACAACAGATGCACATGGTCCTGGGCCTGGTCGATGTCGGCCACCAACTGCTCGATTGCCCGATCCGCATCGCTGAAAAATTGGATCGCATTCCCCCGCACTACCGGAAAACTGCCCAGTTGTTGGCTGAGTTCCACCAGCATGGCTTCCGAAGCCGACACCGGTTCCGCCGAGGCCTCGTCAGCCGGAATTTCCGGATACTCGCTTTGGGCAAATTCGCCTCGACGACGCCGTCGCAACGCCAACCGCCGTCTGCCCAACCGAATCTCCCCTAAAAGTAAATACAACGCCAGACCAATCCACGGCTCAAAAAAGATAATGGCCAACCAGGCCAGGGCGGTGGCCGGCTTCTGTTTGCGGATCACAATCACCGGCAACATCACCAGCCGAATCACCCACTCGCTAATAACAAACAGCTTGCTCCAAAACAGAAGATTCATCCCTAGCGACATCCTCCCGGAGAAATCTACGGGACCCTGTCAGGGTGCGGAAGACTTCCGCTCCGTGGAGAGCCTCTTCTGGTTATCCCTACGCAAGCTCCTGATCCCGCCTTTTCAGAGGGCCTCCGATTGGCCACGGTCGATCTGTCCCACCGGCATAGAAGCGTATCCGCCAGTCCAGAAGCGTATCTGCCGGGGCAAAGACCTAAAGGCCGGACTGCCGCTTGGGCAGGAATCCCGCTAGAGAGCCTCGTTCTCCTGCCCAACGGTTCCCCATCCCCAGGCCAAAGTCTTCGCAGCGAGCAGCGTACCCTCATTGTAAACCTTTGGCTGCTTGGCCGACACCCAACCCCCACAACCCCAAGCCGGTTGCGTTGTGGCCTGCGAACCACTACTACTTGCGATGTCTCTGTGTCGGCCCGCTACCTATTGTTGCCCAGACATTGCAACGCAACCGGCTCCACAACCTCCATCCGTTTCCGCACCTTGGCCGACATTGGCATAGAAGTTGCTTTTTATTTTAACCGAAGGTTGTTCGGCTCCCAGCCATACCGGGAAAAACCGAGCGGTGGGCAGCCCAGCCTTGCAAAACCGTAGCGCTACGACCCGCAAAGGTGTGCAAAAATTGCAGAGGGCGCACCATTTTAGCCGATTGGAGGAGGCCGATGTGTCATTCCTGCCTAAGCAACAGTCCAGAATACACGCCTCTCCTCTTGCGGGAGAGGCCGGCCTGGCTGGAGGGCAGCCGAAGACCAGGCGGGGTGAGCGGCCCCCGTATCATTCCCGCGCAAGCGGGAACCCAGGCTTCTTTGCACCCGCCCCCGTGTCATTCCTGCGCAAGCAGGAATCCAGGAAAAAAATACTGGATTCCCGCGTAAGCGGGAATGACATACAAGGGGCACCTGGATTCCCGCGTAAGCGGGAATGACACTCCTCAGCCGACTCACCCCGCTGCCCCCTCTGGCGGCAGGCAGAGACCAGTGGCTTCATCCGGCTAAAGTGTTACCCGAGGGCTTTCCCGTGGATCGGAAGCCGAACAATCCGAGCAGGGTGGATCAGCAGGTGATCCGCCGGTGCTATCGATCTTCGCAAATGGGAGAGGCAAATAAACTGCCTGCTTTTCCACCACATTGGGTGGCCCTTGGTTTTGCGAAGATCCATCCGTTCGATCCTTTTTCTAAGGAGGTCCTAACGATGTGTCACAGAAAACTTTGGTGGATGGCGGTGGTGGCAATGGCAGGGTTGCTGGTAGGGTTCTCGGGTTTGGTAGGGTTTTCCGCTGCTGGAGCGGCGGAGCCAACGGACAAGCCGGTCCCACCCGCCGCAACCCCTGGGGGTTCCCAGAACCCCGCCGCACAAACGGTAGCTGAGCTTCGGGCTAAAATCCATGCCACCATGGCCGAGCTTTGGCAAGAGCAGGCCAAGACGGAGCCCGATCAGGCCAAGATCAGCCAACTGCAAAAACAGTTGGTGGAACTGCGGGTACAATTGCAGGCGCTCGTCCGGCAAACCGGGCAAAATGTGCCGGCCGGAGGGGCTGGTCTTGGACCGGCCTGGGCCGGCGCAGGTCCCAGGGGGGTTGGGCCGATCGGTCCCAATTGGCCAGCTTGCCCGGGCCTAGGACCTAGGGCCGGTTTCGGCCCCGGACAAGGCGTCGGTCCTGGTGCCGGCGCTGGCTTCGGCCCAGGGGCTGGACGAGGTTATGGCCGAGGCCCCGGCGCTGGGATGGGAACCGGCGCTGGTGTGGGACCCGGGCCCGGTGCCGGTCCTGGATCGGGTGCTGGGCCTGGCCCCGGAGCTGCTGGCGCGGGCTACGGTAAAGGGCCTGGCAGTGGAATGGGGCAAGGATTTGGTGCTGGCATGGGCTGGGGCGCTGGCCCGGGTAGGGGTTGGCGGTCTGGCGGCGGCATAGGCCGGGGATTTGGGCCTGGTATGGGCGTGGGCCGGGGCGGACCCTGGTTCATCGACCAGAATCAGAACGGCATCTGCGACCGGTGGGAAGCCGCCCGCCAAGGCCGATAAAACCCAATGCTCACCCTCTGCCAGCGAACCACCAGTCCTCCAGACGTTTCGTCCGTACCCCTGCGGGCCGAAAGAGCGCCTAGCCAAAGCAGTGTCCTTCGGCCCCCATCGCCCCTGCTGAGATTGGTAGGGGCGATTTTATTTTCGGCACATTTTCGCCGAACGGAGGACTATGGGGCATTTCTGCGGAAGCAGCAGTCCAGGCTGGTTGGTGCTGTGTTCCTGCTGAGCAAGCGGGAATTCCGGAATATTTCTGGATTCCCGCTTTCGCTGGAATGAGAGACTGGATTTAACCTGTTCGAGGGGAGAGAGGCTCCATTCGGCTGAATTGTTACTGTTACGGTTTCTGTTTCTTTGGCCTTTCCAGGCGGCTTTTCGACCTACCTACTTCACTCTAGCGCCTTTGGAAGGTAAACTAACTGTTTCTATTTTTTCGGCCCGAGAAACCTATTATCAAGTGATTCGGTTATGCAAACCTTTTTGGATAGGGAGCGTAGAGCCGTCGATGAATGCATCCGTTTCGACAAGCCCGAAGGGGCATCCGTTGGATGCCATTTTTTCGCCGAAATCCGTGGCGGTAGTTGGCGTAACCGCCACGCCTGGCACTGTGCCGTACGACATCTTTTACAACATCCTAACCAGTGGCTACAAAGGCACACTGTATCCGGTGGCACCCGGTAAACGAAGCATTTGTGCAGTCCGTGCGTACCGTTATGTGCTCGATATTGACGATCAGGTCGATTTGGCCGTCATTGTGTTCCCGGCCGAGGTGGTGGATCGGGCCTTGGAGCAGTGTGGCAAAAAGGGGATCAAGGCGGCCATTGTGATTTCGGCCGGGTTTCGAGAGATCGGGCCGGAAGGCGTCCAACGGGAAGAGCGGCTGAAGGCCATTTGCGCCGAATACGGCATCCGGTTGATTGGGCCGAACTGCCTGGGCGTGATCAATACGGACCCGGCGGTGCAACTGAACGCCTCGTTTGCCCGCAAGATGCCGATGGCGGGCCGGATCGCTTTCTTGAGCCAATCCGGCGCCTTGTGCACGGCCGTTTTGGACTATGCCAGGGAAAAGCAGATCGGGTTTTCCAAGTTTGTCAGTTTCGGCAATAAGGCCGGGGTAACCGAAATCGACCTTTTGGACTACCTCCATCAGGACCCCCAGACGGATGTGATTCTGCTTTATTTGGAGGAGTTGCGGGAGGGCCGAAAACTGCTGGAGGTGGCCCGCCGTGTTACCCGGGGACCCAATGCCAAACCGATCCTGGCCATCAAATCGGGCCGGACGCCCCAGGGGGCGGATGCGGCGGCCAGTCATACCGGCTCCTTGGCCGGTGAAGACCCTATCTGCGACGCCGTGTTTCAAGAAGCGGGTATTGTACGTGTAAACACCATTGATGAAATGTTCAACGCTGCGATTATGTACGCCTATCCGCCCATGCCCCAGGGCAACCGGCTGGCCATCGTAACCAATGCCGGCGGACCGGGCGTGATGGCCACCGATGCGGCCGTCAGCATGGGCCTGGCGGTGCCTCGACTGGCCGAATCCACCCAACAGCGTCTGCGGGACGCCCTGCCGGCCACGGCCAACGTGAAAAATCCGGTGGACGTGATCGGCGACGCACGTGCCGACCGCTATCAAGCCGCCCTCCGCCATGTCCTGGACGATCCGCAGATTGACCAAGTCCTGGTGATCCTCACGCCCCAGTCGATGACCGACATCGAGGCGATTGCCCGTGGTATTGTGGAAATCGGCCGAAACGCCGCCAAACCGATTGCCTGCTCGTTTATGGGCGCCGAAGATGTGGCCCCAGGGATTCGGCTTTTGCAGGAGGCCCATTTGCCACACTATATCCTGCCGGAATGGGCTTGTGCGGCCATGGCGGCGGTGCAACGGATACGGGCCTGGCGGGCTTTGGAACTGGATGAGCCGGAACAGCTTCCAGTGGATCGGGCCGCCGCCGCCCGGATTATCGACTCGGCGCCGGCCGGTTATCTGGAGGAGCCGGAAGCCTTGGCGGTGCTGGCGGCCTATGGACTGCCGGTTCCGCAACATCGGCTTTGCACCGACGCGGACGAGGCGGCCCAGTTTGCCGACCAGATCGGCTACCCCGTGGTCCTGCGGATCGTCAGCCCTCAGGTGGTTCATAAGTGGGATGTAGGCGGCGTGGTGCTCAACCTGCAAGAGGCTTCGGCGGTCCGCAGCGCTTTTGAGCAGATGGTCCAGCGGGTTCGCCAAGCGGTGCCCCAAGCCGAAATCCGGGGCGCTGTGGTCCGCCGCATGATCCCGCCCGGCCATGAAGTGATTTTAGGCGTCAAACGGGACCCCTCGTTCGGCCCGGTGCTCATGTTCGGCTTGGGCGGCCTCTATGTGGAGTTGTTCAAAGATGTAACCTTCGGGTTGGCGCCGATCAGCCGAGGCGGCGCCCAGCGTATGCTCCGCCAGGTCAAGGCGTTCAAAATCCTGGAAGGCCTCCGGGGCAGCCCGCCGGCCGACGTGGAAAATATCCGGCAGTGCATCCAACGGCTCGGCCAATTGGCAGCCGACTTCCCACGCATCAGCGAACTGGATATCAACCCGCTGATCGTCGGCCCCAAACAGCAAGGCAACACCGTCGCCGACGTGCGTATCCGATTGAGTTAAGTTGAACTACACTCCCTCACAAGATATAAAAAAAACGGTAACATTTTAGCCGAATGAAGCAACGCGCCTCTCCCATGCCGGGCTAAACCCAGCGTGTCATTCCCGCGAAAGCGGGAATCCAGTACACGTCTCTTCCCTGGCGGGAGAGGCCGGCTGAGGCGAAGGCGAAGCCGGCTGAGGGGTGTCACTGCCGCGAAAGCGGCAGTCCAGAAATTAAAATTCCATAGTGCCTGGGTTCCCGCCTGCGTGGGAATAAACGTGGATTCCTGCTTTCGCAGGAATGACACCTTGGTCCCCCTCACCCTAATCCTCTGGACGGCCAGGGGAGAGGGTAACCAGTCCCCTCCCCTCGGTTAAAATGTTACAAACTAGATAGTTTTCCAGGTTGGTTTTCCTCAAGGAGTTGCCGTGATGGATAAAAACGAAGTCTATCAACGGGTTGTCCAAGTGGTCTGTGAAGTGCTAGGGATTGAACCGGACATCGTCCAGCCGGAAAGCCATTTCGTTTTCGACCTGGGCGCCGAAAGCACCGATTCGATCCGGCTGGTGGAGGCATTTGAACGGGAGTTCCAGATCGAGATGGACGAAGATGCCGCGCTCAAGGTAAAAACCGTTGGCGCCGCTGCCGACTTCATTGCCCAATATTTGAAGTAGGGGCCGAGCGAAAGGAACTTCTGTCCAGTGGGAATATCCGTTGGGAGTCTGTTTCCCGAGGGTATCGTCCTTGGGAGCCTTGGTAGCCGAATGAAGATACCTTGATAGGGACTTATTTGTCAGGTCTAACGGGTGTGGGGAAACGTGCCCCTCCGTTGAGGGATTTATCCGGGATCGCCGCTTTTGGAGAACTCCGACCAGTGTGCTCCTCCGATCGGCTAAACCGTTAGCGCCTTATAAGGCGGGTTTCTCCAGCCTCCGGCCTCTCAACCGTTGCTTTTCGATGGAAAGGAAGTTTTCATGAAATGGGTGTTCTCTGGAAGTGGGGACAGTTTACCGATCGGTACACGGAAAAGCCTCCGCCTGTGGTTCTGGGCGGGAGTGGGGCTGGGAGTAGGAGTGGGGATCCTGTTTGGCTATGTGGGGCTCCGAGCGGCTAAACCTGCCACTCCAGACAGCCGGGTACCAAAGCAAATTGCGCACCAACAGACGCCGCCGGTCGCTCAGCATCCAGCTCGGCCTGCACCGGGAGGCCAGAGCCAAAATCGGCTGCCAGGAGTGGGCCAAAGCCCAGATCAGCTTGACGCCGTGGCCAAGGGCCAGAATCTGCTTTGTTCGGTGGCCCAGAGATCAGATGAACTGGAGGTGCTCTCCCAGGGCCAGGACCAGATTGGTGCGGGGGCCCGGGGCCAGGATCGGCTTGTGTTGGCTGAGAATGGCCAATCGGCCTATCAGATCGTGATTCCCGAAAAGCCTTCGCCTTCGGTCGAACATGCGGCCAAAGAACTTCAGCATTTTCTGGCCGAAATGACCGGAGCGAAACTTCCCATCCGTACGGATGCGGAGCCTTTGCCGGAGCGGGCCATCCTGCTGGGCCAAAACCGCCATCTGCAGAGCCTGGGAGTGCCGATCGACTTTGCCGGTCTGGGCAACGAGGGCTATCATCTGCGCACGGTCGGCCCGCATCTGGTCATTGCCGGCAGTTCGGTCCGGGGGACCCTGTACGGCGTGTATGCCCTGCTGGACGATCATTTAGGTTGCCGATGGTTTGCCCCCGGCGTGAGCCGAATCCCCAAATACACCCGTTTGGAACTGGGGCCGTTGGACGAGCGTTATGTGCCCCCGTTGGAATATCGAGAGGTGTTCACCTTTGAGTGTTTCGACGGGGATTGGGCGGCCCGGAACCGGGTCAATTCGAGTTCGGCTCGGCTGGGCCCGCAGCACGGCGGCAAAGTGCGGTTTGCCAGCGGCTTTTTCGTGCATACCTTTGAACGCCTTGTGCCGCCGGACAAATACTTCGACCAACACCCGGAGTATTTTTCCTTGGTCAAAGGCAAACGGCTCCGGCAGCACTCGCAGCTTTGTTGTACCAATGAAGAGGTGATTCGGCTTTGCACGGAGGCGATCCGGCAGGCCATGCGCCAACAGCCCGACGCCACCGTGTTTTCCGTCTCCCAGAACGACTGGTACAACTATTGCGAGTGCGAGCGGTGCCAGGCCTTGGCCAAAGCGGAAGAGTCGCAGATGGCCCCGGTCCTGGCCCTGGTCAACCGGGTGGCTGAGGCCGTGGAAAAAGAGTTCCCCGACAAGCTGGTGGAAACGTTGGCCTACCAATGGACGCGTAAACCGCCCAAGACGCTTCGGCCCCGGCTAAACGTGATCATACGTTTATGTTCCATCGAATGTTGCTTTTCCCACCCGTTGGCTACCTGCGAAAGCCCGGCCAATGCGGCCTTCCGGCGGGACATCGAAGGCTGGTCGAAGATATGCCACCGGCTTTGGGTCTGGGATTATGTAACCGATTTTCGCCATTATCTGTTGCCGTTTCCCAACCAACGGGTTCGCCAGCCGAACATCCAGTTTTTCGTGGCCCATCATGTAACCGGCATCTTCGAACAGGACACCTACAATACGCCGCATAGCGAACTGGCGGCCCTGGGCGGGTATCTGACGGCCAAGTTCCTCTGGAATCCCCAATACGACCCGCAAAAGGCCCTCCAGGAGTTTTTGGAAGGCTATTACGGCAAGGCGGCCGAGCTGATCCGGGCCTACCTGGACCTGCTGCACGATCATGTGGAAAAACACCGTATCCATGTGAACATTTGGGCGCATACCGATAGCCCCCATCTGCCGGACCAGTTGCTGCTGGAGGCAGACCGGCTTTGGCAAAAGGCCGAAGAGCGGACGGCCGATCAACCAGAGGTCCAGCAGCGCGTCCGCCTGAGCCGGATGAGCGTCGATTATGCCATCGTCGAGCGTGCCCGTTTGCAGCGGACAAAGGCCCCGGATTCTCCCATCTGCCAATTGGCCCGCCAACGTTTCCAGCCTTTTATTCAGACTCTGGAAAAGAGCGGCCTGACGCATCTGCACGAACATCGTCAGCTCGACCTGGCCGAATACCGCTCCCAACTGGCCGCCGCCCTGGGCCTCCAGCCGTAGCGCCGCTTGCCGCCGGAAGAAGCCGGTAAGGAAAACGCACCGAGTCTGTACCTTCTTCGCTCTCTTCTCTGGCTTCTCTGATAGTTATAGAATGTTTTGATCAAGAGCAGCTTGGAACGGAGGGACTTTGTTGATGGGGCCGAAACGGGTGCTGATCGTAGGCGGAGTGGCTGGCGGTGCGTCGTGTGCGGCCAGAATCCGCCGATTGGACGAACAGGCAGAAATCTACATCTTCGAACGCGGGCCGGAGATTTCCTTTGCCAATTGCGGCTTGCCCTATTATCTGGGTGGGGTAATCAGCAACCGGCAAAAACTGCTGGTGGCCACGCCGGAGCGGTTCCGGGATTGGTATCGGATTGAGGTCCGCACCCGGAGTGAGGTTTGCCGGATCGACCGGCACCATCGGCAGATCGAAGTGGTCAACGTGCAAACGGGCCAGAAAACGGTCGAACCTTACGATGCCTTGGTTTTGGCGCCTGGGGCGGCGCCGATCCGGCCGGAGGTGCCCGGTGTGGATTTGGAAGGGATTTTCACTCTTCGGACGTTGGAGGATACGGATCATATTGTTCAATGGATAAATGAACATCGTTCTCGTCGGGCCGTGGTGGTCGGCGCCGGCTACATCGGGCTGGAATTGGCCGAAAACCTCCTGCGCCGGGGACTGGAAGTTACCCTGATGGAGAAACTTCCGCATGTCCTGCCGGCTCTGGATGCGGAGATGGTCATCCCGGTGGAAGAGGAACTGCGGCGACGGGGGATCGAACTTCGCCTGGGATGTGCCTTGGCGGGGTTTGAACCAGGTTCCAACCATCGGCTGGCTGTGCGGACCGAGCCGGGCGAGCGGATCCTGGCGGATATGGTTTTCTTGGCCGTCGGCGTGCGCCCGGAGGTTCGGCTGGCCCAGGAGGCGGGTTTGGCCATCGGACCGTGCGGTGGCATCCAGGTTGACGAGCACATGCGCAGCAGCGATCCGTATATCTGGGCTGTGGGCGACGCCGTGGAAGTGCGGGATTGGATCACCGGGCAACCGACGCTGATTCCTCTGGCCGGTCCGGCTGCCCGCCAAGGGCGCATCGCTGCCGACAATATCTGCGGCCGGCCCAGCACCTATCGGGGCAGCCAAGGCACCGCTATTGTCCAGGTGTTTGATTGGGTCCTGGCCTGCACCGGCGCCAACGAGAGAAAATTACGCCAATGCGGCATCCCGTATGAGAAAATCTATTTGCATCCGACGCACCATGCCGGCTATTATCCGGGGGCAATGCCGCTGCACATGAAGGTGATGTTTTCGCCCGAAGACGGCCGGCTGCTTGGTGCCCAAATCGTTGGCCAACAGGGCGTGGCCGAACGGATAAACGCCCTGGCCTTGGCCATCCAGAAACGGGTTACCGTGTTCGATCTAGAAGAAGCCGAATTGGCCTATGCCCCCCAGTTCGGCAGCGCCAAAGATCCGATCAATATGGCCGGGTTCATCGGGGCCAATCTGCTGCGGGGCGATATGGCCGTGGCCCATTGGGAACAAGTCGAGCTTGCCGCCGGGCCGTCGGCCGAACCCCCGGACGGTTCCGCCCCACGGGCCGGTGTCGGGCCGGAAGAGGCCAGGCCGGTGATTTTGGACGTGCGTACACCTGGAGAACGGGCCGCCCAGGCTGTGCCCGGCAGCATCCATATCCCCTTGGGGGAACTGCGAACCCGTTTGGACGAATTGCCCCGGGATCGGCCCATCTGGGTCTATTGTGGGGTCGGCCAACGGGCATATTATGCGACCCGAATCTTGCAGCAACACGGCTTCCAGGCAGCCAACCTCTCCGGCGGCATGACCACCTACCGGATGATGCAGAAAAGATAATAACTCAACCGGTAAACGGCGACGCCACTTTTTAGCCATAACTTGTTGTAAAATAAGAACTTCATTCCGTTCTCTCGACGGCTCGACTGCTTGGTTTCAGAGGGCCGAACGGCCATTGTTGCCGATTGTCGGCGAGGGTAGCCGGTTTCATTTACAGTTTGAGATAATAACGTTTTCTTTTCCCTTGATCTCAACACCAAAATTCATGGTGCCCCAAAGCACCCAGAAGGAGAAGCACCCATGAGCCGATCGAAAATCCTCCAAAAACGGTGGATTCTCGGAAGCCTTTTGATTCCAGGGAGTGTCGGGGTTGTTCTCGCCTTGGGCAGTTTGTGGGCTGCCCAGCCAGCGGTTGTTCCACCGCCGTCCATACCTCTTTCTGGTGCGCCGCCGGCCGGGGCGGCAGCGACTTCCGAAGCAGCGTCTGCCTCTGAAGCAAAACCCGCTGCCGAGGCTCCGCCGACGCTCACCGTGCTCAACCGCCGCCGGTTGCCCGATGCGGTAACCCTGGCCACGCTTTCCAATGGGCTTACCGTGATCGTTCAGGAAAACCATGTGGCCCCGGTGGCCACGGTACGCTGTTTTGTGAAAAACACCGGAAGCGCTTTTGAAGGACCGTATCTGGGCACCGGGATCAGTCATCTGGTGGAACATCTTGTTTCCGGCGGCAGCACGACCCGTCGCCGCGAAACCGAAATCCGTCAAATCATCGAGCGCTTCGGCGGCGCTACCAATGCCATGACTTCGGACGATATGACCATGTATTACATCGACTGCCCGGCCAAGGATGTGGAAACGGCCATTGACCTGTTGGCCGACTGGATGCAACATGCCCGCTTTGACCCCACGGAGGTCCAACGGGAACATGCGGTGGTCCGTCAGGAGTTGGCCGACGGCTTGGTCCAACGAAACCGAGCCCTCTGGGAACTGTTTGAGCAGACCATCTATCAGGTGCATCCGGTTCGGCATCCGACGATCGGTTATCTGGAGCCGTTGAGTCGGCTCACACGGGATGATCTGGTGGCCTTTTATCGGAGCCGATATGTTCCGAACAATCAGGTGTTTGTCGTGGTGGGCGATGTGGATACGGAGAAGGTGTTGGCGGCGGTAGTTCGGCATTGGACCGGCACGCCCCGTGGACCGGAGACCTTGGTGCCCATGCCCACCGAACCGCCGCAACTCGCGCCCCGAGAAGCGGTCCGCCAGATGGAAGGCAAGATGGTGGATATGATCCTGGCTTGGCCGACGGTGGAACTGACCCATCCGGATCTATTTGCGTTGGATGTGGCCGCCGCCGTTCTGGGCGAAGGCGATAGCTCCCGCCTGGTCCAGGAGTTACAACGTCAGCGGGGCTGGGTGCTTTCGATCCGGACGGCCAGTTACACGCCGCATTTTGTCCGGGGGTGGTTTGGGGTGATTGCCACCGCACCGCCGGAACACTACGAACAGGCGGCCGACGAAATCCTCCGCCAGGTCTATCGCCTCCGGGATGAGCCGGTCAGCCCCGCCGAACTGGAAAAGGCCAAAAAACAAAAGGCCGCCGAACTGGTGCTGGATCAGCAGACCGTCCAGGATGCTGCCGACAGCCTGGGCCGATCGTTTTTGGCCACAGGCGACCCGCTCTTTGATAAACATTATGTGGCCGGCATCCAGAAAGTAACGGCGGCCCAGGTACAGGAGGCAGCCCGGAAGTATTTCACGCCGGATCGGCTCAATCGGGTGCTGATCGTGCCGCCCGGACTGGCCCCCAAATCCGCTGTGCCATCGAAGGGGGTTCAGGAGACGCCGATTCAGTTGGTTCGGCTTCCGAACGGCCTGCGGGTACTGCTGAAACGCCTGCCGCACAAACCCATGGTCAATATTCAGGCGGCTGTCTTGGGCGGTTCGCTGGAAGATAGTCCCCAGACGGCGGGCCGATCGGCTCTGGTCGCTGCCATGCTGAACAAAGGAACACGCAAAAGGACGGCCGCTCAGATCGCCGAGTTTTTCGACCGGATCGGGGGCCGATTTTCGACCGTGGGCGGCCGGAATACCATCCTGGCCAGCCTTAGCGTGCTCCGGGAGGATTTTCCGGAGGCAGCCGCCGTCTTTGCCGACTGCTTCCTGGAACCGACGTTTCCTGCCGATCAATTTACTATTGTACAGAAGCTCGCCTTGGCCAGTATTGCCCGTCGAGCAGACAATCCGCAGCAGGAACTCTTGGAACTGTTCCATGCCAGCCTCCCGCCGACTACGCCCTACCATCTCATGCCCGGCGGCACCCGGGAGGCGGTCCAACGCCTCCGTCCGGAAGACCTTCGGGCCTACCATGAGCGGTATTTTACGCCCGGCAATATGGTGGTCAGCGTGTTCGGCGACATCGACCCGACAGAGGCCCTTCAGATTGTCCAACAACATTTCGGCCGGTTGCCTGAAAAACAGTCGCCCCCCATCGACTTCCGCCGACCTAACGCCTTGGAGCAGGACATTCTGCGGCACAAGCAGACGACCAAACAGACCGGCATGGTGCTTCTGGCTTTTGCCGGGCCAAGCCTGTTCGAAGAAAAAGAATATGCGGCCCTGACGGTGCTGGATACGATTCTTTCCGGCTACAATTATCCAGGCGGCTGGCTGCACGAGGACCTGCGGGGGGCGGGGCTGGTCTATATGGTCCATGCATTTTTGATGAGCGGACCGGCGCCGGGGTATTTTGTCGTTGTGGCGCAGACCGCTCCGGAGAAAATCCCGGAGGTGTTAAACCGGATTCGTGCCCAGCTGGACCGGGCCCGCCGAGGGGAGATTTCCGACGAAGAATTCCATCGGGCCGTCGAAATGATCCTGGCCCTGCACGCCCAGGAAAACACCACCCCGGCCGAACAGGCCCAACAAGCCGTCCTTTACGAACTGTTCGGCCTGGGCTATGACTACGAGGCCAAATTCCCGGACCGCATCCGCTCGGTTCGGCGGGAAGATGTGGTGGCCGTGGCGCAAAAGGTTTTCCAGCGATTTGTACAAATTACCACTTCGCCACTGCCTGCCCCTGGGCCGTAACGGATTTAGATTGCGGAATCCATACTCCCATGTCTGCCCGGTGGAGGAGCGCCGGTCCTCTGCTCCGCGCCAGAAGAAGCGAAAATACCCGCAGGCCGAACCACCTATTGCTCTTCGCACATCGGAGGGACAGCTCCACTCCCTCGCTTTCAGCCCTGTGGGGTGTCCTTCGGTTTGGCGAAGTCCAATAGAGGTTGGCAGGGTAAACCTCAACGCCCTACAGAGACCGGACTGCCCGGAAATGGCCAGTTTGGACTCGTCGAAAGTCTCGAACCAGATTTTTTAGCCTCGGCGCCTCCGGGCCAGATAGCCCAAAAAGCCCAACGCTCCCAGACCTAAGAGCACTACCGACGAAGGCTCCGGAATGATAGAAGCGGCCCCTAAATCAATGCCGCTAGTAATGTCATAGATGGTAAAATTGCCGAAATCTCCTGCGGCAGTGGCGCCGACAATCCTAAACGGGCCGGTGCCTAATTGGCCAATAGGCAATTTCCACTCCAGGGTGTAGCCGTAACCGGGTTGTGTTCCTGGAGGAGGGGAAGGTGGATTTGAAGTGCTCCAATACCCGTACTGCCATCCAGCGCCGGAAATCAAACTGAAAGGAGTGCCGGAATCAAACCCGCTGCCCGTCCATTTAAAAAGGAGAGGTTCTCCGAGATTGCTGCCCGTCCAGGAAGAGACGATCAGCCGATCAATGCCCTCGAAACCTCCCATAGAAACGCCTTCGCCGGGGAGTCCGTCAATGGCGATAACATAGTAAGGAGCATAATTAGAACTATTCGGTTCTCCCTTCAGGTCCATCCGAAAAGCTTGGAAAAGATTGGCCCGGTCGGTAACGGCGTATAAAGCGGCTTTCGTATTCCAAAAGGCATCATCTATTCCATATTGAGACCATATGAACTGGGCAAACGCCCGAATATCTCGCCCCGTCATATAAGGAGGAACTAAAAGGTCTTCTGGAGGGTCGGACGCGGTACCTCCGTCTCCCGGAGGAAGATGGTTCCAGTCATACAGCCAGTCGGCCTGAGCGGGGATGGGTAGGAGCAAGGCCAGCAGAATGCCAAGAGCCGACAGCGCCCAGGTTCGCATGAACATCGGAGCAACTCCTCAGATCGGGAACTTTTGTTTACCCTTGTCCAACCCGGCCCGAAAGGTTGGCTGCCTCTTCCCACGTCCGACAGAACCCACCTGTTCCGAAATATGCCGGAAGGAAAATGCATACCTTCTCTATTCTTCCCATCCATCAGGGATTCTGTGGTTTAGGGTAAACCGGGCGGAGCAGTTTGTCAAGCATTTTTCAGGAAAATTTTCTAGATTCCGCAAATTTACCCCCTTGGTGGGGGTCCATACCAAAGGGGCAGAATATCCCCCATTTTTGGTGGTGAAAGCGGCCCCCCAACCTTCTCGTAGGGGATAACCTACATTTAGGAAGGAAAGCAGGCTGGCTCAGGCCGGTGCCCCGGGGGTAGCGCAGGCTCTCCAGAAGAGACGGATACTCCCAGAGGGGGTAACCTAACCGGCTACATTGATACCCCCTAGATGAAGAGGCTACGGCGGCTGCTACCTCCCAAAGCCGGTCAGGCGGGCTGATGCGTTGGGGCAACCCGCCTGTGGCGATTTGGCAACCCGGCCGGGAAAACCCCATGGGAAGGCCGAAAAAGTCCTCCCTCAGGAAAATCTTAACTTTTTATTTCCCAGAAGGTTACGGCATATTTGGAGTCCAGCCTGTCCTTGCCCCCTTTTGGGAATACCAGTTGAAAGACCTCTTGCTAGCCAGCAGAACCCAAAAACGACAACAATAAAGATAAAGATAAGGAGACCCAGGCCTGGAAGGCCGGAATCGTTTTGAGCATCCCGAAAATGGACGGTGGTTTTGCGACTCGACCGATGCCACCGACGGGAACGGAGTCTGCGCGGATGGGGGCATGCCCGGCTCCGCCTGGACGCAGAAAGGAACAACTCGATGCCGATTTTGCCCCGGGAACCGGACTGTTTTCCGGAGGACCTTTTAGAACCGACTCGGCTGTCCGAACGGGGCGATACCCGCTGGTGGGCGTTTTACACATTGCCCCGTCGGGAGAAGGAGTTGGTGCGTCGGCTTCGGCGGATGGGCCTGTGGCATTATTGCCCGCTAATTTGCCGGCGGTATCGGTCGGCCGCAGGGCGGGCACGGAGCGTGTGGACGCCCCTTTTCCCGGGATACGTCTTTTTATTCGGCACGGAAATGGATCGGTACCAGGCCATGACCACTCGGTGCGTCAGCCGATGTTTGGAAGTGCCGGACGAAGAGGAACTGGTGCACGATCTTCGCCAGATTTGGCGGGTGATCCAAAGTGGGGTGTCGCTGACACCGGAGGCCCGGTTGGAACCGGGCGATCGGGTGCGGATTCGCAGCGGGCCGTTGGTGGGGCTGGAGGGGGTGGTGATCCGGCGGCGGGGCCAGGATCGGCTTTTGGTGGCGGTGCACTTTTTGCAAAAAGGCGCCTCCATCGAAATTGCCGACTTCCAGGTGGAACGGCTTGACTGAGCGATTGGCCTGCTCGGTTGGCCGGAAGGATGCCTAGCGGTGCGGGAGGAGGAACTGGGTTTTTAGCCGAACTGAGTGGGGGCAGGGAACCCTCCTTTGGGGGGTCCTAAGATTTCTCCCAGGGACCCGTGTCAGTTGCTTGATTTATTCAGCTTCTCCAAGTAGGCTAAAAAGTAAGTTCCGATAGCCTCTCCGAAGCAAGGAGAGTCTCCCAGGGGGAAAGGACGAAGAGTAAGAGTATCGGGCGGGGGCTTTCTGCCTGCGCTGGGGGCATCGAGGCAGCAGATGAGGAGATTCTGGATGGGACTGTTTTCCCGTAAACGTGAACCTGAGTATCAGATTCCACCGGTGCCTCCGCCTGCTGACGGGGAAGTAGCCGAGGGATATTTCCGCTGGGTGGGGTGGCTGAACCGGATTGGGGCCGCCCTTTTGCTCCTGCCGGCCATCCCGATTATCTTGGTCTTGGTGTTTTTAGTTCGGCTGACTTCGTATGGGCCGGGCATCTATCGGCAAAAACGGGTGGGCAAAAACGGCCGGGTGTTTACCCTCTACAAAATCCGGACCATGATTCATAATGCCGAGGCCCTGACCGGCCCGGTCTGGACCGCGCCGAATGATCCCCGGATCACCAAGTTCGGCAAACTGCTTCGGGCCGTGCACTTGGACGAATTGCCGCAACTTTTCAATGTGCTGATGGGGCACATGGCACTGATCGGTCCCAGGCCAGAACGCCCTGAGTTTACCGAATATCTGGCCCAGGAAGTGCCGGGATATATGAAGCGGTATGTGGTGCCGCCGGGCATCACGGGGCTGGCCCAAATCAATTTGCCACCCGATACGGATGTCGATAATGTCCGGAAAAAATTGGTGTTGGATTTGGAATACATTCGGACGGCCAATTGGAAATTGGACCTGAAGATTCTTTTGTGTACCGCGGTGCGGCTTTTGGGATTTTCGGGCATGTGGATGGCTAAACAGCTGGGACTGTACCGGGAAGTACACCTTCCCCCAGAGGCAGCAGAAAAGGCGGCCGAAGCCGGCCGAGCGGAACGCAAACCGGCTGCTCCCCCAGCCGGAGTGCCCACCACGTTTCCTCCAGAACTCCTGCCGAGGTTGGTTACCCTATCGGCCAGCGGCAACGGCGCTCGAAAAACCCATGCCCCTCAGCCTACAGTCCCGTTGAGTTAGTCCGACGTCCCGTTGAGTTAGCCGAAAATGCCCAAAAGACTATTCAGGTCTTATTGGGGAGGCTCGCGGTTAGCAGAAGGCAGTGGGCAAGCAGAGGCAGAACGGCTTCCTGGAAAGCGAGACAGCGGGGGGTGAGGACGGGCAGAGCGTAGGGGCACGAGGGGGACGGTTTCACTGAAAGCCATGTTTCTTTTCTCCACCGGCGGGCAAAAGACGGCCTTGGGCCCTGAGATGCCGAATGCGTTGACCGTGGATGTGGAGGACTATTATCAGGTCAGCGCATTCGAGGACCGGATTGACCGAGGGAACTGGTCCCGCTATCCGAGCCGGGTGAAGGAAAATACAGAACGTTTGTTGAGTATTCTCCGACGCCGGCAGGTCAGAGCGACGTTCTTTGTGCTCGGTTGGGTGGCCCAGCACTGGCCCGACCTGCTGCGCCGAATCCGGGACGAAGGTCATGAATTGGGGGCGCATAGCTTCTGGCATCAGCGTATCTACCGCCAATCGCCCGAGGCATTTCGAGAAGACCTCCGGCGGACCAGAGATCTGCTGAGCCATCTGACAGGCCAAACGATCCGCTGTTACCGGGCGCCCAGTTTTTCGGTTACGCCGGCATGTTGGTGGGCGTTGGAGATTTTGGCCGAGGAGGGGTTTCTGTATGATTCGAGCGTGTTTCCGATTCGGCATGATCGGTATGGGGTGCCGGGCTGGCCGGTGGGGATTTGTCGGGTGCAGACGCCTTCGGGGCCGATCTGGGAGTGTCCGCCGGCGGTGTATCGGGTGGGGGCAGTGGCGGTGCCTTGCGGGGGGGGCGGCTACTTTCGGCTTTATCCGTTGGGGCTGACGATGTGGCTTTTGCGAGCCATTCGGCGCCAGGGCCGACCTTTTGTATTTTATCTGCATCCGTGGGAACTGGACCCGCATCAGCCTCGAGTGCCCGGTTCCGTGGTGAACCGATTTCGCCATTACTGGAATCTTCCGGCCACCGCCCGCCGTCTGGAAGCCGTTCTGGATGAATTCGGGTTCGCCCCGCTGAGCGAGGTCGTGGAACAATATACACGCCAGAAGGGGCCGGAGGTCGAACTGGTCCGGCTGGCCGATGTGGTCCCATCCTCCGGAACCATCACCAAAGCGGCCGAGGAGGTCCAGGCCCGATGAGCGGCGGCAGTCGGCCAAAGGTGCTCTTTCTGGTCCACCGGATTCCCTATCCGCCTAACCGGGGGGATCGAATCCGGTCGTTTCATATCTTGGATTTTTTGGCCAGGCGCGCCGACCTGGCTTTGGCCTTCCTGAGCGAAACGCCTCCCTCGGCCGAGGCGCTCCGGGCGCTGCGAGAGCGATGTAGCTGGATCGGCTGGGCACGGTGGGGGCGGTGCGGCCGATGGCTTCGGGCGGCCTGGTCGTTTGCCTCCGGCAAAACCGCTACCGAAGGTCTATTTGCTTCGGCACAGCTCCGGCGCCAACTTCGAGACTGGCTTCGGCACCATCGGCCGGATGCCATTATGGTCTTTTGTTCTAGTATGGTCCAATATCTGGACCTACCCGGTTTGGACAGCGTTCGCACCGTGGTGGATCTAGTGGATGTGGATAGCCAAAAGTGGTTTGACTACGCCCGCCTGAGCCGGGGTTGGCGACGGTGGGCGTATGAACAGGAAGGCCATCGGCTCCGACAGTTAGAGCGGTGGATCGGCCAACGGGCCGACGCCGTCCTGCTGACCGGGCCGCACGAAGCCGCCCTGTACCGCCCAATCGTCCCGGAGGCCAACATCCAGGTGGTCATCAACGGCGTGGATACCGAATATTTTCGACCGGATTTTTCGGTACCTTCGGTTTCCGAAGGCCAAGAGGCGCACCAGGCCAGACCGAACACGGCTGCAAGGGGCCAGGTTGCCGGAAGATCGGCCCCGGAGTCCCGGATGTCAGAGGATTGGGCGGCCGGTCTTCATAGCCCAGCAAGGGGCCCCTCGGAAGGCCCGGCTCGGTGTGTGTTCGTCGGCGCCTTGGACTACCAGGCGAATATCGACGGGATTGTGTGGTTTTGCCAGCAAGTTTGGCCTCTGGTGCGCCGACGGCGTCCGGACGGGCAGTTCGTGGTGGTGGGCAGCAGTCCGACCGGAGCGGTGCATCGATTGGCTGGGCAGACGCCGGGATTTCATCTGGTAGGCCCGGTGCCGGATGTTCGGCCCTATTTGGCTGAGGCGGAAGTGGTGGTCGTGCCACTGCGGGTGGCCAGGGGTATCCAGAACAAAGTGTTGGAAGGCTTGGCGATGGGCAAAGCGGTGTTGGCCACGCCGCAGGCCCTGGAAGGTTTGGCGGTGCAACCGGGCATCCATGCGGAATCGGCTGCGGAACCTGCCGATTGGGCGGAAAAGCTCCTTGCCCTGTGGGCCGATCCCCACCGGCGAGCCGCCCTGGGCCAGGCAGGACGCCGTTTCGTCCAGACCCACCACCAGTGGGACCAAGTGCTCCGGCCAT
>Ga0308389_1000398_pt1 | contig 32221 bp, 30 predicted proteins | sample Hotspr2Sample148_FD_202362 | JGI IMG/M metagenome (GOLD analysis project Ga0308389, IMG submission 202362) | Hot spring phototrophic mat microbial communities from Mushroom Spring, Yellowstone National Park, Wyoming, United States - 20040719_148 ... | reverse complement strand
AATAATTGCAAGTTGAATTTATTTAATAAATTTTTTTCATTAAGTCTATTTAATTTTTGTGAATTTAATAAAATTCCTATAATTCATACCTTGTTTTTATACTTTCTCAAGTATAGATTGTAGTTGAAAATATCATTATTGGGAGCAAAAAATGTTTAATGATGAATCTGAAGACAAAGCGGGTGATATTAATTCTTTTGATGAAGAATTTAGATTTTGCCTTGAAAAGATTGAAAGTGGATATTATTTCGATATCATTGAAAAAATTGAAGATTTAATTGAAGATGCTATTGAATTAGGAAAATTTGAAGAGGGAATTATTTTAGCTGATGAACTACTCAAATTATATCCTTACGATTCCGAAATTTGGTCTCAAAAGGGTGTTTTATACTTAAATGTTTTTAAGTTTTCTAAAGCTCTTGAATGTTTTGAAAAAGCTCTTAGTTTCAATCCAAACGATGATGAAACTCTCATTCAAAAATCCAATCTTGAAATTTATACTTTAAAGTTAGATGATGCAGAAGAAACACTACTTAAAGCATTAAATATCAATCCATTAAATTCAGAAATTTATTTCAACTTAGGTGTTATTTATCAGAAAAAACAACTTTATAAAAAAGCAATTAATAATTATCAATTGTGTCTTGCATTAGATTCTGAATTTTCTGATGCTTATTTTGAAATGGGACTTTGTTATGAATCAATTAAGAATTTAGAAAATGCATTAAAAGCTTATGAGGACTTTACTAATTTAGAACCTTATAACATTTTAGGATGGTATAATAAAGGTGTGATTCTTGTTAGAATGGATAAGATAGAAGAAGGGTTAAAATGTTTTGATTTAGTTACTTCAATCGAGGATGACTTTGTCAGTGCATGGTTTAACAAAGGAAATGCTTATGCAGAATTAGGAAAAATTGATGATGCTATATATTGTTTCAAGAAGGTTATTAAAATTGATCCTAACGATGAAATAGCTTATTACAATCTTGGTAATCTTTATGAAGAAAAGGGTGATTTAATTAAAGCAATTTATTATTATACAAAAGCTATTAAAGTTGGTGATGATTATTATGAGGCTTATTTAGCAAGAGGCTACTGTTATAACACTTTAGGAAAAACCAAACTTGCATTAAAAGATTTTAATAAAGCTATCTCAATCTCAATAGATGATGCTGAGGCATGGAATGCTAAAGCTAACCTTATGTATGAAATGGGTAAGATTCAAAAATCAATTCGACTTTATAAAATTGCATTGAAATTTGAACCAGAAAATGTTGATTTGTTGCTAAATTTAGCAGAAGCACAGTATGAGGCAAATAGTTGGCTTGAAGCATTAGAAACATATGATAAATTAATTTCTTTAAATCCAGATAATTCTGAATTCTATTATCAAAAAGCAAAAATAAATTTCATACTAAATCGCACTAATGATGCTATTGCTTCTCTTAAAAAAGCATTTGAATTAAATCCAGAAATGAGGAAAGAATTTGAAGAAGAATATCCTGAAATTCATTTCTCTAAATTATTTAAGAAATTGCTAGGGGATAATTAACATCTTTTATGAATGATGTACTTAACTTTAAAACCAATATCATTGGTCTTATTGGTCATCCATTAAAACAAACTTATTCCCCTTATATTCAGAATTTAGCATTTAGTATAAAAAAATTAAACTATTATTACATTCCTTTTGACATTGATTCTTTGAATTTGAAAAAAGCAATAAAGGGAATGATTTCATTAAGATTTAAAGGCTTTAATGTAACATTACCATACAAAACCAAAGTTGTTCAGTATTTGAATTTTTTGTCTGAAGAAGCATCAATTATTGGTTCTGTTAACACTGTTAATATAAATGAAGATAACATTCAAGGCTTCAACACAGATGTTTACGGGATTTTTGAAACTTTAAATAATTATAAAACAGACTTAAATGATAGTGAATTTTCCATCTTTGGTGCTGGTGGTTCTGCAAGAGCTTTAATTTATACTTTAATTAAATTTTTTAGACCCAGAAAAATTAATCTTATTAATAGAACTGAAGACAGAGCCTTAGTTTTAAAGGATTTGTTCAAAGAAAAAATGAAATTTAATTCAATTGATGTAATAAAATTATTACCTCCCGATATTATTGAAATTGTTCAAAATAGTAAATTAGTTGTAAATACTACTCCTATTGGAATGTATCCTGAAATAGATGATTGTATTATAAACTCAGAGAAATTTTTCAATAAAAATCAAATAGTATTTGATTTAATTTATAATCCACAGATGACAAAATTTCTTGAATTTGCAAAAAAGAGCAACGCTGAAATTATAAACGGATTAAATATGTTAATTTATCAAGCTGCAAAGTCGTTTGAAATATGGACTTCAGAGACATTTCCATTTGATGAGATTAAATATTCATTTGAAAAGATTCTTAATGAAAAAAAATATAACATTTAAGTGTTTTTAGTTGCCTGTCTTTTTTCAATTGCTCTATTGTAAAGTTTTTTTACTTCAGATAAAATTTGATTAGTTTCATCTTCTGTCAAAACATCGTAATTATTTCCTAAAGATTTTGAATAATCTAATACTTTATCTCCATCAAAATATACATCCATTTTTAATGAACGTTTCTTTTTAGTTTTCAAACCTTCATAACCAACTTCATTAATGTTAGCAAAAATTAAATTGTTATTTTTGAAGTAATAGTAATTTGTTGAAGCACTTCTACTGCCAATGTATATATCTGTGAATATATAAATCAGTTCATCATCCTCAAAATATGCTCTATAGACATATTTTCTCTCTCCGCTAAAAAGCATTCCATTTATCATTTCAGCGTCGTTTAATTTTTTTATAATTACTTCAACCTCCTGTTTAATCAACTCAATTTTTTCTTCTTGACTTGCACAGGAGGGGGAAAAGATAATTATTGAAATTGCAAAAAGAATTTTGAAATTAGAAAAATATTTAAATGCTTTAATCATTAGTTTTCCTTACTATTTGGATAAAGTTATTAAATCAATTAAAATTCTCCCAGACTCGTTAAGTGGATATTCATTTTCAATATCTTTTATTGAGGAAGATTTATCGCCTTTTTCTAAAAGTGGTAAACCTTTTTTCTTACGATACTGATTTTCAAGCTCAAATTTTTTCAGTTCCTGTTCTTCTTGTTCGATTTTTCTTTTTTGTTCATTGAGTGAAATTACTTTTTGGTTTCGGGAATTTTTATATTCTTCAATTTGATTTAATATATACTCGTATTCAGGGTCAGATTTTGAACGTTCATTATGTCTTTTTATTAATTCGGGGATAAGCTTTGATAAATCTCTAATTTTTATAAAAGATGCTTGATTTATTTGATCAGGTTGCAAAGCTGATTTTTGCATTGCTTCGCCGTATTCATTTTTAGAGAAATACGATGGAAATTCGATATCAGGTTGAGTACCATATTTTTGAGTTGTACCTCCACTAATTCTATAAAATTTAGCAACGGTTAATTTAACTTGTCCATATTTATCATTTCGATTTGAAGACATCATATTCAAGTCTATCAAATTTTGAACAGTACCTTTTCCGAAAGAATTTTCACCGAGAATAATTCCTCTTCCGTAATCTTGGATAGCAGATGCGAAAATCTCTGAAGCGGATGCACTAAATCTATTTATTAACACTGCAAGTGGTCCATCATAAACAATTGTTGGGTCTAAGTCTGAATTTACTTCGATAATGTTCATAGAATTTCTGACTTGTACAACTGGACCTTTTTCAATGAATAGGCCAGTTAGTTCAACTGCTTCATTTAATGCACCACCACCATTATTTCTTAAATCAATTACGAGTCCATCAATAGATTGTTTTTTTAATTCTTCAATTAGTTTTTTAACATCTTTAGTTGTGCTTTTACCGTCTTCACCTGTTCTACTCGCCTCAAAATCAGTGTAAAATTTAGGTATGTCAATAATTCCAATTTTATACTTTTTACCATATTGTTCTAATTCTAAAATTTTACTTTTAGCGGCCTGATCTTCAATCTTTACTTTTTCACGCACTAATTTAACTTCTTTAGGTTTAGAATTAAGACTTTCACCAGCAGGAATAATCAACAAACGAACGATTGTTCCTTTTTCACCACGAATCTTCTTAACTACATCATTTAATCTCCATCCAATAACATCCTCGAATTCGCCATCTTCGCCTTGAGCGACAGCAATTATTTTGTCATCAACTTTTAATTGTTTACTTTTATCAGCAGGTCCTCCAGGAATTATTTCGAAAATTTTTGTGTAATCATCTTCAGTTTGTAACCTTGCACCAATACCTTCTAATGATAATGACATTTCAATTTTGAAGTTATCAGAAGTGATAGGTGAAAAATAATTTGTATGCGGGTCTATTGTTTCACCAAACGAGTTCATAGATAGTTGAAAAATATCATCTGAATTATATTGACTCAAAAACTTCAGAATGTTGTTATATCTTTTTTGTAAAGTTGATTTGATAAAATCCCAGTCTTTATCATTAAGCCGATATATTAACGCATCGTTTTTTATTCTTTTTATCCAATCATTATTTAATTCCTCGACAGTGTTAAACCAGTCAAGAGAATCTCTTTTAATGATAAAATAATCTTCAGAGGAAAAATCCATCTGTTTTTGTAAGACTTTGTTTGCAAAATCAACTCGCTCTTTAACACGTTGCAGATATTTATTGAATACATCAAAAAAGAAACCTATGTTTTCGTTTATCAAGAAATCATCAATTTTATATCTATTCTTTTCAAATTCTCGAATATCTGAGGCAAGAAAATAATTTTTACCATTATCAAGAGAGTTTATGAACTTATCGAAAATTTCCGAAGATAATGAATCATTTAGAGAAAACTTTTTATAATGATAACGGGATAGAACACTGGTTATTAATTTTGTTTCGATAAAATGTTTAGGTTCTGGTAGAAATATCTTAATTGAGTCTTTGAACTGATGTTGAATATTCGAATTTTTGTCTTTAGCAAGTAAAACACTGAAAATTATTAAAGAAATTAATAATAATATTTTTAAAAATGCAGATTTAGATTTCATTTCTTTCTCTTAAGGTTTTTATTTTAATTTATTTGCTAAATCAAAAACTTGATTAGCATGTTCATTTACATCAATATTTTTTAGTATGTGTGCTATTTTACCTTCTTTATCAATTATAAAAGTTATTCTGTTAGAAAAGCCAAGATTGTTCAATACATCATAAGCTTTAGATACAATCTTATCACTATCAGACAAAAGAGGGAAATTGAGATTATGTTCTTCTCTGAATTTTTTTAATGATTCTTTAGAATCAACGCTAATTCCAAATATAGGAATTGAATTATCAACAAATTTTGAGAAATTGTCTCTAATTCCGCAAGCTTGTTTAGTACAACTTGGTGTGCCAGCTTTAGGATAAAAATAAATTACAACAGGAGATTTATCTCTGAAATCTGAAAGAGTATATCTAACGTTGTTATCATCTTCTAAAGAAAAATTAGGTGCAACCTGTCCTATACTTAAAGTTTGGGCATTCCCTCCGCATCTAAAAAGACCTAATGAAAAAATACAAATTATAATATTAAGAAACTTTTTCATATTGACTCCTTTTTGTAAATAGTTCTTTCAAAAATAGTTTCTACATTTTTCAACATATTATCAAAAGCAAAAGTTTCTTCTATTTCTTTTGGGGATAAGTATTTTTTTATTTCGCTCGAATTAAGTAATTCTGATAATAAATTACTATCCTTGTCATTCCATACTTTCATAGCGGAATCTTGAACCATTTTGTATGCTTCTTCTCGTGCTGCACCTTTTTCAATTAATTTCAGCAGAACTTTTTGAGAGAAAATTAAACCACGAGTCAAATTTAGATTATGAAACATATTTTCAGGATAGATAATTAGATTTTTTATGAGTTTAATAGTTATATCAAGCATATAATTTAAAGTGATACAACTATCAGGGAAAATAACTCTCTCAACAGATGAATGAGAAATATCTCTTTCGTGCCATAGATTAATATTTTCGAATGAAGCTAATGCATTACTTCTAAGAAGACGGGCTAATCCACAAATTCTTTCGCTAATGATAGGATTTCTTTTATGTGGCATTGCGGAGGAACCTTTCTGACCTTTATCAAAGAATTCTTCTACTTCAAGAACTTCAGTTTTTTGAAGGTGTCTTATTTCGGTTGCAATTTTTTCTAAAGTTGCTGCTATTAAAGCAAGTGTTGATAAAAAATAGGCGTGTCTATCACGTTGAATTATTTGAGTTGATATTGAGTCAGGCTTAAGTCCAAGTTTTTCACAAACATATTTTTCAATATCAGGGGAGAGATGTTCAAATGTTCCTACAGCACCACTTATTTTACCTATACTAATTTCTTCGATTGCTTTTTTTAACCTGTGAATATTTCTATCAACTTCTTCAAACCAGAGTGCAAATTTCAAACCTAAAGTAGTAGGTTCTGCATGAACACCATGAGTTCTTCCAATACATAAAGAAGATTTATGTTCAATAGCTCTTTCTTTTAATATATTTTTAAGTTTAAATAATTGTTCAAGTAAAAGTTCACCGGAACATTTTAGTTGATATGATAATGTGGTATCTAAAATATCTGATGAGGTCATACCATAATGTATATGCCTGGAAGCATTTCCAACATTTTCAGCAACATTAGTAAGAAAGGCGATAACATCATGTTTGGTAGTTTCTTCAATTTCTGATATTCTTTCAATATCGAAACTTGCTTTCAACTTTATTTCTTGTAAATCTTCAAGAGGAATTTCGCCTTTTAATGCCCGTGCTTCGCAGACAAATATTTCTATTTTCAACCAAGTTTCAAACTTAAATTTATCTTCCCATATTTTAGACATTTCTGGGAGTGAATATCTTTTAATCATTTGCGTGTAAGTTTCATCCTTTTTATTTGTTCTTCATTATCACGTAATATTTTTACGCTAATTGTTTGATTAACTCTAAACTCTTGAAAAACTCCGAACAATACTTTTTCATTATTTATTTTATAACCTTCAATTTCTGTAATAATATCGCCAGTTCTTATATCAGCTTTATCCGCTGGTGAATTAGGAATAACTCTTGTAACAATAACCCCACGAGTATTCTTTAAATCATAATATCTTGCAATGCCCTCGTCAATAGTTTGAATGCTCATTCCAATTTGGAAATCTCTTTCAATTGAGCCTTTTTCTTTTAATTCAGTTGCTATTCTTCGAACTTTGTTTATCGGGATAGCAAACCCTAATCCAATATTTCCTTGACTCCCTCCAGCTGTGAAAATTAAAGTGTTCATTCCAATTACTTGTCCCAGACTATTGACCAGAGGACCACCACTATTTCCACCATTAATAGCAGCGTCAGTTTGAATCATATTTATGTAATATCTATTGTTTAGGGGTTCGAGGTTCATACCTTTTGCACTAATTACCCCAACTGTAACAGTTGGTTGATCATTTATGTCAAACAATCCAAAAGGATTTCCTAAGGCAATAACCCACTCACCGATAATGACGTCATCTGAATTTCCTAATTCTAAATAAGGTAAATTTTTCCCACTAATTTTAAGTAAACAAATGTCAGAAACTGGGTCAGTACCTATAATTTCTGCTTTATGATGTGAACCATCAGTCATAGTAACTGTAATTTCGCTTGCGTTACCGGCAACATGGTCATTTGTAATGATATATCCATCTGGTGATATTAGAAATCCAGAGCCTAAACCTTGAACTCTTTGACTGTAATTTCTTCTATCTCCAAAAAATTGTCTGAAAAATGGATCATCAAAAAAATAACTAAATGGATCTCTATATTGTCTTATTTCAATAACATTTATTCCAACAACGGCTGGACTTACTTTCGATACAGTTTGAGTTATAATATTTCGCCTCGAATTATTTATTTCATCTTGTATTTGACTCTGGGTAACTAAAACTGGTTTATTTACTGGTGAACTATAAAATAATCTATTATGATTGTTTTTTAGATAAACAACAGAGGCAACAATTAAAATTAACAGGAAAATAACGGTTGAATAAAATGTTTTTTTTGAAATCATCTCTTAATCCCTTTTTTCTTTAAATCTTCAATTATTTCTTTAAGAGGCTCAATGTGTTTAATGAGAATTATTAAAAATCCCATAGTAATAATAAAGACAACTGACTCCGAATTAGGCGGAGTAGGATTACAATATTTTGCAGATAATTCTGAATTATTAAAAACCAGAACTAAAGATAAAATCGTTGCAGAGATATTTGAAAAATGAATATTTTTCTTAAGAGCATAAGTAATTGCCCAAAGAATTAACCAAACAAAAAGTAACGGATAAATAAGAACAATTATTCCGCCAGCTGTTGTAGCCAAACCTCTTCCACCGTTAAAGTTTATCCAAGGGTTAAAGCAATGACTGAATACTGCGAAAATTAAAGACATTCCTTGAAAAACAAAATTATCTGGATAAATTAAGGCAACCAGGATAACGCTAAGAATGCCCTTGCTAAGATCAATAATTAAAACAATTATCCCTATTGTTTTAGAGTTAGTAACTTCAAAAGAGTTCATAGCTCCAACATTGCCACTGCCTGCTTTTGTTATATCAATATTTTTTCTTTTCAAAATCAGATATGCAGTTGGAAATGAACCAATCAAATATCCAATAATAGCGCTTAATAAAAAGTCCATATTGATTTCAATGTTTAAATACAAAAATAATATATGTAGATATGATTATATACCTTAAAAATTTTATAAAATCTACCTAATCATTAAAAATAATTTCTGTATTTTGTTTTAACAATATTAAGATTAAAACACTTAAGATTTTTATATTTGTAAAAACAAAAAAATAATATGAATATTTTAGAAATTTGGTGGACAGTAAGTCCAGAAATTTTTAGTATAGGTCCGATATCAATTCGCTGGTATGGATTGCTTTTTGCTCTGGCATTTGTTTTCGGTTATATGATTATGCAACATATCTACAAATTAGAAAATAAATCGATTGAGGATTTAGATAAACTTTCAATCCATATAATTTTAGGAACAGTGATTGGTGCAAGATTAGGTCATTGTTTTTTTTATGAACCAGAATATTATTTATTGAAACCTTTGGAAATCATTAAAGTCTGGCAAGGGGGTCTTGCTTCGCACGGTGCTGCAATAGGAATACTAATTTCTCTTTATATCTTTTCAAAAAAGGTCAAAGGTCAAAATACACTCTGGATACTTGATAGATTAGTTATAGTTATAGCGTTAGGTGGTGCTTTAATTCGATTGGGAAATTTATTTAATTCGGAAATATTTGGTAAACCAACAGGTGTATGGTGGGCTTTTATTTTTGTGAGAGTTGATGAAGTCCCCAGACATCCTACTCAAATTTATGAATCTCTTTTTTATTTTATCTCATCTTTAATCTTATACTTTAGGTACAGAAAAGAAAAATCAAACTTAAAGTTAGGTTTAAATTTTGGGCTATTTTTAATCTTAATCTTTGGATTTAGAATTTTTATAGAGATATTTAAAGAAAATCAATCTGCATTTGAAGCTAATCTTCCTCTAAATATGGGTCAATTACTCAGCATTCCATTTGTAATTTTAGGCGCTTATTTTCTTCTTCGAAGATTATTATCAAAAAAGACAATGAAAAATTTTCTTGCTCTAATTATAGTAATATTCTCTTTGCAGTCTTGTGACCGTAAAGTTGAAGAATTTGACATATTAGTTACAATTTATCCGTTTAAATTTATATTAGAAGAATTAAGCAATAAGGAATTAAAAATTGGAGTTTTATTACCTGGTACTTTCGACCCTCACACTTATGAATTAGCTCCATCTGATATGATTAAAGTTGAAAAATCAAAATTATTTATCTATGGAGATAAAAATTTAGATGGCTGGGCAAAGAATATTAAAAAAAATAACACTATTCAATTTTCAGATTTAATTCCAGATTCTCTGAAATTAATTATTAAAAATCAGGAATATCTTATTGAAAACTATTTTGAGCATAATCATAATGATGAAACAGATTATCATATAGGATTTGATCCTCACTTTTGGACAGATCCCTTGACGATAAACGGAATGCTGGATAACATACTTAAAGTTCTCGTAAAAAATTTCCCTGATAAAGAATATATCTTTAAAAAAAATGCCAAAGAATTTTCTAAAAAACTTTACAATCTTCATATAGAGATAGAACAAAAATCAAAATCCCTACAGAATAAAAATGTTTTCTCATCTCATCCATTTTATAATTATTTTTTTTATAGATATAATTTTAATGTTGTTGGATTTTTAGAAATAACTCCAGGGCAAAACATATCACCAAAAGAAATGAAAAAAGTAATGGATTTAGTTAGACAGAAAAATGTGCTAGCAATTTTTACGAATAAACAACATAGTTATAAAACTACAAAAATTCTTGCTGAAACACTTGGAATAAAACATTTTGACCTAGATCCAATTGGTGGCTCAGATGAGTTAAATAAGTATGATAAAATCATTAGATATAATTTTAATTTGATTTACAAAGCGTTAAAATGAACTTTTTAATTCAGACTGAAAATTTATCATATCAGAAAAATGGAATTAAAATTTTATCTGATATAAATATCTCAATTCCAGAAGGTAAGTTCATATCGATAGTAGGTCCAAATGGGGCAGGTAAGACTACTTTATTGAAAATAATAATTGGTTTAATTACTGATTACTCGGGAAAAGTTACCATATTTGAAAAAAGTCCATCTGAAGTTGAGCCTTCAATGATTGGCTATGTTCCACAAATTAAAACTATGGATAGAAAATTTCCAGCAATGGCAATTGAATTAGTAATGTCTGGTTTAATAAGAAAATGGCCATGGATAATTGAAGGTGAGTCAAAAGAATTTGCTTTAGAAGCACTTTCTTTAGTAAAAGCAGAGCATCTTGCTGAACGGAGTTTATCAACACTCTCTGGTGGAGAATTACAAAGAGTCTGTTTGGCAAGAAGTTTCATTAGAAATCCTAAACTCGTAATTCTTGATGAACCTGCAACTGGAATTGATGCAATTGGCGAGTCTGATTTATATATGTTACTTGAAAATTATCAGAATAAATCAGGTGCAACAATAATAATGATTACACACGACTGGCACGTAGCCAATCATCATTCTGACTATGTTCTATTAATCAATAGAAATCAAATTTCTTTTGCCCATCCTTCTTTAGCTTTAAGTGAAAATAATTTAAGAATTGCCTATGGTCATATAGGGCACAATCATAGCTTAAAGGATAGTAATGATTGAATTTTTATCATTACCTTTTCTTCAAAAAGCACTTTTTGCTGGTGTTTTAGTGGGTTTTCTTTCGAGTTATTATGGGGTATTTGTAGTTCAAAGAGGATTAGGTTTTTTAGGCAGTGGGCTTGCGCATTCTGCTTTTGGAGGTATTGCTATTGGTATTTATTTAAATCAGCAACCACTCCTAATTGCAATTCCATTTACAATTTTAATCTCTATCGGAATTACTTATGTGAAATTAAAAACTAAATTGAGTGAGGATACAGCAATAGGGATATTTTTTTCAGTTTCAATGGCGATTGGTATAATCTTTATTTTCTTAAAGCGACAATATTCAGCAGATGCATTCAGCTATTTGTTTGGCTCAATACTGTCTGTGAGTAATAATGACATTATTATGACTGCAATTATGTGTCTAATTACTTTGCTATTGTTTCCAATGTGGAAAAGATGGGCTTACTCTTCATTTGATAGAGAATTAGCATTGGTTGATAAAATAAATGTCCATTTTGATGATTATTTATTGAATATATTGATAGCTATAACAATTGTAGTTTCTATAAAAGTCGTAGGTATCGTTTTAATTGCTGCATTTCTTGTAATACCCGCCGCCACTGCACGTATCTTAGCTAAAAGTTTTTCAAGAATGACGGTTATCTCTATTTTAATTGGAATTAACTCTGCTCTTCTGGGCTTGATATTGTCTTATTATTTGGATATTCCAAGCGGAGCAATGATAATTCTGTTTCAAGCAATTATATTTTTTATAACTATGTTTATTAAAAATTAGTTTAATAAAAATTGAGTGTTATTTATAAATAGATAATAAGTAAAGCAATTTAGAAATTAAAAATATTTTCTTGTTGCAAATTTTATTGACTTGATTGTTGTTAATTATTATGAACAAAGTGTTCTGAATGTTTAATCAGGTCTGTTAATTTGATTAAGTTAATTTAAGAATTATAAATGCTATAAAAAATTATTAGATTTAATTTTTAATATAAATGAACTAATAAAAAAATTAATTTTTAACTGGCAAAGTGAAAGAAAATTCTGTCTGATGGTTCTTTTCACTTTTAATATCTAATTTGCCTTTATTTATTTTTACGAAATCCTTTACTAATTGAAGTCCTAATCCTGTGCCGGGTTTTGAAGAAGAAGCAGAATTATTGTTATCAAATAGAATTTTATGGATTTGTTCTTTATCTAATCCATTACCATTATCAATTATTTTAATTAACAATTCATTTTCAAGTTTTTCCGTTTCGATTATTAAATAACCACCTATTGGTGCAAATTTGATAGCATTATTAATTAGATTTCTTGTAATTGCTGATACCATATTTTCAACTGCAAAAACATTGTAATCACTATATTTTTTAATTACCTGAATATTTTTTTCCTTAATACTTGAATTGTAAAGTTCTAAATTTTTATCTATGACAGGTTTTATGTTAAATTCAGAGAAGTTGTAATTTAATTTTCCCATTTTATTCATCGACCACAAAAGTAGATTTTCTAACAAATTTAAGAGATTTTTATTGGATTTGTAAATAATATTGAGATAATTAATGAGCTCTTCTTTCGTTAAAGAGTCTAAATTATTAATTAAATAATCAGAAACCGAATAAACAGAACCAAGAGGATTTTTTATATCGTGACCTATTATTGATAAAAGCTTCATTTTATTATCATTATCTTCTTCAAGTATTCTCTTCTGTTCAGAAATTTGAGCAATGAACTTTCGCTTTTCTCTTATTGATTTTTGAGCAAGGTAAACGCTAATACCAAGAATTACAAATCCAAAGAACAATGCAATTGTAATTATATTTTGTTGATGTAATTCTCTTGATTTACTTTCTAATTGATTTTTTAATTGTTGATTTCTAAACTGAGTTTCAAGCAAATAAACTCTTTGAGAACTTTTAATTTTATTTAATGAATCAAGAAAATTTATATGCTGTTTAAGGTTTTCGATAGCTTTAGGAAATTTACCTTGAGCTTTATAAATATCAGATAATATTTTGTGTATTTGTGCTATTCCCTCTATGTTTTTTAGTTCATTAAACAATGCTAAAGATTCAATACATAACTCCTCAGCTTTTTTGAAGTTGTTTCTAAAAAGTTCAATCTCCGCATGAGTTTTCATTATCCTTGCAAATTGTAATTTATAATTTTGTTTATCCTTGATAAAATTGTATAATCTTTGAAGAATTTCCTCGGTTTTTTTATAATCTTTCATATCAAAATATATCATAAACTTTTCACGAAGAGAGGTTATAATTCCTCTTTCGTCATTTTCTTTTTCTCTTAATGTCAAGGATTTTTGAATCAAGTCTAATGCAGTTGCAAAATTTTTTTTCTTTCGATGGTATTGAGCTAAATTTCTGTAGATATAGGCTAACAATCTTTGATTATTTATTTGTTGAGCAATTTCCAAACCTTTATTAAGATACTCTAAACCTAATTCAAGTTGATCAAATTTGAGATAATAATTTCCGATATTATTATATGCAAACCCTTTATCCTCTGTAAGATTAAGTGAATCTGATAATTTCAGTCCTTCTAAATAATGATAAAATGCTTCATCAAAGAAAGACAAATTTTCATAAGCAATACCTAAATAGCTATGGCTTTTTGCTAAACCAACATCGTAATTAATTTTTTTGGATAACTCTAATGCATTTAATAAAATTAAAACTGCATTATATGGGTCAGACCATCTTAAACTAAATCCTTCTAAAAGAAGTGAATCAATTGTGGAAATTTCTATTTTCCCACCTGCACCTTGACCCGAAATATTAGTGGATGTTAATAATAGAATTAAAATTATAATTATACTTTTTCGCATTAAAATATAATAACTTTTATTGAATATTATTAAAATAATGAAAAAACTATTACTAAAATGTTAATAATTTAACATTTAAGTTTATAAATTATTTTATCTGTCGTTGTACTAAATAAACGCAAATCTGATTAATAAACCTTTTCTTTTAATTCAAAATAAAATAAATTCTATTTTAGTAGAATCTCTTATTAGAAATATGATTTTCTTAATTCAACATTTTTTTATTATATGAAAATGAAGCAAATAATTTCATATACATATTAATAGCTTTAGTATAAATGCAGATGCCTTTGTTAAAATAACACATCTAATGGTATTTAAGTTCATTCAGTGAACTAAAAAATAAAAATTAAGAAGCATACTTTAGCTGGAAAAGATACTTATTTTACACGGATATAAACTAAATTTTAATTTTGAAGAACATATTGAATTATGATTGAGTAAGTAGGTTTTATTTCTTAATCTCTTTTTTTGCAAAAGAAATCAAATTGAAAGTTATACCTAGTAATTTAAGCTTATAAACATTTCGTAAAAATCAATACATTAAATTAAATTGATTAGAAAATATATTTTTCAACAGCGGAAAGGGAGGGATTCGAACCCTCGGTTCCGAAATTTCGGAACAACGGTTTTCGAGACCGCCCCGTTCAACCACTCCGGCACCTTTCCTAAAAATAATTATTTGTTTTATAAAAATACTTAGTAAAATTAAAAAATAGTTTAATTTTTTGTTAAAAAACAAATTATTTTAACATTTATTATTTTAGTAATAAGAATATATAAATGAATGAAAGAATGAAAAAGTCTTTTCAATTTCAAACTGATGAAAATAACATTATTAACTTAGATTTATGGATAAATGATAAAAAAAATAATCTACCAATAATCATTTTGGTTCACGGTTTTAAGGGATTTAAGGATTGGGGTTTCTTTCCTTACACTGCAAAATTCTTAAACGAAAAAGGATTTAACATTTTAAGTTTTAATTTCTCTCATAATGGCGTTGGAAATAGCATTGATGAATTCGACCAATTGGATAAATTTGAAAAAAATTCAATCTCACTGGAGGTCTCAGAGTTAAATCAAGTTTTAAATAAAACATCTGAAGGATTTTTTACAAATTATAAACCATTAAAATTAGGTTTATTGGGACATAGTAGGGGAGGAGGGGTAAGTATTTTATGTTCTTCAAAAAACCACAAAGTAAATTCTTTATGTTGTTGGGCGCCTGTATGTAGATTTGATAGATATACTAATAGACAAAAAATTGAATGGCGTAAAAAAGGCTATTTTGAAGTTCTAAATACACGAACAAATCAGATTATGCGAATGTCCTTGGAAACTCTTGATGATATTGAAAAGAATAAATACGATAAACATAACATTGAAAAAGCTGTAAAATTGTTAACAATACCTTTTTTTATAATTCACGGTGAACAAGATTTAACTGTTAATATCAAAGAGTCCGAACAGATTTATAAATGGTCAAATAAAAACTTGACTCGTTTTGAAAAAATTGAATCTGCTGGTCATACTTTCGGCATAGCTCATCCTTTTAGCGGGACTAATAAATATTTCGATAAAATATTAAATTTGACTGCAGATTTTTTTATAAAATCACTAAATTTCAATATAACAAATTAAAATTACTATGGAATTTCGAATTTACATTTTCCCGATAGTTTTAATAATCAGTTTCTTTTTCTTTATTAAAAGTGTAATTCGTCTTTATAAGTTTATGAAATTGGCAAAAAAAACTGATTATAGACTCAATAATTATAAAGAGAGAATTAAGAAAGTTTTACTAATTGCTTTTGCTCAAACAAAATTATTGCGTGATCCAATCGCTGGAATTTTACATCTTTTGATTTTTTGGGCTTTTATAATTTTTGGTTTTGCAGTAATTGAATCTCTTATTCAAGGTTTCATTCCAAAATTTAATTTTTCAATATTAGGTAGTTTTTACTCGGTTATAACTCTTTCAAAAGATATTTTAGGAATTTTAGTAATCATAGCAGTTTTAATATCCTTATATAGAAGATTTGTTCAAAAAATTTCCAGATTAAATGTCGATAAGGCTGGAAAGATTGATGCCGCTTTGATTTTGTTAATGATATTTTTTGTTGCTATTTCAATGTATGGTTATAATTCAGCCGCATTCGCAGAGAATAATTTTAATTATCACTCATATGAATTAAGACCCATATCAGCATCTATATCTAATTTATTACTAAAAAATTCTAATGTTAATTTTTCAGTAATATATGAAATATTCTGGTGGTTACACATTTTAATAATCTTTGCATTTTTAAATTATTTACCTTATTCTAAACACCTACATGTGATTACTTCTATACCAAATGTATTTTTTGCAAAACTCGAAAATCAAAGAAATATTATAATGCCATTAAATTTAGAAGATGATAGTGTTGAAAATTTTGGCAGTTCGGATATAGAAGAACTCTCTTGGAAACAAATTTTAGATGGGTATTCGTGCACTGAATGTGGAAGATGTAGTTTTGCTTGTCCAGCTCATACTGTTGGTAAATCATTGTCTCCGCGAGAAATTATTGTTAATATCAGAAAAAGAACTGAAGACAAAGCACCACTTATTTTATCTAATGTAAAAGAAGATGAAGTATTAAACAAAAAACTTGTTCACGATTATATCAGAGATATTCAGTTATGGGAATGCACTACTTGTATGGCTTGTGTTCAGGAATGCCCTGTAATGATTGAACACTTAGATGCTATAATTGATATGAGAAGATATTTGGTCTTAAGTGAATCAGAATTTCCTAATAACTTAAATAATGTTTTCAAAAGTTTAGAAAACAATTTTACTCCCTGGGCATTCAGTCAATCTGAAAGAGCTAATTGGGCTGAAAAATTGAACATTAAAACATTAGCAGAGGATAGCGGTGGGGAGATTCTATTTTGGGTTGGATGTGCAGGTTCATTTGATAACAGATACAAGAAAGTTACCATTGCTTTTGCTAAAATAATGCAAGAAGCTGGCATTGATTTTAGAATTTTAGGAACTGAAGAAAAATGCAATGGTGATACTGCAAGAAGGTTAGGAAATGAATATTTAGCTCAGATGTTAATGCAGGAAAATATTCAAACTCTAAATTCATATAATGTTAAAAAAATTGTAACAGCGTGCCCTCACTGTTTTCACTCTTTAAAGAATGAATATCCTCAATTCGGTGGAAATTTTGAAGTAAAGCATCATTCAGAATTTATATCAGAACTAATAAATGAAGGTAAAATAAAAATCAAAGAAAATTCTCAGATCAGCAAAGTTACTTATCATGATTCTTGTTATTTAGGAAGATATAATAATGTTTATAATCAGCCAAGATTTATTTTACAAAGTACAAATAGTATTGAACTAGTTGAAATGAAAAGAAATAAAAGCAGAGGATTTTGTTGCGGTGCAGGCGGTGGCAGAATGTTTTTAGAAGATGAAGAGGGAGGCAGAATAAACATTGAAAGAACTCGTGAGGCACTTGAAACAGGCGCTAAAACTATTGCAGCTGCTTGCCCTTTTTGTATGACTATGTTGACTGATGGCGTTAAACATTTCCAAAAACAAGAAGAGATTGAAGTGAAAGATATTGCTGAAATCGTTCTTGATAATTTACAAACTAATTCTCATTAACTAACACAATATTTTAGGAGGTACTTATGGAACAATTCCAAAAATTAGTAGACTTCGTTAAAAGTCTTGAGCCAGATTTTCATAAATTTTATGAAAAAGGTCAAGCGGCAGCTGGTACCAGGGTTAGAAAAGGATTGAGCGATTTAAGAAGATTAGCTCAAGAAATTAGAAACGATATTCAAGCTTTAAAGCTCAAAAGAAAAGAAGAGAAAAATAAATCTTAATATTTTTTAGGGCTGGCTAAATATCACCTTTATGAAATTAAAAATGTAAAATAATCATTTACATACTCTATTTCTTTTTATAATCTAAATACTTAATCTTATTTAAAGACTTTGGTCAGCCCTATGATTTTCTTCATTTAACTATAAAGATGAAAACAATTGTATTATTGTTATTTATTACAAATTTTATTTTTCCTCAGCCTATTCAAATAAAATCCTTTGGTGAATTAATTAGCAATCTTAGGCTTGGTGAGGAAATAAGAATTGTTATTCATTACAAAGATTGTAAACTTCTAAAAGATAGCATTTACCTAAATCCTACAGATGTAATTGGTGGAATGACTATTTCTGCTTTTGAGTTCTTTGAAAAAGGGAGTATTAAAAATGAAAGAGCTTATTTAGCATTTTCTGAAAATGTTTTCATTTATCATAAAAGATATGGTTACGTTTATAATTATGTTAAAATTAGAATTTATGATTATGATGAAGTTGAAATTATAGCTCAGTATCTTAAGCCAGAAAATTTTGAAGTTGTTATGAATGAGATTTTTTATTGTAAAATAAATAATAATAACAATGGGGGAGTTTTTCTCTTCAGAAATAAATAGAAAAACTAATTAACCTCATTTCAGTGTTTTTATATTAGTAGCACAGGTAAAAATCTTATTCAGACAAAATTATCTTACCTGTGCTACATTATAAAAGTTATTCCATCCATCCTCTAAAATACTTTTTCATTTTATATCTACCTTTACCTGATGGTTTATAGTCATCCAAGATTTTCCTTTGCGTCTCGTCTAAAATTTCATAGATATCCATTAAATGATTTGCTCTTGCTAAAGCTATTTTATTTCTAACTTCCAAAATGTTATTGGTTAAATCAATAAATTTACTTCTCTTTAAATTTCCTTCAGATTTATATTTTTTTAATTCTAATATTTTTTGCTGAAGTTCTGCTCTAAGTTCTATCATTATTTTTTGATGTTTGTATTGTAATTCTTCAAATTTTTCTTCTTGAGTTTCGGTTAAATTTAATTTATCTATTAGAAATTTGGGGAGGAAAATGAAATCTTTATCGAAAATCAAAGGTTGAGCAAATACTTTTGTCGTAAAAACTGATGACAACAAAATTATTATTATAAATAAACTTGAATATTTTTTCATTTTACACCTCTGTTGTTTTCAAATTGAAATATTTTTCTTATAAGACAACAACTTTGTTTATTAAGTTTAAATGATTCATACTTAAACCTAAACAGATGTATTTTTGTCAAAGTATTAAAAAATAAGTATGTCAGATTGTAGCGACTTTGAACTTATTAAAAAATTTTTAAGCGGAGATGAATCTGCTTTTAATAAATTGATTAAAAGACATATGGAAAAAATTTATTTAGTCGCGCGTAGAATGGTTGGTAATCACTTAGATGCAGACGAAGTAGTTCAGGAGGTTCTCATGGTAATTTATAATAAACTAAATACATTTAAATTTGAAGCAAGTTTTACTACTTGGATTTATAGGATTGTTATAACACGAAGTATTAATTTCTTGAGAAAAAGGACATTAAAAAACACCTTTTCAATTTTTGATTTAAAAAAAACTAAGTCTAACATTCAAGATCCTATTGAGCAAGTCGAGGGTAGGGAAGAGTTTGAAATTGTGGAAAAATTACTTGCTCAACTTCCACCAAAGCAAAGAGAAATTTTTGTGTTAAGAAATTTTGAAGAACTTAATTATGATGAAATTAGTAAAATAACTGGTAAATCTGTTGGAGCATTAAAGGCAAATTATTTTCATTCAATAAATAAGCTTAAAGAATTACTAAACAACTATGAAAAAAGTAAATAAAATATTATTTGATTTTTTTGAAGGTACTCTTTCAAAAAATGACAAAGATAAATTACTCAAGGATATTGAAAATAATGCTTCTTTAAAGGAAGACTTTGAAAATCTTTATAATTTATATTCATTGTTGGAAAAATCAAAGAATTCAAAGCCTTCTGAAGAATATCTCAATAGTATATTATATAGATTTAGGGATGAAAAGAGTAAATTGTTTAGTAAGTTCAATCCTTTATATGCAGGATTAGCTTTTAGTATTTTAATTCTTTTTTCTTTTGTTACTTTTTATTTATTTGATAAAGGAAATTTTAATGATAACATTATTGGCGAAAGTTATGAAGAGATGAAAGAATTTCAATTTGATAATTATAACGAAATTTATGATTTTATCGATAAAGACTATATTGATGAATTATTATTAGTTGAACTTACAGAGAATGGAAATCAAAATTATATTTTAGAGTCTATATTAGATTCTAAAGAGAGTTTAGAATATTTGAACAATAAACTAACTGAAGAAATTTATCAAGAGTTAATAAAGATAAAAATACTTTGAGGTTATTATGAAGTTTTTTATTTTGATTTTAACAGTTCTTTTATCAATTAATTCGAGTACTGCTCAAAATTTCGGAAAAAAAGAACGTAAAAGAATGAATCGCATTGACCAACTTGAAAGAGTCAAACTTATTGAAACACTAAACTTAACAGAAGAACAATCCATAAGGTTTTTTGCAAGAAGAAATGAACATCGAAAAGAAATTGAATCAATTGAAAAAAAGATAGATGACCAATTGCAAGAATTGGAGTCCTTATTAAACTCTTCTGAAAATAAAGAGTCTTCCTTGAAAAAATTAAATGAAGAGATTTTAGCCAACAGAGAAAAAATAGAAGCAAAAAGAAAACAATTCATTTATTCTTTAAATGATATTTTAACTACAGAGCAAATAAGTAAACTATTATTATTTGAAAGAAGATTCAGAGAGCAAATTAAAGATTTAATTCTAAAAAGAAAGAATTTCCCAAGATAGAAATCTCAATAATCTAAGTAAGGGCTATTTCATAAAAAAAGTATTTAGCCCATTTATACAAATCCTTTTAATTATTTAATATTTATTTAATCATAACATTTTAGCGGTTAAATCAACTCTAATTGGTTCGCTTATAACAATGATGCGACTGATTTGTACTGATTAAGTTTTCCTTCGCAGAAATTTTTATAGAAAAATTCAAAATTAAAGTCTCGAAGGAACGATATGTTTATTTTAAGTTCACAGAAATTATCTAAAATTTCCTTTATGTTCCTCTGTGATTTTGTTTGTGTTAATATGTGATATCTCTGTTAAAATAGATTTACGCAAAGAAAATGGAACACTGATCATACAGATACAACGGATTTACACTGATTAAAATCTTTGGGTCTTTTTGCTTGATGACCTTAACACAACCTTCAAGAAGGTTATAATTTTATTTTTCAATAATTATATTATTTTGTTCATTAAAGAATCCCGAAGGTGGCCATCACATAAATGTCATTTCGTCCGGAATGCTTTCGGGATCGGAATCAAATGTTTGGATTTTAAAAAAAGGAACCCTAATTCTGATAAATCGGAACTGATTAAAAGAAACAAGTTTATTTGGGCTAAAGCCTAGGATAGTTTTTTCTTTATCTGTACCCCGTGCTAAAGCACGGGGCTATTATTTTAGATAGAAATAATCATAGTAAAATTTATAATAGCCCCGAGTTTTAACTCGGTGGAAAATAAAATCTCCAACCCACCAGTTGGACTTTAGTCCAAAAATTCTTGTCCCTATAAATCAGGACAGATTACAAAAAATATATCTATGCGTCAACCACCGAAGGGATTTAATTTTAATAAGATCACGCATCGACGCAAATGGGTTGGAGTGTAAGTCAAAGATTGAATTAAGTTTTTGGATTGGATTTTAGGTTAATCAATTTTTAGCAGTAAGATTTTTTTATTAATGTTAAATGAAATCCTTATGGGATTTAATTAAAATAGTATTGCATTTAATAATAATGAGAATTATTTTTTGCAACACTTTTTGCGGAAGTGGTGGAACTGGTAGACACACCATCTTGAGGGGGTGGCGCCGCGTAGGCGTGCGGGTTCAAGTCCCGCCTTCCGCACCAATTTATATATTAAACTATCAAGGAATTCTTTTATGAAAAATTTATTTGTAATAATTTTTTTAATTTTTTCTTTGTTTACAAACTATTCTATTTCTCAGGAAATGAATCCAGATGCTGCAAAACTCTATAATGAAGGTAATGCTCTATTCAAAGCAGGAAATTATAATGCAGCAATTCAAAAATATGATGAAGCATTAAAAATTTCTAGAGACTATAGAATTCTTTATCAAAAGGGGCTCGCTTTAAGAAAATCTGATAAGTTAAATGAGGCGAAAACAGTATTAGAAGAATCGCTTCAGTTAAGTCCAAATAATGAAGCTACTCTTAATGCGTTGGGTGGTGTTTATTTCTCAATGAAAGAATATTTAAAGGCTATTGAAGCTTTTGAAAAAGTACTTAGTTTTTCTAAAAATAATTCCTTTAAAGATAAAGCAAAAAAGAATATGTCTTTAGCCTATTCGCAACTTGGTAGTGAAGCTATGAAATTAGGAAATGGAAACAAAGCTCTAGAATACTTGAATAAAGCAGTTGAATTAGATAAATATGATTCAGCTTTTCTGTTGTTAGCACAACTAAATGTTGAATTAGGAAATTACGACTCTGCTATTAAAGCTGCTGAAGATGCACTCAAATATAGAAATAAAATAAGTAAAGGCGGTCCTAATTATTACATAGGATTAGCTTATAAAAATAAAGGTGATATTAATAAAGCAAAAGAATACTTTAACCTTGCCAAAACTGACCCAACTTATAAGAGTACTGCAGAATATCAACTAAGTTTACTAAAGTAATTCAGCCTGCACTAAATAAAAAGTCTGTCCAATTATAATTTGGTAGACTTTTTTTGTTTAATTCGTCTAAAGAATAAAAGGATTTTTACAGTTTATAATAAAGCTAATTAAATTGAATGATTGTGAATATCAGATTAAGTTTGAACTATAAATAAAATTTTGATTTCAGGAATTTTATGAAAAAAATTTTTTTATTATTAGTTGTATTTTCATTAGTTATATTTTCTCAAGATATACCAACTAAATATAAATTGGCTTTTGAAGCTTTTAATAAATCTCATTATGAAGAAGCATCATTATTATTTTCTGAATTTTTTGAGAGTTACAATCTTTTTGATGAGCTATATGCCTCTGCAAAATACTATCAGGCTAAATCTTATTTAAATTTAGGTCGTTTGAATGAGGCAGTTGTAAACTTTGTATTTCTAGCAGATAATTTTCATTGGACAAATCATAGAGTTCATTCATTATTTGAATTAGGAATTATTTATTATCAACTTCGAAATTTTGATGAATCCAGAAAAAGAATGACACAATTACTCGATGATTACCCTATAAGTGAATATACTGGAAGTGCACTTTATTGGATTGGTGAAAGTTTTGCCTCTGAAGGTAAAATTGAAGAAGCCATTTTGTTTTTAGAAAATGCTATCAATGATAAAAGAAAAAATAAATTCATCGATTATTCAATTTATTCGTTAGCAAATTTATATGAAAAAATTGGTGACTACGAAAATGCTGTGAACTATTATGATAGATTACTTTCTTTTTATCCAAATTCCAAATTAAATCTTGATGCTCAAATTAGAATTGGAATATGTTATTTCAAACTTAAAGATTATCAAACAGCAATAATAGAATTTAATAATCCAAACCTTGAAAGAAGTGATGAAAAATCCAGAGCAGAAGTATTGTATATGCTTGCTAATTCATATTTAAGGGTGGAAGAATATTCTAATGCAGAAAAAAAATTTTTGGAATTGATTGAAAACTTTCCATCATCTGAATTTTTCAGAGATGCGCAGTATGGATTAGCCTGGTCATATTTTCAACAGAAAAAATATAATGAAGCTTTTAGAATTTTTGATTTTATATCTAATGGTGATGACTCATTAGCAATTAAATCATTTTTTTGGAAAGCAGAAGTTAAAAGATATGCTGGTAAAGAAGATGAAGCATTAAATATCTTTAAATCGTTTTTAGATAAATTTCCTGATGATAAACTTGCACAAGATGCTCAATTTTCTATTGGATTAATTTATATCTCAAAGGGTAATTCTGATTTAGCGAGCAAATTCTTACTCTCTGCAAAAAGCGAAGTTAACAAAGAAATTAGAGCAAAGGCTCTGACATCACTTGGTGAGATTGAATTAAATAAAAATTCGTTTAAAACCGCAGAAAATTTTTTCAAAGAGGCTTTGAATATTAAACCTACTTCAGATTATATAAAACTTCGAGCAATATTAGGATTAGCTATTGCTAAATATTGGATGAAAGATTATAACGGTTCTTTGAGCAATTTGATAGAAATCGAAAAAATTGATAAATCTTTTGAAGTTCAAAAAGTCAATTATTATTATGCAGAAAATTATTTTGCACTAAAGAATTATACAGAAGCTTTAAATCGGTTCCAGAATTCACTTGGAAACGATGAAAAAATTAATGAACTGAGCATATATGGAAAAGCATATTGTTATTTCAACTTAGGTGATTACGATAATTCTGCTCTGTCATTTTCTGAGTTTATAAAAAATTTTAGAAAAAGTAAGTTTTATGATGATGCTTATCTAAAAGTTGCCGACAGTTATTTTGGCAGCAAAAATTTTCAATCAGCAAGTAGAATCTATGAAGAAATTTTTCGACAGGGTAATAGGAATTTAGATAATCCTTATACAAGGTATCAATATGCAGAAGCCTTATATAAATCTGGAAAAGTTACTCAGGCAATAAATGAATATAATAGAATTATAGAACAATTTCCGAGATCTGAATATGCTCAAGCCTCTTTGTTCACAGTAGCTTGGATATTATTTCAAAACTCACAATACACAGAAGCAATTTGGAAATACAAAGAAATGTTTGTAAGATATCCTAATTCTGAATTTTTACCTAATGTCTATAATTCTATTGGGGATTCATACTTTAATATGGGTTTATATGATTCAGCAATTTACTATTATCAAAGAGTAATAGATATTTATCCAAAATCACAATATGTTTTTGACGCAGTCAATGGTATTCAACTGAGTTATGTAGCAATGAATCAAACTCAGCAAGCAATTAGGTACATTGATAATTTCGTTCTTCAATATTCAGATTTAAATTTTTCACACGAAATATTCTTTAAAAAAGGTGAACTGTATTATAGTGAAGGAAATTATTCTGAAGCAAAAGAAGCTTATAAAAATTTTATTGTTCGTTATCCAAGGAGTAGATTAGTTGCTGATGCATATTACTGGATAGGCAAATGTGCTCAAAATTTGAATCAGAATGAAGAGGCGATAATAAATTTCTCTAATGTATTTAACTTGTATCGAACCTCAGAGTTTTCAGCTTCTTCAATTCTTGAAATAGGTTTTACTTATAAAAAGATGGGGCAATATCAGAAAGCTTTGGAAAATTACAATAATGGAATAAATGAATTGCCTAATTCATCAAAACTTCCAGAAATTATTTTTAATAAAGGATTAATATTAGTTGAGATGAAAAATATTCAAGAAGCATATGAAACTTTTAATGAAATTGTTCGATATTATCCAAAAAGTATTTTTGCTGAAAAATCAAAATTAGAAATTGGATTAATTGAAATCTCATTAAAAAGATATGATAAGGCAGCTGAAATTTTGGGAAGTCTTGCTAAATCAAGAACTGACGATATTGGTGCTAAAGCCCAATTTTATTTGGGGCTTTCTTTATTTGAACAAAAAAAATATTCTCAGGCAATTGAAGAATTAAGTCGAGTTAGAAACTTTTTTTCAAGATATGAGGAGTGGGTTATAAATTCAATTTTGCTAATTGGTGATAGTTATGCTGAGCTAAAAGACAAAAGAAAAGCAGAAGAAATGTATAGATTGATTTTAACTAAGTATAAAGGAACTCAATTTGCAAAGCAAGCTCAAGATAAATTGAGGAAATTAAAATGAAATTATTTTTAATATTATTTTTAATTAGCATTTATTCAAATCTAATATTATCACAAGATGATAGTAAGATATCAGCGGGTGTTGAATTACCAGATTTTGTCATAACGGGTAAAGAAGTTGTTAGAATTAAAAAATCTGATAAATTAACGCCTTTTTTAATTGGCACCTTCTCTGAAAAATTTGTACTTCCAACATACTCACCTGAGGAAATTCAAGTAAAAGAAATATCTTTACCCATTAAAGATGATTTGAATTTATTATCAGGTGGAAAGTTCTATAAAGGATATATTTCTGGAGGTATAGGATTATTTGCTTTACCAGATTTAAGTATGCTTTATGCGATACCAATGTCTAATGCAATTTTTAGAACTAAAATCAATGGAGCCTACAACCGTTCTCACATAGAAAATAGTGATAACTATAAATTACAGGGAAATGTAGATTTGATTTATTGGGCAGACGTTTCATCAACTTTTTTGCCTGGAACTCAATTTAATCTGAATTCTGATTTATCAACAAAGGGCTACAAATTTTACGGCTCTGATATTTCAACTCAAAAAAGAACTCTAAATAACTTTAAATTGACTGGAAGTATCAAAAATGAATATAATTCATCTTTTTTATTCAAAATAGTTGCAAATAATAATTACACTTCATTAATCAACGAAAAATTTACTGAAAATACTTTAGATTTAAGTTTAAGTTCATTAGTTAGGTTTTCTATCTTAAATCTTGGAGTTCATGGAAAATTTAAAAAAGTATGGTTATCCGATGAATTACCTTCGCGCTCACAAAAAAATTATGTTTTAGTAAGACCATCTGCAGGATTTCAATTTACAACTTTATTGAAATCTGCTTTTGGATTTACTTTTTCACAATCTGGTGAAGAAAAATTCCTTATGCCATATGGTGAAATAGCGATTAAACTTGCACCTAATTTTACTTTACTAGGCGAATTCAATCCAACTGCTGAATTTCATTCCCCAGCTGATTTTATTATTCAGAATCCATACTTTTTAGCAAATAATTCCCAGAACTTATTCATAAAAAAACAATTAAATTACCAGGTTGCAGTAAAATATGAGTATAAAAATAATTTAGAAATAAATGGAGGTTTTAGATATTTCAGTTCGGATTCCTTACCTTATTTTTATGAAAATCAGAAAGGGAAGTTTTTATTGAAATTCTCTGATATAAAAAGATTATCACCTTTTATAGAATTTAATTTGTTTAATAGTACTTTTGGGCATTTCTTTAGTTCTTTAGAATTTAATGCCGCGACAAATGATACTGGGCAAACTTTTCCATATATTCCGTTTTATAATTTAAGTGCTCATTATGGCTACACATTTATGGAGGTTTTGACTACTTCATTGAGTTTTATTTATAAAGGGAAATTTTATACAAATTTAGAAAACTCCAAACAAATTGATAATTACATAGATTTGAGTTTATCTCTTGCATATAAATTTGATGAGAGATTCGAATTTTTTGTAAATTTCAGTAACTTTATAAATAATAAAAATTTTATCTGGAATAATTATCAAGAGAAACCTTTTGATATATTACTTGGTGTAAAATATAATCTTTGATGATTATTTTAATACAAAAAATTTAGATTTTAATGAATAGAAATCAAATCGAAAATAAAATTGTCAAAATTTTTGGTGGAATAGAATCTCAAAAATCCTTTTTAATTGAAAAGTTTATTAGAAAACTATTTGAAAAACTAGAACTCGGACAAGGTATCAAAATTCCAGATTTAGGCTATTTCTTTAAAATCACTTTTGATGTTGTAAATCAATCTAAAGAAACTATAATAACAAAAGAAAACCAAATTTTAATTTTTTCCACTGTTGAAGATTTAAAGGAGTTTACAGATGATCAAATTTTCTGGAGACCTATTGATTTTGAATTTGATAATTCGCGAAATCTTCTTTCAATTAGTGTTGGCAAAGAATTTATAAGTAACAATTTAATTCAATCTGGAAATTTGTTTATTCCAGTTACAGATGAAGAATATCAAAATGTTTATGAATCAAAAATTGATAATTGTATCGAAAGTGCTGAGTTAATATCTAAATTCATAGATGAAGTTCCTTCAATCAAATTCGATACCTTATCAAATCAACATAGTTTAGATTTTAATATTATTGAAAAAATAGAAAGTGAAAGTATACTGCAAACAACTTCAGATAAATTTGAAGGTTTTGAATCGAAGGATAAAGAAATAAAATCATTTAATTTTTCAGATTTATTAGAAGAATTAAAAGAACTTGATTCATCAAAAGATGAAACTATAATCAACGATGTTAATCAAGAAACAGCAGAAAAAGAATTTAAAACTGATGATTTCATTAGTGAAGAAAAACCTATAATTAAAGAAAATTTTCAAAACACTGATGTAGAACAATCTTTGTTTGAAAAAATTATTGATACTGATTTTCTTGAAGAAAATGAAATTCTGAATGATAAAAAGATTCCTGAATCTGAAAGTTTAGTTGATACGCCTAGTGATGTGATTGAAAGTGTTGATGATATTGATGACGATTTGCTTGCAGCCTATGAAAGTTCGTGGGATAAAATAATTTCTGATATTTCCTCTGAAGATAATGAAATCGATTTTTACTCTTTTTTTGATGATTCAAGCATTTCTTCCGAAAATAGTAAGAACATAGATAAAGATGTTATTATTGATGAACCCAACTCATTCATCACTTCAGAATCAGAAAAATACAAATTTGAAGAAACAGTACTTATAGAAAAAGATGCATTTGATAATATAATTGAAACTATTGATCAAACAGATAAAGTAGATGAATTGATAGAAGAGAGTGATTTTAATTTGCAAAATGAAAATCTCACTTCTAAATATTATGAAGAACCTCAAAGTTTCAACAATAGAGTTGAAAGTCAAGAAGATATTCAAGAAAATGTATTTGAAAAGTCTTCAGACGACCCATTTTTCAATGAAAAAGAATTAGAATCTTTAGAAGAAGAATTTACAAGCAAGCAAATTGTTAATGAAAAAGAAGATGATGAAATTTTAGAGGATAATCAGAAAAAGAAATTTAAGTTATTGTATCCTTTTTTAATTCTTATCTTTGTTTTACTTATTGCAGGTATAGTTTATAATTTTTATCCACAATACATAAACTTCATTTACGGAACAAGTCAAGTTTATTATCGACCGTTTTCAATGAGTGAAGTGACAAAGATAGAAAGAGATTTCAAGATACCCGTTACTTATCCTTATCCTCCATTATTAGAAAAAAATAATAATCCAAATAATATCGATATAAAAATTGAAACTAACTCACATTCATTATCGTCTGATGAAAGAAATAATGAATTAATTACTAATCAGTCAGAGAATTCTCAAATAAAAGATGTAATCGAAAAGAAAAAAAATGATTTAGAGACAAAAAAAAGTCGAAAGGATAAATGAAACTATATCAAAATCTGGAGATATTTTTATTGTTCAAGTGGCTTCTTTTAAAAGCCAACAGGTGGCTCAAAATGAAGTTGATAGAATAAAAATGAAAGGATATTCAGCATTTATTGAAAAACTAATATACCAAATAGAGGTGTTTGGTATAGAGTTAAGGTATCAGGTTTTAAATCAATCGAGGACGCACAAAATTTCCAATCAAAGTATAACAAAGGAGAAATATGAATTTACTTGAGATTTTTCTTAAAGGCGGAATTATAATGTGGCTAATTTTGATTAGTTCAATTATAGGGTTGGCAGTAGTAATTGATAGATTTATTGTTTTAAGAAAAGCAAGAATAAATATTCCAGCTTTTATAGTTAGAATAAGAGGGTATATTAAAAAGAAGGATATCTCTGGAGCAATTGGCTATTGCATGGAAGAGAAATCACCAGTTGCAAATGTTGTAAGAAAAGGATTAAAAAAATATAAATATGGTCACGATAGAGTTAAAGAAGCAATTGAAAATGCTGGTAATCAAGAAATTTCAAAATTAGAAAAGGGATTAACAATTTTAGCTACTGTTGCTGGTATAGCTCCGTTATTAGGATTTTTGGGAACTGTTACCGGAATGATTCAAGCATTTATGACTATTCAAGATCTCGCAGGTGCAGCTAATCCAAGCGATTTAGCTGGCGGTATCTGGGAGGCGTTAATTACTACTGCATTTGGTTTAATTGTTGGAATTCCTGCTTTAGCCTTCTATAATTATTTCTTGAGTGCAATTAAGCGCTTGGTAGGAGAAATTGAAATTGTTGCTAATGATGTTGTGGAATTTATTCAGGATGAAGAATTTACTGAACAAGAAATTGATGACGAAATTGAGTTATAAAAAATGAGAGTGATATGAGATTTAAAACTTCAAAAGAACCTTTAAGTATTTTTGCTTATTCATCTTTAACAGACATTGTAATGCTGTTACTTATATTTTTCCTGCTAACATCTCAGTTTGTCATTCAAACTGGTGTAAAAGTTAAATTACCTGGGTCAAAAACTAATGAGCCTTCAGACCCTTCAAGAATAATCGTTACAATTACTCAGAATGGAGCAATTTTTATAGGTAATGATGAGATAACTATAGATTTACTTCCATCCAAACTATCAGAAACTAAATCAACTATTCAAGATGATAATTTGATAATCAGAGCTGACAAAACTGTTCCAATTGAATTAGTAATTAAAGTAATTGACGCAGCTAAACTTGTTGAAATTACAAAGTTTACAATTGAAACAGAAAAAGAAAATATTTAATTATGATAAGTAATAGAAGAATAAATAGTATTTCTTACTTGCTCTCATTATCCGCTCATATAATTTTACTTTTGATTTTGTGGCTTGTTAATATCTCTTTAGATTACAAGTCAGTCGATTATGTAGAAGTTTCGTTTGGTAGTTCCAATCAAAGTGGCTCTTCAGGTGCTATTGGGGATCAAATAAATAAGACAGAAGAAAATGCGAAACCAATAGAAGAGATTTTAGAAGAATCAAAAAATAAAGAAGTCAAAGAGGTTGAACTTGCTAAAACTAAGTCTCTTGATCAAACTAATGTTATAACGCCTGCAGATAAGAGTAAAGAACTCAAGAAAGAAAACCGAACTGAGCAATTGAAAAAAGAAAATTCCAATATTAACACAAAAGGTCAAGGAAATTTAACAGATGGAAAGGGTAGTTTGGGATATGATATTGATTGGGGAGGTATGGGAACACGAAAAATATATTCTTATGAATTACCCGAATATCCTGAAGGAGTTCAAAAAGAAATTGATATTCGTTTGAGATTTACAATTAAACCAGATGGCACAGTTGGTTCTGTAAATGTTTTGACAAAAGCAGATTCTAAACTTGAAAGAGTAGCTGTTGAATCTCTATGGCGTTGGCGATTTGAACCTCTTCCGCCTAATGCTGCGCAGACTAATCAGACTGCGATAATTGTCTTTCCCTTTCGCTTAAAGTAAATTCATCTTTATAATAAAATTTATAGAAAAAATATTCTACTATCGTTAGTACGATTATTGACAATGTGTCTCTATTCAATTCTAAACTTATGTCCTCTGGTTCAACAAAAAGTTTCAATATCATATTAGTTAAAGACCATCCAACAGTGAAGAGAATGATAATTAGGCTTACATTTAAAAAAGCACTTGATAAATTTTCTTCCTGCCATTTTTTCGTAAAAATGAAAAGCATAAAAAATATATGAATTGCAAATATGAAGGCTGCAATCATTTTTCAGTTTCTTGGATTTTTCTATTTATAGAAATCATTCCTAACAAGCCTCCAATAATCCCGAAAATTGAATTTGTTATGAAATTAGAAAGAAACATTAATGCAATATAAAGCAAAGAAAATCCTTTTTCTCTTATTTCATCAGCCATTTGAAGCATTAATTCAATTGATTCTTCAACATATTTTCCTAATTTCATTTCTTTAATAGTTTTTTGTGCTTCAGGTAGTGTTTGAACAAAGTCATTAGTTTTCGTTAAAAAAGTTATAAACAAGTCAAATGTTACAAAAAATAAAGTTGCAAATAAACCTGTCATAAATCCAAATAATATAGCTTTTGAGATTTTTATTTTATTATAATTTTTGTTTACATTTTTATCCAAATATAACGATATAACTGCTGCTAAGGGAACAATTAAAATAAAACTAAAATTTTTCAATATTGGAACAATAGATAAGACAGCTGCTCCAAAACCTGCAACTAATGTTGAGTTATATTTTCTCATCGCTTGATTTTAATGATTAAGATTATTT
>Ga0308389_1000395_pt1 | contig 32464 bp, 21 predicted proteins | sample Hotspr2Sample148_FD_202362 | JGI IMG/M metagenome (GOLD analysis project Ga0308389, IMG submission 202362) | Hot spring phototrophic mat microbial communities from Mushroom Spring, Yellowstone National Park, Wyoming, United States - 20040719_148 ... | reverse complement strand
TTGCCGCACCCTCTGTTTCTGTATCGACATCTACCCGATATCGGCGCGGTCATCCATACCCATAGCCCGTATGCCACGGCGTTTGCCGCAGTGGGGCGGCCGATTCCGCTTTGTCTGACGGCTATGGCGGATCAGTTCGGTGCCGAAATCGCGTGGACTCCGTATGTGGATAATCAAGAGGACCATATAGGACAGGCGATTTTGCAGTATCGGAATCGGGCGCCGGCGATTTTGTTGGGCAATCACGGGGTATTTGTTTGGGGTTCGACGCCTCGCGAGGCGTTCAAATCGGCCGTCATGCTCGAAGAGATTGCCAAGACGGTGTTTTTGGCTTTGCAGCTCGGCCAGCCTCGTCTGCTCCCGGCAGAAGAGGTCGAAAAGTGGTTTACCCGATACCATACGACTTATGGCCAGCCGAAGCTGCCGGAACGTTAATTGAACCGATTGTGTTACGAGCAGCCCATGCTGTGGCCGCAGTTTCGGCAAATATAGCAATTGCCGCTCCGCCAGGTAATGGCACCGCACTGGTCGCAGGCTGGGGCGTCATCCTGGAAGAGGACGAAATCTTGGAGTCGGGCCGGGGCACTAGCGGGCGACTTGCCGGGTTCCCCCCCACCCGCAGCGCCGCTGGCCGAGGCCCCATCCCCAGCCGTCCTGGCACCGGCCGGAGGCAGAGGTTTGGCAGGCGGAAGGGCTGCCGAACTGGCCGATTCCAGCCGCCCACTGCGAACCGGTGCGACTTGGTCTGACCGAACCAAAGCGACGTTGGGTCCTTCGGCACCCGGAGGCCAGAATTGATGGGCAGGAATGGAAACGGAGGGTGCGGTGGGAGGTTCGCCCGTGGCAGCGGGCGCCGATGCCGGTTCACCCGCCGGCAGACCCGTTTGTTCGGCCGCTCGTTGTGCTTCCCGATAGCCGGGCAAAAACATCAGTCCCATCCACCGGAAAATATAATCCACGATGCTTTTGGCGTACCGGATTTCCGGATTGGAGGTATAGCCCATCGGTTCAAACCGGGTATTAGTAAACTTATTAACATATACCTCCAGGGGCACGCCATACTGCAAGCTCATCGAGACGGCCGTTCCGAAACAGTCCATCAGTCCGCCGATGGTGCTTCCTTCCTTGGCCATGGTGATGAAAAGTTCCCCAGGCCGACCGTCCGGATACATGCCCACGGTAATATAGCCTTCATGCCCGGCCACGGAAAACTTATGGGTAATCGACCGGCGGGTATCGGGAAGACGTTCCCGCCGAGGCGCCGGCGCCGTCTTCGGAGCGATTTCCTGTTGCTCTTTGTCTTCCTGTTTGACGGTAAGCACCTGCATGTTTTTGGAGCCGTCGCGATAGACGGCCAGGGCCTTCAGCCCCAGACGCCAGCCCTCCATGAACGCATCCCGGATATCCTGCGGGGTGGCGTCTTTGGGGAGGTTGACCGTTTTCGAAATGGCGCCGGACAGGAACGGCTGGGCAGCCGCCATCATCAAAATATGCGCCCGCCAAGGAATCGACCGAGTGCCCTTGGCCGGCTGGAAGGCACAATCAAAGACCGGCAGGTGTTCCGGTTTTACCTCCGGAGCCCCCTCGATGGTGCCTTCCCGGTGGACATATTCGACGATCGATTGGATTTGGCCCTCGGAATAGCCCAGGGTGCGCAGGGCCAACGGCACCGTATTGTTGACGATCTTCAGCACGCCGCCCCCAGCCAGTTGCTTGTATTTGACCAGGGCGATGTCCGGCTCAATGCCGGTGGTATCACAATCCATCATGAAGCTGATCGTTCCGGTGGGAGCAAGGACCGTGGCCTGGGCGTTTCGGAAGCCATAGCGTCGGCCTTCCAGGAGCACCTGATCCCAGATTTTCCGGGCCGCCTCCACCAGCTCCGACGGAGCACTGCGAATCTTCTGCACGGCATCCCAATGCATCTCCATCACATGGAGCATGGGATCCCGGTTGAGATCAAAGGCCTCGAAGGGCCCTTTGACTCTTGCCAGTTCCACACTGGTTCGGTACGCTGCGCCGGTCATGATCGCGGTGACCACGGTGCACAGGCTCCGGGCCTCCTCGGAGTCGTAGGGCAGTCCGCTGGCCATGATCAGGCTGCCCAGATTCGTATAGCCCAGGCCGATGGGCCGGAAGCGATGGCTATTTTCCGCAATTTTCTTGGTTGGATAACTCGAGCGATCGACCAGGATTTCCTGGGCGATGAAGAGGATTCGGCAGGCGGCGGCAAACCGGTGGGCGTCAAAAGAGCCATCCTCCCGCCGGAACTTCATCAGGTTCATGCTGGCCAGGTTGCAGGCCGAATCGTCTATGAACATAAATTCAGAGCACGGGTTGGATGCGTTGATCCGGCCGCTATTCGGGCAGGTGTGCCAGCGGTTGATCGTCGTATCGTACTGCACACCCGGATCGCCACATTCCCAGGCACATTCGGCCATGATGTCCAGAAGTTCTCTAGCACGGTAGCTGGGGCCCTCTTTGCTGGGGTCGGTCACCCAATGGGTGGTCCATATTTGATCCGTCTCCACTGCCCGCATGAACTCGTCGGTTACCCGCACCGAGAGATTGGCGTTCTGGAAAAGCACCGAACTGAGGGCTTCTTCCGGGCTGAGGCCCTTTTCAATAAGCATCCGGGCCTTTCGCTCCTCCTGCCGCTTGCACTGGATAAACTCCATGATGTCGGGGTGGGAGACTTTCAAGGATTGCATTTTAGCGGCCCGACGGGTCTTGCCGCCACTTTTGACCACCGCCGCAATCTGGTCATAGACCCGCATGAAGGAGATCGGGCCCGAAGGCTTCCCGCCGCCCGACAGCTTCTCCCGGAACGAACGCAACGTCGATAGATCCGTTCCCGTCCCGGAGCCAAACTTAAACAGCATCGCCTCGCTCCGGGCCAACTCCATGATGTCCTCCATGTTGTCCTGCACACTCTGGATAAAACAGGCCGAGGCCTGCGGATATTCATAGGGGTTTTCCGGCTGATCGGCCTGTCCCTTTTCCGGGTTCCAGTGCCAGGTGCATTGGGCCCCTCGAATCCCATACTGATGATACAAGCCCACATTAAACCAGACCGGCGAATTGAACGAAGCGTACTGATGCAGGCAAAGCCAGACCAACTCCCGGTAGAATCGTTCGGCGTCGGCGGGACTGGCAAAATAGCCGTCAGCCAGGCCCCAATCGGTAATCGTCCTGGCTACCCGATGGATCAATTGCCGAACGCTCTTTTCCCGCCGGGGGGTGCCGATCTCGCCGTAAAAATATTTGCTGGCCACCACATTGGTTGCCAATTGGCTCCAGGTGGCCGGGATTTCACAATCGGTCTGTTCAAACAGCACTTGGCCGTCGTCGCTTTTGATGGCGGCGGTTCGCCGCTCCCACGGCACGGAGTCGAAAGGATCGGCCAGTTCGGGGGGGCAGTAGACCGGCTCGATGGTTAACCCCTGCCGAGGCAATTCCGAACCCACCCCCGGCCCGATCCCAGGGTTCCCGATTTGTTGGGGGATTTCCAGCGGATTCATCGGAGAGCCCTCCAATAGCTCGTAAGGTTCCAAGGACATTGCAGAACATTCCCACTGCCCTCTTAAGGAGGATACCTCTTTTTGCCCGATCGAACCACAAAGCCGGGCAGAGGGCAGAAACACCAAGGCTATCTACTATATATTGTAGCCAATGCCCCAAAAACCACAATATAGTGGATAGCCGGGAGAAAAAGTTTACTCTTTTCCTCCCAGGCGTCAAGAAGCCGGTTTGGGTGGCTTTAACTCCTTGGTGGACAAGGAATTAAGGGAACTCGTTCCGCTAGCATTGCTAGCAGTGCTAGCAAAATCGCTGGGAAAAGAAAATCCTAAGGCTTTGAAAAATTTTAACTTGCGAAAATTTACCTTTCCTAGAACCAAAACACCGATCCCCAGAAGCCCCGAAGAAAGTTTTCCAAAAATATGCATAACTCTTTTTAGTATAAACACTTAAAACAATTTTTCCCGGCTGGGGGGAGAACAAGGTTCGGCAAAAGAGCCAAAATAGGCAAAATAGGAAAATTCACGCTGGGCTTGCCGATTTTTCCTCTCCCGCGTAAGCTACGGATGTTTGTGGGTCAAGGCAGACGCCCAAACCAAACCACGGAGGTTTCTTTCATGAATCCATACTCCCAATGGGGTATTCAAAATACCTCACAAGATGGAGCATCCCCAGTTAAATGCACCGTTCGGCTCTCATCTATCCCCCTGTTAGAGGATACTGAACAGGCCATCGGCCGGACCAGCCGCTGGCTCCTGGAACATCAATATCCCGACGGCCATTGGTGCGCCGAACTGCAGGGCGACAGCATCCTGGAAAGTGAAACCCTAATTCTATGGGCCTTTTTGGGTCGGGAACGGTCCGAACTGGCCCATCGACTGGCCCAGTATCTATTGGAAATCCAACAGCCGGAGGGCGGCTGGGCCAGTTACCCCGGCGGCCCGCTGAATATCAGTGCCAGCGTGGAGGCCTACTTTGCACTGAAGCTGACCGGCCATGACCCCCAAAGCGAGCCGATGCGTCGTGCCCGGCAAGCCGTCCTCCAGCATGGGGGGGCCGACCGCGTCAACAGTTACACCCGATTCTTTCTGGCCTTGTTGGGGCAGGTGCCGTATGAGATTTGTCCGGCGGTGCCGCCGGAGTTGGTGCTCTTGCCCCGGTGGTTTCCGATCCATTTAGGGGCCGTGAGTGCCTGGACTCGGACGATCATCGTGCCGTTGTCGATCGTCTGGGCCTGTCAGCCGATCCGTCGGATCGAACCGGAACGTGGGGTGGAGGAGCTATTTGTTCGGCCGCCGGAGGACTGGCCGCCGCCCCGGTGTCCCGCCCTGGAAGGCCGAACCGGCTGGTCGGTTTGGGAACATTTGTTTCTTGGGTTGGATCGGCTCTGCAAGTGGGCGCAGCGTCGGGGGCTTTTCCCCTGCCGACACCGGGCTCTCGAAGCCGCCCAACAGTGGATGCTCCGCCGTTTTCGAGGGAGCGACGGCCTGGGTGCCATCTTTCCGCCGATTGTCTGGAGTCTGGTGGCTTTGCGGGCATTGGGCTACAGCGACGAAAGTCCGGAGGTTCGAGAATGTCATCGGCAACTGCACGATCTGATGTTGGAGGATCCGCAGACCGGCTCGGTGCGGGTGCAGCCGTGCAAATCGCCTGTATGGGATACGGCCATTGCCATCCGGGCGCTTTCAGCGGCGGTTGGCCCCCGGCATCCGGCGCTGGGCCGGGCGGCCTTATGGCTTTTGGAACGCCAGATTCCCGTCCCCGGCGATTGGGCCGATTCGGTTTCGGTGGAGCCGGGGGGATGGTGTTTTGAATATCATAATGATTTTTATCCTGACAACGACGACACGGCCATGGTTCTCATGGCGCTGTGGGAGCAATATCGGGCGGCTCGTTCCGAGGGGCACAGGAGCCAGTCAGCCTGCCCCTGGCTGGCCGAGCTTGGTTCGGAGTCTGTCCCCGTTGTTCGAGAGCATGGGCGCCGGGTGCATTGGGTTCTGAATCGGTTGGGACATTTGTGGGCCAGAAAGCGGCCTGGGGGATCGGCCGCACCGGTTGCCGTGGTTCCGGCCCCGGCCATCCGTTCCGAACTGGCCGAAGCGGAAGAGGCCCTGGCCTGGACAGCCGCCGCCATGACTCGGGGCCTGCGCTGGATGCTAGCGATGCAGAATCGGGACGGCGGCTGGGGTGCCTTTGACCGAAATAACAACCGGCAGTTTCTCAACTACGTCCCTTTTGCGGATCATAATGCCATGTTGGATCCCAGCACGCCGGATCTGACCGGTCGGGTGCTGGAGGCATTGGGCACGTTGGGCTATCGGGTGGGGCATCCGGCGGTGGATCGGGCCGTCCGCTTTCTCCGACGCACTCAGGAGCCGGACGGCGCATGGTTCGGCCGATGGGGGGTCAATTACATCTACGGGACCTGGCAGGCCCTGGTGGGGCTTCGGGCGATTGGGCTACCCCCCACCGACCCGGCCGTGGTCCGCGGAGGAAATTGGCTTCTGAGTTGCCAGCAAGCCGATGGCGGTTGGGGTGAATCCCCTCTCAGCTATGACGATCCCCAATGCCGTGGACAAGGCCCCACCACAGTCTCTCAGACGGCCTGGGCCCTATTGGGCCTGGTGGCCGCTGGCAGGGCCGATGATCCCGCTGTGCTTCGGGCCGTCCGGTTCTTGCTGGATCGCCAGCAACCGGATGGCACGTGGGCCGAACCGGAATTTACCGGCACCGGCTTCCCCCGCGTCTTTTATCTGAAATACCATTATTATCCGATTTCCTTTCCGCTGTTGGCCTTGGCTCGGTGGCGGGAAGCCGTGCTAACAACCGGAGCGGAGTAGAACTGCTTCCGCTTTTCCCTTCCGCCGGGAGGTCAACCACTGGGTTCGGTACTGTTTTCGTCCGGAGGGTTCGCCACCGGTAATCCGTTAACCGAAGGAACCATTCCGCCTCTCCCCTGGCCGTGGAAAGGTCGCCGGAAGGCAGGAGAGGCGTTCCGCCTGTCCCCTGGCCGAAGGCCGGGTGAGGGGGAACAATGGAAGTGGACATGCATTCCGTTTTGCCCCTCACCCTAACTACCTTGCCCGCCTGGGGAGAGAAGAACAACCGACGCCATTTGGTTACCATGTTACGTCTACCGGCGATGCCGGCCAATGTGGGAGCACTTCCTCATGCGGTTTCCGTTTTCGCTGACACGGAGGTTGAGTTGGTATTTGGTGCAGAAGCGACTGGCAGGCCAGAAGCGGTTTCCGCTGGTGCTCATGTTGGAGCCGCTCCATACGTGCAATTTACACTGCGAAGGCTGCGGCCGGATTCGGGAGTATGGCGGGCAGTTGGAGGATCGGCTTTCGGTCTCCGAGTGTCTGGCGGCGGCAGCAGAATGCGGAGCCCCGATCGTCAGCGTCTGCGGCGGCGAACCCCTGTTGTATCCCGAACTGGAAGAGCTGCTCAGGGAACTTTTGACCAGACAGAAATATATATATCTATGTACGAACGGCACGTTGCTGGCCGAGCGGATTGCCCGCCTGCCTCGCCACAAGCGGATCATGCTCAATGTGCATCTGGATGGGATGGAAGCCACCCATGACGCTCTGGCGGGCCGGCCGGGCGTCTTTAGCCAAGCCCTGGAGGGCATTCGCCAGGCTAAGGCTGCCGGTTGGCTGGTCTATACGAATACGACCATCTATCGGCAGACCGACATGAACGAAGTGGCCGTGCTGTTTTCGCTCCTTACGGAGTTGGGGGTGGACGGCATGATGGTTTCTCCTGCGTATGGGTACGAGGCGGTGCAGGCGGAGGAGCCGGAGCGGGCCTCGGCCATTTTCCTTACCCGCCAGGAGACGGAGCAGAAGTTTCGCTCGGCCTGGCCGATGCTGCGGCGGTTTCGGCTGGTGGGATCGCCGATGTATATGGAGTTTTTGTGCGGGAGGCGGCAGCTTCGGTGTGCGGCCTGGGCCAATCCGACGTTCAACCGGGCCGGTTGGCGCAGCCCCTGCTATCTGCGGGCCGAGCGGCATTGGCCCACCTATCGGGAACTGATGGAGCGGACGGATTGGGATCGGCTAGGCCCCCAGCACGATCTCCGATGCCGACACTGCATGGTCCACTGCGGATTTGAACCGGCCGCCCTCCTGGCCCGAAAAGGACTCCGGGACCTGGTGAAGATGGCCCTTTGGCAATGGAGCTAGCCGGACGCCGCCCCACGCCAGAAAGTCCCATGGGTTTCTTTAGGTTGACGGGATCCAACCGGCCTGGCCCCTACAACTTGGAGGGGGACTTGTAGGGGGAAATATCGGCCTGAACCCCCCAGATTGGGGAACTCACTTCCGGTGGATCCAGGGAAAATAGGCTTTCTGGATGGGCTTGGGTTTCGAGTTGTCCAACCAAAACCGCTTCCGGTCCCCCGTTGTCTCCGGGCAACAACAGATGCTTCTCTTGTACGTAGGATCGGCCAGAAGGTTGCCGTAACTGCTTTTTTCCCAAAGGGTTGCAGAAAACTTTTCGGATGGTTCCTTTGGCTGGCACTGGGTTTGCTCCGAAGGGGAAAAGGGGATGAACCCGTGTCTGTCCAAAGCCTTTCCGGAAAGGTCTCTCCGCTTTTGGTTCTTCGTCCCCGGGTGGCGTCCTGGTGGGCGGATTAGAAAAGTGGAAGGGGTTTGTCTGCCTTCCGATGGTCGGATGCTATTGGGTGGGGAAGGCAGTTCGTTGGTTGGAAAAGGCTTGTATGCACGTGAGGCAGTTGGTTCAGTTAGCCGGTTGGGCGGCCGCCCATGGGCAAGAGTTGATCCAGTCCGATACGTCCCTGCCGGAGTCGGCCATTCAGCAGTATTGGTTGGCCTCGAAATGCCGGATTCAGAGATGGACAGAAGTTCTCCGGCGGTATAGTGGGTCGGCAAGCGGCTGGGCCCCACGCTTCGCCCCAGAGGAAACTGCCTGGAACGATACGGAGCGATCCGAGGGCCTTCGGGCCAAAGGGAAGGTAGGCCAACGGGGTTGGCATCTGGTGGCCAGTGTAGAAGAAATCCTGCTGAGCGAACTGCTCAGCCGGATTTGGGCTGCTCTGCTGGTCGGATATGACCGGCAGCACGAGCTTCAGCAAGCCGGTCCTCTGGCCCGAAGCATCCTCCAGGACCATCTCGAAGTGCGAAGCCGAGTGCTGCATCTATTGCTTCAGCCTGATGAACATTTGATCTCAGAGGCAGCCCGGCTAAATCAATTGCGAACCCAGGTGGAACGATGGACCGATCTGCTCCTGGCAGCCCTGGCTGAGCTCGTTCCACCGACAGCATTTGCGTTTGATCCTTCTCGGGTGCAGGATTTTGCCGGGGATTTTTCCCTCCGGACACCGCCGGCCCAACGGCAGCAGGCGTGGAAATTGGCCCTGGCCTCCCTGAGAAAATCCTTTCCAACCAACCTCCAGCCTGGCAGTGCGAATCCAGATCTCAATAAGGCCATCGCCCAGGCGGTGGTCCAGTGTCTGCCCAGAGAAATCTCTCTTTGGACCCTGGAAGACGAGGGGTTTTGGTACCTCCAAATGGACATTTATACCGAAGAGCTGGAACATCTCCTCACGACCCTCTCGGCCGAAGAAGGTTCCTAATCCGCATGGAGGAAAGCAGTGATGGCTGTCCCCAGTACCTGGCCTATTTGACCAGCACCAGCCCGACCACCTCTGCTCGCAGAAGTGCCAAGCGGAGCAATTTCCCCTCCGTCGGAAAGGGGCAGACGGGAGACCTGTCTTCCCTTCCGACCCGGAAGGGGACAGGCCAGACGCCTCTCCTCCCTCTCACACGGTCGGAATGACTGTAACTTTTTACCTACATTGGTCTTGTGATTACCTGGTTGTGGGGGCTGAGTCCAGCATTCGGCGAAGGGCCGGTTCGAGAATTCCGTCTTGAAACGTAAAGCCGCTGTCTTGCAATCGGTAGGGGATGGCCCGGGTGGAGGTCAAGAGGAGCTGATCGGCCATTTCGCCCAGCACCAACCGGAGCAACCAGGCCGGCAGATGGAAGAAGGCGGGGCGGCGGAGCAAACGGCTCAGGAGGACCGTCCACTCGGCATTGGTAACCGGCGAGGGGGCGGTGATGTTGAACGGGCCAGACATATGTTCATAGGCCAAAAGATGCCGGATGGCCGCCACCAAGTCCGTCCGACTCACCCAACTGATCCATTGTCGGCCCGAACCGAGCCGGCCTCCGAGGCCCCATCGGAAAAGCGGCAGGATCTTGGCCAGCATTCCGCCCGAAGGCCAAAGCACCAGGCCAAACCGAAGATGGACCACCCGGATGCCCGCTTGCTGGGCCGGTTGGGTAGCCGACTCCCAGGCCTGGCACAGCTCGGCCAAAAAGCCCGTGCCCGGAGCACTGGCTTCGCTGAGAATCTCATCCCCTCGGTTGCCGTAAAAGCCGACAGCCGACGCACAAAGCAGGCTATAGGGTTTTCGGCGGAGACCGGCCAGGGTGTCGGCCAAAAGCCGAGTGGTAGCCACCCGGCTGGACCAGAGCTGCTCTTTTCGGGCGGCATTCCAGCGACGGCCGGCAATGTTTTCGCCTGCCAAATGGACCACGGCATCCAGAGCTTCCAGATCGGCCGAGGGCAGTCGGCTGGCAGCGGGGTCCCAAAGCACAAAAGGCCCCGCCGGTTCCGCCGGCACCCGCCGCAGTAAAGCCACCACCTCATGCCCATCTGCCTTCAAGGCCTCATGTACAGCTGTTCCGATAAAGCCTGTGGCTCCGCTCAGAAGAATCCGCATCGAAAAATCCTCCTTGTGGGGTAACTCCTTGGCCAATAGAAGCTGGGTCACATGGGGCGGAAGGACATCCCAGCCCCTTGGGCAGGAACAAAAAGCCGGTGGAACACTTTAGCCGAACAAAAAGACTCTTGGAGGGACCTGCTTCGCAGGTCCGATCCCTGGGAGCTATCTACTTGGATCGCCGTTTTGGGGACCTGCCAAGCACGCCCTTCCATTCGGCTAAAATGTTACAAGCCCGGGCACTTCTTCCTCTTCGCCAAACCCAGGGAATTGGGTGTCTGGACCATGTGCGAAGATCACTACCTTGACTGTATCCCCCCGGAACGAGGATTACAGTCTGTGGTATTTGATCCGATTCTTAGCCCCCAACTGGTAGGGGGCGGGCCGGCCAGATACAGTCAAAATAAGGACCTTGCGTATCTAACCGAGCAGGTCGAGTTGGGCGCCGATGGTGCCGTCGGGGTCTTCCGGCCGGGAGGGTGGCGGACTGGGCGGGGGATTGTGGGGCGGTCGGGCGGGCATTTCCCAGGGAAGCCGGCCGTCGGCATCCCGCTCGTCGGTTTGATGTTCCTGGCCGTCGGTCTGACCGATGCCAGCGGCATCGGCGGCCTGCTGTTCGGTTTGGACCCGTCGCTGATGGGCTGCCGACTCCTGATGGGTACGGTCCAGTTCGGTGCCTTTGACTTGGGCCAGCGGGGCACCAGCCGCTCCGGCGGCCACGTTTCCTAACGGCCCTACTTGCATGGTCGTTCTCCTTGATAGAGAACAAAAACGCCAGATTAACCGAACAGGAGCAGCATCGGGGTTGGGCAGGCAGATCTACCTATCAAGTCTATCTTATAAGTAAGATGTCAGGAAGAGCGAAGCGTGGCTATGGGAACCGGAACATCTTGGCCGAAGGGTAATACGTTAGCCGAATGAAGCAATGCGCCTCTCCCCTGGCCATCGAGAGGCCGTCTGAGCCGAAGGCTCAGCCGAGGGAGGGGGAGCCTTTATGTTCACTGCGGCGAAAGCGGCCGTCCAGAACGGAGGCGGATTGCATGGGGCCGGATCGCCGCTTGCTACCCAGCTCCACCCTAGCAGGCACAAAGCAGCAGCCCAGGTTTATTCCCGCACAAGCAGAACCCCAGGCAAGATGGAATTTTACTTTCTGGATTGCCGCCTTCGTGGGGATGAACGTGAGGGAGGTTTTCGCAAAAATCCCCAGGGTCTCATTCGGGTAAAATGGCAATTTGATACAGGAGATCGGCGGGAAAAGGCATGAGGGCCACCGCTGGCTCCTGAGTTCGGACAGCTTTTCATGCCGCTTTCCGTTGACAAAGGCCGCTTTGCAACCGACAATTAGGTAAACGAGTACGAAATGCCTAGTTTGACTGTATCCACCCGGCCTGCCTACTACAACTTATAGGGGATAAAATCAGCGCGAAACCTATCAATTGTGGTAATTACTTCCGGTGGAGCCAATCCACCTAGCAGGAACGACTGACCCACCTACTTTCTGGCAGCAAGGAGACCCGATCCGTGCCGGCACCTTGGATTACGTATCGACCGGAGATTAAAGTCCTGGACTGCACGCTGCGGGACGGCGGATTGGTCAACGACCACCACTTCGACGACCCGTTTGTGCGGGCGTTGTATCAGACCTGCGTGGAGGCGGGCATCGACTACATGGAAGTGGGCTACAAAGCTTCCAAGAAGATTTTCGCCCGCGATAAGTTCGGGGCATGGAAATTCTGCGATGAGGACGACCTGCGCCGCGTCTTCGGCGAAAACCAAACCCCCCTGAAATTGGCCGCCATGGTCGATGCCGGCAAAGCGGACTACAAAACCGATATCCTCCCCAAAGACAAAAGCATCCTGGATATGATCCGGGTGGCCTTTTACGCCACCCAGGTGGCCGAGGCGGTGGATATGATCAACGACGCCTACCAGAAGGGCTACGAAGTGTCGGCCAACCTGATGGCCGTCAGCCGAAATACCGAGGTGGAAATCGAGCAAGTCCTAGAGCTGGTGGCCCAATCGCCGGCCTCGGTCATCGTGGTGGTGGATAGCTTCGGCGCCCTTTATACGGAACAGATCGAAATGCTGGTGAAAAAATATCTTCACTATGCGAAGGCCACCGGCAAAGAAGTGGGCATCCACGCCCATAACAATCAGCAATTGGCGTTTGCCAACACGATCGAGGCGATCATCCATGGGGCCAATCGGCTCGATGCGAGCATGGGCGGGCTGGGCCGAGGCGCAGGCAACTGCCCCATGGAACTGCTGATCGGTTTCCTTCGGAACCCGAAATTTCACATCCGGCCGATATGGTCATTTATTCAGAATTATATCGAGCCGCTCCGCCGATCCATCGAATGGGGCCCTTATCCGCAGTACATGATGACCGGCATGCTCAACCAGCATCCGCGCAGTGCCATTGCCGCCCGCAGTAATGGAGAACTCCGAGAAAAATACGTGGAATTCTACGACAAAATCACCGCCGAAGAATAAGCTCGACTTTTGCCATTTTGGCCATCCGCCAGTGGGGAAATGACCTACCTTCTAAATTTGGAGTTAGGGAAACGAATTCCCAAAGAAGGGGTGCAAGTTTCGTAACATGGGAGCCGAATGCCGCAGCGATCTTTTTCCCCTCTTCCCTACCGGGAGAGTCTAGGGAGCCCCTCCTGGCAGCGTGGACGTGCCCTTCGCATCCATTGCTTTTCCCCGGCTGGCGAAAGGCCTACCCATCGGAGCTGGGCGGGGCAGCAGGCTGCATATCTCCTGTTGCCTTCTGCAGAAGCGGCTCTCTGGCGATTCAGCCCAGGCTGGCCGTGCTACCGTCTTCGGACTCCAAACGCCCCCGGACAAACGTGATCCCAGCGGGAATAGCCCAGTGCTTGGCCGGAGGGTATATTGGAGCATATCGGTGCACGCCTGGCCGAAGCGGTTGGACGGACCTGTCGGCCGGTAGGGTGCAGAGAGAGCCTCCGTCAGTCCCATTTTTGAAAGGAGCCCTAGCATGATGCCTCTTTTGCAGGATCCGGGAAGTTGGTTGCGTCTTCCGTCCTGGCCGCCGGGCTGGGATGGACTGCATCCGTGGATGGTCCATTGTCCGATGGCCCTGTTGTTGACCGTACCGGTGTTTGTCTTTTTGGCGATGATCCTTTTCAAATGGGGCCGATGGATGAGCCTGACGGCCTTGGTGCTGTGGGGGCTGGCTCTTGTTGGGGCCTCGCTGTCGGTATCCACGGGACTTGCCGCCAGGGACTATCTGAGCCAAAGTTCCGTAAAACTTTCCCCAGAGGCCCTCCAGGTTTTGGAAAAGCACCAGCAATTGGCATCCACGATTTTGCCTCTCTATGGCGGCTTGTTCGTGATCTATTTGGTCTTGTTCCTGCTAAGTATTGCCGTTCGGCCGTTCGACAATCCGGTTTGGCTGTTTTTCATGAATCTGATATTTTTGATCCTTCTGCTGCTGGCGGGACTGGTCCTGGTCAATACCGGCGAATTGGGCGGCCGATTGGTCCATGAGTTTGGCGTGCGAGGTCGGATTGGTCCGGCCCGGCCGGAAGCAGAAAAACCGCCCCTCCCCGAACACAAACCCAAACCGCCCGAAGAAAAGGTCGTTCCCAAAGAAAAGCCCAAACCGCCGGAAGAAAAACCGGCTCCGTCGGAGAAACCCCCTGCAGCGAAAGAGAAACCGCCAGCTTTAGAAGAAAAGCCTAAACCATCGGAAGAGAAACTCACTCCTAAAGAGGAACCTGGCGCCGAAGAAAAGCCCAAACCGCCGGAAGAAAAGGTTGCTCCTCAAAAGGAACCCGGAGCCAAGGAAAAGCGGGAAATGCCGGAGGAAAAACGGAAAGAAAAAGCCGCTCCGGAAACTCCGTCGGAAGAAAAACCTTCGGAAAAGGCGTCCGAAAAGCAGCTTCCGGAAAAACCAGCCAGCCCGCCTCCCCCCACCAAAGAACAACCCGAACAAGAAAAGGAACCCTCGGCCAAACAGTCCGGCGGGCCTTCCGAGAAGCCTTCGGCAAAGGAGCCGGCCTCCGGGGACCAAAAGCCTTCGGAGAAAACGCCGCCAGGGCAATCCGAGCCCGGGCAGCAGCCTTTTTCTTCGCCCCAGAACAACTCGGCCAAACCAGACAGCCGCTCGCCCGGCGGCCAGCAAAAAACGCCAGCCCCCGCCGAAGACAGAATTGCCTGATCCTTTTCACAAACCAAGAGATACAAACGGGGCTCAAAACAAGGAATTCAGTCCCTCTCCAATTTGCGAACATCCATAATCCGGCCTCCACAGACTGGCCTCCGAGGGTCCGCAGAGCTCGGACGATCCGCACACGGTGGAAAAAGAAACAGATCGAAAGTGGTCAATTGTTTACCTGAGATACTGGCCTGTGTCCGCACAGGGGGAGTCGGTCTTCTGGCATCAGGCCCTCGCCTTCGGCTATCGGCGCTGCGGTTTCTGTACGCTAGCTTCGCTTCTTTGGGCGCAGAGTGCCGGCTTCTCCCATTGCTTATCCGCCGGAGGCCGGCATTTGTTGCCAGTCCAAGCGGATGCGTTGGCCCAGCAGGTGGCTGCGGCGGGCTTGGTGCAGAATAGAAAGCGCTCGGAATACGTCTTCCAAATCCTGGGTTTGCCCAGTTGAACCGATCAGCAGCCGGTAAAACTGACACAAGAGGCGTTCGCCTAACGGGCGTTCATCTTCGAGGGATTCTAGATGTCGGCCTGCTTCGTCGAACCAGACCAGCGTAGCCGGTAAATCCAAAAACCCTATCCCCTGTTGACAATGGATTTGCAAGGCAGCCGGGGGCCGGTAGGTCATTGCCTCTTCCCAGCCGACCGGGATGGAGCGGTCGTAGCTGATCTGAGCCACCGGGCCCTCGCCTGGCCGATCCGGCGCCGAAAAATCTAAACAAATCATCATGTAATCTTCCTGCTCCCGCTCCGAAAGCCGCCCCTGATGATGAAACCCCATCACATACGTGGGCGTCTGGCCGACGATATAGCAACACCAGTCCACAAGTTCCACCAACTCGGCTTCGGCGGTTCGGCTTCCCAAGCCATTCAGCTCCCCGGGAGCGGGCAGCTTCCAGAAACTCCGAAGATGACAAAATAATAGCCGGGGCGATCCAAGCCGAGTGGCCATCAACTCCTTGAGCCGAACTGTGGCCGGTGCATGGCGGCGGGCCAGCTCCGCCATGAACACAATCCCCGCCTGACGCACCCGCTCGGTGATCTTCTGCGCTTGCTCCATATCCAATTCCAACCCGCCGGCACAATAGACGGGCTTGCGCATCTCGCAGGCGGCAAAAATAGGCAATAGCCCATACCACTGCGGGGCCAACATCAAAACCGCTTCCACATCCTCTCGGGCAATCAGACTCCGGAATCCGTCCACGACATCGGCGCCCAGTTGGGCGGCTGCTTGCTCGGCCCGACACCGCACCTGCTCACAAACCGCCCGCACCTCAAACCGATCCGCCAACGCCCGCAGCGCGGTCCGATACCGCTGCTCCCAGGCCGATCCCAACCCCACCAGCCCCACCCGAATCTTCCGCTCTGCCGACCGAGTGGCATTCCGCTGGCTTGACCGTTTCGGATGTGCTTGTTCCGGTGAGTCCACGTGAACCGCCCTACTTGTGCTGCCTGCCCACCGATTCCCTCCGGCAACCGGGTAGCCGCTCCCGGCGCCCTCGATTCCGCTTTTACCCACAGATGGAACATTTTAGCCGAATGGACGACGATGTGTCATCCTGCGCACGCAGGAATGCCACCGCGGCGCCTTTCCTTCGGCTAAAATGTTCCCGCCGGGATTTATTTTGACTGTATCTAACCGGCCGGGCCCCTACCAGATGGAGGGGGCTAAAAATCGGATCGAACACCACAGATTGTGCTCCTAGTTCCCGGTAGATACAGTCAAGTTATGGAGCTTCACCCATCGAAGAGACACGCCATGGCTTGGTTTTTGGCCACGCCGGTGCCCTGGGGTTTTGCGAAGACCCATCATTGTCCTGGGGGCTTAGTTGACCGAAGGATCATCGGGCACGTGTTTCGGTCGGACAATATCCAAGAGCAGTGCCCGGCCAATTTCGCGGGTAACCCGATGCCACAGATCCACCTCGTCGTAGAAGATATATTCGAGCTTGGCGGGCATGGTAAACCAGGCACCTTCGCGGAGTTCATTTTCTAGTTGGCCGCCTGCCCAGCCGGAATGGTTTACAAAGAGCCGAAGCCGTTCCTGTGGCTCCTGCATCAGGGCCTCCAGTTTTTCCTTTTCTGCGGAAAAATAGACGCCGGGCATGACTTCCAGATCGGCCAGGTCTTCTCGGGTATGAATGGCCATGATGGGTCCCGGCACCGGCCCGCCTACATGAATCGGCCCCTCATTCCGACAGGGCGTGTCGCTAACGGCTTCCCACAATTCTCGGATGGATTTGTCGGCCGGTCGATTCAACACCACTCCCAATGCGCCGTTTTCATCATGGCGAATCATCAGCACCACGGTGCCAACAAAATTGGGGTCTCGCAGATGCGGGGAGGCCACCAAAAAATGTCCTTGAAGCGATTGCATAGGCCGACCTTATCTCTTCCTGGTACCGCCCCAAACCCCTTGAAAATCTTCCCCTGGTAGAGATCCGAACCCTTTGGCGAAGACCTCGGGAGGCATGTGCGAAGGATACGCCTACCATTTTAGCCGAATGGAGGGGGCCGAGGTGTCACGGCTGCGTAAGCAGCAGTTCAGGGCCTCCTGGTACCTGGCCCCTTGATATTGGTGCGCAAGCAAGGATCCCCAGAGAACATTGGGGTCCCGCTTGCGCTGCAGGGACACTTGATGGAGGTTCTAGCAGAAATCCCCACTGCGTACTCGGCTAAAGTGTTACGGATACGCAAACTCTTTTTGTGGGAAGGTAAGCCTTTCTTTGTTAATTCTATAAAAGGCGAAAGCGTTTGCAAAGACGGCAGCGGCTCCGGGGGAGAACAATACCACAATTTATTGTGGATAGAGATTTCAATACCACAACTTATAGTAGCTTTTTTCGGGGGGATTGGAAGATGGGCAAGCGGTGCAGAGGGATTTGTTTTGTGTATTATTCCTGTTTTGCCGATTTTTTCTAATCTTCCCCTATTGACAAAACGATGAGGACGGGTATGTTTTGGGGACATAGGGTATCTAGGAATAATAGCAAAGATAGGAATTTTGCACGAAATATGTGTCATGGGGAAATCCCCGATGTTATCTATATTGCACCGGATGTTTAAAAATTGCAACACATTTTCCCCAAAGGAGGGGATTCGGTTTAGAAGATTAGCCATAACTCTTTATAAAATAACAGGTTACAGTATCACCCCCCCATGATAGGAATCTTGGCATTGGAAGTGCTCTTTCCCAAGGCAAGGATCGGCATGGGTATGTAGGATCTTGGCCTTTTTGAGGACAGCCTCTTGGTAAAGCCGCATTGTTCAGGTCTCCGAATGAGGCGTCGGAAATCGGTGCGAGTTTCCGGCAACGGAGAGCGGAAAGGCCCTCCGAAACGTGCGGTGGGCAAAAACTCTCAGCCCACGCTACCTTCGTGCGACAGTCGGCTTTGGCCCCCGGAGCCAGACTGGCATTGTTTGGATGAGCTGGAGGATTTTTCTGCCGAGGCGTGGGAAGCGCCGGAATCGGACAAGGAGGATACACCGACCCCGGTGGACGATCCGGTGCGGATTTACCTGATGCAGATGGGGGAGATCCCGTTGCTGACGCGGAAGGAAGAGATCGCAGCCGCCCGGCAGATTGAATGGAGTCGCCAACGATTTCGGGTCATCATGTTGGCTACCGATTACATGCTCCACGGAGCGGTGGAGCTTTTGGAGAAGATTCGGCAGGGCCAACTTCGCCTGGACCGGACGATTGAAGTTTCGGTTACCAACGTGCGGGCCAAACGCCGGTTATATAACTTGTTGGAGCCGAATCTGCGGACGTTGCGGGAACTGTTGCGGCGCAATGTGGAAGATTTTCGGACCGCCATGCGGAAAAGTCTTCCCCGCGCCCAACGGTGCCGGGCTTGGCGTCGGCTGAGGTATCGGCGAGTCAAGGCGGTTCGCCTTATCGAGGAATTGGGACTTCGGACCCAACGTTTACAACCGTTGTTGGATCGGTTCCGCGAAACCGCCGCTCGGATGCAGATGCTTTCAGAGCGGCTCCGCCAGTTCCAACAGAGCCAAGCACCGTCCGAACGCATTCAAGCGGTCCGCCAAGAACTCCGATATCTGATGCGCCTCACGTTGGAAACTCCTTCCACGGTTCGCCGCCGCATGGAGAAGATTAACCAATTGCAGGCTCAATACGATGCAGCCAAGCGGCGGTTGTCGGCGGGCAATCTGCGGCTGGTGGTCTCGATCGCCAAAAAATATCGCAATCGCGGCCTCAGTTTTCTGGATCTTATTCAGGAAGGCAATACGGGCCTGATGCGGGCCGTGGATAAGTTCCAATACCGGCGAGGCTTTAAGTTTTCCACCTATGCGACCTGGTGGATTCGCCAGGCCATTACCCGAGCCATCGCAGAACAAAGTCGCACCATTCGTGTCCCCGTGCACATGATCGAAACCCTCGGCAAAGTGCGGGCCGCCTCCCGACGCTTCTTCCAACGCCGAGGCAAAGAACCCAGCCTGGAAGAAATGGCTCTCGAGGCCGGGCTCAGTCTCCAAGAGATCGAAACCCTCCTCCAGATCAATCGCGAACCCCTCTCTCTGGACCAGCCGATCACCGATCACGATGAAAGCTTCTTCGGCGAGTTCCTGGAAGACTACAGGGAAGTGGATCCCTTACAGGAAATGCACCACGAGATGCTTAAACACCGCATCAACGAAGCCCTCGCCGGGCTTACCTACCGAGAGCGCGAAATTTTGCGGCTTCGCTATGGCTTAAGTGATGGATATGCTTATACGCTGGAGGAAGTCGGGAAAATCTTTTCCGTGACGAGGGAACGAGTCCGTCAGATTGAGGCCAAGGCAGTGCGGAAGCTTCAACATCCGGTTCGATCCCGGCTTCTTTCGGGGTTTGTGGATCAGCCGGTTGCCCGTCCCCCCGCATCTGCCTCCGAAACCTGCCCCTCCTGGGAAAAACCCGAACAGGAATCCGAATCCGCCATGCCCCGGGGATAACCTGGATGGAAATTCGTTTATAAACTCAGCTGTTTCGAAAGGAGTCTGCGATGAGGATGGCTTTTCTTGTCGGGCTGGGCGGGATGGCTTTGGCCTTGGCCGCGGAACCGAGCGGTTCGGTAGGCCCATGGCCCACCACCTATGAACTGATGATCAATGGGGAGAGTTTCCTGGTGGAGGCGAACCAGGTGGTTCGGCTTCGCAGTCAGCTTCATCCGGGCACGGTATATGAAGTGGCCCTTCGGGTCTCGCCGATCCAGTATCTTCGGTTGAATCGGATTCGGTTGGCGTATGATCTCCGGACCAAAGTGGAAGACGACCGGCAGGCGGATCGGCGCACGGTGCGGTTGATCCATCCCCAGGGTGGTCATATGTTGATCACCGAGCTGGGCCTGCCGCTGGATGCGGCCGATCGGGAGACGGCCCTTCGGATGCTGACGGAAGCCACGGTCCAGAGTTATCGCCAACGAGGCATCCCGGATGCCAAGATGGAGCTTAGCCGGTTAGAAACCGTCCAGCTTCCCGGCGCCGAAGCCCGTGGCGTGCGGATCCACTGTCAGGACGCCAAACAGATCGACCATCAGGCATTGGTCTATCTTTTGGTCGGCAAAAGCTTTACGTGTTCCTGTATTGTGGAGTATCTGCAGGCCGACGAAGCCCACGTCTTGCCGATGGTCAAACGCCTCCTAGATTCCATCCAACCTTTGCCGACCCAACCTACCCCCGCACAACCCGCCCCAAAGCCACACCAATCATTTCGGTAACATTTTAGCTTGACTATATCCCCCGGGAAGAACGACCACCATCTGTGGTGTTCGATCCGATTGTTCGCCTCTCCATCTGGTAGGGGGCCGGGCGGGTAGATACAGTCAAATTCGCCGAAGGAAGCAACCCGCCCCTCCCCTGGCGGGCTAAACCCCCCTGTCATTCCCGCGAAAGCGGCAGTCCAGAACGTATCTTCAAGTTGCCATTTGTCCAGGAGGAAGGCACCAGCAGGGACAAAGCAGCCTACCTTGACGGTATCCACCAGGGAGTAGGACCATCCTATGTGGGGTTCGATGCGATTCTGAGCCACTACAGCTGGTAGAGGCCCGGTCGGGTAGATCCAGGCAAACGAGTCGGACTGTATCTACCCGGCCAAGCCCCTCACAACTTGTAGAGGGTAAGAATCGGCTCAAACCCAACAGATTGTGGTAATTCCTTCCGGTAGATCCAGTCAAACTAGACTGCTGCTTGCGCAGTGGTGACCCATAGAGCTTTTCGTTCGGGGAAAATGGTCCTAATTTCGTAATACGTTACCCGCCTGGGCAGACCTGTTCTGGTGGGAGGATGGCGGGAAAGAATTAGGTAACCACCAGCTCTTTGCCAGGCTGGCGGAGCAAGGTGTCCACTTCGGGCAGCAGACCGTAGGCATAGGCCAACAGTTTGATCGGATGCAGGGTGGGTTTGGTGGTGCCTTGTTCCATTTGGATTTTGCAGGCACTGCATTCGGTGGCGCCCGCTTGGATTTCTGGGTCTCGAAGCCGACTGATCAAGCCCCAGCCCATCCGGAGACTGGTGCGGTAATGTTCTCGTTTTAGTCCGAAGGCGCCGCCCATGCCCGAACAGCCTTCCTCCAACCGATACACCACTAAGCCGGGAATCAGCCGAAGCAGGTTCTCTCCCGGCGTTCCGACTTCCAAGGCCCGGAGTCGGCAAGGCAGATGGTAGCCCAACGTGGCCTGAATCGGACGAAATTGGAGGTCCAACCGACCGCCCGTGTGGAGCCGCCATAGATAGGTGGTAGCTTCGCTGGTATTGTCGGCCACCAGCCGGGCATCCTCATCATCCAAAAGCCACCGGTATTCATGAATCAGGCACAAGGCGGCGGCCGGTTCCGGAGTGAGGATGTGGTAGCCTTGGCGGACCGCATCGGCCAGCAGGGCGGTGTTATGCTCGGCCAGACGGCGGAATCGCTCCATCTGCCCCACCATCAGGGCAGGCGTACCGGCGATCTTTTGCTCCGGCGGCACATAGACCGGAATCCCATGTCGATGCAGAATCCCGACCAAAGCCTCGGCCAACTGAGGATCGAAATAATTGGCATACAGATCGACAAACAGGGCCACCTTTGGCCCATCGGCTCGCACAGGCCGGGTCCACCGCTTCCGCTCGGCTCGTCGGAGGAACGGCTGTGCAGCCAGGCGGGGCAATTTCCGGCCCTGGGCAATCCCCAACGCCTTCTCCATCACCCAACGGAACCATCGGGTTGCCAAGAGGGGATTGATCAACGGGGCCAACAGGCTCCCCCAAGCAGCCCACTTGTCCAAATGCACCAGCACCCAATCGGACAACGGGATTCCCTTGGCCGCCACATAGGCCCCTTTGGCCTCCGAGACCAACCGGGGGATATCCACCCCGGCCGGGCACTCCAGGCGACAACTATGGCAATGGAAACATAAGTCCATTATTTGTTTCAGTTGGTCCTGGGTTAAACTGGCCAACTCGAGCCGACCGGAAACAATCCCCCGCAGCAGGTTCGCCTTGGCCCTTGGCGAAGCTTCCTCGGCCGGAACGATCCGGAAAAACGGGCACATCCGCTCTGGAAGCGATTGCGTCCGGCATCGGCCGCAGCCAAAACATTGCTCGGCAATCTCGGCCACCTGCTGAGGATGCCAGTCCAATTGCAGTTCGGTCAGATCGCGAAGAGGGGTTGGCTGTGAGGGCGCGGCCTCCCCGGGTTCCGCCGAGGATGCCGTTGCGGAGGCGTGCGCCGAACGGTTCGGTAGCCCGGGTGCTCGAATCGGCACCCGGAGATTTCGGATGCATTGTTCCCGATCGTCGCTCAGCAATTTGCCAGGGTTGAGAATCCCTTCCGGATCCCACAGATATTTGATTTGTTGCATGAGCGGGTAGAGGGCCTTTTCCTGCTGGGCCAGATAGGGCGCTCGGCTCCAGCCCCAACCTCGCTCCAGGCCCAAGGTGCCTCCCAAGGCATAAACCTGTTCATAGAGCTCATCGGCCAGGCGGCGCACGGTAACCCGATGGGCCGGATTTTGGAGGTCCAAGAAGGGTTCGAAGTGGACCAGGCCTTGCCCGGCATGGCAATACATGGCCGCCGTAATCTGATGCTGCTGAAAAATATTCCGGGCCCGAACTAAAAACGGGGCCAAGGCCGCCGGCGGCACCCCCACATCTTCCAAAACCGGCACCGGACGCTCCGGACTGCGAATCCGATACAACCCCGGCCGGGCCATTCGGGCTAAACTGAGCAAAAGTTCCCTTTCGTCCGGCTCATACGCCGTATGGACCCACAATGGCTCCTGCCGTCCTACCTGGTTTAGCAGCCGGCCCAACCGTTCCTCCAACGCCCCCGGCTCTTCATCGTCCAGTTCGACCAGCAGTGCGGCTTCGATCTGGCGGGGCAAAAGCACATCCAGGCGAACTTCATGTTCCCGGGCAAGGCACAAATGCCGACGATCCATTAGATCACACAGTGCCGGCCGATGCGCCAAAACCTCCGGCACCGCACGAGCCGCTGCCTCCAAACTGGTAAACCCCAAAATCCCTACCGCCTTGGCCCGAGGAGTCGCCTGCGTGGCCAACACCACCTCCGTAATCAAGGCCAACGTCCCTTCCGATCCCGCTATCAGCCGAGGCACATCCAAAACCCATTGCCCGGCTGCTTCCTGGCGAAGCACCCCGGCCAGGTTGTAGCCGCGCCGAAAAAGCCAATCGGCCAGATGGTGCTGACGGATCAGATCGGCATGTTGCCGGAGCAACTCGGCCAGTTGACTTACCAGCCGACCTTTCACGCCCTCCGTCTGGGCCGCCTCCGGACGGACGGGGGCAGGAACCGGCTCCTGTGTACATCGGATGATTTGTCCATCGGCTAGCACCAATTCCACTTCCCGCAGATGATCGCTGGGCCGGCCATAGCGGAGCCAGCGGTTGCCCGCTCCATCCCGGGCGATCATGCCGCCGAGGGTGGTGATGGCGCCGATGCCGGGATTCGGGCCAAAATGCCGACCGGTCTTCTGAAGCAAATGGAGGTTCAATTTTTCATACACGATGCCCGGTTGACAGCGGACCCAGTTTGGCCCGGTTTCCAAGACCCGGCGGAGATAGGTGGAAAAATCCACGACCATTCCGGAGCCTAACGCTCCGCCTGCCGTGCCGGAACCGGCACCCCGGGCATGGACCGGCAGATGCATCTCCGCTGCATACCGCACACAGGCCGATACGTCCTCCCGAGAGCGTGGTCGAACCACACAAAGGGGGCGGAATTCGTAGATACTGCCGTCGCTGGCAAAAAGATGAACAAAAATATCCCCCACCTCGACGTCCCCGGCCACCACCCCCCGGAGGTCCTCCAGAATCCGCTGGCTTGGCACCTGAAACGTCTGCATAAGCCGGGATCGTCTCCTCTGGCCCCTACCGCTTCTTGGCCGCCGTCCTGTTCCCCCCTGGCCCCGACGGCGACGGACCCGGCTCAGCCAAGCCGTTCCTAGGCCGGCTCTTCCAAGGGCATCTGTCCGTGCGTTTCCAGTGCAGCGGAGATGCCCCCTGGTCCTGGGCGCCGGTTCCAGGGTCTCTGCCCATGGTTTTCCGGTTTGTAGAGAGGGCGATCGGTCCTGGGCGCTGAGTGCCCCAGGAGGCCCTATGGGCCTGCCCCACCGGCCGGTTACCGCCGCTCTCCATAAATAAGCGTCATTACCTCGGCCCGACTGGAAGGATTCGTGCGAAAGATTCCCTTCATCGCCGAAGTGACACAAACCGAACCGGGTTTCCGCACCCCCCGGATGATCATGCAGGTATGAATGGCTTCCACCACGACCGCCACCCCCTTGACCTTGAGCTCCTGGATCAATAGATCCGCGATCTGCTCGGTCATCCGTTCCTGCACCTGGGGCCGATGGGCCACCGATTCCACCACCCGGGCCAGCTTGCTCAAACCCACCACACGCCCGTCCGGAATATAACCGATATGGGCATGCCCCATAAACGGCAACAAGTGATGCTCACAAAGGCTATGGAAACTAATGTTCCGTATCAGCACAATCTCATCGTATTTTTCCAGGAAAAACTTCTGAAGGTGGATGCGGGGGTCTTCCCGAAGACCACTGAAAAGTTCCGCATACATGCGGGCCACCCGAACAGGGGTATCCCGAAGCCCCTCCCGATCCGGATCTTCGCCGACGGCCAGTAAAATCTCTCTCACCGCCCGTTCAATGCGGGCCAAATCGACCGCCGACCCAACGGTTCCGCTCGGTGCTCCCAAACCCGATCCGCTCCCTTCCGGAGCCTCAGACCCGGAAACCTCCTGCGGCCCTTCCCCTTCATCCGCTAAGGAACCCAAAAAACTCTCTTTCGATTCAAAAAACGGTCGGTCCGCCATGGGGACTTTCCCAGGGAAAAGTATTTCAGAAAAGCAGCAATATCCCGAAAATCGGGCAACCCTTGTGGCAAAAAACCTCCTTTTATCGTAAATCCCACCCCCCAGCAGGTCAAGGATTCCTGCCACCGGATGGATATCCCCTATCCTCCGGTAAACTTGGCCACAAAGACGTTAGCTGAAGGAAGCACCTGGCCTCTCCCCTAGCCAGAGAAGCCGGCTGAGCCTTTGGCCAGCATGGGTGGCGAGTAACATGTTAGTTTGGCTGTATCCACCGGAAGTAATTAGCACCATCTGTGGGGTTCGGGCCTATTTTTACCCCCTACAAGTTGAGGGCCCGGCCGGGCGGATACAGTCAAATTAGCCGAATGGAGGATACACATGAGCCGAATGCAGGATACACATGATGTGGCATTCCTGCGCAAGCAGGAATCCAGACTGCTTTGTGCTTGCTGCTGTGTGCGTTCTGGGCGAGCGGCAACTCAATGATATTTTCTGGACTGCCGCTTTCCCGGGAATGACACCCCTCAGTTGGCTTCGGCTTCGCCTCCGACGGCCGCTGGCCGACCAGGAGAGAGGCGACTTGCTTCATTCGGGTAAAGTATTACCATTCAGCTAAAATGTTACGGTGGCGACCGAGACGTTCGCACTCCCAGGCAGGCGCTTCGCTCGGCAGAAGGATTGTCCCGTTTTTTGGAGCCTGTTGGGGGTTTTTCGGGAGAGCGAACAAACAGATGAGTGTCAACCGAGGGGAAAACCGTTTACAATAGAACCTGGGTGCTCTGGGGGGAGTCTTTCTATCCTCTTGCTACTCTGCCACTGCCCAAAACCAGGGGATCGGTTGTCCGGTGGGGAGGTTTTCCGATGGCCAAAAAGCGATCCAAACAGCCGCTTTTGCCCGGCATGGAAAAACAAAAGCCCCAGAGTGCTCCGGCGGGGGACACCGACCGGGGGGGGGCGGAGACGGTGTTGGCCGGAGACTCTGGGGCCCCAAAATCCGCCGAAGCGGAATCGGCTCCCGATTTACACGGCAAAACGGTCTATTTGGTGGATGCCCATTCGCTGATCCATCAGGTGTTTCACGCCCTGCCGGACTTAACCAGTCCGACGGGTCTTCCGGTCAGTGCCGTGTATGGGTTTGCCCGGGACATGTTGTTTTTGCTGGAGGAAAAACGCCCCGATTATCTATTTTGTGTATTCGATTCGATCGGCCCGACCTTTCGACATCAGATCTATCCGCAGTACAAGGCCAATCGCCCGCCCATGCACGAAGACCTGATTCCGCAGATGCCGATCATCCATAACCTTATTGATGTATTAGGGTTAGGGCGATTGAGCCAGCCCGGGTACGAGGCCGATGATATCATGGCCACCGTGGCCCGGCAGGTGGAAAAGTTGGGAGGCGATTGTTTTCTGGTGACCTCCGATAAAGACTGTCGGCAACTGCTTTCCGATCACATCCGGATATTTAACATTCGAAAAAATGAGGTGTTTGATCGGGAGAGCCTGCTAGCGGAGTGGGGCATCTCCCCCGAACAGGTTATTGATTTCCAGGCATTGGTGGGGGACCCCACGGATAACGTACCCGGCATCCCCCTGATCGGTCCCAAACTGGCCAGTCAACTACTGGTTAAACACCGCACCCTGGAAGGGGTTTTGCAACATGCAGACGAAATTCCCGGAGAAAAACGGCGGGAAAATATCAAAAAGTTTTGGGACCAGGCCTTGCTGAGTCGGCAGTTGGTCCAATTGCGAACCGATGTCCCCATTCAGGTGGATTGGGAGTCGGGGCGAACAGGTCGGCTGGACCGCCAAAAAGCCTTGGAAATCCTTTCGGAATTGGGGTTTCGGAGCCTGGCGGCCAAGGTGGCCGAGTTGTCCATCGGGCAGCCGGTTCGTTCGGTCCGCCAAAAGAGGATAGAAATCCATTGTCAGATTGTGGACACCCCCCAAAAGCTGGAGGAACTGGTAGGGTATTTGGCCAAACAAAGACTGTTTTCCATCGACCTGGAAACCACGCATTTGTGGCCCCGGTGGGCCGAGATTGTCGGATATGCCCTGGCCACCGAGGATCACCAGGTATGGTATATCCCAGTCCGATCCCCCCCAGGAGATGCAAAACTAGACCCCCAATTAGTCCTAGAACGGCTTCGCCCCATCCTGGAAAACCCCGCCGTCGAAAAGATCGGCCAGAATCTGAAATATGATATGGTCGTCCTCCGCTCTGCGGGCGTGGAATTGGCCGGGGTCGGTTTCGATACCATGGTGGCCAGCTATCTGCTGGAACCGGGAAGCCGAAACCATAACCTGGATGAGCTGGCCCGCCGGTATTTGGGCCATACCACCATCAAAATCTCCGAACTGATCGGCACAGGCCGACAGCAAAAGCGGATGGATCAGGTGCCGGTGTCCCTGGTGGGGGAATATGCGGGGGAGGATGCCCTGGTACCGGTGTTATTACGGCCGATTCTTGCCCGCCGATTGGCCCAGGAAAGTCTGGATCGGCTTTTCAGGGACGTTGAGACCCCCCTGATTGGGGTATTGGCGGAGATGGAGTTTTGGGGGGTTCGGGTGGATGTGGATCGGCTTGGGGAACTGAGTCGGCAGTACGGCCAGCGGATGGAGGCCTTGGAAGAGGAAATCTATGCGCTGGCAGGTCGCCGGTTTAATATCAGTTCTCCGAAGCAATTGCAGGAGGTGCTTTTTGAACAGAGGGGACTTCAACCCCTCAAAAGGACTAAAACCGGCTCGAGCACCGATGCCCAGGTGCTGGAAGAATTGGCCGCCCAGGACCCCCTCCCGGCGAAAATCCTCCAATATCGCCAATACGCCAAACTGAAAAGCACCTACGTGGATGCTCTGCCCCAGATGGTTCATCCGGGGACCGGCCGGATTCATGCCTCGTTTCACCAGGTGGTGGCTGCCACCGGCCGGCTCAGTTCCAGTGATCCGAATCTGCAAAACATTCCTATCCGGACTGAGGAGGGCCGGGAGATTCGGTCTGCTTTTGTGCCTGGGCAGAGCGGCTGGCAATTGCTTTCGGCCGATTATTCTCAGATTGAGCTTCGGATTTTGGCCCATTTTTGCCGGGACGAACGGCTTTGTGAGGCCTTTGCCCGGGATGAGGACATCCATGCCCGGGTGGCCAGTCAGATTTTTGGCGTCCCTTTGGAAGAAGTAACTCCGGAAATGCGCCGCCGGGCCAAGGCGGTCAATTTTGGGGTCATCTACGGCCAGACGGCCTTTGGGCTTTCTAAGCAGTTAGGAATCCCTCCGGAAGAAGCCGCCCAGTTTATTGATACCTATTTTGGGGGGTATCCTCGGATCGAAGAATTTTTGCGCCAGACTCTAGCGGAATGCCATCAAACAGGGTATGTTAGAACTATTCTCGGACGGCGGCGTGCCGTGGAGGGGGTGCGCCCGGATGCTGGCCGCCAACGAAACCTCGCCGAACGCACTGCCATCAACACGGTCATCCAGGGCTCGGCAGCCGACCTGATTAAACTGGCCATGTTGGCCGTTTGGCGTCGGCTGCGGCAGGATGGCCTGACTAGTCGGATGATTCTTCAGATTCATGACGAATTGGTGTTGGAAGGGCCGAAGGAGGAAATTCCCCATTTGGGGAAATTGGTTTCCGCTGAAATGGGGGGAGTTTGGCCTTTGCAGGTGCCTTTGAAGGTGGATGTAACTGCAGGCCCCAATTGGGCCGATTTACATCCTGTGGAGATCTGAGGCCCATGAGGATTATTGGGCTGTTAGGCGGGGTGGCCAGCGGCAAGACCGTAGTGGCTCAGGAATTGGCCCGCCTGGGCGCCGGAATCCTGGATGCCGACCAGGCAGGCCACCAGGTCCTTCGGATGCCCCATATCCAAGAGGCGATTCGGGCACGCTGGGGGCAGGAGGTCTTTGGGCCGGACGGCCAAGTGGATCGGGCCCGACTGGCCCAACGGGTCTTCGGCCCTTCCCCCCAGGCCGAGGAAGATCGCCTCTTTTTGCAGGCCATTACCCATCCGGAAATCGGCCAATTGCTCCGCCAGCAGGCGCAACTCTGGGCCGAACAGGGCTGTCCGGCCGCGGTATTAGACGCACCGCTTTTGTTGGAAGTTGGCTGGGACCGGTGGTGTGATAAGTTGGTCTTTGTCGATGCGCCCTGGGAAGTTCGCCAGGCTCGGGCATTGGCTCGGGGTTGGTCGGCCGATCAACTGGCCGCCCGGGAAGCCGCCCAATGGCCCCTAGACAAAAAACGCCTTCGGGCGGATATAATTATTGATAATTCCGGATCCCTTGAACATACTCGCAGGCAAGTCCTCCAATTTTGGCAATCCCTCATCCCAGGACCTGCTTATCCTTCGGGATCTTGTGAACCCCTGAAATAATCACCTTCCCCGGCTCTGTGGTGTGCCGGTTTCCTACCCAAACGCATTCTCCTCCTAGAGGAGTCAACCTATTATGTCTGAAGGGAAAAATTCTCCGTTAGCAAATCGTCTTCGCCGAAATGGCACCAACACACGCTCCCAGATTGCCGATTCCAACCAGGCGGCGGCCGAAGGAAAAACGCCGCCGGATGAAAATATGACCGCAGACCGGTGGGTCAGCCCTACTGGAGAGGAAGGCCCATCGGCACAAGCCCTCCTGCCGGAGGGGAATTCTGTTCCGGGGACCTCCGGCCCCGATTCCGGTGAGGCTGAAAGTCCTGCTGTGGCTCCTGGTCAGCGGAACCGTTCCAAACGGGCCGCTTCCGGAGTCAGGAATTCGACCGGTAAGGATTCGGGCTCCCAAGATTCCCCCTCGCCGGCGGCAGCGCACAGTTCGTCGGATCAGAACGCTCCGGAGCAACCTGCCCCAACTCCTTGGGCTGCTGGGGTTTTCTCGGACGAACCTGTCCCCCCGCCGAGTGGACCGGACTGTTTGGAATCGGGCATAGGGAAACAAAAAGACACTCTGGCAAACTCCCCGTCTGACTGGGCCTCGGACGTGTCTGCTTCGGAAGCCGAAACATCGCCCTCCGAACCAGAATCGGCGGACAAAACTGCTTCCTCTTCCCGTGTGGTTTCTTCCTCGGCTTTTTCCGGTTCCTCCGGTTCCTCTCGGACGTCCGCCTCGGAGGCCTACCGAGAACCTAATCCCTATGACGAGGAAGAAGAGCCGCTCTCGATCGCCGAAGAGTTGATGGAGAAAGGCTATCTGGAGGAAGAGACCGACGAACGTTTTGAGCAGTTGAAGCGGTCGGGCGATTCCCTGTTGGCCCAGTTGCAAAAAATGTCCATGGCTGAACTGATCGAAGTAGCCCGCAAAGAAAACCTCACCGAGTACATGGGCTTGAAGCGGCAGGACTTGATTTTCATGATCCTCAAAGAGCGGCTCAAAACCAGCGGACTGATGTACGGCGAGGGGACGCTGGAAATCCTGCCGGACGGGTTCGGCTTTTTGCGAAGTCCGGAGTATCACTATCTGGCCTGCCCGGATGATATTTATGTCTCGCCCAGTCAGATTCGCCGGTTCGGGCTGCGTACTGGGGTAACCGTTTCGGGATTGATTCGTCCACCTAAGGAAAACGAACGCTATTTCGCCCTCCTGCGGGTGGAGGCGATCAACTATCAGGATCCGAATCTTTTGGCCAAAAAGCCGCTGTTCGAGGAACTAACGCCTCTGCATCCGTATCGGCGGATTGTCCTGGAAACCACGCCGGAGGAAATCAACACCCGGGTGGTGGATTTGATCGTGCCGGTGGGGTTTGGGCAGCGTGGGCTGATCGTCAGTCCACCTCGGGCGGGCAAAACCATCCTGATGCAGAAGATGGCCAAGGCGGCCCTGGCCAACTATCCCGATCTCTATGTCTTCATGCTGCTGATTGACGAACGGCCAGAAGAAGTTACCGACATGGAACGGCAAGTCAAAGGTAAAAACTGCGAGGTGATCAGTTCCACCTTTGACGAGCCGCCCAGCCGCCATGTTCAGGTGGCCGAGATGGTTCTGGAAAAGGCCAAACGGATGGTCGAGTACGGCCATGATGTACTGATCTTTCTGGATTCGATCACCCGATTGGCCAGGGCCTGGAACCACGAATGCACCCCGTCGGGAAAGATCCTTTCAGGCGGCCTGGATGCCAATGCCCTGCAGCGGCCGAAGCGCTTCTTCGGCTCAGCCCGCCAGGTGGAGGAAGGAGGTTCCCTGACGATCATCGCCACCGCCCTGATCGACACCGGCAGCAAGATGGATGAAGTGATCTTCGAGGAGTTCAAAGGTACCGGCAATTTGGAAATCGTCCTCGATCGCCGGCTGGTCGATCGGCGGATCTGGCCTGCCATCGACATCAACCGCAGCGGCACCCGAAAAGAAGAAATGCTCATGGACCCCGAAGAATATCGCCGGGTATGCATCCTCCGACGGGTGCTCAATGAAATGAACCCGGTCGATGCCATGGAACTTCTGGTGACCCGTCTGCAAAAAACCCGCAGCAACGCCGAATTCCTGATGAGTTTGAATGTGAGCAGGTAACTCGGCGCCGGCCGGCGGTTGCCGGCAGCGTGGGCCTTGGCACGGCCCAGGGACGCAGCCTACGCTCTCGGAAAGGCCTTTCATTTCCCGCAGTTCAACCCCTGCTTTCCTGGCACCCTCCTGGTATTTCCTGGACCCCAAGGCATCGGAGTGATGAAGGTTTACCAAGGTGATCCTCAGAAAGCCCCCCAAGGCCGTTTTGCCATTGTGGTCTCTCGGTATAACGAGTCGGTCACCCGGGGCCTTTTGGACGGAGCGGTACGGACCCTACGGGAGCATGGCGTGAGCGAGGACCAGATCGAGGTGGCCTGGGTCCCAGGGGCCTTTGAGATACCGACGGTGGCGTCCCGGATGGCGGCCAGCGGCCAATATGTCGCCATCCTCTGCTTGGGTGCGGTCATCCGAGGCGAAACCACCCATGACCAACATATCAACCGGGCGGTCAGCCTGGCCCTGGCCCAATTGGGCGTCCAGTATCGGTTGCCGGTGCTTTTCGGCGTGTTGACCTGTAACACGCTGGAGCAGGCGATTGCCCGTTCTGGCGGCCAAGTCCCAACCCGCGGCAAAGATCAACCCACCAGCCGAATAGGTAACAAAGGGATCGAATGCGCCCTGGCCGCCTTGGAGATGGTGCAGCTGCTCCGACAACTTCCGGCCGCACAGCCCTCGGCTCCTCAGCCGCCTGGCCAGATCGAGCCCTAAGGCGAACTGGGGCCATCCGACACCGCTAGTGGCCGGCCTATTCGCATCCATCTTCTCTCTGCCTGCGTCCTTCTCGGCTCCAAGCGCTCCAAAGGCTAGGGTGGCGTTGGCTCCGTGTCTGCCGCCAGCGGGGGACTGCTTTGCCACCGTGCCGGCCAGAAACGCTTGGATGGATTCGGTGGTATTCTTGACGCACACCCTTAGTTTGCACAGGCCTGATCTGGGAGCAGAGGCTTCCATGGGGCCGGGGCGGATTAGCCCCGGAGAGGGTGACGGTTGCCGGAGAACAGGAGCGATGTCATGTCAGGCTTCAATGGGGCCGGGGCGGATTAGCCCCGGAGAGGTCATCCGCCGATACCAATTCGCTGTGGCAATGCGGAGCTTCAATGGGGCCGGGGCGGATTAGCCCCGGAGAGTGGTGGTTTTGCGGCCCAAATGTCCAGCGCTCTCAAGAGCTTCAATGGGGCCGGGGCGGATTAGCCCCGGAGAG
>Ga0308389_1000386_pt1 | contig 32811 bp, 24 predicted proteins | sample Hotspr2Sample148_FD_202362 | JGI IMG/M metagenome (GOLD analysis project Ga0308389, IMG submission 202362) | Hot spring phototrophic mat microbial communities from Mushroom Spring, Yellowstone National Park, Wyoming, United States - 20040719_148 ... | reverse complement strand
CACCTTCAATTGACCTTAAAATTTCTTTTATCATTTATATTTACCTTGATGCAGTTTTTGTATTATTTGTTTTAATATCAGTACCCAGTCTTTGTAAATAAGCTATAAGAGCAATTATTTCTTTTTGTGGTTCAGCAGGGATGCCGTTATTTTGTAAATCGGTTGCAATTTGATTTGCTTGCTTAAGTAACTCATCAATAGCAAAATTTTCATAGCCATCGGGATATGGAACACCAACTTTTCTCAAAGCATTTATCTTAGCTTTAGTATTTTTAGTATTCAAATCATTTTCTAAAAGCCATGGATAAGGAGGCATAGTAGAGCCAGGCGAAGTTGAACGAGGATTTTCCATATGTAAATAATGCCAAGAATTTGGATATTTACCACCTAATCGGTGTAAATCTGGACCTGATCTTTTTGAACCCCATAAAAATGGATGATCGTAGACATATTCCCCTGCTTTGGAATATTCGCCATATCTTTCTGTTTCAGACCTAAAAGGACGAACAAGTTGAGAATGACATGCATTACAGCCTTCACGAATGTAAATATCCCTTCCTTCAAGTTCTAAAGGAGTATACGGTTTGACCGATGCAATTGTTGGGATGTTTGTTTTCACCAGAAAAGTAGGAACAAATTCTACAGCTGTTCCAATTAAAACAACTATAAGAATTCCGATTGTAAAATAAATTGGTTTCCCTTCGAGCCATCTGTGAATATTACCCCTTCTTAAAGCATCTTTGTAGATTTGACGAGCAGGTGCCTCAGCAGTTTCCTCAGCTAAGAATGAGCCTTGTTTAATTGTCTTTACTAAATTATAAATCATTATTAGGAACCCTGCAATGTATAATGCACCAGCAGAAGCACGAACAATATACATTGGTACAATTTGAAAAACTGTTTCTAAGAAATTTGGATATTGTAGAATTCCATACTCATTGAATTGTTTCCACATTAAAGCTTGAGTAATACCAGAGAACCACATTGGTAAAGCATAGAAAACAATTCCAAGAAAACCAATCCAAAAATGAACATTAGCAAGCTTTTTAGAATATAATTCAGTTCTCCAAAGTTTAGGTATTAACCAATAAAGAATTCCAAAGGTTAAAAATCCATTCCAACCTAAAGCACCAACATGAACGTGAGCAATTACCCAATCAGTATAATGAGCAATAGCATTAACATTTTTAAGAGATAAAGTTGGTCCTTCAAAAGTTGCCATTCCATAAGCTGTGACCGCTACAACAAGAAATTTTAGAACAGGTTCCTGTCTAACTTTATCCCACGCTCCGCGCAATGTTAAAAGTCCATTTACCATTCCACCCCAAGAAGGGGCAATTAACATAACTGAAAAAATTGTTCCTAAAGATTGAGCCCAATCTGGAAGTGCAGTGTAAAGAAGATGATGAGGTCCAGCCCATATATAAATAAAAACTAATGTCCAAAAATGTAAAATTGATAAACGATAGGAATACACAGGGCGATTAGCAGCTTTAGGTAAGTAATAATACATCAGTCCTAAGTAAGAAGTAGTCAAAAAGAAAGCAACTGCATTATGTGCGTACCACCATTGTACCAAAGCATCTTGAACACCCGCATAAATAGAATAACTTTTTAGAAAAGTAACAGGAATTTCAAAGGAATTAACAACATGTAAAACTGCTACTGTAACCCAGGTGGCTAGATAAAACCATATAGCAACATAAATATGACTTTCTCTTCTTTTAAGAATAGTTCCAATCATATTGATACCAAAAACTACCCAAACTATTGTAATTGCAATATCAATAGGCCATTCTAATTCAGCGTATTCTTTAGAGGTAGTAATACCAAGTGGAAGAGTAATTGCAGCAGAGAGAATAATCAACTGCCACCCCCAGAAATGAATATTGCTTAAAGTCTTACTGAAAATGGAAGTCTTTAACAATCTTGGTAGCGAATAGTAAATTCCCATAAACATTGCATTACCGACAAATGCAAATATAACCGCATTGGTATGTAGTGGTCTAATGCGACCAAAAGTTAAATATGGGATTGAGAAATTTAATGCGGGAATGAACAATTGCAAGGCGATAATAAGTCCTACTAAAAATCCTATCGCTCCAAATGTTATTGTAGCATAGGCAAAATTTCGGACAATCTTATTATCGTAACTAAATTTTTCCAGTTCCATCTATTACTCCTTGCTTTTTGATTTATTATTGTTTGATTTGTCTTCTTCAATTTTATTATCTTCAAATAAAATTCTGATAGATGGTGTAACAGTGTCTTGATATTGACCTGATTTTACATTCCAGATAAAAGCTATCAAAAATCCGATAGCTATCATAAGACTAATTATAATAAGAATTACAATAACTTCGATGTCAAACCTCTCTTTTTACCAAATAAGTTTGTCATTAAAGTTGCAAAGGTTACTACTGAAATTGAACTTAAGGGCATCAGTATTGCTGCAAACAATGGTGACAAATTACCCTGCACAGCGATTGATGTTCCAATTAAATTATAAAATAATGAAATCAAAAAACTCATTTTTATAACTTTTACACTGTCTTTTGAATATTTAATGAATTTTGAGAGTTTGTTCAGTTCTTCACCTTTTAGAATTGCATCGCAAGCAGGAGAAAAACTGTTTATATCATCTGTAACAGCAATACCAACATTACTCTGCCCTAAAGCACCTGCATCATTAAGTCCATCGCCTAACATAAGAACTTTTTTGCCCTGATTTTGTAATTTTTTGATAAAATGAAGTTTATCTTCTGGTGATTGATTAAAATGCAAATCAGCATTTCCGCCAAAATATTTCTGAAGATTTATTCTCTCTCCTTGATTATCACCTGATAGAACAGATAGAGAATAATTCTTTTTTAATGATTTGATAACCTCTTCAATCTTGTCACGATATGAATTTGTAAAAATAAATTTTCCCAAATAATAATCATTTATTGATATATGAATTTTCGTCTGAATACTATTATCTTCATCAGCTGGAGCACCAACGAATTTCGATGAACCTAATTTTACCTCGTGTCCATAAACTATTCCCATTATTCCTTTACTTATTTTTTCCTCAAAATTAGTAACTGGGAAAATTCTTTGAGTTTCTAAAGTATCAAAAATTTTTTTACTTAATGGATGAGTTGAGTTTCTTGTTAAAGATTTTATTAACTGCTTTTCAAGTTCCGTCAAAACTCTTCCGTGATAAATCAAATCTGCTGTGCCAGTTTGAGTGATTGTGCCAGTTTTGTCAAAAACAATATGATTAACCTTTGCAAGTTCTTCAATAACATACGAATTTTTTAGATAAAACTTGTTTTGCCCTAAAATTCTCATTGCATTACCTAAAGTAAACGGAGTAGCTAAAGCACAAGGACAAGCGACAATTAAAACAGAAGTCAAGACATGAATTGCAACTTTAAAGTCAATTGGTAACCAGTAAATAAATGATGTTAGAGCAATTAAAAGAACAACAAAAGTAAAGTATTTACTTATTGTATTAGAAAACCTTGTAAAAAAACTATCTCCAATTTTATTAAAAGTATCGTTGTTCCATAATCTTGTTAAATAACTTTGTGAGAGTTCTTTAACAACTTCTAATTCGATTGCTCCACCAAGTTGTCTACCACCTGCGTATATAAGTTCTCCGCTTACTTTTGGTGTAGGATGGGACTCACCAGTAACAAAACTATAATCAATTATTACTTCTCCATTTATTAAGGTTGAGTCTGCTGGAATAATTTCATTTTTTCTTATTATTATTCTATTGCCAATTTTAAGTTTAGAAACAGGAATAGTTTTCTCTAATTCATTTTGTTTTATTGTTACTGAAAGAGGAAAATAAGATTTATAGTCTCTTTCAAAATTTAAGGCTGCGTAAGTTTTTTCTTGAAGGATTTTACCAGTTAAAAGAAAGAACACCAATCCAGCTAAAGAATCAAAATATCCAGGTCCAACTTGAAATAACACTTCATAACTACTTCTTAAAAATAAGACCAGGATACCAATTGCAATTGGAACATTAATGTTTATTATTTTTTTTCTATGCCTTTAATTGCAGAAGTAAAATAACCCGTAGATGAATAAAAAAACACTGGTAGGGCAAGAAAGAAATTGAGATAAGAAAAGAAATCTTTTAATAATTTGTCTCTTAAATCAATAGAAAGGTATTCAGGAAAACTAAATAGCATTATATTGCCAAAACAAAAACCCGCCACTCCAATTTTGTAATAGAGATTTTTATTTATTTCATATTGCTTTTTTCTATCCTGATTATCTAAAGAGATTTGAGGTTCATAGCCAATTGAAGCTAATAGAATTACAACATCTTTTAATGAGATTTTATTATGATGAAATTTTACGGTTAACTCTTTCCTGACAAAATTTACTTTAGAATAAACTATAGCAGGATTTAACTTGAATAAGTTTTCTAAAAGCCAAATACAGCTACTGCAATGCATTTGAGGAATGTAAAATGTAACTAAAAAGAATTTTTCATTACGAAATTCTACAAGATGATTTATAACTTCTTCCTCATTTAAATAATCAAATCTTTTTTCATAAATGTCAGAAGGAGATATACCTGGATTTTTCTGAATTGAATAATAATTACAAAGCTGATTCTGTTTTAAGATTTCATAGACAGTTTTACAGCCAATGCAGCAAAAGGTTTTATCATCAAATATTATTGCATCATCGGGACAATCTTGCCCACAGTGATAACACAATAACTTTGTTGTTATCTCAGTCATATAATAAAATTCTGGATTTAATAAGGGTTCTAAGTTACTAATTTTATGCCACAAGACTTATTTAATATTTAGCAACAATTTTAATTTCTATTAGAAATAGTTCTAAAAATTAAGAAAATCTATTATTAAATTCTTTTATCTGAAAAATAATTTCTTAAGATTTTATTGTTGAACTAAAAACTTTCAAATTTTGAGAATTTTTTTAATTTTCTTTTAATGACATCAAAATAATAAAAGAAGTAGGTTCTTTACAAATAGTTTTTAATTAAGCGAAAATTCAAATAATTTCATTTTTTATAAAGAAGAGTTTTCAAACTTAAATTTAATCCGTATAAACAATTTGGTTAGTTAATAAACGGATTTTTTAGTTTTTCTTAAAAGGTCTTTTTATATTATGATATCTGATGAACCAAGATAAGTTTTAATGTTACAATTTCATTCTTTAAGAGTTCAGAAATATCAACAAAAATAAATTTAGCCATGTTAAACTATTTTTAAGGTAAAAACTTTTTGGGAGGTTTATAAAATAACCAATTTTCAATGGTATGATAATTTTAATTGTTAGAAAACACTTATATATCAAAAATTATTTTTGCTAAAAATTTTCCTTGAATATTTTTAATTTCCATTTGATGATAAGTAACTGATTTAATCTCCTCTTTAAGTTCTACCTTTTCATTCAGTGGGATATATTTCATCTTAACAAAAAGTGAAAATGATTTTTCATCAATTCTTATTTTATCAACACTGAAACAAAAAGTTTTTCTGACAAACAGCAAGAAATTTACTTCGTTTAAAAAATCCACCAGCAGCAGCTCAAGTGAATCTGCTTTTATTTCGATATCAATACTGCTATCTGATTTAAACTCTGATGAATCCACTACTGAAATAAACCAAACTCTGAAAGCTTCGACAAACAATTCTTCCAGGGAATCAGCTTCAATTTCGAATGCTATATCTGCAGTATGACTTATGTACTTATGTTTCGATGCCAAGTTAATAAAATATTTTTCAGTTAAATTTAATCAGAAATAAAAATAAAATTTATCTAAATCGTTTTCTTAATATAACCCTTATGAATGTTGTTGTCCAAAACGAACTTAAACCTAATCAACAAACTCTGATTTTAATTAAAATAAAAGAAAATAAAATTGTTTTTTATTAAATCCCTAATTAAAAAGTATTTCTCTCTTATTATTAGTAGGTTTTAATTAAATGTGGCTAAAGCCCATAATGTTTTTGTCTATATAATAACAGTTGGATAAATTCAACTGCAATAGATAAAAAAAATCTAATCAGCATTTGTCTCAGTTCCCTTCAGTGAATTGAAAAAAATAGAAGCAATGACAGGCTTTAGCCACATAAATATATTTATTTTGAACAGATGTGCTTACAAAGTAATTTTTTATCTTGCACAACATTTATTACAAAAATTTGATGAAATTATTTCCACAAAAGGAATTTTATAAAAGAATTTTAAGAGTTGCATTGCCTGCAATTGCAGGTTTATCAACTCAAATGGTTGTTTCATTAGTTGATGCAGCAATGGTAGGAAGACTTGAAAACGCCACTTATGCTTTAGCAGCGATGGGTATTGGGGTGCTTGCTACCTGGGCTTTGATTAGTTTTTTTTCAAGTTTAGCAACTGGAACTCATGTTTTGGTAGCTCGCAGATTTGGACAGCAAAATTTCATTGAATGTGGAAATGTATTAAATAATAGTCTTTTAATATCAATCATAATTGGCAGTTTGGTTACTTCTGTGGGTGTTTTTTTCTCTTATGAAGTTGCAGATTTATTTTCTTCAGACCATAATGTAACTCTCTATGCTTCAGATTATATATTTTACAGATTTTTAGGGATACCACTTTTTTTAATTTCTGTTTCATATCGAGGATTTTATTTCGGAATAAATAAAGGTAAGGCATTTTTAGTATCAGGACTTATGACAAATTTTCTAAATGTAATTTTTAATTACATATTTATCTTCGGAAGCTTTGGCTTTCCCAAAATGGAATTAGCAGGTGCAGGACTCGGTTCCACTTTAGCAACAAGTTTTGACTTTTTATTTTACACTTATATTCTTCTCCTTAAGAGATATAGAACCAAATATCAAAACTTCAGAAACTTCAAATTTGATTTTGAAGTAATTAAATCAATCTGTAAAATTTCGTTACCTGTATCGTTTCAAAATTTATTTATTCTAATCGGTTTTCTTAGCTTTATTGGAATTACAGGAATGATTGGTACTAAAGAACAAGCCGCTTCACAAGCAGTAATAAGTACGCTTTTCATTTCATTTTTACCTTGCTTTGGATTTGGAATTGCGATTCAAACTTTAGTAGGTATAAACTTAGGTGCAGACAAATTAAAACTCGCAAGAATTTATGGTTTTGAAACTGCTAAACTCGCTTCAATATATACATTCTTACTTGGAATAATTTTCTTAATAATTCCTCAATATGTTTTGCTAATTATTACAAACGATTATTCAATAATTGAAACAGCGAAAAGCTCTCTTAGAATTGCAGCGTTAGCACAAATATTTTATGCAACTGGAATTGTTCTTGCAAATGCTCTACAAGCAGCGGGCAAAATGGTTTATGTAATGAAAACTGAAGTAATCAGTAATTTATTTATCTTTGTTCCACTTGCTTATTTATTCGGTATTTATTTAGGGATGGGATTAGCAGGCGCCTGGCTTGCTTTACCTATTTATATAATAATCTACAGCAGTTCGATGTTGATTAAATTCAGTTCTAAAGATTGGTTTGAAAAACTACCAATGAAAAATATTCCGAAATAATTTATCTGCTCAATATCATCTTCTTTGTTTGCACGAAGTTTCCAGCTCTTAGTTGATAAAAATAAACACCGCTTGGTAATGTAGAATGTAGAATGTAAAATTTAGAATGTTTTCCAGCTTCGTAGTATCCATCAACTATTGAATCAATTTCTTCTCCAAGCGAATTATAAAGTTTAATTGTTTGCCAACTGCCTACTGGCGACTGCCAACTGATAGTAGTACTTGAATTGAACGGATTTGGGTAATTTTGATAAAGTTTAAAATCGTAGAGTTGTTGTATATCGTCATTACTATATGCTAATGAAGCATTTTTTAATATAAAGTTATTTGGGTCGAAAAATACTTGGGTAATTGGTCCTCTTATTTGAATTGAAAAATTCTGATTTTGTTGATTGTTGAAAATAACAACCATCGTATCGGTTAAATTTGCTCTTTTAATGAGAATTTGTATTGGCATTGTAAAGAAAGGGGGATTTGTATTTGGCTGTTGTTGAATTCCAATATTGAGATAAGTTAAAGTATCACTTACTTGATTTGTGTTCCAACCAACCATATAATGTGGAAAATTTTCACCATAAATCCATTGATTGAAGAAGTAAGTTAAATCTAATCCAGAAACTGCTTCAGCAATTTGTTTGAAATCTTCTGTAACAGCTACACCATAAGCAACCGAAGGATGATAAGTGTAAGTTCTTAGAATATTAAAGAAAACTGAATCACCAACAATCCCACGAAGCATATGTAATATTGAAGCACCTTTTGCGTATGTGCGGGGATAATTGAAAATCGAATTAACTGAAGAAATATCAGTACAATAAACTGAACCAACTGCATTTTTAGCAGCATTCATTTTACTTAAGATATTATTATTATATCCTTGTTGCCCATTAACTGCTTCAGCCCACAAAGCCTCAGCGTAGGTAGCAAATCCTTCATTGAGCCAGATATTGTGCCAGTCTTTGCAAGTAATTGCATCACCATACCACTGGTGCGCTAATTCGTGGGCAATTATCCAATCACTCCAAAAACCCATAGAAGAGCAAGTCTGATGTTCCATACCTCCCAGCCATCCAAATTCAGCGTGTCCATATTTCTCTCTGATGAATGGATATTCTCCAAATCGTTGAGCAAAAACATTCATCATTTGCGGAGTTAAATCAAGAAGATTTCTCATTGCAATAGAAAAGTTTTCAGGATAAATGAAGTGATTTATCGGCATTGAATCAATTGGAGAATAACGATAATAATTATCGTATTGAACGAAATCACTTGCAGCAAGTGAAATAAGATATTGAGCTATTGGATAAGAAACTTTCCATTTATAAGTAGTAGTGCCATCTCCATTATTTTGTGCTGCAACTAATTTCCCATTTGAGATTGCTTTGAGAGGATTAGCAACAGTAAACCAAATATCAACGCTGTCGGCTTTATCACCTGGCGTGTCTTTACAGGGCCACCAATCTTTCGAACCATAAGGTTGACTTAAAGTAAAAATAGATGGTTGACCGCTTGGTCGTGTTCCAAAAGTAAAACTTCCAAAACCAGAAGATGCAGGAGTTCCATTGTAGTAAATAGTTATCGAAAATTTAGTCCCTTTATTTATTGTAGTGATAAAATTTATAAAAATCTTATCTCCACTTCTCGTATAAGTTAATAAATTATTGTTCATTTTAATTGAATCAACGACAAGAGAAGAAACTAAATCTACAAATATTGAATTTAGATTATTTGAATCTGCAACTGCATCAATTCTAACACTGCCAGAAATTCTTTGAAGAATATGATTAATCTTTAAATCAAGTTTATAATACTTCACATCATAGCGTGGATCGCCAGGATAATTTGTTTTGCTTAAAGAAAATTTACGTTCAGCTTTAAGCATTTCAGATTTAACCCAAACAGGAATATCAAACTGAGGAAAGAGAAATGAATTAAGGAAAAATATAATCAGGTTAAGAGTTTTTAATTTCATTTTTAATCACACCAATTATTTCTCTCTCTCTACAAACATCGGAAAAATCACAATATTGACAAATCTTATTTTTTCTACCTTCCCATTTAGATAAATGAAACTCACAATTTTTAATTTTATTGATTGTTTCTTTTAACTTTGATTTGAAAATATCAATTAACTCATTATTTAATTGAATCATAGTGATTTCATTAGGATTTTTTACCCTTGCTTGAGTAAAAATTTTCCGTCCAAATTCGTTTTTGCTCAATTTAAGCGAATAAAATTCTGCACTAAATGGTTCATATTCTAACTGGAGTTCTTGTTGGAGTATTTCCTTTGCAATGAAAAGATACATTGGAAGTTGTAATGAAAAACCTTTTATTATATCATCTTTAATAACTGTTTTACCGGATAACTTATAATCAATTATTGAAAAGATTTTTTTTTGATTATTTATATCAATTCTATCTATTGTTCCAGTTAGTTTTATTCTATCAATTTCTGAATCTTCAAAATTTTCATCAAACTCAAATATTTTTTCAAACATAAAAGGACATAATTCACCAGCGTAATTTCGTTCTGTTTCCAAAAACTTATAAAGGATTGAATATTTTTTTTCCCCTCTCAAACCGAAAATTTTTTCATAATAGTAAAAAGAAATTGGATTTGAAAATTTTGTTTCGTCTATTTTTTTTCGGGCAACTTCAAAAATCAAATTTAGTAAATTGTCAAACTCTTCATCCGAGCAACCCTGTAATGTAATATTTTCGGAATTAATTTTCTGGTAAAACTCAAATAAAACTAAATGAAGTAATTTTCCAATTTCAAAAGGCTCAATTTCTTCAGTAGGTTCTTTTATTGGTTGAAGGTTCAAAATTCTTTTTAACAAAAATTGAAAAGGACATTTAACAAATTCCTCTATTTTAGTTGCCGAGAATTTTTGATTTCTTAACCATTCAGAGTAAAATATACTTAAATCTGTATCTGAACTAACAAAACCATTATATTCTGAATTTTCGAATGGAGTTTCTCTTCTTATGATATCTGCTTGACATTTTCGTTTGAGCTCATCAATTTTAATTAAATGTTCATTCAATATTTCTGTCTCTAAACTCGAAAGGTCTTCTAAAGATAAATTTTTTCTTAACTCGTAATTAGAACAAATAAGAGAATCAAGGAATGTTCTATTGTCGATCTCTTTTAAATTAAAAACATAACTAAGTTCATTAATAAAATTTGATTTTGTCAGATCAGAAGGTCCACTTTTTTTAGAGTGAGTAAAAATTATTTCATCTTCGGCAGTCTTCAGAGCTTGATAAAATTTATATCGTTCTTTTAGGGCGTGTCCCCTTTCAAGAATTTTATATTTCTCAGGAATAAATATTTCTGGCAAATAGCGAGTAGGGAATTCACCATCTACCATACCGCCTAATATTAAAACTTTAAATCTTAATCCTCTTATTTCTTCAATTGAAGTTATTAAAACGCCAGGCTTTTCTTTGATATTATATCTTGTGAATCTGGATGCAGATTTAATATTTCTTAAGTAAAATTCCAGATTGAGTTTTTTGTTTCCGTATTCTAATTCAATAACTTCAGTAATGTTTTCCAACATTTCAAAAAATTTTGTTATCGCTCTTGTATTTTTTTCTACATAATTGTCTTCGTCATTAATTGCTTTTGAAATTAAATCAAGTTTAGAAATTAAATTATTAATTTTCTCAAAAAACTCTTTTGGATGTAATTTATATTTGAAAGGGCTAATAAGTTCATATATTGTTTCTATATCTTCTTTTGCTTTCAGATAAGAATCTTTAGGAAGGTATTCAAATTCTGTTTCTATCTCATTATCAATTTCTTCAACTATCTGATTAAGTTTATTTATCCAATTTTCATAACCAGCCACAATTTTTAAATTAGAAGATACTCTTATCAGATTTACTTTATCTACGCTAGGTATCTCAATCCACCTGCCACTTAGAGCACGGAATAAATTTTTATAATAAAAATCATTTTCAATAACTTCTAAAAAATTAATCAATGATATAACTGGTGGAGCTTCGCTTATCAAGAATCTGTCCGTTAAATTATAAGGAATACCATAGTCCTCAAAAATCTCATCAATGATTTTTGAGTAATTGCAAATTTGATTAAATGCAATACAGATTTGATTAGTCTGATATCTTAAATCATTCAAATAATGTTTAACTAATCTGGCAATAAAAGATATCTCTTCTTGTTTGTCAGATAGTGTAACTAATTTTAGTTTTACATTTGAGACTTTAGGTTGATTTTTTATCTTAAACAGATTCTTTTTCAAAGAATTTATAAAAGAGTTTTCTGAATTCTCTTCAATTGCAACTTCGTTAAAACCAAGATTTTTAAATTTCTCGATTGACTTTAAAGGATACTCAAATAAATCTAAATTTTCAGAATAGTGATCAAATTCAATTATTGTATTAGGAATAATATCAGCAATTAAGTTAAGGATTTTGGTCTCTGGATTAGAAAATTCATCAAAACCAGTAATTACTAAGTTATCTACTTGAGGGAAAAGATTTCTAAATACTAAATTAAATTTATTTTTATCGACATTAATTAAATGTTCATATATATCGCCAAGTTCAAACAGATTATGATTTTTGCACTCTAAATTATACTTATTAAAAATTTTGATTAAATCCACCAGTTTATTTTTTTCAGAGCCATCAACTAACTCAAGTTCAGATTGGAGTATTTTTGAAGTTACTCCACTGAGTTTCAATTCGGAAATAACATTTTTTATTTCAAGCAATATGCCGTTGTAAATTTCTTCACCTTTTGGAAAATACTTCAACTCAGTTTCATTAATAATTTTATTTAATTTAATAACTGCAGTTGCATCATCAAGAATGAAATACTTATCAGGAAATAATTCTTCAAAAAGTTTGATTGATAAAGTAGAAAGAGTATGGATTTGAGTTTCGATGAGTGCTTTATTTTTTGAGAGATCAAGTAATTGATTAGTTAAAAATCTAACTTTTCTATTTGTAGGGACGATTAGAAGAATTTCGTTTGATTTTCCATTTTCGATTTTATTCTTAATCAAATATTCTACATTGGAATTTTTAATTTTTATTTTTGATAAAATCATTTTAAGATGTAAGTATAAAATTAAATGGGAAAAGTTAACTTGAATTTACTTCCAACATTAATTTTACTTTCAACCTCAACCTTTACACCTAAGGTTTCAGTAAATTTTTTAACAATGGCGAGTCCTAAGCCCGTTCCTTCGAAGGCGCGAGCGTGACCTTCGCTAACTTGTCGAAATTCATCGAAGATTAAATCAATTTTATCTTGTGGTATCCCTATACCAGTATCTTCAACTTCAATTATCAAATTTGAATCTTTGATGTAAGAATTCAAGTTTATTCCACCTTTGAGAGTAAATTTAATTGCGTTGCTTAAAAGATTATTGATTATGCTACGAAAAAGTTTGTCATTTGATAGAATAGTAAATTTATCAGGAAGGTTAATATTTTTATTAAAGAAGAGATTTTTCTTATTAGCCTGATATCTAAAGTTCTCAAAAGCTTCTAACAATAAGTATTTAATTTCAGTAGGTTCCTTTTTAGTTTCAATTTTATCAGCTTCAAATTTACTTATATCAAGTATGTTTGTTAATGTTTCAATCATTCTGTTTGAAGACCGATAAATCCCATCTAAAAATAAAATGCCTTCTTCATCAGTAACTTTTTCTCTGAGTAATTCAGTATAACCAAGAATACCCATAAACGGGGTTCTAAGTTCGTGGCTCATAATCGCAAAGAATTGAGATTTAATTCTGTTCATTTCTTCGGCTTTTTCTTTTGCAGCAATTAGATCATTTATTATTTTTTTCTTTTCTGTTACATCTCTAAAGATTGTAAATAAATATTTTTTAGAATCTTCTAATTGAATTATTGTATTTGAAGTTTCAACTGAAATAGTTTTTCCATTTTCAAGTTCAAGAAGGTATTCTTTTCTTTCTGAAATATTACCTGTAATTATTTTTTCAGAAAAAGATTTTAATCCTTTCCCTTGATAATTTTTCACAAAATGATAATAAGGCTTGCCAATAAAATTTTCCTTTTCAAGACCATACATTTCACAAAGTGCCTTATTAACATCTACAATAATTCCAAACTCATTAGTTAATCTCATACCATCAACAGAGTTATCCCATATAGTTCTCAATTGCTTTTCAGAGGATAAAATTTTTTCTATGAGTTTTTTAGTTTCTGTGATATCTTCTTGAATGGCAACAAAATGTGATACTATGCCATTATCATCAACTATAGGATTTATAGAGGCTCTTGCCCAATAGAATTGACCATATTTGTCTTTGTTTAGAAATTCACCATTCCAGGTTTTCCCAATAGTTATATTTCTCCATATTTCAGCATAGAAGGCAGCATCATGGTAATTTGATTTTAATATTCTAGGATTTTTACCTAATACTTCATCTAAACTGTATTTGGTTACTTCTAAAAATTTTTTATTAGCATAGAGAATGTTACCATCTCTTTCTGTAATTATAACCAAAGCCGAACTTTCTTGAACTGCTTTAGATAACAACCTATTTTGTTTTTCAAATTCTTGTTGTTCAATGAAAATTGCAATTTGATTTGAAATAATTTGTAAGAGTTGAATAGTAGTTTGGTCATAAGCATCGGGATTTTCATAATTTTGGACAACCAGAACTCCAATAATTTTATTTTTTATCATTATAGGAACACCTAACCAAATTTCTGGATCACTACCTGGAATTTTATGACCGAATTGTTTTTCGATTTCAAAAATTTCTTCTTTTTTCAATAACACAGGAGATTTTTTACTGATTGTATATCCACTTAATGACCCTTTTGCAGGCCATTTCTCAACAGAAGGATCTTTTTCATCAATAAATACAACTGTTTGAAACTCATCATTTTTCTCATCATATGTAGCAACGAAAAAGTTTTTAGTGTCAATAATATTAGAAAGTTCATCTCTGATTGTTAAAACGAGTCTATTAAGTGAAGTAAAATTAATTATTGCATCTGCTATGTTAAATTGAATTCTATTTATTATCTCCGATCGTTTCTTATGAGATATATCAATATAACTTACCGCAAATCTTGATGTATCAATTGAATATACATTTATTAGAAATGTCTTATTAAAAGTCTTATTAAACTTTTCAAAGGTTTCTTTAGAACCATTTAATGTAATCCTGCCAAAAATTTCTATCAATTCCTTATCGAAGCCTGGCCAGATATCAAGTGCACATTTACCGATTAATTTTTCTTTACTTTCGATATCGAACAACTCAAGAAAGGATTTATTAACATCGAGGAAACGAAAGTCTACAGGTATGTTATTATTATCTAAAATTATTTCGTGCAATGCATAAGCTTCAAGCTGATTTTCAAACAAAGATTGATATTTTAATTCTGAAGCCTGTAGAAGTTCTTTAGTTCTTATTAAATCATCAACATCTACTGCAACACCAATAATTTCTGTGATTCTGTTTTTATCGTCAAGTATTGGACCTGCATTGACTACAATCCAAACATAATGTCCATCATTATGTTGAATTCTAATAGGTATTGATTTAAATGACTTTCTAGTGAGTATAATCATTTTTAATTGGTTAACTAATATTTTCACATCATCTTTATATATCCTATATGAAAAATATTTCCCAAGAAACTCAGTATAATCAATACCAACTATATTTTTTATTGCTTGAGAGATGAAAGAATATTTTCCATCTTTTTTAATTACAAATATTGCACCTTGAGTTTGCTCTACATAATTTCTAAATTTTTGTTCATTTAATTTTAATTCAATTTCTGTTTTTTTTCTATGATTAATTTCGTTTTGGAGGTCTTCAATAATATTGAGTGTTGCTAAACGAGCGATTTCTAATTCTTTGTTTTTTAATTCTAATTGTCGTTCATTTTTAATTCTTTGAAATACTACTCCTAAAAAATTAGCAAAAAGAACTAAGAAATTAATTTCTCTTTCAGAAAATTTTTTGAAGCTTTTTACATAATCAAAGCCTACATTACCAAAGCATTCATTTTCAAAAAATATGGGATGAATGATTGTTGATAAAACTCCTTGAGCCTCTAAAGTGTTTCGAATTACTTCATCATCAAAGTTTTTGATATCTTCAATAACAAAAGTTTCTTTGTTTAACATTTTTTTCATAAAATCTGGATATAAATTCATATCCATGTTTTGAGTATTCTCCATTTCAGATGTTATTCCTATATCACACCATTCATAAATGCAACTCATTGTTCGATTGATAAAATCATATTCAAAAACAAAAACTCTATCTACCTTAAAGTAATTTCCTACCTGAGATAGAGTTTGGTTAATTATTGAATCAGCCTCTTCTGGCTTACAATTGATAAATTTAATTGATAAATCAGTAATTATTGAATTAAATTTTAATTCTTCAAGTAATGCAAGTTCAGTCTTTTTTATTTGAGTGATATCTCTGATTGTAGCTAAAGTTTCTTCATCACTTTTCTTTGTTAAAATCGAGCTAAAATACTTGATTTCATTTCTAATCTCCAGTTCATATTCAAACTGTTGAGTAATACCAGTATGCAAAACTTCATTAACTTTCTCATCAGTTAATTTTGCTAAATAATCGGGTAAAATTTCGTAAATATTTTTTCCCAAGAAGAGTTCTTTTTTTTGATAAAGAAGAGAATCATCATTTAAAAAATATTTAGTAATAATCTTGTCCTTATTAATTATGAACATTAAATCCGGTATGGTCCTAATAATAGCATTAAGTTTTTCACCATTTTCTTTTAATTCTTCTATCTCATTTAAATAATTTTCAATTTCTTTAGAAATAATTAAAATAGATTTTCTATTAGAATACTCAACTAATAAAGCTGAGAATTCAAACCTTCGAACAATTCCGTCAAAACATTTTATTTTTATTATCACACGAGATAAGTTGCCGCCTGTTTGTAATAATGTTTCTATTTGGCTTAATGCCAATTCGAGAGAATCTGGATGAATAAATTCAGTTATATTTCTGCCTATAATTTCATCTTTAGAGTTAGCTCTTATTAATTTAATTGAAGAGGGATTCGTATCAACAATAATTCCATCTTGAACTATAGTCAAACCATCTGGTGAGTTATTGAAAATGTTTTCAAAATCTATTTGAAATTTCATAAAATAGGTTGTTTAAAAAATTTCAAATAATTATTTAGAAACGATTTTATATTTTTCAGGTAGTCCTAATTTTCTTAATAAATCATTTATTTCTTGTTTTAATTCTATCATTCTCATTTCTCTTTCAATCATAATTTTATTAAATCTTTCAAGTTCAGATATATTAGATTTCAATTTTTTCTCATAGAGTTTTTTATTAGTAATATCATTAAAAATCCACAAATGATTCTTAAATTTCCCTTCTAAAACAATTGGAAAATAACTCAAGTTAATTATACGATTATCAAAAGTTTCAAATTCCATATTTTTCTTAGGAAGAGAGGATTTAAGACAATTATCAATAATTTCTCTAAAATTATCGGAATTCTTCATTTCTTTTTGAATATCACTAAATATAATATCAACATTTTTTTTAAGGAGTGATTCTTTAGATTTTTTAATTTTAAAGATCTTAATAAAATTTTGATCAATATAATCTAATTTGCCCGAATCGTTTTGAAGTAAAACTCCGCCATCGTAGCTTTCGACAATTTGGGCTAGTTTATTCAACATCATTTGTTTTTCCTCTTCTGCTTGCTTGATTGGACTCAAATCAAAAGCTGTAGCGATTATTACTTTTTTCCCGAAGTATAAACCTGAGTTTAAATTAACAATTTTAGGAATAATAGTACCATTTTTCCTTTTACCCCAGAATTCAAATTGCTGAGGTTCACCATTAAAAGCTTTTGAGAGTATCACTGAAAGATTAATATGATTATTTTTATTTTCAGCACTTAAAAAAGCTGGTGTTCTACCCAAGAATTCACTCTTATCATATCCATACATTAGCTCAGCGCCCCTATTTACATCAATAAAAACTCCATTTTCATCCTGAATATATATTGCCTCTTGAACCGTATCAAAAATTCCTTTAAAGGTTTTTTCACTTAATTCTAATTCATTTTTTACTTTTAATTCATCTCTAATATCAATCATTGTGATAACATATCCTGTTACTTCATTTTCTTTTGAAAATATTTGATTGATATTCATTCTTACAGGAACTTTTATCCCTTGAAGTTCAACTAAGATATGTTTGTTTTCTATAATTTGACTATTATTCAATCGTTCTGAACTAAAATCTAATCCAATTTTTTCTTGTGTCTCTAAATCGAATAATTTGAATGAATCGGAAAAAAACTTGTACTTAAATGAGATATGATCTACCGAAAATATCTTTCCAAAAGATTGATTTATATCTAAAATTTTACCATTTAAGTTAAGAATTATTAGTATTTCGCTTATACTATGATATACGGATTTTAATAAAGACTCGCTTTCTTGAATTTTTTGATTAAGTGATACCTTATTTATTCCAAGGTGTATAATATAACCAAAAATCATTGTAAAAATTGGGTAAACAATAATTGCAGCTCTTTGAATCTCGAGAAACTTAATTAAACTTATGTTGGGAGTTAATAATAACAATAGACTTAAGAATATTAATGATGAATTAAGAAATCCTATTAAAAACAAACTTAGAAGGGATATTTTGAATTTTTTGTTTTTATAATAAAAATTAAATACTAAACCTAATATCAATGGTATAAGAAAAACTGAAAATGTGCTCAAAAAATCAATATCTCCTTTCATAATATAAACTCTATATAAAAAACCAATCGCTGAAGTTGGTAGTCCAACATAAATACCAAAAAATAAAGCTGATATAAATGATGTGATACTGCGTGCATCGAAGATAAAGTTTTTATTAATAATAATTGGATTTGATATTGAAAATATAGTAATCACTATAAAAAGAATTGATTGGTAGTAAAGGTTTAGAGTTTTATTGAAATAAAATTTCTCAAACAAGTAATTAGATAAAAAACCTAAAGAGGTAATAAGCGATAGATTTAATATAAGGTCTGCAACTAAACTCATTATTTTCCTTTTTTTTATTGCTTTAATATTAACAATTGTTAAGATAAATTTCAATACTTATTGCAGAAAATTTTTAAACTTACCAGATAATTAAATTAAAATGTCTGTTAGTTTAATTAAAATATTAAATATGTTATTTTAACGCAATCAAAATTTCTAAAAGAGGAAAAATGGAAAGGTCGTTTTTTTTCTTCACGCTTTTTATGTTAATAATAACAACAAGATCATTTTCTCAAGGTACAGCTGGCGAATCAGCAAAGTTCGAACATAGATATTTAATTGATATGCCTGCTGCAGGAATTCTTGATAAAGGTTATGTTGGAATAATAAGTAATGTAATGCCTTCTGGAGTTGTAATAAACAAAATTGAAGTAGGTGTATTTGATAATCTTTGCTTTGGAATTTCTTACGGTGGATCAAATATTATCGGCTCGGGCAAAGTAAACTGGTATAACTTACCTGGCGTTAACATTCGTTATAAGTTCTTTAATGAATCCGTTTCATTTCCCTCAATTACAATTGGCTTTGATTCTCAAGGTAAAGGTTTAGAATTTGAAAATCCTGAAAGATATGAAATTAAATCATTAGGATTTTTTGTAGCTGCAAGCAAAAATTATCAATTTCTTGGATATTTAAGTTTACACGCCGCGACCCATTATTCTCTTGAAAAAAATGATGGTGACAATTTTTTGAATTTCAAAATAGGTGCTGAAAAAACTATTGGGCCCAATTTCTCCTTCGTAGCTGAATATGATTTTGGATTTAATGATAATTCAGCAACATCTTTAGGAGAAGGAAATGGATATCTTAATATAGGTCTGAAATTTTCCGCTGGCTTAGGATTCACTTTGGGATTTGAAGTTCGTGATATTTTTAACAATCGTCGCTGGAACCCAAACTCTGCTGATAGAGCTTTATCTATTGAGTACATAAAATCTATATTTTGATCATTATTCATCTTTCAATTTTTAGAAGATAATTTCAAAGCTTTTTGAAAACTTTTATAATATTTAAGTCTAACCATAAAACTTTCACCACAATTTAATTTATGGTTTTTATTCACCCCAATATAAAATTTCTAAATTGCTTTATCTAAAATCCATCTTTAATTCCTGTCTCTAATCAAATACAATATTGTATAAAATAAATTACAATATTATCTGATAAGTATTATTTTTTTTACATTTACATTGAGAAAAAAAGGCAAGATTTTTGAACAATAAAAATGATAAATTGGAGTTAGCTATGAAAAAGTTAATATTATTACCTTTGATAATTATATTTCTTACGGGATGTTACACTCAAGTAGCCGTTAATGAAATTTATAAAAGAGATTATTCTAAAGATGATGACTATTCTTATTACGATGATGAATATAGTTACCAATCCGATACGCTTTATGACTCAAAAGGAAATGTTTATCATTATCATTTTTACAATTATCCATTCGGTTTAAGAAAATATTATTGGGGCTATTATCCGAGAATTTATATTGGTATTTCGTTTGGACACTGGTGGTATTATGATCCTTGGTATTGGAATTGCTGGTATTATGACCCATTTTACTATCCAACAATAATCTATCCAATAGGTTACTGGTATCCACCTTATTATTGGTATCCAAGATATTATTGGCGATATTATACTTATGGTTCTTTTAACAGAACAGATGATACTTATAAAATTAGAAATTCCTTCGGACTTCGAAACAGTTCAGGGATCCGAAATGATAACTCAAACAGAAATCTAATTACGGAACAATTAAGACAGAGAGAGAGAATTTCAGCTACAAGAAATGAAATAGGCAGAAATGAACGAAGCATTTCTCGAGAAAGGGATTTAATAAGAAATAATTCACAGAGAACCAGAGAAATTTCGGTTGAACGAGACAGAACAAACTCACCAAATGAAAGAGAACGAGGAAATAAAGAAGTAATTAAAAATAACCCTGAACGAAGATATAATATTGAGAGACGAAGAGAAACTGAACGTAAAAATCCATACATCAGGGATGACCAAAATCGTAAACGAGAGGAAATTAGAGAAGATGGAAATAATAGTAGCAGAGATCAGCAATACGAAAGAAGTCGTCGGGAATTGGAACGAAATTATAGAAGTCCCTATAATTCAAATACACCAAGATCTTATTCACCACCACGAAATGATGCACCAAGACAAAATGTAAATCCACCATCAAGAAATGACAGTGGTAGCAGAAATCAATCTAACAACAATGATAGGAATAGAAGATGAAATACTTATTAGCAATTGCAATTATTTTGGGGTTAAATGGTTGTTATACAGTTATATGGCTTCCTGAAGAAAAATTGCCACAATCATATCAACAGAATGAATTTTATAATTATGATTATTACGGAGATTATTCTGAATTTTACTCTACACCATGGTGGATAATAAATCCAATAAATATTTATCATCCTTCTCAAAGTATCAATCATCAGAAAGAAAGAGAAAAAAAATCCAGCAATCTCAGAAATGAAGTCGGCGAACGACTTACAACTGACAGAGAATCATATTCAAGAGAAAATTATACTCCACCTATTTCTACCATAAATAGCACATCAGTAAATGCAAAAAACAACACCAATAATAATTCTGGTTCAAGATCGACTTCAACTAATGAAGAATCAAGTAGAAATAATTCTAATTCAGATAACTCTGGTTCATTAAGAAATGAAAATGGCAATAGAAATTCAGGAAATAATAGGAGATAAAATGAATTCAAAGAATATTATTCTAATATTTCTTATTTTATCGATTAACAACATCTACTCTCAAAACTATAATGATGCAATTCGGGTTGGTGCGTCAGGATTGGGAATGAATGCTCGCGCACTGGGAATGGGAAATAGTTACATATCTTTAAGTGATGATGGTTCAGCCTCTTACTTTAATCCAGCTGGACTCGGACTAGTTAAAAGACTTGAGTTTTTGGGTGGACTTGATATATCTGTTTATAATAATAACTCAACTTTTTTTGGTAATAAAATTAGCAGTAATGCAAGCCAAACACGCTTAAGTAATGCAAGTTTTACATTTCCAATTCCTACTATTCAAGGAAGTTTGGTTTTTGGATTATCTTATAATTCTACTAAAGATTTAATTGGCTCTAATCAATTTAATGGTTTCAATCCTTTTAATCATTCCAAAATTCAAAGTTTATTAAACACTAATATCCCTTACGACTTATATTTAACTAATGATAACGGCGATTCAACTATAATAAATGGCAGATTGAATCAAAGCGGAAATATTCTTAATTCCGGAGCAATAAATAATTGGACACTGACAGGTGCAATTGAAGCTTATAAAAATCTTTTTATTGGGGGAAGTTTATCAATTATTTCAGGAAGCTACACTTCTGATTTTGATTATTATGAAGAAGATACTAAAAATATCTACCAAGGTATAACAGCTCCGGGCTATCCAAAAACAACTGATTTTAGGTTATTTTATTTAAAAAACTTACTCAATTGGGATATAGAAGGATGGAATGCGAAATTGGGTTTCTTATATCAATTTAGTAAATCTGCCAGATTAGGATTTACATTACAGTTTCCTAAAATTTTCAAAATTAAAGAAAAATTTATTGTTGAAGCAGAAAGTGAATTCGCAAACTGGTCAACCTCGATAAAATCTGAAAAATATAGCGATGAAGTTAAATATGATATCAAAACTCCATTTGAAGTCTCGGGAGGTTTATCATTCAACTTAAAAGGGTTTATATTCAGTGGGCAAGTAAATCTTATTAACTATACTGAACTTGAATTTTCTAATCCTGAAGGGTTATCAGCCTCTTATATTTCAGAACAAAATAAAAAAATCAAATCTCTTATGCGACAAACATTAGATTATAATTTTGGGTTTGAATACACGATTCCTAAATTTGGTTTAAGAGTTAGGGGCGGATATTTACAACAAGGCTCTCCATTTAAAGACGATCCAGCTGATTTCAACAAAAAATTTATAACCACAGGTTTAGGATTTTTAGTTGATGGTGTATTTGGTGTTGATTTGGGCTATGCTTACGGCTGGTGGAAAGATATAGGAGATAACTACGGCACAAATCTCTCAAGAACTTTTCAAGATATAAATTATCATAAATTTTTAATTAGTACCACTTATCGTTTTTAATTTTGATAATAACTTTTAAGCAAGATGTTCCCAATGTAAACAATTAAAGCAATATAAACATTTTATCTAATTTCGATTTAATTTTGAGTTAATAGTATAACAGAATTAATAATCTTTGCTACTTTTGGTCAGCCTGTTTTTTTATTTATGGAGGAATTTATCGAGGGAATAATAAATCGAGTTGAAAGTAAAGACTATTATGTTTTAGAAAAAAACTCTTTTAAAGAAATTCGTTGTGTATTAAGAGGAAAATTCAAAAAAAATTTTGCATTAAAAAAGAATAAGCTCTTTCACACTGATATTGCAGTTGTAGGTGATTATATCTGTTTTGATTTAAAAGATGATGGAACGGGTTTCATTTATGAAATTAAACCGAGGTTTAATTATCTATCTCGCAAAGCTCCCAAGATTCGAGGCGCTGGATTCAGAGGTGAGAGATTAGAGCAAATTATCGCTGCAAATATTGATCAAGTCTTTATCGTTTCAAGCATTTCTCAACCAAATTTCAACAATAAAACTATTGATAGATTTTTAGTTGCTTGTGAGAGTTCAAAATTAGATGTAATTATTATTATCAATAAAATAGATTTAGATAAGTGCGGCTCCTATAATTATTGGTTTGAACTTTACAGGCAAATTGGCTACAAAGTAATTTTAACTTCATTTATTGAGAAAATCGGTATAGATAAATTAAAAAATAAACTCATCGGGAAAAAAAATCTATTCTGGGGACAATCAGGCGTCGGAAAATCTTCAATCATCAATTCAATTTATCCTCATCTTAATCTTAAAGTAGGTGAAATAAGTGATTATACTTCCAAAGGCACTCATACTACAGTCACAAGTAATATGTTTTATGTAGGTGACAATACTTTTATAATTGATACTCCGGGCATTCGCGAAATAGATCCTTTCGGTATAAAAAAAGAAGACCTTAGCCACTATTTTATTGAGTTCGAGCAATTTATATCAAACTGTAGATTTAACACTTGCACTCATCATCATGAACCTGATTGTGCAGTAGTTCAAGCATTAGAGGATGGGCTTATTTTCAAAGAAAGATACGAAAGCTATTTGAGAATTCTTGATACAATTGAAGAAGATATAAATTTTTGACTTACTTTTCGACTTATTATTTAATTCTAATTTTTAATAAATGTTTGCGGTATGTTTTTAATTAAATATGACAGAACAAGCTATTAGATTTTAAAGTCTTTGATGACGAAATTAATTACAACCACAATTAGTTTTTATCAGGTTTAATTTGGATTTATTTCTTAATCATTTGCTTGCAATATTAGTGTTATTAAAATTTTTGTTCAACTGGAAAAGATTTTTGTGGGGAACTATAAATTTTATAGTTGGAGTTATATGTCGGATTCACAATTGAATTTGAAAAATTATTTGTAACATTATTGAAAGGTTTGTACAATTGATTGATTTTAATATTGCTATGATTAACTTTTTGTGGATTAGAATGAGTAATTGGAGACAAATTTCTTTTTAGAATAATATTATTAGTCTGAGGATATTTTATCACATTTTTTTCTTTTAATGATGTTCGTCCATCAGATTTTTTTGATTTTTTAATGAATAAAGAAATAATAAAAACAATAAATATCAAGGCTAATATTAAACTAATTAAAATCATAGATAAAACTGAAATTATAGACTCAAGCGACATATTAAAAACTCTCATTAGTCATTTTTGATTTTATAAAGTGCAAAATTTAAGCCAATTATAGTGCGTTTATTAAATTGTTTAAAGACCTTTTAATTGACTTTCGATGTATTGATTTGAGAAATTATTCAATTATGATACAATTCTGATAAACTTTATTACCTGCAGAACAAAATTCATTGTAAAACAAATAAATTTTTTATATGTTTATATAGATTAAATCTAAATAATTGGAAATAAGTATGAAAAATGCCTCAGAATTAAATTTTGGTGAAAAAGCAGTAATTAAAGATATCAACTCTTCAAATCCTTATTATAAAAGATTATTAGAAATTGGTTTCACTCCTGGAGAAGAAATAGAATTGATAAATACCTCAATTTTTAATGACCCAATGACCTTCTCGCTAAGAGGCACACTGATAGCAATTAGAAAAAAGCAAGCTGAAAGTATCCTAATCAGTTAAATATGATTCAAACACCTTTAGTCACATTAGTCGGGCCACCAAACTCTGGTAAGACGACTTTATTTAACATTCTTACTGGAAAACATTTTAAAACAGTTAATTATCCTGGTTCAACTGTTGAGTATTCATCTGGCGATTTCTCAAAAAAGTTTAACATTTCAGCAAAGATATTAGATTCACCAGGTCTAATCTCTTTAAATCCAAACTCTCCTGATGAAGAGCTTACAATTCAATCATTATTTAATCATCCTACAAATGGAATTCCAGATTTAATTCTTGTAACAGCTGATTCAAGTCAGCTATCGCGTCACTTATTGTTAGCTAAACAATTAATTGAAAGCGGCTTTAAGGTAATTTTAGTTATTACTATGATTGATATTCTTAATAGAAAAAAGTTAACAGTTAATCATAAACTTTTAAGAGACATAATTAAAACAGATGTTACGATAATTAATGGTAAAACTGAAGAGGGTATTGATAATTTAGTCAAAATAATTAAAAGTAAATTAACAGAGGAAAGAAAATTTCCAAACATAGAAAAATTAAAAATATTTAACCACAAGGAATATCTTATAAAATCTTTTGAGGAAATAGAATCTATAGTTAATAAAGTTATTGAACCGTTAAATTCTGATTTAACAAAAGCAAATAATGAATTAAATATATTAAATCCAGTATTAAAAGAGGTAACAAGAAAACCAGATGAACTCACATTAAAAATTGATAGGATTCTACTTCACAAATATTTTGGATTTTTCTTTTTCTTAATTTTTATGGGGGTTATCTTTTCATCTATTTTTTGGCTTGCTGCACCATTAATGGATTTAGTTGATACTTTCTTTTCTTCTCTTGCCTCTTATTCGTCTGAAGCTTTAGGAAATAATTGGTATTCTCATCTGATAGCTGATGGAATAATTAGTGGAACAGGTGCGGTTTTGATTTTTCTACCTCAGATCTTAATTCTTTTTTTAATATTGGGATTATTAGAAGATACCGGTTATTTAGCCCGAGGGGCCATGTTAATTGATAAACCTCTCTCAAAAATAGGGCTTAATGGTAAGTCTTTTGTGCCAATGCTATCTGGATTTGCTTGCGCAATTCCTGCTATTCTTTCAACAAGAACAATTTCAAACAGAAAAGAACGTCTTCTAACCATATTTATCATTCCTTTAATGAGTTGTAGTGCGAGGTTACCAGTTTATGTCTTGTTAATTGCTTACCTAACTCCATCAGACAAGCCCTGGCTTGGAGGATTTTTTCTATCATTCGTTTATTTAATTAGCATTTTACTTTCAATTGTTGTCGCTTATGTGATTAACAAGTTCAACAAAAAACTTATTAGATATGAAGTTGAATCTGCATTTATATTAGAGTTACCAACTTATAAATTACCTAAATTAAAAGTTGTTTTAAGGAATACATTTGAAAATTCAAAACAATACATTATTCGTGCTGGTCCAATAATTATGCTTCTATCTTTGATTATCTGGTTCTTAACCTATATGCCAAATCATTCTCCAGTAATTGATAAAACAGGATTGAATCAAGAAGAGATTGCATTACTTGAAAATTCTGAGAGATTAACTTATTCTTATGCTGCAAATCTTGGCTCATTTATTGAACCTATAATGTTACCTCTTGGACTTGATTGGAGAGTTGGTGTTTCTTTAATTACTGCTTTTGCTGCAAGAGAAGTTTTTGTTAGCTCAATGGCTTTAATTTTCAAAATAACTGATGAAGAAAACATTCAATCTTCTTTATTAACTGCGATGAAAAATGCTAAGATTGAATCAACTGGTCAGCCTTTATTTACAGTTTCAACTTCAATTGGTTTAATTTTCTTTTTTATATTTGCACTACAATGCATATCTACTTTAGCAGTTTCAAGGAAAGAAACAGGCAGCTGGCGAATTCCTGTTCTTCAATTAGTAATTTTTACTTCGACAGCGTATTTTATTTCTTTTATCATTGTTAATTTTTTAAGAGCAATAGGAATAAACTAATTTTCAATGAGAAACGAAAAAGCTGCTGAGATATTTCGCAATTTTCTAAAAGAAGAAAAAAATAGAATTACTCCCGAGCGTTTCGAAGTCCTTGATTTCGCTTTAGAATATCAGGGACATTTCGGGGCAGATGATTTATTTATTCAAATGAAAAACTCAAATTCAACTGTCTCAAGAGCTACTATTTATAATACTTTGGAACTACTTGTTCAATGTGGATTGTTATCAAAAAGAAACTTCGGTGAGAACATCAGTCGATATGAAAGTAACTTCAAAAGGCAGCAACACGACCATTTAATTTGTGTTGATTGTGGTAAAATTGTTGAATTTACTGACTCTATAATTTCAAATTTACCAGATAAAATTTGCAATCAATTAGGTTTTGAACTAGATAGTTACTCATTTAACATCTTTGTCCGATGCAAAGATAAAAAAAATTGTAAAAGAATTTCCTTATGAAAAAAATAAAATATCCTTTAAGCTGGACTAAAAATAATTTTTCAATAAAAATTTTTTGCTCAATACCTAATATTGCGACAGGAATTTTGTTAAAAACTGGTGATGACTTTTCTGTCATTGATCCTGGCGATGGGATTTTAAGAGATTTAACTAATGAATTATCTGTAGAACAAATTATCAATATCTCAAATGTTTTTATTACTCACGGTCATCATGACCATGTTGGTGGTCTATGGTCACTATTAACTTATTTCAGAGTAATGAATAAAAAAACTGACATAAGGATTCACTATCCAGATGGTTGTATTGAGATTGAACACATCTATAAAGCCTTTTTAAGAGTCTATAAAACTACACTCAATTATAAAATAATTTTAAATCCAATAAAAAAACAGAAAGTAATAAAATCTAAGAATTTAATAATAAAACCTTTTGAGGTTATTCATAAAGAAATCATTAGTAACACAAAAAGACAGGTCCCAGCACTTGGATTTAATTTTTATTTCAATAATATGAACATTTGTTATGGTGGCGATACCGCATTTTGTGAATCATTAGTTAAAAATGCTAAAAATGCTGACCTTGCTGTAATTGAAGCAGGGCACGGTGAAAATCAATCAGATGATATGCATATGTCCTTTGCAGAGGCGACATCTATTGGTAAACTTGCAAAAGAATTTTTTTTAGTTCACGTACCTGAATAATTTGGAGTAAATATGCTTAAAATAATTTTCATCTTATTCTTAATTTCTTTATCAGCCAATTATGCTCAAGAAAAATATTTGATGGAAGGGGAAAAAAGACTTAGAAATATTAGAATGTTAACAGAAGTTGGTGAAAATGCAGAAGCTTATTTTTCATTCGATGGAACAAAAATTATATTTCAAGCAACTGTAGATGAATTTAAATGTGACCAGATATTTACGATGAAGCTCGATGGCTCTGATAAAAAATTAGTTTCTACTGGAAAAGGACGAACAACCTGCGCATATTTTTATCCTGATGGAAAAAAAATTCTTTATTCATCAACTCATCATTTTGATGAAAATTGCCCCCAACCACCAGATAGATCAAAAGGTTATGTATGGAAATTGTACGATGAGTTTGATATTTTTATGGCTGATGCTGATGGCTCAAATTTAGTTCAATTGACTAACTCAGGTAAATACGATGCCGAGGCAACTATATCACCCAAAGGTGATAAAATCGTATTCACTTCAACTCGTGATGGCGACCCCGAATTATATTTGATGAATTTAGATGGCAGCGAACAAACAAGACTAACTTATGAAAAAGGTTATGATGGCGGTGCTTTTTTCTCCGCTGATGGAAATAAAATTGTCTTTAGAGCTAGCAGACCACAAACTGAACAAGAACTTGAGGATTATAATGAATTAGTCAATGAAGGGCTCGTTAGACCAACAAAACTTGAGATATTTGTGATTGATTCTGATGGAAAGAATATGAGGCAAGTTACGAATTTAAATTCAGCAAGCTTTGCTCCTTTTTTCCATCCCGATGGTAAAAGAATTATTTTCTCCTCTAACTACGGAAGTAAAGATAAAAGAGAATTCAATTTATTTATTATAAATATTGATGGAACTGGATTAGAACAAATTACTTTTAATCCAACCTTTGATGGATTTCCGATGTTCTCCCCTGATGGTAAATATCTGATTTTCTGCTCGAATCGTTTCAACAAAAATCCAAATGATACTAATGTGTTTATAGCTGAATGGATAGATTAAATCGAATATTAAAGGAGTTAAAATGAATAAATTCTTCTTTAAAAATTCACCGCAGTTAAAGTATATAATTTTTTCAACTCTACTTTCTATTAACACATCTTTCTGTCAAGTTAATTTCGATAGTCCAGAGATAACTGCCAAAGAAATCTATGAACACATAAAATTTCTTGCCTCGGATGAACTTGAAGGACGGATGACTGGAACAGATAAAATAAAAATTGCTGCTGAATACATCAAAAATGAATTTCAAAAAGCAGGTTTAGAACCTGTTTTTGGTGATAGCTATTTTCAAGAGTTTCCATTTATATCAGACTTAGAATTAGGGGACAATCTCCTATCAATTTCTGACAATTCATTTAATGTTGAGGAAGATTTCATTCCATTACCTTTTTCAGATAATCTTGATATTGAAGGAAGTCTCGTTTTTGCTGGCTTTGGAATTTCAGCATCTGAGTTAAACTATGATGATTATGAAAACATTGATGTAAAAGATAAGGTTCTGATTGTATTAAGAAATAATCCAGAACCTAACGAGACTAATTCTAAATTTAATCGTTATTCAAGTTTAAGATTTAAGGTTTCTACCGCAAGAGACAAGGGTGCAAAAGGCATAATAATTTTGAATCACTTAGAGAAAAAGGACGATGATAGATTTGTTAGTTTTTCTTATGATGGTGCAGGAAAAGTAAGAGGCATTTCTGCAATTCATCTTAAAAGAAATTTGATTCAGGAAATCTTTAACAAACTTGAGATAAACCTTGATGAGATTGAAAAACAAATAGTAGAAAATCGTAAACCTAATTCATTTTCTCTGGACGATATAAGAGTAAAAATAAAAACTGAAGTTAATGAAATTGAATCTAAATGTTTTAATGTTGGCGGAATATTAAAAGGTAATGATTCAGAATTAAAAGACGAATATTTAATAATAGGCGCTCATTATGATCATTTAGGATGGGGCAAAACAAATTCACTTCATCAAGGAGAACCACAGATTCACAACGGGGCAGATGATAATGCTTCAGGAACAACAGGGTTACTCGAACTTGCTGAAAAATTTTCATCAATTAAAAATGATTTGAAGAGAAGTATAGTATTTTTCGCTTTTTCAGGTGAAGAGTTAGGATTATTAGGGTCAAATTATTTAGTTAATAACTTTCCACTTAAGCTAGAAAATGCACTTGCTATGTTTAATATGGATATGATTGGAAGAATGAAAGAAGATAAGCTAATTGTTTACGGAACAGGAACATCCTCTATCTGGAAAGATATTCTTAATCAAAAAAATCAATTCGAATTAAATTTAACTTTCAATGATGAAGGTTTTGGTCCAAGTGATCATTCATCATTTTACGGTAAAAAAATTCCCGTGTTATTTTTCTTTACTGGAACACACACAGATTATCATAGACCAGGGGATGATTATGATAAAATTAATTCCGAAGGTCAGGAGAAAATTCTAAAGTTTATTCATCAGGTAGCATTAGAAGTAATCAATAGAGAAAACAGACCTGATTATATTTCTGTAGAGAGGAAAGATTCGGGGCGTATGATGGCATCAAGAGTATGGATTGGAACCATTCCAGATTTTGGTGCTGAAGTTGACGGCTATAAATTATCAGGTGTTTCAGAGGGTAGCCCTGCTGCTATTGCCGGTCTTAAGGCTGGTGATGTAATTATTAAATTTGGTGAAAGTAAAATTTCCAATTTATACGATTTCACTTATGCTATTAGTAATTACAAACCAGGAGATAAAGTTAAAGTAGTTGTTAAAAGAGGGGAAGAAGAAAAAGAATTTGAATTAGAATTAAAGGCAAGATAAATGAAAAAAGTATTGTTCGTTTGTATGGGCAATATTTGTAGATCCCCTGCTGCTGAAGGAGTTCTTAAAAAAATTCTTAATGATAAAAATTTATCCAAAGAGTTCTTCGTTGACTCTGCTGGATTAATTGATTATCACTCTGGAGAACCTCCAGATGAACGAATGATTTCTGTTATGGAAGCTCGAGGTTTTACATTAAAACACTCTGCTAGACAAATAAATTTGAGAGATTTTGACATATTTGATTACATAGTTGCGCTCGATAATTACATTTATCGTGAATTATTAAAATATCCATTAAATTCTGATAATAAAAAGAAAATATTAAAACTATCTGACTTTTTGAAAAATCATAATGAAGATGAAATAGCAGATCCCTACTATGGAAGTCAAGAAGATTTTGAATATTGTGCAGACTTAATTGAAGACGCTGTTAACGGATTTTTTACTGACAAATTAAATATTGATGAAAGAAATAATAAAAACAATTGAAGAAGATATTAACATAAAAATTGTATCTTATCGCTCAATTGGTGGTGGTTGTATTAATGACACACAAATTTTAATAGATAGTAATGGGAAATCCTTTTTTCTCAAAAAAAATCTTTTTTCACCACCAGATATGTTCTATAAAGAAGCCAATGGATTAAATGAGCTTTCTAAAGCCAATGCGATTCGAGTTCCTAAAGTAATTTTAGTCTCCGAAAAATTTCTTTTACTTGAATACATAAATTCAACTTCCAGATCAAAAAATTTTTTTGAAAACTTTGGTAGAGCCTTCGCTAATCTTCATAAATTCAATTCAAATCAATTCGGATTTTTTGAAGACAATTATATAGGTTCAACTCCTCAAATCAATATTGCAAACGAAGAAGAAAAACATGATTGGAATATGTTTTATCTAAATAAAAGATTATTATTTCAGTATCGACTACTTGAAAAAAACGGATATTCAGATGATAAATTGAGGAAATATTTACGAAACATTGAAGACAATATCGAACAAATTTTAGATGGTTCTGAGCAAATTCCATCCCTGCTTCATGGGGATTTATGGTCTGGCAATTATATTTCAGACGAATCTGGCGAGGCTTGTTTGATAGACCCAGCGGTTTATTATGGAAATCGTGAAGCAGATTTGGCAATGACTAAACTTTTTGGCGGTTTTCCAACTTTTTTTTATGAAGCTTATCAGAATGAATTTCCGTTACCTGATGGCTATGAGTATCGTGAGAATATTTATAAACTCTATCATATTATGAACCACTTGAATCTATTTGGTGATGCTTATTATAATCAAACAATTTCTTTGATGAAATTTTATTACAAATGATTTTAATTCTCATAATTTTTTACTTGTCCTACTTTCAAATTCAAAATGAAGAGATAATTGTTGACTCTAATTTTACCTTTGAAGAAGCAATATCAGGTATTTACATTCCCGATGAAATTAAATCTAAACTTGAATTATTAGATGTTCAATATTACTCTTTTGATGGTAGATTACATAAGGGACAGATTTTAGTTAATAAAAAAGTTAAAAATGATATATTAGAAATATTTAGGATAATCAAAGAAACAAAATTTCCTGTTGAAAAAGTTATTCCAATTTCTTATTACAATTGGGATGATGAAAAATCAATGAGTGATAATAATACATCCGCCTTTAATTATCGATTTGTAAGAAATACGAAAGTTTATTCTTATCATAGTTATGGATTAGCAATAGATATAAATCCTATGCTTAATCCTTATTCTAAAGGAGGGAAAATTCTACCAGAGAATGCTTTATATAATCCTGACGTAAAGGGCACCTTAACGAAAAATAGTTTAATCGTAA
>Ga0308389_1000384_pt1 | contig 32907 bp, 22 predicted proteins | sample Hotspr2Sample148_FD_202362 | JGI IMG/M metagenome (GOLD analysis project Ga0308389, IMG submission 202362) | Hot spring phototrophic mat microbial communities from Mushroom Spring, Yellowstone National Park, Wyoming, United States - 20040719_148 ... | reverse complement strand
TGAACGATCTCGATCTGGTTCTGTCACAGTTGCTTCCGCTCAAGGCGCTGGGTGTGCGCGTGATGCTGGACGATTTTGGCACCGGGTATTCGTCGCTCAGCCATCTGGCGCGTCTGCCGGTGGACGGCGTCAAGATCGATCGGTCGTTTATCCAGTCGATGATGCACGATCCGCACGCGGCGACGATCGTGCGCGCGGTCATCACGCTTGCCCGCGAGCTGCAGTTGTGCGTGGTCGCCGAGGGGGTGGAAACCGAAGAGCAACGTGCAATGCTGCTCCAGCTCAGGTGTCCGTATGCCCAGGGGTGGTTGTTCGGTCGCGCTGCCGATGCCGATACGATGACCAGAATGCTGGCAGCGCGACCACATATGTCGCAATCGTGCGTTGGATGAACCGGCTGCCGGATCAGGCGCTGCCAGACGGCGCTCCATCCACGCCGTAACACGTGCTAACGCCGCCGCATAAGGAGCGAAACGTAGTACAGCATTTGCAGGATAGCAGTGGCGGCAGCAGCGACATACGTCAGCGCAGCCGCGTCGAGCACCGCTTTGACACCTTCCGCTTCCTGTCGGGTAACCAGACCATACCGTTCAAGCATTGCGCGCGCGCGGGCGCTGGCGTCAAATTCCACCGGCAGCGTCACCAGGCTGAAAATGGCGCCGCCGCTCATCAGCAGCACGCCGATCCACGCAATTGCCAGCCCTGCCCGTGAAAATGTGCCGAGCACCAACCCGGCGATCAGGAGCAGACCGCCGAGTTGTGAGCCGACATTGACGATGCCAACGATGCCGGAACGTACCCGCAACCAGGCATATCCCTGCTGATCCTGGAGCGCGTGCCCCAACTCGTGGGCAACGACTGCCATCGCTGCAACAGAAGGGTGGGCGATTGAACCGGCAGAGAGACGCATCACTTTCGCGCGCGGGTCGTAGTGATCGGTCAATTCGCCGCCGATCTCCTTGCATGTCCGTGTCCGTTAGCACCTCCGCCGTCGCACGGGCGCGGGCGAACGCGACGGCGGCAGATCGGCGCCGTCAAGCGCGATGGCGGGAACCGACTCTAGCCGCACGCGCAGGTTCTCGTGCAGGAGCGGCAGCAGCGACGCCGCCACGTTGGGCCGCTGCGCCAGCATTGCCACGCCCCGGACCGTCCCGTCAGGGTTGTCGTCGATCAGCAGACGCAGCGCCAGCAGCGCCAGCGGGTCGTTCGCGTTCCATCCCCGCAGCGCCTGCGCCAGGGCGTTCGCATGTTCCGGTGTGGCGGCGGCGGATGCGAGCGCGTCGATGTCGCCAGAGATGGTGCGCCGGAGCGCTTCCGACATGCAACGCCAGAGCCGCCGCATATCTTGCGCCCCCGCCGTCTCCAACGCGTCGAGTATGGCTGTGGGATCAGACTTGTGCAGCGCATGCGCCAGGCGATGGGCAACCAGCGGATCGGCGGATGCCAGGGCGCGTATGTCGTCTTGCGTCTCGTTGTCCGGTACAGGGAGAACCTTCGCCTGATGTTCGACGGCAAGCGCGTCCACGATTGCCAGAAAGCAGTCGCCATACGCCCGCAGCGCTTGCGCCAACCCCTCGCCCGCATGCTGGTGGTCGCCGACACGCTGCATCGTCGCCAGCACGTGGAGTGCGTGGTAGGCAGAAATGGCGACCGACGGCGGCAGGGCAGCGAGGGAGTCCAGCGCCTGGAGGAAGTCGCCCCTGCGATGAAGAGGCGTCAAGCGCTCCGCTATGACGTCAGGATCGGGGCGCAGCGCATCGCAAACATCGTCTGGGAGTGCATCGAGGAGCGCATGCGTTTCCTTCCAACTCCAGCCCGCCAGCGCGTGTGCGAGTGCGCCGCAACATTCGACAAGAGTGCCGTGTTTTGCCGCTGCATGCAGGGCGGTTATCGTCGCTCCCTGCGTCTGCGGCGTTGGATGCGCTGTGATCCAGTCGCGCAGCGCGGGCGACATCTCCCACATGCGCCCTGCGATCTGCACGAACGCAACGGGATCGGGCGACGCGGGCAGCGCAGCGATGACAGCGGGAACGTCGGCAATGGGAAGGTCGCACACCGTGAGGGGCAAGAGCGTCCAGCGCAGGGTCTCCTCGTGCGGTGCGTGGCGACGTGCGGCGACAATCAGGTCGTCATCGAGCATGGCGTGTTTCAGGAATGCGGGATCAAGCCCCAGCGACCACACGGCGAGGGGAGCATTCGATTTATCAAGGGTGCTGAGCCACATGCGCTTCTTCTCCTCCGTCAGTGCGTCCCAAACCTCGAGCGTGACGGCGGCGAAGAAGGCGCGAGCGGTCTCCCGCGTTATCGTGGGATGATCAGAACGCATGCCGAGAGCGTACGCAATGGCGGCGCAGATCGAGGTCGAATCGTTATCGGCGGCGGACAGGATGATGTCCTGCACGTCCGGTCGCACGTCGTCCCACGGCGCCGCTGCAACGATGCTGGCGGCGTACCTGGGATGCGTGCGCAAGTGACGAACGACTGCGTCCCATGCCGCGTCTATGCTGGTTGCGACTGCCAGGCGCGTCAGCGCGACAAGATGATACCGTTCAGCACGTTGGATGAGCGACGCGAGGATGTTGGCATGACATGCGCGGGCGATGGGCGACGCGCAAGCGTAGGCATCGAGTGCGGACAAAAGCGACATGCCGGCGATGTGTTCGGCGATTTCAGCAACGCAATGTCTCGGCAACCAGGGGAGGCAGATGGCGGCGGCAGAGAGGGCGGACGATCCGTTGGATGTCAGCATGTTCACGAGACGCTTCCATTCTGTCGAACTTAGTCCCTCCATCCACGCCGTCGGGAGGTCGAGCGGCGTCCGTCCCCAGTGCTGCACGGCACGGGCGATGTCCCATGTTTGGGAGAGCAGCGCGGCGCTCGCGTCGCACGGGCCGATCAGCGCCGCCGCCACCCAGGGTGCGCAGTGGGCGTCGCGCACGGCGTCGATCAGCGCAGTGGCATGGGGCACCCCCCACCCGGCGGGCGCAACCTCCGCCCACACCTCCAGGACGCGTTCGCCTACGTCCGTGCCGATCAAGGACGCGATGGCGGCATGAAGTGCAGGCGATTCGATGGCGCCAGGCGCCAGAAGGTCTGGCACTTCGCCTGCCAATGCGCCGAGCGCGCCGATGACGGGATCAACGCCTGGCGCGAGCGCCAGGATGTGGGCGAACCGCTGATCGCCGAGGGTGGGCGCAACGATGTGCGGATCGGCGACGCCACGCAACGCCCGCAGCGTCGCCGTCAATGTGGAGGATGGATAATGCATGGCGGATGCTCCTCTCATGGAGCGGATGGTCCTTTCAGAGAATTGTCGGATTCATGATAGGAGGCAGAGCAAAGAATCGTCGGATTCATGAGGCGAATTGGTGCGGATCGGATGCGAGACAACGATCATTTCGACGGAGCGTTTGCCGCAGACGGCGATCCAGGGTGAGACCATCGCTGCCGTGTGCACGGACCATCCTGCGTGTGGCGGCAGCACCTGTCCAGGACGCGGCGATGCTGGAGTTGCCCCTCACGCTTGCCGGTCAGGGTTGGCATCATGAGGCGTGTGCGGCGGCGGTATCGGCGCGCGCCGGTTTCGGGCGCGATTTCCGGTCGAGATTGTTTGGAACCGAAAGGATTTGCGCGCTCGTGGTATCGCCGGTACGGGCGCGCTCGTGCTCACCGGCAAGCGAGCGGGGCGGGCGAAGCCCGCAGGAGCGAGCGAAGCGCTCGGGCAATCAGCGGGTGGTATCGCCGATACGGGCGTGCTCGTGCTCACCGGCAAGCGAGCGGGACATCAACCGGCGGTATCGCCGGTACGGGTGTTCGGGGAGCGGTACGGTGAGGCAAGCAAACGGGAACGCTCTGCATATCAGCAAAAAAAGCACAACGCCAGGCGCGAAGTCAACGGGGGAACCCGTAGGGGAACCGTTGACTTCGCGCCTGGCGTGCTACGCTCTTGAATGCGGGGCGTCCCAGAAATCGCCATCCTCGCCGATACCGGCGTTCTCGCTTCTGGAAAGGTCTGGAAAGAAGCAAAAGCGTCTCTCGTGTCCAGCCCTACGGGTCGGCTTCTTCGCCGTCTCCGGCGGCTTCCTGCGCAATCTCACCGGTACGGGCGCGCTCGTGCGGCGTCGGCAAGCGAGCGGGGTTAGCGAAGCCCGCAAGAGCGAGCGAAGCACGTGGGGGACTTGGCGTATGCGCTGCAGGACGGCAACGCAGGGTGGCGAAGCCCGCAGGCGCGAGCGAAGCGCACGGGCAATCAGCGGGCGGTATCGCCGGTACGGGCGTGCTCATGCTCACCGGCAAGCGAGCGGGGCGGGCAAAGCCCGCAGGAGCGAGCGAGCGGGCATACCACGCTTGAAAACATGCTTTACACTTTTGGGGTGCGCCAAACCAGGGGCAATCGCAGGTGAAACGCTTTCCATTTACACGCGATCTGCGCCAATAATGATAATAATGATAGTCGTCATGGCGCTCGCATCGCACGGGCCGATCGGCGCCGCTGCCGCCCAGGGGGTCACAGCGATTGTGGCGTACTGCGTCGATCGGCGCAGCGGCGGGTGCGACTTTCGCCCACATCGGCAGGACGCGTTTGCCTCCCCCTGTTCCGATCAAGGACGCGATGACGGTTGAGGGCGCGGGTGAGTCGCGTATGGCGGGTGGAAGCACGTCTGGCATTCGCCCGCCGATGCGCTGGGGGCGCCGACAATGGGATGCACGCCTGGCGCGAGCGCCAGCATACGGGCGAACCACCGATCACCGAGAGCAGGCGCAATGATCAGCAGATCGGTTTCGCCGTACAGCGCCCACAACGTTGCGATCGGTGCGGACGAGTCGTAGGGCATGATGAACCTCATCACACACGCGCTGTGTCCGCTAGCGTCTCCCTCGTCGCACGGGCAAGGGTGCGGGTGAACATAGCGGCAGATCGGCGCACGCGAACGCAATGGCGGGAACCGACTCCAGCGCTGTGCACAGATCGTCACGGAGGAGTGGCAGGAGCGCCGCCGCCCGATCGGGTTGTTGCGCCAGTATTGCCATGCCCTGCTCCCGCCGTTCCGCGTCGTCATCGATCAGCATGCACAGCGCCAGGAGTGGCGGCAGATCGTCCGTCCCCCATCGCTGCAGCGTCTGTCGCAACGTCGCTTCTTGTCCCTCCGCTGCTGCATTCGCTGCCAGGGCGTCGAGATCACCGAGGACGACGTGTTGGAGCGTCTCCGGCAGGGATTGCCAGATGCGTCGCGTTTCCTCCAACGACGCCGCCGTCAGCGCATTGTAAGCCGCGATTGAATCGTTTGCATGCAGGGCATGGGACAAGTAATGCGCAACGAGCGGGTCGGCGGCGGCGAGGTCGTTTATCGCCGATTCGACGGATGGGGCATTCAGTGGCGGCAAGATCGCGGCGCGCATGTCATCGTGCAGCATTCCGACGATCACGGCAAAGATGCGTCCGTGATTGCGCAGCGCCCGCGCCAGTTCCGTGCCTGCATGCTGTTGTTCCGACGGTGTCATCGCTTGCGCCAATACGAGGAGCGCGTGGGACGCCGGCAGCGCTGCTGCGTGCGGCAAGGCGTCAAGCGCGTCCAGCGCCTGGCGGAAGGCGGTCCGCCGGTCGGGATGCGCCAATGCATTCGCCAGCGCGTCGGAGTCAGGGCGCAACGTGGGGGGCACGTCGTCCGGCAGCGCGGCGAGGAGTGCGTCCGTTTCCTCCCGACTCCAGCCCGCCAGCGCTCGCGCGAGCGCCGTGCAACGGGCGGTGAGATCGCGGTCCTGCACTGCACGCAGGATGGTCGCCGCGGTTCCGTATGCGTGCGGCGTCGGATGCGCCGTGATCCAATCGCGCAGTGCGGGCGGCATCTCCCGCTCCTCGCACGCGATCTGGACGAACGCGACGGGATCGGGCGGCGCGGGCAGCGCACCAGTGATATCGGGAACAGCGATGAGGGGGAGATCGCGCACGGTCATGGGCAGAAGCGTCCGGCGCAGCGACGCCTCATTCGGTGCGTGACGGCGCACGGCGGCGATCAGGTCGGTGTTCAGTACGGCGCACGCCAGGAATGCAGGATCGAGACCGAGCGATCGCGCGGGGAGATACGAATCCTCGCGATCAAGACGGCTGCGCCATGCGTGCCGCTCGGCTGGCGACAGCGATGTCCACACCTTCGGCGTAACGACGGCGAAGAAAGCGCCTGCGGTCTCCGACGTGATCGTGGGGGGATCGCCGCGATCACCGCGGGCGAATGCAATAGCGGCGCACACGCTGCTCCGCTGGGTGGCGGACAGGATGTCCGCTTGTACGTCCGTGTGGAGGTCATCCCACAGCGCCGCTCTAACGATGTCGACGGCGCCCCAGGGATTCGCACACAGGATTCGCCGGATCGCTGCCCATGCATCGGCTATGCCCATCGCAACCGCCAGGCGCGTCAACGCGGCGAGATCATCCCATCCGGCGCACTGGATGAGGGGAGACAGCACCGTCGCATGGCGGGCGCAGGCGATCGGAGATGCCGCGACATAGGCGTAGAGTGCGAATGGAAAAGACCATCTGGTGAGACGACGAGCGATGTTGACCGCACTCGCTTCCGGCAGCCAGGGCAGGCAGCGTGCGGCGTTGTCGGGGGCGGTACGGAGCGCATCCAGGAGGCGATCGCGTTCCGTCGGCGTGAGGGCGTCCATCCACGCCGTTGGATCGTCGGGCGTGGTCTGCCCCCAACGACGGATGGCAATGGCAGCGGACATCTCCCATGGTTCGTGCAGCAGCGCAGCAGCGTTCTCCGTTGGACCGATCAGCGCCGCCGCCGCCCAGCGTGCGCAGCGGTTGTCGTGTACGGCGTCGATCAGCGCGTCGGCATGGGATGCGCCCCACCCGGCGGGCGCGACCTTCGCCCACGTCGGCAAGATGCGTTCGCCCGTGTTCGTGCCGATCAGCGACGCAACGGCGGCGGACAGCGCGGGCGATTCGATAGCGTCGGGTGTCAGAAGGGCTGGCAATCTGCCCACCAGCGCGCCGAGTGCGCTGATAACGGGATCGACATCTGGCGCGAGCGCCAGGATGCAGGCGAACCGCTGATCGTCGAGAGCGGTGACAACGACGTGCATGTCCGCGTTGCCGCGCAGCGCCCGCAGCGTTGCCGTCAATGTGGGGGATGCATGATGCATGGCGGATGCTCCTTAGAAGCATGACTCTCCTGAAGGAGAGTCATGCTTACCTTGATTGCCGGTTCATGTTCGTACAGATGCGTGCAATGAGCGCGTATCAAGGCGCCTTCAGTTCAAACCCGGCATTGGCGCCTGCCGTCAAGCGTCCGGCGCCCATCTTCTCCGGTTGACCGTTGACCGTTCGTCATCTCGATGCCACGATGATGCGCACGCACTTCGATGGCGTCCATACACCGGGCGTGCGGACGCATGGTCGCCCGGCGCACCGGAACCGGGCGCACCCCCGTCTCCGCCGGGATGCCGCCTCATCGGCTGCGCTATTGTAGACTTTATCACCCAACGGCCGCGCCCCGGCGGGCAGGTCATACGCCGGTTCATGGACCGGGGTCAGGTCGTGCCCCCCTGCGGGCAGCATCTGCACGCGCCCGGATGCGCTTGCTGCAGGCGGCGGATCGGATGCGCACGCCGTCCAAAGACCTTCTCCCGTTTCGCCGCGCACTCCCCGCAGAATTCGCGCCCGGCGCCTTCCGAAGGTGCCGGGCGCGCACACGACGGCAGACCGGCAGGGGGAGTCTATCGATAATGAACCCGTCGCCCGTGGCGACGCTCCCCCGACGTTCGCGGGAATCCAGGACATCCCATCGGCGAGCGGATGCAGACGACGATGGAAGCGCGAGACGCCGATCCGCCCCGACAGATGGCCCAACTCACGCATCATCGGCGCCGCCCGTTCGCGATGATGGCCAACATACCCGACGGCGACGACCGCGTATCCCATCTCCGCCCTGGCCATCTCAAAGGGCGAATCAGAGGGCAAAAGCCGGTCGTTGGGCGCTTTACGCAGAATGTAGAAGGGCTCGCCGCCTCCACCACCCTGCAGAGCGACCGCCGGCAGCGTGCCCCGCAAGCCGTAGGCAAAGGGCAGATTGGCCGTCCGCATTTAACGGGCAAGATCTGCCGTCTCCTCTCCAAACATGCCCTGATTAAGCCAGTTGCCGACTTCGCCCAACTGAACGTTAACCGTCCAGTGTGCGGCATCCAGGAAAGCCGAGCCTTCGGCATAAACTCGGGTTGGAAACACGCCGTCCCTCGGATCGGCGATCAACGTGGAGAACTCTTCCCAGTTCATCGTCTGCCGATGCCTAAGGCGCTTGGTCAACTGCACATACGTCTCCCCATCCCTGACCAAAACGATCACTTTAGCCTGGATGCCCGGCCGGCGTCCTACCCGTCCGAAGCGTTGTAAGAAACCATTGCCATCGCATTGCTCGGTGATCAGCACGTCGGCGGCGAAATCCACCCCCACTTCTACCGCCGGCGTGGAGAACAACACGGTGCGAGGAAGCCCGGCAAAGGCCTCAATCAGCCCCTGGCACCCGGCTTTGGTCATCTTACCAGTGTAGATGACGACCGGCACCCCGATGTCACCCCAGGAGGCGATGTGCCCGATTTCAGCATCCAGCTTGCCTGCGGTCAGAGCTTTCCAGATCCGCTCCACCAGTTTCTCTCGCTGTGGGCGGTCTTTGATCACCCACTCTAGCCAATGGAAAGCCAGGTGGCGCCGGGCTAACTCCTCCGGGGACATCCTCAATCGTGCTGCGGCCTCTTCTGGAAGTTCGACAGTGTGTTTCAGGTGGTTCGTGATCGCCCCAGCCAGTTTCTGATCCACTCCTGCCTGTTGCAGGGCAGTTGTAATCTCCCCAAAGTTGGAAGCGGTCACGCGCAAGGACTCATCAGTCCATATACGCTCCAGACCGGCCTGGATCTGGCTGACCCTGGCCTCCAGGGCCTCCAGCAGACGTTCCGGGGTTGTGTTGTCTTTGACGACGGACGCGACAGCACTCCGCAACAGCCAAGATACCTTCCCTTTGCTTGCCAGCCGCCTGTCAACGGCTTCAACCAGGCCATCTCCGTTTTCTCTGGCCGCTGTGTAGACCAGGCGCTTGATGTGCCGGCTTTGCCCTTCCAGAAAGCGGGCTACCTGGGCAGCCAGGATCTCGGCAGGGATGTCCACCGACTGTCCTGACTCCAGGTCTTTCAGGTAAAAAGGTCCTTCTCGTCTCAGCCATCGCTCGATCTCGGCAAAGGTTTCGGGCGCCATTCCTTCCTCCTCCATCCAGGCTCTGAGCTTTCCCCACGGGATGCGCCCGAAACGCCATAGCAGATCCGATGGCAGATCAGGTCGGGGGCTACCTTTGATACTTTCAAAGACCCGATGGGCCAGATCGGCAGAGTTGAAAACCACTAGCACCTTCTGGGCTCCGTCAGCCAGGGCCGATTCAACACCGCTCACCAGTTTGTTCTGACGTTCGGCGTATCCTCTTGCCGGTTCTAAAAAGGTGACTTCCACATTTCCACACCTGGACCGACCTCGCACTTCTACGCCGGCTGTGAGGCTACGCAGTTCTGAAGTGGGGATCGCAGTGAGCACATGCCAGCGCGGGCGCCCGCCCAACTTGGCGGCCAGCAGGTGGACCCGCTGCTTGAGATAGGCAAGGTTACGCACCATCAGCCCGTTGAACAGATGTGCTTCATCCAAAACAAACTCGTCTACCAGCGCCAGGCCGTAGATCAGCCACTCGCTGTACTTCACGTTCTTGCGAAAGAACCAATAGACCTCATCAGGGGTTGCCAGGATGACCGGCTTGTTCAGCGCTGCCATCAACTCAGTGCGGGACATGCCGCCCTGCAACTGGCCAATCTCCAGGCCGGTGATCCTGGCCAGGGCATCCATCACCCGGCGCTGGTCTTCCATCAGGGCGATGGTAGGGTACATCAGGAGGACCTTACGGACCCGTTTTTCCCTCAGTTTATCGAACAGTGGCACGGCAACAGCCAGCGTCTTGCCCGCTGCCGTCCCGGCCACCAGGAACACCTCTTGATTGTTCGCTACCCTTCGAAAGGCTTCGGCCCGATGCCGAAAAGGAACGCAGCCTTGCCCTGCATACGCCCTGAAAAGTTCCAGCAGAGACTGCTCCACCTCAGCGTCCGTGTCAGAAGGTTGATTGGTGACCTGAATTGTCAACGACATGAGCCATCCTCCCCTGGTTGACCAAGCAATTCGTCGCCTCCCGCCGCCCTTCGATGCTCCTCCGCCACCCATTCCCGCAGCCAGGCCGGCGCCAGCACCTGCACCCGTGCGCCGTAGTACAGCAGCCAGCTCACCATCTCCGGCGTGATGCCCACACAGAACGACACCCGTACCCGGCCATCTGGCAGGACCTCGCTCTGCTGGCTTTTATGCCATGTTTCCTCCGCCACCCAGCGACCGGCCTCCGGCTCGAAGAGCAGTTCGACCTGCTCGGTCTCCCCGGCTGCGCCGCGCATGATGCCCCACGTATCGCCAAGATAGGACTCAACATCGAAATCGCCGGGTATGATGTACGTTGTCTCCAGCAATTCTGCTTCATGGATCCGGTCAATTTTGAACTGCAAAATCCCTTGTTGTTTATGATCAAACGCGATCAGATACCACGACCGACCATACGGCATCATATGATATGGTTCGACAATGCGCTCGCCGGTCGCTTCACCACGCGAAGCAACGGCGTAGACAATCCTGATCTGCCGCTGTTCGATCAACGCCCGGTGAAGCAGCGTTAGCATTGCCTGGCGATGAGCCTTATCTGCGCGCTGCGGGAGCCGTACAGTTACGTCGTGCAGCAAAGCATGAAACGCAGCGGGGAAGATTGACTCAAGTCGGGCTATTGCCGCTGCCAGATCGGCGGAGTTGACCCCAGGTATCAATTGCGCAATTCGAGCGGCGGTGAGCAGGGCCAGCGCCTCAGAGAAGGGATATGACGTCGTCGGGAGTTGGGGCAGCCCGTCAAAGAAGTAGCCGCTCCTATTGTTACACAGAACGAGCTTCAGTCCGTGCCGGATGATGTCGAGATCTTTCTGAATCATTCGCTCGCTGATCTCGAAGCGCTGCGCCAGATCGGCGCGCCGATAGCGGTGCGGATTGCCCGCTATCAGTTGCACAATCTCAAGAATGCGCGCAGTGCGTTTGGTCTCTTCAAGCCTGGACGCCGGCTCGTCCAAAGGGTCGTTCACAGCCTGCCTCCTGATGCGCAAGACTCCGATACATTGTCATCTGCCCAGCGCTTGACACGCTTGTTTGCTCAATTATAGTACCGTAACGGGAACACTGATGTTCCCGTCTCATGAGAATTGTCACACGTTCTCGCTACTCCCTCAAAATGCACTCCCGCCCATCCTGCGCATCTGCGGCCCATCCTGCACATCTGCGAGCGTGACGGGCATGTCGGGGCCGAAATCTTTCTTTATCACCTTCCAGAAATGCGGCTGTACAGGCGTATCCGCTTGCGTTTCCTCTAACCATCGGCTACAATAAAAATACCTTAATTGCTCGTTGACGACCACCGACACCTCCGGCACGATCGCGGTTGTCGAACCAACATCATCGCCGGAAGGAGCCGATGGACGCCGCGTGGATTATCCCCGCTGTTGTCGTGATCGCCCCGCTGATGGAACACCTGGGGCATCGCAGGGATGTGCGGGCGCATGTCCCCGACTCCGAGATTCTGACGATTGCGGTCGTCGCCGCCGGGTATGTTGGCAATCATCACGAACGGGCGGCGCCGATGATGCGTGAGTTCGGCTATCTGTCGGGGCGGATCGGCGTCTCGCGCTTCCATCGTCGTCTGCATCCGCTCGCCGATGGGATGTCCTGGATTCCCGCGAACGTCGGGGGAGCGTCGCCACGGGCGACGGGTTCATTATCGATAGCCTCCCCCCGCCGGTCTGCCGTCGTGTGCGCGCCCGGCACCTTCCGAAGGCGCCGGGCGCGCATGCTGCGGGGAGTGCGCGGCGAAAATGATAATAATGATAGTCGTCATGGCGCTCGCATCGCACGGGCCGATCGGCGCCGCTGCCGCCCAGGGGGGCACAGTGATTGTGACGTACTGTGTCGATCGGCGCAGCGGCGGGTGCGACTTTCGCCCACATCGGCAGGACGCGTTTGCCTCCCCCTGTTCCGATCAAAGACGCGATGACGGTTGAGGGCGCGGGTGAGTCGCGCATGGCGGGGGGAAGCACGTCTGGCATTCGCCCGCCGATGCGCTGGGGGCGCCGACAATGGGATGCACGCCTGGCGCGAGCGCCGGCATACGGGCGAACCGCCGATCACCGAGAGCAGGCGCAATGATCGGCAGATCGGTTTCGCCGTACAGCGCCCGCAACGTTGCGATCGGTGCGGACGAGTCGTAGGGCATGGTGAACCTCATCACACACGCGCTGTGTCCGCTAGCGTCTCCCTCGTCGCACGGGCGCGGGTGCGGGTGAACGGAGCGGCAGATCGGCGCACGCGAACGCAATGGCGGAAACCGACTCCAGCGCTGTGCACAGATCGTCACGGAGAAGTGGCAGGAGCGCCGCCGCCCGATCGGGCTGTTGCGCCAGTATTGCCATGCCCTGCTCCCGCCGTTTCGCGTCGTCGTCGATCAGCATGCGCAGTGCCAGCCATGGCAGCAAGACGTCCGCTCCCCAGTCCCGCAGCGCCTGCGCGAGATCGTCCACATGTCCTGGCGCGGCGGCGGCGGTGAGGAGCGCGTTCTCATCGCCGAGAACGGCGTGTTGGAGCGTCTCCGGCAGGAGGCGCCAGAGGCGCTTCGTCTCGTCCAACGATGCCGCCGCCAGCGCATTGCAGGCCGCAATTGGATCATGCGTATGCAGGGCATACGCCAGATGATGCGCAACGAGCGGGTCGGCGGCGGCGAGGTCATCCAGCGCCGATCCGACGTGCGGGTCATTCAAGCGCGGCAGAACGGCGGACCGTGCGGCGTCGTTCAGCGCGCCGGCGATGTTTGTAAAAATGCCCCCGCGATCGCGCAGCGCCCGCGCCAGTTCCGTGCCTGCATGCTGTTGTTCCGACGGTGTCATCGCTTGCGTCAGCGCATCGAGCGCGTGAAGTGCGGGGATGGCGACCGATGACGGCAGGTTGTCAAGCGCGTCCAGCGCCTGGCGGAAGGCGGTCCGCCGGTCAGGATGCGCCAGTGCATCCGCCAGCGCGGACCGATCGGGGTGCAACGCGGCGCGTGCGTCGTCCGGCAGCGCGGCGAGGAGCGTGTCCGCTTCCGCCGCGCTCCAGCCCGCCAGCGCGTGCATCAGCGCCGTGCAACGGGCGATAGGATCGCGGTTCTGCACTGCACGCAGGACCGTCACCGCGGTTCTGCATGCGTGCGGCGCAGGGTGCGTCACGATCCAATCGCGCAGTGCGGGCGGCAGATCCTGCCTGCATCCCGCGATCTGGACGAACGCGACGGGATCGGGCGGCGCGGGCAGCGCACCAATGATATCGGGAACAGCGATGAGGGGGAGATCGTGCACGACGACGGGCAGAAGCGTCCGGCGCAGCGACGCCTCATTCGGCGCGTGACGGCGCACGGCGGCGATCAGGTCGGTGTTCAGTACGGCGCACGCCAGGAATGCAGGATCGAGACCGAGCGATCGCACGGGGAGATACGAATCCACGCGATCAAGACGGCTGCGCCATGCGTGCCGCTCGGCTGGCGACAGCGATGTCCACACCTTCGGCGTAACGACGGCGAAGAAAGCGCCTGCGGTCTCCGACATGATCGCGGGGGGATCGCCGCGATCACCGCGGGCGAATGCAATAGCGGCGCACACGCTGCTCCGCTGGGTGGCGGACAGGATGTCCGCTTGTACGTCCGTGTGGAGGTCATCCCACAGCGCCGCTCTAACGATGTCGACGGCGCCCCAGGGATTCGCACACAGGATTCGCCGGATCGCTGCCCATGCATCGGCTATGCCCATCGCAACCGCCAGGCGCGTCAACGCGGCGAGATCATCCCATCCGGCGCACTGGATGAGGGGAGACAGCACCGTCGCATGGCGGGCGCAGGCGATCGGAGATGCCGCGACATAGGCGTAGAGTGCGAATGGAAAAGACCATCTGGTGAGACGACGAGCGATGTTGACCGCACTCGCTTCCGGCAGCCAGGGCAGGCAGCGTGCGGCGTTGTCGGGGGCGGTACGGAGCGCATCCAGGAGGCGATCGCGTTCCGCAGGCGCCAGGGCATCCATCCACGCAGTCGGGAGGTCGGGCGTCGCCTGCCCCCAACGCCGGACGGTGTGGGCGATGTCATACGCATGGGACGGCAGTGCGGCGCTCGCGTCGCAGGGACCGATCAGCGCCGCCGCCGCCCAGCGCGGGCAGCGGTCGCGTTGAGCGGCATCGATGAGCGCCGCGGCATGGGATGCGCCCCGGCCGGCGGGTGCGATTTCCGCCCACCACGGCAGGATGCGGGCGCCTGCATTCGTTCCGATCAAGGACGCGATCGCGGCGTGAAGGGCGGGCGAGTCGCGCCCGGCGGACGGGATCACGTCCGGCAATCCGCCTGCCAGCGCGCCGAGCGCGCTGATGACAGGATGGACGTTCGGCGCAAGCGCGAGCACACAAGCGAGCCAGGGATTGTCGAGCGCAGGCGCGACGACGTGCACGTCGGTTTCACCGCGCAGCGCCCGCAGCGTTGCGGCAAGGGCGGGAGAGGAGGAATGCATGGCAGACGTCCTGTTCATGTACGGTTTTTTCATGATAGCATTCTTCTCCCCCCCTCTCCGTCACCGTGCGTCGCCGTTCATCATCGAATGCCCATCCTTATCGTGAGCACCGCCATCTCTGGGCAGGCGCCAACGGGCACGGTAGGGGGAGATCGGCGTTGGCGAAGACGATCTGGGGTTCGCGCACCAGCCGCGCACGGAGGACGTCACGTAGGAATGGCAGTAGAGAATCCGACAGATCTGTCCGCTGCGCGAGCGCCGTAACACCTCGCGCCTGCCGTACCGCGTCGTCGTCGAGCAGCAGACGCAGCGCGAGCCGCAGCGAGACATCCGCCTCCCGTCACTGCAGGATCTGCACCAGCGCGCCCGCACGCCCTGGTGCGGTGACGTCGCGGAGCAGTGCGTCCTTATCGCCAGGCATGGCCTGCTGGAAATCCTCTGGCAGGAGCTGCCAGATGCGCGCCAATGCATCGAACGGCGCATCCATCAGCGCGTCGAGCGCGGCGGTCGGAGTGCGGGATCGCAACGCAGACGCCAGGTGGTGAACGGCAAGCGGGTCGGCTGCGGCAAACGTGCGCAGCGCGGCGGCGTGTATCGCAGATCGCGGCAGTGGAAGAATCGTCGTGCGTGGCGGGTCGGCAAGCGCGTCGATGATCGCCAGAAAGCAATCGTCATGCGCACGCAGCGCCTGCGCCAGACACGCGCTTGCTTGCCGTTGGTCTGACGGCAGCAATGCCCGCGTCAGCTCGCCGGGTACGTGGAGTGCAGGGATGGCGACCGACAGCGGCAGCGCGGTGAGCGCGTCCAGCGCCTGGCGGAAGGAGTCTTGCCGTTTAGGACGCGCCAGGCGCTGAGCCGGGATGTCGGGGTCTGGGGTGATCGCGGTGCGTGCATCCTCCGGTAGCGCAGTGAGGAGCGTCGTCGCTTCCTTCGATGACCATCCGGCGAACGCCGACATCATCATGGTGCAGCGACTGGGGAGCGAGGTCGACCGGCGCATCCTGGACGACGCGTTAAGCAGGAGCATCGTCACCGCCCCCACCAGCATCTGCGGCGTCGGATGCGCCGTGATCCGGTCGCGCAACGCGGGTGGTGCGTCCGTGGCGCCGCCCGCGATCTGTGGGAATGGCATCGGGGGGCGCGTTGCGCACAGCGACGGGGAGCAGCATCCAGCACATGGCCCCCTCGTTCAATGCATGGCGGCGCATAGCGGCAATGAGCGCCGCCCTCAGTTCGGCGTGTGCCAGGAACGCCGGGTCGGGTCCCGGCGCCCGTACGGCGGAAGGCGCATCCAGGCATCAAGGGCGCAGCGCCACATGCACTGCTTCTCTTCTGGCAGCGCCTTCCAGACCTCCAGTGTGACGGCGGCAAAAAAGGCGGCGGCGAGCGTTTGCATGATGACCGGTGGAGGTCGTTCGCGCACACCACGGGCGAACGCAATGACCGCGCAGATACTGTTGCGGTTGGCAGCAGACAGCATGGTCGTTTGCACGTTTGCATGGAGTTCGGCCCACGACGCCGCCGCGACAACCCGTTCGACATCGTTCGGCGACTCGCGCAGGAGCTGTGCAACCTCTGTCCACGCCGCATCCATATAGAATGCTGCCGCCAATCGTGTCAGCGCGGCGATGTGATCCCGTTTGGCGCACTGGATGAGCTTTGCGGGGACGGCGTCATGACCGGCGCGAGCGATCGGGGATGCAGCAACGTAAGCATCGATCGCGAGGGAAAGATATGCGTGATCGATGCGATCACCATCGATCGCGAGGGAAAGATATGCGCGATCGCTGCGATCAACAATGTTGGCTGCGCCCGCTTCCGGCAGCCAGGGCAGGCAGATGGCGGCGTCGTCGGGGGCATGGTATAGCGCATCCAGGAGACGATCCTGGTCCGCAGGCGTGCGTTTGTTCTTCCATACGGTCGGAGCCTTCGGCGTCGCCATCCCCCAGCGCTGGACGGCGTGGGTGATGTCATACCCATGGCGGAGCAGTGCGGCGCTTGCGTCGTACGGACCGATCAACACCGCCGCCCAAAGATCGCAGCGCTTGCGCTGCACCGCGTCGATCGGTGCGACGGCATGGGACGCCCCCAGCCTGTGGGGACAACCTCTGCCCACGTCGGCAGGACGCGTTCGCCTACGTCCGTGCCGATCAAGGATATGACGGCGGTGTGGAGGGGGGGCGACTCGATGGTTGCGGATACGAGGAAACCCGGCACCCATCCCGCAAGCGCGCCGAGCGCACTGATGACGGGGTCAACGCCTGGTGTGAGCGCCAGCACATGGGCGAACCGTCGATCACCGAGGGCGAGCGTGATGACGTGCGGTTCGGTTTCGCCGCACAGCGCACGCAGCGTTGCGATGAGGGCTGGCGAGTTGTGAGACCGGGAAAATCTTCCTATTGCCCCCATGATCGCGCCATCCGTACTCCATCACCGCACGCCGCCGCTTGTCATCGGAGGCTTGCCCATTGCGCGAGCGTTGCCATCTCGGGTCGGAGGGAGACGGGTGTAGCGTGGCGGGGGCAGATCGGCACTGGCGAACGCAATAACGAGGTTGGACGTCAGCATCGTCCGGAGATCATCCCGTAAGAGCGGCAGCAGCGACGCCGCCAGATCGGGATGCTTCGCCAGCGCTGCAACGCCCCGCGCCCGCCGTTCTTCGTCGGCGTCGATCAGCAGACGCAGCGCGAGCAGCGGATGTGGGGCGTTCGCATCCCATGCCTGCAGCGCCTGCGCGAGATCGTCCGCACGTTCCGGCGCGGCGACGTTGGTCAGCAGCACGTCCTCATCACCAAGCACGGATCGCCGGAGATTTTCCGGGAGGAGGCTCCAAATGTGTAGCAACGCATCGAATGGCGCCGCCGCCAGCGCGTCGAGCGCGGCGGCGGCGCCAGATCCTTCCAGCGCGTACGCCAGATAATGCGCAACGAGTGGGTCGGCGACAGCCAGAGCGCGCAGACGAGCGCGGGTTCTGTCGTCTCGTGCGGGGAGAACCGCCATTTGATGCGCGTCGGCGAGCGTGTCAACGAGCGCCAGAAAGCACCCCCCGTCATCGCGTAGTGTCCGCGCCAATCCCTCACCCGCTTGCCGTTGCGAAAATGCCTTCGTTTCCTGCGCCAGCGCATCGAGCGCGTGGAGGATCGGCAACATTGTTGCGGGCGGCAGTGCATCAAGCGCCTCCAGTACCTGGCGAAAGGAGTCTCGCCGGTCGGGATGCGCGAGTGCGTTCGTCAGCGCATCGGTGTTGGGGCGGAGCGCGGCGACGACGTCGCCTGGCAGCACGGCGAGGAGCGCTGTCGCCTCCTCTGACGACCATCCGGTGAACGCCGCTGCCAGCGCCGCGCAGCGGGCGACGACGTCATCGCCGCGCAATCGTGCGGCGATGACGTCGTCGCGTAATCGTGCGGCGACCCGCAGTGCGGTTGCCGCCGCCGCTTGCGTGGTCGGGTGCGCCGCAATCCACGCATGAAATGCAGGCGGCATATCCAGTCGTCGCCCCACAATCTGCATGAAGGCGATGGGGTCATTCATCGAGGGCAGGGTGGCGACGACGGAGGAAACGGCGACGAGGGGCAGATCGCGTACAGTGATGGGCAAGAGCGTCTGACGCTCAGCATCAGCGTCTCGCGTATGGTGGCGTACGACGGAGATCAGGGCATTGTCGAGGTGGACGTACGCCAGGAAGGTCGGGTCGGGACCCAGCGACCGCACAGCGAGATGCGCATGCCATATACCAGGGTTGCTGTTCCACATGCACTGCATCGCTTCTGGCAGCGCGTTCCAGATCGCCGGCGTGACGGCGGCGAAGAAGGCGTGAGCAATCTCCCGCGTGATCGGCGGCGGGTCACTGCGTACGCCGCGGGCGAACGCAATGGCGGCGCAGATGCCGCTCGGGTCATCATCAACGGCAGAGAGCATGAGGGTCTGCACATCTGCATGCACGTCGTCCCACGGTGCCGCTTCAACGACATGGATGGCATTTCTGGGATTGGTGCGCAGGAGCTGCGCGACCGCCGTCCACGCCATCTCCATACGAGATACCGCCGCGAGGCGCGCTAGCTCGTCGAGATGATCCCGTTTGGCGCGCTGGATGAGCACCGCGAGGACGTCGGCATGGCGAGTGCGAGCGACGGGCGACGCTTCGGCGTAGGCGGCGAGCGCGAATCGAAGATGCAAGTTGGTGATGCAACCAACGATATCTGCGGCGCACACTCCCGGCAGCCAGGGGAGACAGTCCACGGCGGCGTTGGGATAGGTGCGGAACGCATCCAGAAGACGATCCCGTTCTGCAGGCGTCACGTGGTCCATCCACGCAGTTGGGTTGTCAGGCGTCGTTTGTCCCCACCTCCGCACGGTGCGGGTGATATCTCCTGCCTTCGTTAGCAGCGCGGCGGCGTCGTTTGTCGGACCAATGAGCGCGGCCGCAGCCCATGGTTGACCGCGATCGGCGTGCACGGCGTCGATCAGCACGGCAGCATGAGATGCGCCCCATCCGGTGGGTGCGATCTCCGCCCACCATGGTAGGACACGTTTGCCTGTGTCCGTTCCGATCAAGGACGCAATGGCGGCAGAGAGGGCGGGCGAGTCGCGCATGGCGGGTGAAAGCACGTTCGGCAATTTGCCTGCCAGTGCGCCGAGCGCGCCGATGAGGGGGTCGACGTTCGGCGCGAACGCCAGCACACGAGCGCACCAGATATCATCGAGCGCAGGAGCAATGACGTGCACGTCGGATTCGCCGTGCAATGCGCGCAGCGTCGCAGCGAGAGCGGACGTATTGAGGGGCATGGTGAACCTCCTGGTCATGACCCATTTCTTTCATGATAGGGACATGCGCCTTCGGTCAATGAACAGCACCAGTCGTCATCGAACGCCCACACGCTTCGCGAGCGCCGACGCTGTTACACGGATGCGAACGGGCACGATAGCAGCAGATCGGCGCCGGTGAACGCCAATAACAGGAACAAACACCTGGCGCGGGTGACATCTCCCGCATGCGTTTCGCGATCCGCACGAAGGCGACGGAATCGGACGCTTTCGGGAGTGCAGCGACGACGGCAAGAACGGCGGCGGCGGGGAGATCGCGCATGGCAACGGGGAGGAGCGTTCGGCGAACGATGCCCTTGTTCGCTGCATGGCGGCGTGCGGTGTCGACGAGTACTGCGTTTAGTTCGGCGCACGCCAGGAACGCTAGGGGGGGGGACGGGCAACCGCACGGTGAGAGGGCATGCGACATGTCAAGACAGCGACGACACGCCCGCTGCATCTCCGTCAGTGCGTCCTGGACCGCTGGTATGACGTTGACGAAGAAGGCACAGGAGTCTCTCGCGTGATCGGCGTCGGGTCACCGCGTACGCCGCGGGCGAACGCAATGGCGGCGCAGACGTACTGACGGTTGGCGGCGGAGAGCATGGTTGCTTGCACGTCTGCATGGAGATCGTCCCACGGCGCCGCTTCAACGACATGGATGGCATTTCTGGGATTGGCGCGTAGGAGCTGCGCGACCGCCGTCCATGCCACATCCATGTCCGTTGCAACCGCCAGGCGCATCAGCGTATTGCGATCGTCGTGTTGCGCACGTTGGATGAGCGCTGCGAGGATGGCGCCATGGCGGGTGTGGGTGACGGGTGATGCAGCGGCGTAGGCATCGAGCGCATTTTTCCGGCAGCCAGGGCAGGCAGAACGCGGCAGCGGCGGGAACATTGCTGCGCGTATTCATCATTCGATCCCGTTCCGCTGGCGTCAATTCGACCGCCCACGCAGTTGGGTGGTCACACGTCGTCTGTCTCCAGCGTCGGACGACGCGGGCGATATTCCATGTCTCGCGCAGCAGCGTGGCGCTTGCATCACTGGGGACGATCAGTGCGACTGCCGCCCAGGGTTCGCAGAGGGTGCACCGAACGGCATTGACCAGTGTAGCAGCATGGGATGCTTCCTGACCGATGGGGGCAACCTTCACCCACTCCCCCAAGATGGCGACGCCTGCGTCGGTTCCGATCCATGATGCAATGGCGGCATGGAGTGCAGGTGATTCGATGGCAACGGACGTCAGAAGGTCTGGCAATGTGTTCACCAGCGCACCGAGCGCGCCAACGATGGGGGGGGGGCGACGTTCGGCACCAGCGCCAGGATGCGGGCATCATTTTGGTTGCACAGTGCGGGCGCGACGACGCGCACGTCGGGGTCGCCGTACAGCGCATGCAGTGTTGTGGCAAGGGCGGGAGGTGGGAAACGCATGGCAGACCTCGTGTCATGATAGAGTTCTCCTTCATCTCCACTGTCGTCATGCATCGCCGTTTGTTATCGGTTCCCCGTCCTTGTCGCTAGCGCCACCGTCTCTGGACCAGTGTGGACGGGCGCAGCGGGGGGAGGTCGGCCCCCGCGAGGGCTACGTGCACATTGCATGCGAGTCGTGCGCACACGTCTGTGTTCAGGAGCGGCAGGAGCGCGGCCGCCAGATCGGGATGATGCGCCAGGATCGCCGCGCCCCACGTCCGTCGTGTCTCGTCGTCGTCGATCAGCATGCGCAGCGCCAGCGACAGCAGCGAGACGTCCGCACCCCATGCCCGCAGCGCCTGCGCCAGATTATCCGCACATCCCGGCGCGGCGGCAGCGGACGCCAGCGTGTTGTGGTCGCCGAGAACGGCGTGTCGGAGCGTCTCCGGCAGGAGTCGCCAGAGGCGCTTCGTCTCGTCCAACGATGCCGCCGTCAGCGCATCGCGGGCCGCAATTGGATCATGCGCATGCAGGGCATACGCCAGATAATGCGCGACCAGCGGATCGGCGACGGCGAGGTCGTCAATCGCCAAGCCGTCATGCAGAAGATCCGGGCGCGGCAGGACGGCAGACCGTGCGTCATCGTTCAGTGCTCTGGCAATGTCCGTAAAGATACGCCCGTGATGACGCAACACCGTCGCCACCCCCTCGCCCGCATGCCGTTGTTCGGGCGGCGTCGTCGCTTGCGCGAGCGTGTCGAGCACGTGAAGCGCAGGGATGGCGATCGATGGGGGGAGGGCAACGAGGTCGGACAGCGTCTGGCGGAAGGCGTCCTGCTGATTGGAATGCGCCAACGCGTCGGCCAGCGTGTTGGAGGAGGGGCGCAACGTGGTGCGTGCATCGTCCGGCAGCGCCATGAGGAGCGCATTTGTTTCCGTCCAACTCCATCCATCGAGCGCGTGCGCGAGTGCGTCGCAACGTTCGGTCAGGACGCCACGCTGCGTCGCCGCATGCAGGAGGGTTATCGCCGCACCCCACGCCTGCGGCGTCGGATGCGCCGTGATCCAATCGTGGAGCGCTTGCGGCATTGTTCGTGCGCCGTTGGCAATCTGCACGAACGTGGCAGGGTCAAGCGGTGCGGGCAGTGCGGCGACGATGGCGGGAACAGCGGCGATAGGAAGATTGCGGACGGCGATGGGGAGGAGCGTTCGCTGCACGGTGGCGTCATCGTGGAGGTGGCGGCGCACGGTGGCGATCAAGGTGTCGTCGAGATAGGCCTGTGCCAGGAACGTCGGATCAGGACCGATCGACCGTATAGCGAGAGAAGCGTACCACATGTCAATGCAGCGGCTCCACATCCGCTGCATCTCCTTCGGCAGCACATCCCAGACCTCCCGTGTGGCGGCGGCGAAGAAGACGCGGGCGGTCTTCCACGTCATCGTGGGCGGATCAGGGCGCACGCCGCGGGCAAACGCAATGGCAGCGCACACGTCATGGGATTCGGCGGCGGACAAGAGACCCTCCTGTACGTCTGGTCGCAGGACGTGCCACGGTGCCGCTGTGACGATCAGTCCGGCAACATCGGGGTTGAGGTTCAAAAGACGGGCAACCTCCGTCCATACTCCGTCCATGCAGGAAGCGACCGCCAGGCGCGTCAGTGCGCCGAGATCGTGCCGTTCGGCGCGTTGGATGAGCGCGGACAAGATAGTGGCATGACTGGCGCAAGTGGCAGGCGATGCGAGAGCGTAGGCTTCCAGCACGGCAGTGCAGCGGTCCTGTGCTGCGAGTTCAGCGATTTCTTCCGCATGCTCCGCCGGCAGCCAGGGCAGGCAGGATGCAGCAATAAACGGTTTGGCGCTCAGCGCATGCAGGAGACGCTTCCGCTCGGTCAAACTCAGACTCTCCATCCACGCCGTCGGATTGTCGGGAGTCGTTTGTCCCCAGCGCTGCACAGCATGGGCGATGTCCCCCGTCTGGATCAGCAGTGTGGCGCTTGAGTCGGACGGGCCGAGCAGCGCCGCCGCCGCCCAGGGTGCGCAGCGGTTGTGTCGAACGGCATTGATCAATGCAGCAGCAAAGGATGTTCCCCAGCCGACGGGGGCAACCTTCGCCCACTCCCCCAAGATGGCGACGCCTGCGTCGGTTCCGATCCATGACGCAATGGCGGCGTGGAGCGCGGACGAGGCGCACATGGCGGGCGTGAGAAGGTTCGGCAATCCGCCCGCCAGCGCGCCGAGTGCGCCGATGATGGAGTCGACGTCCGGCGCGAGCGCCAGGATGCGGGCGAATTGCGGTTTGCACAGTGCGGGTGCAATGACGTGCAGATCGTCGTCACCGCAGAGCGCACGCAGCGTTGCGGTGAGGGCGGGAGATGGAGAACGCATAGCGCACCTCTGGTTCACGCATCATTTCTTTCATGATAGCGCCATCCGCACTCAATCTCAGTCGCTCACCGCTCGCAGTGTTTCTCTTCTCCGTCCCCGTCCGCTTCCGTTCGCGCCGCCGTTTCCGTCCGCTTCCGTTCGCGCCGCCGTCATCGCATGGGCGCGGGTGGGGATACACACAGCAGTGGCAGATCGGCGCTGGCGATACCGATCCAGGTGTCGCATGCCAGCAGCGTACGCGGATCTTCGCGCAGGAGCGGCAGCAGGGGCGCCGCTTCCCTCTGCGCTTCTGTTAGCGCTGCCGTCGCACGAGCGTGGACGGTCTTTTTCGATCAGGAGGCAGATCGGCGCTGGCAAACCTGATGACGGGGTCGAACGCCAGCGTTGTCTGCAGATCATCCCGTAAGAGCGGCAGGAGCGATGCCGCCACGTTGGGACGCTGCGCCAGCATTGTTACGCCCCACGTCCGCCGTTCCTCATCGGCGTCGAGCAGCATGCGCAGTGCCAGGAGGAGCAACGGCTCGTCTGCGTCACCTCCCCGCAGCGTCTGCGCCAGCGCGTCCGCACGCCCTGGTGCGGCGACGTCACGGAACAGCGCGTCCCTGTCGCCGAGAACGGACTGTTGGAGCGTCTCCGGCAGCATGTGCCAGATGCGCCGCGCCTCCTGCGGCCGCGTCGCCGCCAGCGTGTCGATTGCAGCGGTCGGATTGCGGGACCTCAGCGTATGCGCTAGAGCATAGGCGACGAGCGGGTCAGCGGCGGTGATGTCCCGCAGCGCCGATTCGATCTGTGGGTCGTTGGACGGCGGCAAGAGCGCGGTGCGCACGTTGGGGCGCAGCGCGCCGACGATAGCGGCAAAGCAATCCCCGTGATCGCGGAGCGCCCGCGCCAATTCTTTGCCTGCTTGACGGCGACGTCTGATCTCGGTCGACGCCGTCAGCGCATCGAGGGCGTGGAGGGACGGCAGCGCAGCAGATGGCGGCAGCGTGGTGATCGCGTCCAGCGCCTGGCGGAAAGCATCCCGCTGGGCAGGAGGCGCCAGCGCGTTTGCCAGTGTGTCGACGTTGGGGCGCAGCGCGGCGACGACGTCGTCTGGCAGCGCAGCGAGGAGCGCTGTCATCTCCTCCAACGACCATCCGGTGAATGCCGCCGCGAGCGCCAAGCAACAAGCGACGACGTCGTCGCCGACCGATCGCGCTGCAACCCGCAGCACAGTCACCGCTGCCGCCGCCGCTTGCGCAGTCGGATGCGCCGCGATCCAATCGCGCAACGTGGGCGGCATCCGTCGGGACCCGCCCGCGATCTGCGCGAACGCGACGGAGTCGGGCGGCTGCAGCGCAGTGACGAGGTGGGGAACATCGGCGAGAGGAAGACCGCGCACAGCGACGGGGAGCAGCATCCGGCGCACAACACCCTCGTCCGCTGCATGGCGGCGCACGGCAGGGAACAGGGCGTCGTTGAACACGGCCCTCGCCAGGAACGCGGGATCGGGTCCGAGCGACCGCACGGCGAGATGCGCATACCACGAGTCAAGGTTGTTGCGCCACATGCACTGCATCACTTCTGGCAGCGCGTCCCAGATCGTCGGCGTGACGGCGGCAAAGAAAGCGCGGGCGGCATCCTGCGTAATCGGCGGCATGTCGCTGCACGCGCCGCGGGCGAACGCAATGGCGGCGCACACGGCATTGTGGTCGGCGGCGGACAAGATGACTGTCTGCACGTCTGGGCGCAGGGCATCCCACGGCATCGCTGCGACGACATGGAGGGCGCTCGTGGGGGTCGCGGACAAGAGCCGCACGACCGCCGCCCATGCGTCATCCATGCTGCTTGCGACCGCCAGGCGCGTCAGGTCAGCGAGATCGCCTGGTTCAGCACGTTGGATGAGCGACGCGAGGATGTTGGCATGACGGGTGCGGGCGATGGGCGACGCTTCGGTGTAGGCGGCGAACGCATGAAACGAGTCCTTCGCCGCCAGGCGTTGGGCGAGGAGCGCCGCATGCTCCTCTGGCAGCCAGGGCAGGGCGCGCACGGCAGCGATAGGGTTGTCGCACAGCGCATCCAGGAGCCGATCCCGTTCCGCAGGCGTGAGAGCATCCTTCCACGCGGTCGGGTCGTTGGGGGTCGCCTGCCCCCAACGGCGGATGGCAGCGGCGATCTCCCATGAGCCGCGCAGCAGCATGGCGCTCGTGTCACAGGGACCGATCAGCGTCGCTGCAACCGGGTACAAGCAGTGTCGCGCACGCACGGCGTCGAGGAGCGCTGCGGCATGGGATGCGCCCCACCCGGCGGGCGCCACATCCGCCCATGATCTCAGGATGTGTTCGCCTGCGTTTGTGCCGATCAAGGACACAACGGCGGCGTGGAGGGAGGGCGACTCGACGTCTGTGGGAGTGATGGGAGTGAGAAGCCCCGGCGTCCATCCCGCGAGCGCGCCGAGCGCGCTGATGACGGGATCGACGTCTGGCGCAAGCGCCAACACACGGGCGAACTGAAGATCGCCAAAGGCATGCGCAATGATCTGCAGATCGGTTTCGCCGTGCAGCGCCCGCAGCGTTGCGACAAGGGCGGGAGATGGAAAACGCATGGTGCACCTCTGGTTCACGCATCATTGCGTTCATGATAGCGCCGTCTGCCTCCACCGCGCCAGTTCCCCGCCCTCGTTGTTAGCGACGCCGTCTCTGGGCGGGCGCGGGGGCGGGATGCGGCGGGGGGAGATCGGCGCTCGCGACCGCGATCCGGAGATCGGATGCCAGCAGCGTGCGCACGTCTGTCCGCAGGAGCGGCAGGAGCGCGGCCGCCAGATCGGGATGCATCGCCAGGATCGCTCCACCCCGCGCCTGCTGCGCCTCGTCGTCATCGATCAGCATGCACAGCGCCAGGAGTGGCAGCAAGTCGTCCGTCCCCCATCGCTGCAGCGTCTGTCGCAACGTCGCTTCTTGTCCTTCCGCTGCTACATTCGCTGCCAGGGCGTCGCGATCACCGAGGACGGCGTGTTGGAGCGTCTCCGGGAGGAGTTGCCAGAGGTGCAGCGTCTTCTCCAACGGCGCCATCGCCAGTGCGGTGCGGGCCGCGCCTGGATTGGCATCCCGCAGCGCATGCGCCAGATGATGCGCAACGAGCGGGTCGGCGGCGGCGAGGTCATCCAGCGCCGATCCGACGTGCGGGTCATCCCGTCCCGGCAGAACGGCGGACCGTGCGGCGTCGTTCAGCGCGCCGGTGATGGTCGCAAAGATGCGCCCGTGATCGCGCAGCGCCTGCGCCAGCCCTTCGCCCGCCTGACGGCGTCGATGACGATCGGACGTCGACGCCAGGGCGTCGAGCGCGTGAAGTGCGGGGATGGCGACCGACGGCGATAGGGCGGTGATCGTGTCGAGCGCCTGGCGGAAGGCGGTCCGCCGGTCGGGAGGCGCCAGTGCATCCGCCAGCGCGTCGGAGTCAGGGCGCAACGCGGTGTGCACGTCGTCCGGCAGCGCGGCGAGGAGCGTGTCCGCTTCCGCCGCGCTCCAGCCCGTCAGCGCGTGCATCAGCGCCGTGCAACGGGCGGTGAGATCACGGTTCTGCACTGCACGCAGGATGGTCGCCGCGGTTCCGTATGCGTGCGGCGTCGGATGCGCTGTGATCCAGTCACGCAGCGCGGGCGGCATCTCCCGCTCCTCGCACGCGATCTGGATGAACGCGACGGGATCAGGCGGCGGCGGCAGCGCAGCGATGACGACGGGAAGTTCGACGAGGAGCAGATCGCGCACAGCGATGGAAAGAAGCGCTTGACGCAGATCGCCGTCATCGCGTGTAGAGCGACGCACAGCGGCAATCACGTCGTTGTTGAAGCGGGCGTGTACCATGAACATGGGATCGGCTCCGAGCGATCGCACCGCAAGATTCGCATACTTCATGTCAAAGGAACTCCGCCACGCTTGCTGCATCTCCGCCGGCAGCGCGTCCCAGACCGCCGGTATGACGGCGGCGAAGAAGGCGCGGGCGGTCTTCCACGCTATCGCGGGCGGATCAGGGCGCACGCCGCGGGCGAACGCAATGGCGGCGCACACGTCATTGCGGGAAGCGGAGGACAGGATGGTCGCTTGCACGTCTGGATCGAGGTCATCCCACGGCGCCGCTGTAACCACCCAGTCGGCATGGTTTGGCGCCTCGTGCAAGAGATGCGTGACCTTCGCCCATGCAGAATCCATACAGGATGCGACCGCCAGGCGCGTCAGCGTATCGAGATTGTCTTGTTGCGCACGTTGGATGAGTGCTGCGAGGATGGCAGCATGGCGGGTGCGGGCGACAGGTGACGCGATGGCGTAGACCGTGAACGCGGATCGAAGATACAAGTTGGTGATGCGCCCAACGATATCTGCGGCGCCTGTTCCCGACAGCCATGGCAGGCAGTCCGAAGCGGCGTTGGGAGAGGAGTGAAATGCATCTAGAAGGCGATCCTGCTCCGCAGGCGTCAGGTTGTCCATCCACGCGGTCGGGTGGTCGGGCGTCGCTTGCCCCCAGTAACGCACGGCGCGGGCGATGTCCCATGGCCACGTCAGCAGCGCGGCGGCGTCGTTTGTCGGACCAATCAGCGCGGCCGCCGTCCAGGGTTCGCAGCGACTGTGCCGTACTGCGTCGATCAGCGCGTCGGCATGGGATGCGCCCCACCCGGCGGGCGCAACCGCCGCCCACCACGGCAGGATGCGGGCGCCTGCGTCCGTTCCGATCAACGACGCAATGGCCGCGTGGAGCGCGGGCGAGGCGCACATGGCGGGCGTGAGAAGATCCAGCAATCCGCCCGCCAGCGCGCCGAGCGCGCCGACGACGGGATCGACGTTCGGTGCGAGCGCCAGGATGCGGGCGAACCTGGTGTTGTCGAGCGCAGGCGCGACGACGTGCACGTCGGATTCGCCGCGCAGCGCCCGCAGCATCGCCGTGAAAATGGACGAGGTGCGACTCATGACAATCTCTCTTGTTCGTTTCTTTCATGATAGAGACATCCGCTCTCTCCCTTCTCACCCGCGCGTGCGTCGGGTGATCCGCCGCACGGGCGGAGAGGGCGATGGAGCTGGTGCAGACGGCAGATCGGCAATCGCAAAGATGACGAGGGGATTCGACTCGATCATCATCCGCACATTGTCGCGTAAGATCGGTAGTACAGCCACCGTCAAGTCAGGATGGAGCGTCAATGCGGATACACCCCAATTCCATTGGTCAGGATTCGGGGCGTTGAGCATGCGGAGCGCCAGTGCAAACAGCGGATCGGATGTGTGGATGAGATTCACCAGATCGTTGGCATGTTCCGGCACGGCCAGGGATTGGACAAGTTCGTCGATATCGCCGATAACGGCAGATCGGGTTGTATGGGGAAGGGCATTCCAGAATGGAGCGACCATGGTGGGCGGCAGCGTGCGGACATCGACCAGAAATGAGGCGGGGTGCTTTCCGTTCAACGTTCGCACCAGCGCCAGCGCACTGGGAGGATTGATGTGCGCAATGGCGCTGAACGCATTCCAGACATCGGGGTGTTCCAGCAGTGGAAGAAGCGTGGTGCGCAGCGTGGGTTTGACAAGCGCCATCAGGGATGTGAAGCGCCGTCCTTCTGTGTGCAAAGCGTCGGCTAACGCAATCATCGCGAGAACGGAATCATCACGGCTGCGTGCGCTGCCCAGGAATGAGAGGGCGTGAAGTGTCGGTGCGGCGATAGCGGGTGGGAGCGTACAGATATCCATTAGGACGCGCATCATGTCCCGGCGCTGGGCAGCGGCGGAAATCTGCTCCGCCAATGTGGAGAGATCGGGAGTGATGGCGGCGAGAACCATGATATCGCATGGACGAGGGTTGGGGGGCAAAGCGTCACGCAGCGCATGCGTTTGCCTCCGTGCGTCTGATTCACGCATGGCGGAGCGCAACAGTTTGATGCCCTCACACAGATCGGGCAAGGAGGGTGTGACGCTTGCGTCCTCGACGCTTGGAGGAAGAACGGTTTGGACATTGCTTGCGAGACGAACGAAGGTGACAGGGCGCGGTGGCGGCGTGGGGAAGGATTCGATAATATCGACGACATCACGGGAGGACATGTCGCGAAGAACCAGCGGCAAAAGCGTTGAACGTACGGTGGCGACGTTATCGATGTGGAGACGAACGGCTTCGATGCATGTATCGGTGACACTCTGTACTCGCATCAGGAATCGGTCGTCGACCCCCAGGTTTCGGATCGCCAACGGTGCGGCGTTCCAGTCCATCGCATGTATCCATGGTTGGCGTTTGATCGTAGGAAGCGCGTTCCAGACATCAGGCGTCACGGAGGCAAAAAAAGACAAAGCGACGCGGCGATGCGACACATTGCGGGCGCCACGCTGACCGCGCGCCAACGCAATAGCGGCGCAGACCTCGTCGGTGTCGGCGTATGACAGGATAGCGGCGCGGATCGCTTCCGGCAGATCGTTCCACGGCGCAGCGACGACAATCTGCTCCGCGAGCGATGCACGGTGGCGCAACCCGTGCATGATGATATCCCATCCTTCATTCAGTGCGGAAGAGACGTGACACAATCGTGTGAGCGAAAAGATTGTCGTTCCATACAGAGGGAATTGACCGACTCGCGCTGCTAGTGCGCGCAGCATGGCGGTGGATGATGCGCGTATGGATGGTGAAGCGAAGATGAAGGCGTCCAAAGCGTCAGGAATCCCCCGTTGATCGATGCCTTGCAGATTGACGTCGTCTTTTGGAAGCCAGGGAAGGCATGAACCGTAGGCGCACGGCGATGTTTGCAGTGTTGTCAGGAGGCGGGTTCGCTCGGCGCGAGAGAGGTGTGCCGCCCACCAGTCTGGTTCGTCTGAATCCGATTCTCCCCACACACGGATGGCACGGGCGATATCATGGGCTGTGTGCAACCGTGCAACGCAATCGGGATGCGGGCCAACGAGTGCGGCGGGGACCCACGTCGGACATAAGTTGCATTCGGACGCTCGAATCAGGGAGATGCGATCCCATGCCATGGTATCCCGACAAGATGCCCCCCGCATGGCCCATACGGGGAGAATGCGTCGTCCTGCTTTTGTTCCAATGGACGATTGGACGGCGGCAAGCACGTCAGGGGCATGCATATCCACATCTGTTGCCAGCGATTCAAAATGAGCGGAAAACGCGGCGAGCAGATGGACAATGGGATGGACGTTCGACGAAAGAGCAATGACTTTCGCAAGCATCGGATCGGAAAGAGCGTCGTCGATGGCATGCAAATCCGTTTCGCCGTGGAGTGCACAGCGTATAGCGGAGATAGCGTTCATCGTCTCCCTCGCTTCATCGTGGTCGTTTTGTTTCATTCTGGTCATTTTGTCGTCCTCGTAACGGCACTTCTCGGAGACGAACATGGGCGCATTGGGTGCGCTGTCGTCCCCGTGTGAATCGGATAGCGATGCCTCTCTCTCTCTGTCCCCTGCTTCCCTATCATTTGCCGCCCAGAGACAGACGCCCATGCGCTTCTTTTTCCTTCGCGACGACGGCGCTTCGATGACAGGGAGCAACGACAGACCGTCAAGAGGCGCCAATGGTCGGTCGATCGTTCCATAATAACAAATGATAGTCGCTGTTGGCGGAGTGGACAATGGAAGAAACCATCTGAGCGCCGCCGGACGATGGCGTACATCGCATGGAGCGCCAGGCGTGAGACGGTTATCGGGGATGGGACTCCCATGGGACAGGCATTGAATCGCTCGCCATGCATGCCATCGTCCGCAGTTGTTGTGACGGAGGGCACACGTTCTATGCATCGTACGCTGTGTTCTTTGACGTCGTGCAGAACATTGGCGGGATAGGCGCTTCCTGGTGAACATGTACGTTCCATAATGGGCGCAGGAAGACGATACGACTATCGACAACAATGGATGTGACGAAAAGCGTCAGCGTCCATTATGACAAATATTGCACGCACGATGCATGTATAGTATGCTGATATCATCTGGGTGACGTCGTGTCATCTCACACGGCAGCGTATGATGCGAAAGGATGATCTATGAGCAATATATCCGCTTCCTCCCGTCACAATCCACCCCTGGCGCTCCTTTTCCAGGACCTGCGATTTGCGCGAGCTGTCGCGGCGTATTTTACACTCACCGATCACGATATCATTCAATCAGCGGCTGTTCGTCCGTTTGTTGCCACCTATCTCCGCACGCCTGTACCAGCGTCGGCACTTCCGTGGGATCATCCAGATGTGGTCGCTCTTGCAATCCCGTACGATCTTGCGCTAACCACGTTGTCCTGTGCCTTGTCGTCGCCGGTGGAGACACTTCCGCCTGGAATCCGGCAGCACCTCATCGACACATGTCATGCGGATCAGCGTCCAAGCATGGAACGCTTGCGCGCATCCGCATGGATCATCGGGATACATGAAGCGTGGACAACGATCATCGACTCGTGGGATGATTCGATGGTGCGGACGTTTGCGACCGGTCTTCCGCCGGCGCGCCACCCGTCCAGCGGCAGCGACATTGCTGACATGCTTCGACAATGGCAAGACCGCTATCTCGCCACAAACGCTCCGCTCTTTGGATATCGGGCGCTGATCGATCCGCACTGGGCCGATGACTTTCTTGCGCATGCCGGTCTCGACGACCTCGTACTGGCGACGCAGTCATGCAGCCCTGCGGTCTGGAACCTCCTGTCGGATGCGCAGCGATCCCGGATCATCGCAGAGTTATCATATTCACCAGAGGGGTGCGCTGTGCTGATGCAGCGAGAACCCTGGGATGAGCGCTGGCTGCCGTATTTGACATCGTCACCGCACGCCGCAGCCAGCGCCCTGCATGCATGGTTGTCGTTCATCGACCCGCCGCCGCTCACGCCACTCCAATGGGTGGATATTATCGACAGCGCATGTGCCGACTTCCAGGAACGCAAGCGCATTCTTTCTGCGCTGACGCCACGACAATGGAACGCATGGGATGCGTTGATCCGGGCGCACGTCCGTAGAGTAGCGACTGCGGATGATGAAACGCTGGGATGTGCAGCGGCAGCGCTGGTGACCGACCAGGAATTGGCGTCGCACGTATGGGAGCGCCCTGATGCACTCGTTCGCTATTGTGCGACCGTTTCCTGGACGTCCTGGAACACCCTTCCAGAATCGCACCGGCAGGAATGGATCACGGCGACATCATGCACCCCGCTGGCGGCGGCGTGGGGATTTCGTCTTACCGGACAACGCCGCGATGTGGATTCGTTGATTATCTCGGATCGCCTGGCATGTCTGGCGGCGATTATCGCTATTGCTGGACATCCGCCGTCCATTGAAATGTCAGCCGGGGAGCGTATGGAAATCTTTTTGTGGTACATGGGGCGGTTGATCGATCTGGTTCGTGCGCAAGCGGTGCATGCGACAGAACCGTTCTCCCTTCTTTCGCATGAAGGCGTCATCCGTTTCGTGATGCAACCGCCGGAATTGGAGTATGCGCATGGACGCCTGTCTTTGGCGCTCGTTGACGGTATAGGGAAAGCGCATGGATAAGGATCGGGGAGGAGGACTCTAGCTTGACTTATACTACGTGATAGTGTATCATAGTGCGCATGGAAAGCACCATGAGTACGGGTAAAGCCGCAAAACTGCTTGGTGTCTCGGTCAAGACGTTGCAGCGCTGGG
>Ga0308389_1000377_pt1 | contig 33406 bp, 23 predicted proteins | sample Hotspr2Sample148_FD_202362 | JGI IMG/M metagenome (GOLD analysis project Ga0308389, IMG submission 202362) | Hot spring phototrophic mat microbial communities from Mushroom Spring, Yellowstone National Park, Wyoming, United States - 20040719_148 ... | reverse complement strand
TTTAGGCTTCTCTTTTGCTGGCGAAACGATGTGGAATAATTACGCCGAACTTTGTTGCTCTTGCGGTTTGTGTACTCTTTATTCATGTCCCGAAGATTTATATCCCAAAGAAGCTTGCGATAAATCAAAGCAAACAATGAGAGCTATGGGAAAAAAATATATTCAAGATTATCCGCCAAAAGTTCATCCTATGAAAGAAGCTCGAAGAGTTCCTTTGAAAGCTTTGATGAAAAAATTAAATATTTTAGATTATGATTCAAAAACTCCATATAAAAAAATCGATTTGGATTTACGAGAAGTAAAAATTAAGTTAAAACAACATGCAGGCGAAAAAGCTTTGCCTATTGTTAAAAAAGGGAATAGAGTAAAAAAAGGAGAGCTTATTGCGGCTCCTCCCCAAGGAAAGTTAGGAGCAAGTATACATGCTTCTATCGAAGGCGAAATCAAAGAAATTAACGACGAATTTATCTTAATATCTAGATAGGAGAAAACTATATGAATAAAAATTCTATCGGATTAACTGAGTTTTCAAGCATAGCATCTGGCATGCAAGGAGCGGATTTAATGCTAAAAGCCGCGGAAGTGGAACTAATTTTATCGCGAACTATTTGTTCAGGCAAATATATGGTTTTGATTGGAGGAGAAGTAGCTGCTGTTCAATCTTCAATTGACGCCGCTATTCATAATTTAGAATATGCAATCATTGATACTTTTGTTATTCCGAATGTTCATCCGACTTTATTTCCAGCATTAGCTGGACACAGCAATATTGAAATGCTGGAAGCTCTCGGAATACTTGAAGCTTTTTCAGTAGCTTCTTTAATAGAAGGAGCCGATGCGGCAGTTAAAGCCGCAAACGTTAAAATTATCGAAATACGATTGGCAATGGCATTAGGCGGAAAAGCTTTTGCGACATTTACGGGCGAAGTCGCGGCAGTTCAAGCGGCTATAGATTCTGGATCAAAAATAATTGCCGATAAAGGTTTGCTTGTAAACAAAGTTGTTATTCCGCATCCGAGAAAGGAATTATTGCAAGATATTGTTTAAAATTTAACAATAAAGTTATAAAATATGCCATACGTAATTTATAATTCAATCGAAGTTCATTATAATATAAAGGGAAACGGCGAACCGCTTCTTTTTTTGCATGGAAATTCTGGTTCAAGCCTATATTTTAACGAGGAAGCAAATTTGCTTGCAAAAAGATTTAAGGTTATTTTAATTGATTACCCTGGACACGGAAAATCCGAGCGTTTGACTTCCTTTCCATTAAATTTTTGGGAATATAACGCTCGTTGCGCGCTTGAACTGCTTGATTATTTAAATATTGATAAAACTTTTGTTATTTCCGTTGGAGGCGGCGCTTTAGTCGCTTTCAATATGGCTTTGTTGGAGCCGAAGAAAATTAAAAAAATTGTTATAGACAATTTCCCTGGAGAATTTTTGTCCAGTGAAGATGTAGAAAGAATCCTTGAGAGAAGGAGAGAAGCTTTGAAATATAAAGGCAGATATTTTTATGAAAGAATGCATGGAAAAGATTTTATGGACATCTTGAACAACGACGAAAAACTTTTATGCGATGTCGCTGAAAAAAAATTACAAATATTGTTAGACGATATTTCTAAAATTTCTATTCCAGCTCTTTTCTGTTCGGATATGACCGAGCCTGATTTTGATTACTCGATTGAAAAAACTTTGAAAGCGTCTGAAAAAATTAAACATTCTATCGTTATGTATTATTCTGATAGAAAATTTGACCCTTCTTTAACTTTTGTAAATATGGCTTTTAATTTTTTCAAAAATAAAAATATAGATCATTTAATATCTTTAAAAAAACAAGCTTAATCGTTTTCTATGAACTTTCTTAAAGAAGCATTTTTAATTGGCAATAAAATTTTTCTCAGAGCTTTAAAGAAGGAGACGTAATAATTATTGCAAGATTGGAAAATCATCCCGATACTCGCTACACGTTGTTTTACGCTTTGCTATATCCACATTTGACTTAAAAAAAAGAATTCTAAATCAAATCAAAGATAAGTCAAACATTTTTTTTTCAATTTGCGAAAAAAATTCCGGAGAACCAATCGGTCAAACTGGATTAGTCAGAATAGATTGGGTAGGACGAATGGCGACTTTTTATATTGCAATTGCAGATAAAGAGAATTGGTCAAAAGGATATGGAAGCGAAACGACAGAATTTATGCTTAAATATTCTTTTGACATAATCGATTTGCATCCCGTTCAATTGCATGTCGCCGTCAAAAACGAAAAGGGCGTAAAAGCTTACTTAAAAAACGGTTTCAAAATCGAAGGCGAATTAAGAGAAGCTATGTTTCAGAACGGAATTTATTATAATTTTTATATAATGAGAATTTTGGAAAACGAATACGAAGAAATTTTGAAACAAAAACAATAATTAATTTTAATAAACTCGCGCCTGATTGTTGGTATGAGCTCGAGTTCAATAAAAATTTTATTCGACAAAATTCAATTTAGTTTTATCATTCTTTTGATGTTGCAACGCTTTCTCTATATCTAATATTAAAATTAGATTGTCCTGAAAATTAGCGATAGATTTTACATATTGCGCGCCTGCCACAGAAAGAATTTCTGGCGGCGGTTGAGTAAGTTTTGAGGGTATTCGTATAACTTCTTTCACTTCGTCTACCGAAAAACCTACAAGATAATCTTTCAAATCTAAAACTATAATTCTTGAAAGACTATCATGCTCTTTAGTTTCTAAATTTAATTTTTTTCTTAAATTTACAACAGGCAAAACCTGACCTCTTAAGTTAATAACGCCTTCTACATATTTAGGGGAACGGGGGACCCGAGTTGGATTATTGTATCTTATAATTTCTCTTATCAATGTAATGTCTATCGCATAAAGTTCGTTTGCAAGATAAAACCCCACAAGTTGAATTATATCGCTTTCTTTTTTGCTTTCTTCTTTAGACATCTGAATCTCTTTTGCAATGATATCATCTTTGACGATTTCTTGTCCGGCAGCTTTTACTAACTGTTTTTCTTTTTCATTTTTCTTTGCTTCTTCATCTTCGCTTTCGACAGTATCTTCGATCTTTTCAATTTCTTCTTCATATTCGAAATTATCTTCTTCGATTATTTCTTCGCTCTCTATCATATTTTCTTCTTTTATGCAGCTTTCTGTTGTTTCGCTTTGAATTGTTTCACTTTCTATTTCAAATGTTTTTTCTTCTAAATCAAAAGTATTTTCTTCTTGTTTATTGGAAGTTATTTCAACTTTTTTTTCTTCAATAGAGTCTTTAGCATCTGTCTTTTCGCTGAACTCGTTGGTTTTAAAATCATTTGAAACTTGTTTTTCTTCTATCTTTTCTTCCTGTATTTCAACCTCTTTTTTTTCAGTTTGCGTATTTTTTTCAAATTGACTTTCTTGTTTTGATTTGTCAATTTCTTTATTTGTAGACAGGTCTTCTTCGATTTTTTGAAGTTTTCTCAGTTTCAATATATTTATCATTTTACGCTCCAGAATTTGCTTTATCTTCAAAATATAAAGTTGATTTTGCGGCCTCAATAATATCTTCTTTCTCGACAACGCTTTTTTCTTTTGACATTGCCGACATCATTCCTAACGACGCTAAATGGTTAATTGGCCGCGGATAACCGTTGGTTAATTTATAAATTTGATCGATTGAATCGTCTGTAAATATGTTTGACGATTCTAAGCCTGCGACTTTAAGACGATGAAAAATATATTCTTTAGTTTCTTCTTTAGTCAGCGGATTTAATGTGATAGTGAATCGTACTCTTTGTAAGAAAGCTCTATAAGCTTTATTTTTTAATTTCGCAGCAAATTCTGGTTGACCTAATAATATAATTGATATCAAATTTTGTTCGTCGGTTTGATAATTGCATAAAAGCCTGATCTCTTCAATTGTCTTTTTGCCTGGAATTGCTTGAGCTTCGTCGATAAAAACTACGGGAAAAATATTCTCAACATAAAATTTTGTCAAACCTTCTTCTAATTTTTTTACCAACGCGTTTCTTTTAAGAGGGGGATTTTCATCGAACAATTGTTGATAAATTTCTTTTAATAATTCAAGAGAGCTTAGATTAGAATTTACAATCCAACAAATTTTGTATTGATTATTTTCGCTTAAGCGATCAATTATATATCTAGAAATAACAGTTTTGCCGCTCCCAACTTCGCCTGTAATTATCCCAAATTCTTTTTGTTCGATTGCCATTTTCATCCATTCAATCGCCGAGGCGTGAGCTTGACTCAAATATAAAAATTTTGGATCTGGAGTTATTCCGAAAGGATCTGTTTTTAAATTAAAATATTTCCAATACATATAATAAAATTATTATTGCTTATTTTATATAAAATATGAATTTTTTTACAAAAAAAAAACTCTTATTATTCGAAAAAAATTTAATTAAACAAAAGTTTTATTCTTTCTTATATTTTATTAAATTTAAAACAAAATTAATTTCTATATGAAAAAAATAACTTTTATTTCAGTTGTCTATTTCTCATTTGCCAATATATTTTTAACTCAACAGGCTCAATGGTTACAGATTGAACGAGAAAAAAATTCTAATAATCATTACGAAATAAATATCTCATACGACAACAACAATTTCTATTTAGAACAAAAGAGTTTTTTAAAAAAACTTAAATTTTACGATATTGAAAGCTCTTTAGACGAAGATATTTTTGCCATCCCAATAGTCGATTTTTTTATCGCTTTGCCTTCAAAAAAAATTAAATCTCATTCTATTTCAATTTTATCTTCTCAAACTATAGACGCTCTACCAGAACTCAACAAAAAAGCCGCGATTAAAAATGGAAAACTATATTTTACAACTGAAACAATTGACATTCAAGAAAACGATATATATAATTTTTCAAATATGCGTCATATCGAGATTGTAGAATATTTTTGGCTCGGCTATAATTATTGCGCTCACATAAAATTTAGACCTTTTGTAGCGGATACAAAAAATAAAACTACTCGTTATGTAAAAAATTTTTCTATAAAATTCTATTATGAAATAGATCCCGATTTAGTTCCCAACTTAAAAGAGCCTCATCTTTTAATTTTAAATAAAAATTTAGCGTCTAACTTCCAATCGCGCCCTTTATTTTACGAGTCTGCTCAAAATTCTTCTTGGATAGATTTTTCACAAGATTACTTAAAGATTGCAACTGCAAGCGATCTAATTTATAGAATTTATAAATCAGATTTAATCCAAGCGGGAATAGACGCAGCTTCTATCAATCCTAAAACTTTTCAAATGTTTCTTAAAGGCTCCGAAATAGAAATTTATGTTTCAGGCGAAGATGACGGAATATTTGACGACAACGATTATATAGAATTTGTAGGCTTAAGGAATATGGGCGGCAATCATAGAGCAGTTTCTCAATATAACTCGCCTTACAACGAATACTTAGATCGATATTCTGATACGACGATTTACTTTTTGACCTGGGGAAAAAATTATGGCAAAAGAGTAGCTATATTTAATGGAAGCGAAAATTTAATCGCTCAAGATACATTAGAATATTATCATCAAGTTGAACATGCTGAATTCAACCAATGGTTTGATTCTTTTTATGCCGATATTACTCGAAGAGAAATGCCATTCTGGACGGAAAATAAAACCTGGTTTTGGGGAATACTTTCAGCTCCTTCGTCTTTTACTTATAATTTTTCTTTATCAAAAATATATCCCAATAAAACAGCCGATCTTTATTTTAAAGGACAAAGTCAAGCTTCCAATATTACGACAAACGCTCATTGGGTGGCAATAAATATAAACGCCCCTGTCAACGACACTAATCGTTTTAATAAATATCAAACTTTTGTAATCAAGAAAACCGTTCCTACTTCTCAACTAATCAACGGCAACAATACATTCAGATTAGTTTCATATGCTAATGGCAATAGTCCCAATGGCATTTTTATGGATTGGTTTGAAGTAGAATATCCGCGTTATCCAGAGCCAATAAACGGTATTTTAAAATTGTTTTATCCTTATATTTCTTCAAAAAAAATTTTAGCCGCAATAATACAAAATATTTCTACAAATAATTTTTCTATCTGGAAATATGGCGATGGTTATAGAAAATATCTCCCTAATATAAATTCTTCTACCGCATTACTAATAGACACTCTCAGCTCTAAATCTTTTATTCTTTTTTGCGATACATCTCAGTTCGCCAAGCCAAAAATTTACGGCGTTAAAAGATTCAAAAATCTTTTAGCTTCGGCCAATAAAGCCGATTATATCGCAATAACTCATAAAAAATTTTATTCTGCGGTTTTGGATTATTGCTATGTTATCGAACAAATTTACAATGTTAAAACTATAACTATTGACGTTGAAGATATTTACGACGAATTTGCTTTTGGTTTCTTTAATCCCGAAGTTATAAAAGATTTTCTTAAAGGAACTCAGACTTATTGGCAAACTCCATCTCCTCAATATGTCGCTTTAATAGGCGAAGCAAATTATGATTATCATTATAACAAAGTTAAATTCAGAAATGAAAAATTAGTTTACAACTACGTTCCATCTTTTGGAGCTCCAGTTAGCGATAGTTGGTTTGGAATGTGGAATAATCAAAAGCCATTAATTCCCCAAATTAAAATCGGAAGATTGCCTATTAGAGAAATTAGCGAATTATACCATTATAGAAACAAAATTATCAATACTTATCAACGGCAATTTGACGAATTAAATAAACAAATTATTTTATTCAGCGGAGGAAATCCAAGCGGCTTCAGCGAAATTGAGGGAATTAGAGCGACTAATAATTATATAAAAGATAATTTTATAAATACTCCTCCATTAAATGGCAATACTGTACATTTTTACAAAACGACCAATCCATCATCTAATTTCGGCCCATATTCTCAAGATTTTATTACCAAAACCATAGAAAAAGGAGCAATTGTTATAGGGTATATTGGACATAGCGGAACTCAAACCTGGGATAATTCTATAACTACAGTAGAACAATTAGAAAATAAAACAGGAATAAATCCTCTCATTACCGATTTTGGTTGTTCCACCGCTCGATTTGCGGAGCCTGACATCCAAAGCTTTTCAGAGCTATTTGTTTTGCATCCTCGCGGACAAGCAATAGCTTATATTGGAAATTCTTCTCTTGGTTACTATAGTTCCGCAACAACATATCCAAAATATTTTTTTGAAGAATTGTTCAAAAATAGAGTTGTCAATTTAGCTCAAGCCCATATAATCGCTAAACAAAGACTCGTCGGAACGGGAATTTCCTCTACATATAATCTTTTTGCCTATACCAATACTTTAATTGGCGATCCAATTGTTAATTTAAAATTACCAGATAAAACAAACTTAAATATTTCTCTCAAAGATATCAAAACAAATATTGAGTTTTTTACAGACAATATCGACGCGGCTTATCTTACTATAAAATATTTTAATTTTGGACTGAATTTTCAAGACACTTTTAAAATTAAAATCTCTCATTTTTGGAACGATACTCTCATAAGCGAAAATACTTTTGTTAAAATAACGCCAGGTTATGAAGACAGCATAGTTATTCCTTTATCAATTAAAAATAAAGCTGGGGAACATAAAACGATCATTTTCCTTGACAGCGATAATCAAATTGACGAAATTTATGAAAACGACAATCAAGTAGAATATAAATTCGTCGTCGCTTCCACAAAAATAAGAGACAACATAGAATCTGACAAACTTAGAGCCGTTAAAGATGAAATTATTTTTATTAACCCGCAATTTCAACCTAAAAATTTAAATGAAAAAATCAGAGTTGATATTGCTCATAATGAAAATTTTAACAACTTTAAAAGTTATGAAATTCCTTTAGACACATTTTATACTAGATTCAACATACAAAATTTGGATAACGATAAATTTTATTATATTAGAGCAAAAATTAATTCCGACCAAAATTTTAGCTTAGTTAAAAGATTTTACAAATCAAGCGACAATTACTTTTTATTCGGCGATAGTTTAGCTTTTTCAAGAGGCAATCTTTATTCCTTAATATACAAAGACAACGCTCTCACAATGGAAGACTCTACTTTAACTTTAGAAGTTTTATCTGCCGGTTACCACGATGGCAATACCGCAAATATTTTATTGAACAAACAACAATTAATTCCTGAAAATACTTTAAGAGGCCATCACGTAGTATTAATAGACAAAAAAACTCTAAAGTTCTTTAAATATCTTAGATTTGACATTTTTAAAGGCGGAGTCAATTATACAAATTATAATACTTTTCTTGACACAGTATCGAATAAATACATCGTCGCAATTGCCATTTCGGACGAGGGGTCTTATAACTTAGACGGGATTTTAAGAAATAAACTAAAAAATTTGGGAAGCTTATTCGCCGATTCAATATCCTTCAGATCATCCTGGTGTATGATTGGAATGAAAGGATTAAACCCAGGCGAGGCCATCGAACAATACAAAAAAATTTACGAAGGACCCGCCACAGTCGACACTTCATTTATCGTAAGAAGAAAAAACGGCAAATTTATTACGCCAATTATTGAAAATGTTTTCAAATGGAAAAAAATTGAAATAAAAAGCTCTTTGCGAAATGAAAATAAACTTTTATTTAACATTTATGGTTTTAACAAAATTTCCGCCGCATATCAGCTGATTTCTCAATATTCAGTCGATAGCAACTTTTCGGAAATTGATATTTCGCAAATCGATTTTCAATTATATACCAAATTGTATTTTAGTATTAATTTAATCTCAAACGACAGCGTATATTATCCATCGTTACAAAATATTAAAATTTATTACCATCCATTGCCAGAATTAGGATTGAACTACCAAACTGTATTTTATGAAAAAGACACAGTTCAGATGAGGGACCGCAATAAAATATTTGTAATTGTTTCAAACGCTTCAAATTCTACAATAAAAAACATAAAATTAAAAGCTAATATTGATAAGTTTAACGACAACAGAAATTTTGAATTGTTTTCTATACAAATAGATTCTTTAATTTCATATGAAAGAAAAAAAATTGAATATTCTTTTGACATTTTGCCTGATTTTGGCTCGGGTAGAAGAAAAATAACTTTATATCTCGATCCTTTAAATGAAATACAAGAACTATTTGAAGACAACAACATATACAATTCATATTTTTATATTAAGCCAGATACGACTTTTACATCCGTCAATTCAAAAAATATTTCAGTATTATTCGATGGTAAAAAAATTAACGACGGCGATTTTGTCAGTCCAAAGCCTTCTATAACTATTGAAATTAATAATCTGCCTTATTGGTTTAAATACAGAGATACCGCTTCAATTTATGTCTTTCTAAATGATAGAAGAATATATTATTCTGAAATGAATTTAAATTTAGACAGCTCTTTAAGAAAAGCAATTTTTACTTTCAAACCTAATTTAAACGACGGTCAACATACTTTTTCAATTTATGGGATTAATATAAATGGACAAATAAATGCTTTGCCTGCGTATGAAAAAACCTTTAAAGTCGAATCTAATTTTAAAGTTTACAATATATATAATTATCCAAATCCTTTTTCTAAAGACACTTATTTTACTTTCGAGTTAACTCAACCTGCCGATTTATTAAAATTAAAAATATTTACAATAAGCGGGAGATTTTTGCAAGAAATTGTTGTCAATCAAAATGAGTTAAATCGAGGTCTAAATAAAATATATTGGAATGGATTAGACAGAGATCAAGATAATATTGCAAATGGAGTTTATTTTTATAAATTAATTTTCAAATATGGCGATAAAACTTATGAGTTTTCAAAAAAAATGGCTAAAGTGAAATGATAAAAATACGCATTATGCAAATTATAAAAAGTGAAGTTTAAATTTGCAAAAAAATGTTTATATTTAAATTCTTAATTTTTAACAAATAAAGAGGGTATTAATGAAAAAATTTTTCTATTTTATTTCTGTTCTTATATTTTGTTCCAATGTAAGCTTTGCTCAACAAGAACAAATGCAGCGAGAAGCTCAATCCCAAGCGATGGGCATGATTATGGGCGGACTCGGAATGACCTGGATAGACGGCAAGCCATATTATACCTTTCGTTTTATGCCTGAAGTTTCTTTCTTAAATTTTGGCGTAGGATTAGATCTAAACTTAAATATCGACACAAAAGGAAAAGTCAGAACAGAAAATTTTAACGAAACTTCCGATTATTTAAGTCTCATTAGATATTTCAGATATGGACAAAAAAAAGATAATATTTACGTTAGAGTTGGAGCTTTAGATTACTCTTATCTTGGACATGGAAGCATTATTTATATGTATAATAACAGTCCTAGCTTTGACGCAAGAAAAATTGGACTTGAACTTGATCTTGACTTTGAACAGGTTGGTTTTGAATCTGTATATGGTTCTTTCGGAGAAGCTGGCGTTGTTGGTTTAAGAGGATATGTTAGACCATTAAAATTTACAACTTTAGGCGAGCTTCCAATTATAGGCGGATTTGAATTTGGAGCAACTTATGCTTCGGATTTAAATAAATATTCGGGAGCAATTCAAGGAACATACGATAGTCAAAAAGATGATTTCAACTTAACAGTCGACAAAGGTCCGTTATCAATTGTAGGTTTTGATTTAGGATTGCCTATATTGCGAATTCCAACCTTAGACGCCGATTTGTATTATGATTACGTTAAAATCTTAGATTTTGGCAGCGGTCAGTCGGCCGGAATTATGTTGTCTTTTAATTTCCTTAGTTTAGTTAAAGCCAACGCCAAATTGGAAAGAAGATTCAATAACGACAGATATCTTCCTTCATACTTTAATGCTTTTTATGAAATTGAAAGATTTAGAGCTATATATTTAAATGATACATCCGCTTATTTTGTCAGCAAAGTCGCAAAACTTGACACATTAAAAAACAACAACAACGGCATTTATGGCGAATTAACTGTTGATGTAATTGGATTATTTAAAATCTTAGGCAGCTATCAAAAATTAGACAAACAACCCAAAAGCGGCATAATGCACTTTTCAACTGATATTTCTCCTAAAGACGCTTCATTTGTAGCTCGCGCTGGTTACGACAAAAGAGATATAAAAAATTTAAATGATTTATTTACCTTAAACGAAAGATCTTACTTATTTACCGAAATTGGCTACAAACCATATCCATTTTTATTAGTATCTACTGTCGTTCATTACACATTTTCCCCATATAAAAGAGACAGCAAAGATAGAGTGATAGCTTACAAAACTCAAAAAAGAATTGAACCGCGCGTTAGCTTCATGTTTCCTTTGTAATTTTAACTGGCGCTCTTCTTTAGAAGGGCGCTTTTTTTAATATTATATTTATTAATTTGACGCCTTAAAATATTCTTTTATAGCTTTAGCTTTTTTCTTGCCTACCACTTGAGATAATTTCTCAATATCTGCATTTTTTATATCTTCAACGCTTCCAAACTCATTCAAAAGTTTTTCTGCCAATTTTTGTCCAATTCCTTTAATTTCAATCAATTCAGTCTTTATAATCCGTTTAGTTCTTTTTGTTCTATGAAAATTTATCGCAAAACGATGAGCTTCGTCGCGAATATATTGCAACAATTTCAAGCTTGACGAAGTTTTAGGCAAAGTTTGCGGATCTTCCAATTCGGGGAAATATATTTCTTCCAATCTTTTAGCTAAACCTATTATTGGTATATTTATATTCAATCTATTTAAAATTTCTAAAGCTGCGTTAAGTTGACCTTTGCCGCCATCTACCATAATCAGATCTGGCAGTCTATCGTTTTCAATCAAAGCTCTGTTATATCTTCTAAAAATAACTTCCTGCATTGAAGCAAAATCATTAGGGCCTTCGACAGATTTAATAATAAATTTCTTATAGTCGCTTTTTTTTGGTTTTCCATTTTCAAAAACTACCATACTTGCAACTGCGTCGGTTCCTTGCAAATTAGAAATATCGAAACATTCGATTCTTTTCGGCAACTTTGACAATCTCAAATCTCGCTTTAATGATAATAACTGTTTAGGAACAATCTCATCTTTTTTCATTTTTTGCAATAATAATTCGCCAAGTTGCAATTCTGCGTTATTTTTACACAATTTAAAGACGCCTTGCATCTCTTCAGTAACATCAGGAGTAGCAAAGATTATCGGAGATTTTAAATTTCCTTTATTTTGCAACCACTCCGAAAGAACGTTATAATCTTCAGGCAAATATTCTAATATAATCTCAGGCGGTATTTCAACTGGATTTGAATAATAAAATTTTAACGCCGATGAATAAACGTCTCTAATTTCATCATCTTTGCCAATTTTTAATATAAGTTGTCGTTTGCCGATTAGTTTGCCATTTCGAACAATGAAAATTGCGCATGCGGCTTCCTTTTCTTCTTTAGCTACTGCAAAAATATCCCGATTGGAAAAATCGTTACTTACAATTCTTTGTTTTTCAGAATAAATTTTCAATTTAAATATCTTATCCCGAATTTCAGCCGCTTTTTCAAATTCCAGTTTTTCTGCCGCTTTTTTCATTTCAATTTCCAAATCTCTAACAAGTTCGTCGACTTTGCCTTCCAAAATCTTAACTGCCGAAGTAACTTGTTTATTGTAATCCTCTCGAGAAATTAATCCTTCGCAAGGTCCGTCGCACTTTTTTATATGATAATCTAAACATACTTTAAATTTTTTTTTTGAAATATTCTCTTCAGTCAAAGGCAAAGAACAGCTTCTTAACTTAAATAGCGAAGATACTAGTCTCAAAGAATTTTTCATATTCTTTACTTCCACAAAAGGACCGAAATATTTTGAACCATCGTTGAGTACGTCGCGAGTAGAGAAAATTCTAGGAAAATCTTCCGATGACACTTTTATAAAAGGATAACTTTTATCGTCCTTTAGATTGATATTATACTTAGGTTGAAGTTCTTTTATAAGATTATTTTCCAAAATCAAAGCTTCGATTTCGCTTTCGGTTGCGATAATTTCAATATCGTTTATTTTCTTTCTCAAAGCCAACGTTTTTGGAGAATCGACATTTGCGTTAAAATAACTGCGAACTCTTGTTTTCAGGTTTTTAGCTTTGCCTACATAAATTATTTTATTATTTTCGTCCTTAAATTGATATACCCCGGGAGAAGATGGAAGATTTTCTAATTTGAATTTTAAATTATCGTTCATTAACATATAAAAAAGATATTACTGGCAAATATTAAAAAATATTGCCAATAATATCAAATAAAAAAGGAAGCAACAATTTTAATTTTAATTGAAAAATAAAATATTAAAATTTATAATTTTTCTCGATAACAACTATTCCAGTTTCAGTTACTTTAAATCTTTGTCTATCTTTTTCAAGATCATATCCAATTTCAAAACCTTCTGGAACAGAAACATTTTTGTCAATAATCGCTCTTCTTATTCTAGCGTGTCTGCCAACATTTACATTATTAAATAAAATTGAATCAGCCACATAAGAGTAGGAATTAATTCTTACATTTGGTCCTAAGATTGAACGTTCTACTAAACCTCCAGAAATAATAGAGCCGTCGCAGACTAACGAATTAAATAATCTGCCGACTCTTTCTCCTTCGTGAGATATTGTTTTTGCGGGAGGAAATTGCAATTGCATAGTTCGCAAAGGCCAATCTCTATCGTATAAATTGAAAACAGGATTAACGCTAATCAAATCCATGCTTGCTTCGTAATAACTTTCGATTGTTCCAATATCCATCCAATAAGGTTGATCTTTTTTATTTTCATCAACGAACTTATAAGAATAAACCTTATAACCGTTTTTAACCATATATGGTATAACGTCGTGTCCAAAATCGTGATTTTTTATTTTTTGGTTTTCCATAGTTTGCAATACTTCAATTATCGTATCTTTATTAAATATATATATGCCCATGTTTACGAAAGAAAATCCTGGCTTGTCTGGTATTTGAGGCGGATTTTTTGGTTTTTCAACAAAAGACGTAACTCGATAATCAATATCGATTCCTAAAACGCCAAATCTATCAGCCATCTCAACTGGAACATATAAACTTGCTATTGTCAAATCGGAATTTTTTTCGATGTGATATTGCAACATTTTTAAATAATCCATCTTATATATATGATCGCCAGAAAGAATTAACAACCACTTGCAACTATTTTCTATTAAATTTAAATTTTGATAAATTGCATTTGCAGTGCCTAAATACCAATCGCCGCTTATTTTATGTTGTGGAGGAACTGAATATATAAATTCTCCAAGTTCAGGATTAAAAATGCTCCAGGCTTCATATAAATGTTGATTTAACGAGTCGGATTTGTATTGAGTTAACACGTAAATTCGCCGAAGTCCAGAGTTTAAACAGTTAGACAATGTAAAATCAATTATTCGATATTTTCCGCCAAATGGAACTGAAGGTTTAGTGCGATATTTTGTAAGGGGAGACAATCTTTCCCCCTGCCCGCCAGCTAAAATCATAGTAATTGTTTCCCTTAATAAAGTTGAACCGCTTAACATTTTGCTCCCTTTTTAGTGATTTATTAAATTATTGTAATATACTAATTTTTATATGAAAAAGAAATTAAAGTTTTTAAAATTTAAATTTGAAACGTTGCAAAATTCTTTTTATTTTAATAATCGAGTTTTTTAATATATGGCGCGTTCGTCTAGCGGCTTAGGACGCCGCCCTCTCAAGGCGGAGATCACGGGTTCGAATCCCGTACGCGCTACTCAATTTGCTAAATCATTCAATTTTATAATAACATCTCTTTAGAAATAATTAGTATAATATTGTGAATTTCAAAAAATATAAAGTTTGAGTTAAATCAATTTCTATTTTCGTTTAAATTAAAACTTAAAAAATCTTTTTCAATTTATTTAATCATTTAATTCTTATTTATAAAATCTAGTCTTTATTATTACGAAATAAATAAATTAAAACTATATGAAATAAATTGACATAATGTTAAAAAACAATTAAATTTGTATATAAAATTTTGGCGAATATGAACGGGGCTATAGCTCAGCTGGGAGAGCGTCTCGTTCGCAACGAGAAGGTCGGCGGTTCGAGCCCGCCTAGCTCCACAAGGTAAAGTTTTTCCAGACGACGATTGACGTCGTAGCGCCTAACCCCGCTAGGTCCGAAAGGAAGCAACGGTAAGCGCGAAAACGGGCAGTTGTTCGTCTGGTTTTTTTATATTACGAAGAGGTAGCTTTATTATAATGAGATTTCTTTCAAATTCATATTATACGACAACCAATAAAAGCAAATCCCTTTTTCCAACCATAAAATTTTTAACTTCCTTTTTAAAAATTGTTTATCAAAACGGAAAATTAGCTAAAGAAAACAAATACGACGACTTAAGATGGGAAGAAGGTTCCATTAAAATTTTAAAGTATTTAGAAAATGTAGGGGTTGAATTTATTATAGAAGGATTGAATAATTTAGACAGAACTAAAGATCCCGTCGTTATAGTCGCGAATCATATGAGCGTCTTGGAAACTGTTTGTTTGCCGGCAATTTTATTGCCGAGAAAAAAAATTTAATTTATCGTAAAAAAAGAATTATCAAAGATTCCTTTTTTCAAGCACATTATAATAAATAAAAATTCGATTTTGTTAAGTCGAAATAATCCTCGTTCTGATTATGTAGAAGCTATTAATCAAGCTATAGAAAGAATAAAATCAGGCTTTTCAGTTATAGTATTTCCGCAAAAAGCTCGAAAAAAATATGTTGACTTTCGCGAATTTAATTCGCTCGGAGCAAAATTAGCTCTAAAAACTAACGCTCCTATTGTTCCTTTAGCTTTAATTACAGACGCTTGGAGAATTGGAACTATAATTAAAGATTTTGGCAAAATTGATCCGTCAAAAAAAGTTATTTTTTCTTTCGGAGAACCAATTTATCCTACCACTTCTCAACAAGAAATTATGAATAAAATTTTTGAGCATATTAAAAATACTTTTATAAAATTTAATCGCCAGGAACTGCTGGTTTAATTTTAATCGTTCTTATCGACCGTTGAATAATTTTATTAATTCTTTAAAAATTACTATCTTTAACAATAAATTTCTTAAAAAGCGATTATTTAAGCTAATGAATAAGATTTTGCTAATAAATATCTCATTCTTTTTTTCATTATTATTTTTTTCTTGCTACGAAGCTCCGCCAGATGTAAAAGACGGCTTTTGCTCGATCGATCTAACCATTAAATATTTTGACGAAAAAGATAGCGTTAAACTTTCGGCTCCCAAAGCTAAGGTAATTGTAAAATCCAGATATGAAATAAAAATTTATTTTGCCGACGATAGCGGCAAACTCAGATTAAACTCAATGCCTACAAGCGAGTATTCTTTTGCGGCTTTTTTTGAAACCAATAAATACCCAAATGCAAGATTTACTGGAACAATCGAACCTTTAATGCTTCTTTCTCCAACGAATTATAAAGACACTATAATTTGCTTTAAATCCGATAAAACAAGTATTTGTATAAATGAAATTTATATTAGCGGACCTATAAACAATATATACTATTTTTACGATCAATTTATAGAATTACATAACTCTGCCGACGAAACTCTTTATTTAGACGGATATATAATAGCTAGGCTTTCAAGCAATAGAGAAGGGAAAGGTCCTGGCGCCGACGAAGGCAATGATAAGGATATTGACGGCGTTACATTTATATTTAAATTTCCAGGCAAACCTGGAGAAAAAAAAATTCCAATTCTCTCTAAACAATTTGTAGTTATTGCTTCGAACGCAATCGATCACACTAAATATGTCGATAAGAGCGTCGATTTATCTCGAGCTGATTTTGAGTTTTATAATCAATATTCTACAAACGATATAGATAATCCAAACGTTCCTAATTTAATTAATTTAAGAAGCGACACTCAATCCGATTTTTATTTGAATTTATTGTCAGACGTTTTAATACTTACAAATGGCATTGATAGCGTATGGACAGATGGCTTAGATATTTATACAATTATAGATGGAGTTCAATACTTAAATAGTTTAAATTCCATTAAAACTTTGGATAATCGAATCGATCGCGGCTTTATTTTAAGTCCTCCGCGTTATAGCGGCAAATCGATGCAAAGAATTTCGCCAGGATATGATTCTGATAATTCAAGCGTCGATTGGGAAATTATTTCAAAACCAACGCCAGGCTTTTTCAAATGAAAAAGTTTAACTCAGATTTTGAAATTGAAAATCTAAAAATAGTTAAATCTAAATTAATTATAAATTTAACGATTGCTTTTCCATCAAACGCTTTTTCAATTTTTATTTTCGAAAATCATATAAAAAGAGATTTAGTATTCAATTTTATAATTGATTCTTTTAACAGCAACTCTAAAAATTTAAAGTTTTTTGGAAACTATCCTTTTGAAATTAAGCTAAAAAATTCTAATTTATATTTTATCGGACAAAAATCTGGATTATATAATTTTTTTAATTTAATTCAATTGGAAGAATATCTTAAAAAAAAATATGCCAATTGGAATAGTTTAGCTTTTTATGAAATGATATCTTCTTTGAAACTTAAACCTTATGACAAAATCTCTTCCTTAAAGAACTGGCAAAAATTTTTAATTGAGACGGCGATTATTTTCTCTTCGCAAACTAAAGCGGCTTTAATTCATACAAATGATTTTATAAACGATATTTCATTTGTTTTTTTTGAAGATTATATTAAATTTTGTCGTCAAAATTATAATTGCAGTTTTATTTTTTTTGATTATAAAAGAGATTCAAAACTTCTTAAAATTATCGATTACATCGTTTTAGAAAAAAATGGAAATATTGTTTGCTCCGACTTTCATCGCAATATCCTAAACGATTTCCTTAAAGTTGAAATATTAAATATTGACGAATCGACAAAAAAACTTTTAGAAACAAAAGGACGCTTAAAAATAATTGGAAATACATTATATTTTATTGGCAAAATCTCTTTAGATAAATTATTTGAATTGTTAAAACAAAACAACGAAAATGTTCTCGTATATAAAAAAGAAATTTCACTCGACGAAATTATCGAATTTTATTACAAATAATTTCTATAGAAGCATTACAAAACTGCATGTAGAGCATGTTATTTTCAAAGAGATAATAAAGCTATTCCCGCTTTTTCTTGCGATAATAATTTTTAATCTTTTTATATTATTTTTAGGCTATTTAGCCATAAGAGACATCTACTATACTAAAGGCTTTTATGGCGTTTATTTGTTTTTGTTTGTTTTTAATTTGATTAATAAGTTTTTGTACTTTTATTCGCTCCTTATTGGTTTAATTGTTTCATTTTATCAATTCATATTTGAAAAAAAAAAAATTTATTTAACGATTTTGGCATTTAAAGAGCTTATCACTTATTTATTTTTTCATTACATAATAGGAGCTTCTCTAATAATATTTTTTTATTTTATTTTTGTCGTAAATGTTATAGCTATTTTTAGTTTATTGTTGCCTTTAAAAAATTTCTTAATTGCTTTAAACTGTAACGCTTTTTTAATATTCATATTTTTTGCTTTAACAATTTATATAACATTTTCATCGATTATTTTATTTTTGCCGCAAGATAAGTTTAAACTAATAAATTATTTTATAAACGCATTCGCATTAACTGTCGCTTTTATTGTTTTAGTTGTCTTCAAAGAAAGAGTTAATTTAAGTTTTTTTATTTTTTTTATATTGATATTTTTTTCTTTGCTTTTCAACTTTAAATCAAACGCTAAGACAATTGCTCTTTCTTTTTCATTAATAATTATTGTTTTATTCTTTTCCAATTCCAAGTCATTTAAAAACAGCGATGAATATAAAAATTCTACCGATTTTTCTATTGAATTTATATATGATAAAAAAAATTATGCTTTCTATTACAAAAAAGAAGATATAGAATCCAATCGCGAAACTTTTTATAATGAAAATGGAAAAAAAGTTAGTTTTTTAGATATCATAAAAGTATTTAGAAATAAAATATATATTATCGAAAAAAATGAAAATGATAAAAATTTTTTGTCGAAACTAAATATTATAAATTCTACTAAAATGAATAACATTTATTTAAAACATTTTAATAATTCTTATTATCAACTCGAACAGGGTTTAATATTTCCATTTGAGATTGTTGAAAGATTTGCCACGAAAATTTTAGACACTTCAAAATTTATTCTAGCAAAAGAGTCTCTTGAAATTATTTATAACAATAGAACTTATTATTCAGAGTTATTAAATAACAAACTGAAAAACAAGTTGATTGAAAACAATATTTCTTTTCCAATTAGAACTTTATATGGACAAAAAATACAAGAAAACCGAAACTATTTCTTCAAAGACTATAATAATCGATTATATTTATTATCCTTCGATTCTGAAGAATTTTTATGCAAGCATATAGGCGACGCCGACTCAATAGATCTCGATAAATTTTTATTTTATGAAAAAACCCGCGATAGTTTTTTATCAATAGCACTAGATTTTAACAAAAACATATACGTAATAGAAACTAATTATAAAATAAAAAAAATCATTAATTCAGTATGCTTGCCATTATTATATCAATTAGATATTAAAATTGACTCCGATTCAGTTCAATTATATTTTATTTGCAATAATAAAACGCTGTGTTTTGTTTTTGATAATTATTTTAACCTTATAACAAAAAAAGAAATTATTCTTTAAAAATTAATGATAATAAAAAAGACTATTATTAATTATTTTTTTTTAATAGCATCCCTTTTTATTTATAGCGATTTGTTTTCTAAGGAACAAGATACAAGCTTTTATTTTTTATCCTTTTATGATAATTTTGAAAAACATAGTAGAGACGAATTTTTATTATTTTTTTCGCAAAGAAAAAGACAATATTCAGAAAATCTTATTAGCTTAACTTTTAATCAAGAGAATTTAAATTATTTGAGACAATTTGATTATCATCATAAAATGACATCGTCTTTCAAATATAAACTTATGATTAACGACGTCAATAATTTTTTTTACTTTAAAGGAGCTTATCTTTATGAATTAAGAAAAAAACAAAAATATTTAATAGAATACTCGACGTATGATTTCGCGCCTTTTTATTTTGCAGATACTACGATTGGAACAATTATTTTTGAAAAATATAATTTTGCTTTCGGATACGGACGAAAATTCGACAACATTGCATTCGCCGCCGCGATTGATTATTCAGCAATCGACGGAATGAAAAAAAAATATTCTTTTTCTATCAGCTCAGGCAGAGAAATAAACCTAAATTCGGAGTTAGTTTGCAATTTAGACGAATGTCAAATTCATTTTTTTTATCATTATAAAGATTATGTAGAAAATATCAATACTAAAGATAGAAATTTAGTTTCAGTTGAAAACAAACTTTATCGCGGAAGCAGATATTTTTTAACATTTAGAGGACAAAATAATTACTATAAAAATAGAAGCATGGCCTCAAGCTTTGTTTCCGAATTTCATGCGAATAATTTTATCTCCTTACAACATAATATCATATTTGCTTATACTATAGAAAAATTATATTCAATAATTCCAAATCAAAATTTTATAGAATACAATGACGGAATAGCTTGTATTCAAAAATATAGTTTTATATATAAAAATAATTATAATCTCTTTGATAATCTTGATCTAGAACTTATAATCAATGAAAACAAAATAAAAAGTTGGTCGTCCATAAATTTAAATGAAAAAATTAAAGTCGCTATACTTGAGCAAAATTTTAATGAAAGAAATTTTGGAATAATCTTATCTTCAATTTTTAATAAAATTTCTAAAGTTAACATACAAGGCGGTTTTTCATATGCAAATATCGATTCATTTTATTACATAAACTCAATTTTGATGAACTATAAGGAACCATCTATTTATTTGTCGACAAATTTAGAATATAATTTTACTCAAAATATTGTAGGTTATTTATTGTTAAAATACGACAATATTAAAAATGACTTTTATAATTTCCTCAAGCGAAATTGGAGTTTAGAAATAATTTTCGGTTGTCTAAAAAATTTAGAATCAAAAAAAAACATTGACTTTACAATTATATATAATTACATTAAAATTAATGATAAAAGAAAAATTGACAAAATAAGTTTAATGTTGCTATATTATTACTAAAATCAAACAAAATAAATTTATATATATGAGAATCAATAAAATTTTACTCTTTTATTTAATTTTTTTTTAAGCTTATCAATAAAATATTCTGTATATTTTGCTCAAACCTTTTGGACCCAAGCCGTTAATCCTCAAATTGGGGAAATTTATTCAATGCAATTTATAAATTCAGACGTAGGTTTTATAGCTCACAACGAGGGTATTTCAAAAACTACCGATGGAGGACAAACCTGGAATAAAATAAATTTAGCGACAAACTCATTTGCAACTTATTTTTCGATTTACGCGTTGAACGAAGATAAAATATTAGCAGGGGGTGATAGTTTATTTTACACCGAAGATTGCGGAGAAAGTTGGCAAAAAATTAATTTGCAAAACTTAAATGGAAAAATTAAAAAGATTATGCTTATAAATGATTCGTCATATATTATTTTAGTTACAAAATCAAACTACGGACAAATATATAAAGGTTCGACTATTAATAATAATTGGAATTTAGTTTTTGAATTGACAAACAAAGATATTTATGATTTCGATTTTTATAACAGCGTAGGAATTTTAGTTGGAAAAGATAAAAGCGTAATTTATCGCTCCACAAATTATGGTCAAAATTGGATACAAAGTTCAGAGCCTAATTTAATTTATGCTAATTATACAAGAACTAATATTAGAACCGTAAAATTTGTCAATGAAAATTTAATTTATGCTGCAGGATGGGGAAGTTATGTTGGCTATCAAAAAACAATCATAATAAATTCGACAGATGGAGGTCTTACCTGGCAACAGGTTGATTTAGATGAAAATAATTCCACATATTCAAATATATATGCTTCAATAGTATTAAACGACGGAAAATGTTTATTAGGCGGAGGTTTTTTCTTACGACGGCTCAATAATGTTATTAAAAAAAGACGCCATTAATAATTTTAACAAAATTAAATTATTTTTTGGATTTACAATTAATTGTTTTGCTAAAGTTAATAATTTTATTTATGCCGCAGGAGATAATGGAGCAATAATAAAATCTGTCGACGAAGCGGAAAACTGGCAATTGATAAGCAAAAGTTTAAATGTATCTTTTTATGACATTGAAATTAAAGGAAATAATATTTATTTAGGCGGATTTAATGGCTCATTTGCTAAATCTACCGATAATGGAAATACGTGGCAATATAGCTATGTTTCAAATTCAATTAATAGCTCTCGAGTCAATTCTCTCTTTTTCTTAAATGAAAATATTGGATATGCCGCAAAATCTTTTGGCGGATTGAGCAAAACGACAAACGGCGGTTTAAATTGGTTTTCAGTCTTAAAAGATACTGTTTTACTTACGGCATCTAATGAATCTGTTTATTTCGTTAATGATAGTTTAGGATTTGTAGTTGGAAGATTGCAAAATAATTATGATATAATTTACAAAACGACAAATGCCGGTTTAACCTGGACAAAAAAAGAAAAATTATTTTCAAAAAATATAAACTCAATAATTTTTTTCAACGATTATGAAGGAATTGTTGTCGGTTCAAGTTCCTTAATAGCTTACACTACAAACCAGGGAGAAACTTGGATAATTTCGGATCTGCCGCCTTCGTTTCCAAATACAATTTTTGTTAATTCATCTAAAGTTAATGACAGCGTTGCAATCGCAATTGGGGGATCTTATATTTTAATAAGTTACGATAAAGGAAAAAACTGGAACATTATTAGCTCCATTCAAGGATACACTTTGCAAAAAGCGAAATTTTTTAACGATTCAATCGCTTATCTATGCGGTTATAAAATTGAAAGCGGATTGTCTAGTTCTGTAGTTTTTATGTCAAACGATGGAGGAAAAAATTGGGAAAACATATTCCCTTCGAATTTTAATTCAGGTACTTTTCAGGCTTACGCATTAAATGTTAATACAAATGGCGAGGTTTTTTTAACAGGTTCCAAAGGTTTAATTTTTATAATGAGAAATACATTAACTGCAGAAAAATCAACAAATAAACAAAAAAACTTTAATTTATTTCCAAATTATCCAAATCCATTCAACTCAACAACAAAAATTTCTTTTTATTTGCCGGAACCTGATTATGTAATTATAAAAATTTTTGATATTTTAGGTAAAAATGTTTACAATTCAAAAAAATATTATACGGCAGGAATCAATATTTTAGAATTCAATGCGGACGAATATAAACTCAAAAGCGGAGTATATATATATATTATTGAATATCAAGATAATATAAAATTACAAAAAATGTTATTTTTAAAGTAAAAAAAGTAAAATTTTTCTTGACAAGTTATAATAATTTTAGTATAATTTAGATGAAATTTATGAATAGTTGTGAATAATTATTAAAATAAATATAAGATATTGCAAAATAATAAAATATAAAAGTGGGAGCAATTAAACTTTTTAAAATATTTTTCGAGTATAATATGGCAATAAAGGAAGGAGGATAAAAAATGAAAAAAATATTAATCATAACAGCGATAATGAGTTTAATTTTCGCCATCACGCATTTGTATGCGCGATATGATGGCGTAAAGAAAATTCAACAAGACGAATATTTAGATTTTGCTGAAGAAATGCCAGCTCCCGTAGACGGGTGGGAAGCTGTTTACAAAAATATTAAAGTTCCTGATATGGCAAAAAGAATGAATGTAAAAGGAAAAGTTTTTTTAATGTTATATGTCAATGAAGAAGGAGACATTGACGATATAAAAGTAATCAAAGGTATAGGAGCGGGCTGCGACGAAGCCGCTGTTGAGGCATTTAAAAACGTTAAATTTAATCCCGGCAAAAGCGGCGGCGTTTATGTAAAAACTAAATTATCTATTCCAGTTATATTTAAATAAAATTAAGAAAACTAAAAATTAATGAGTACAACTTCTCATATTGGAAGGGTCATAAAATGAAAAAGATACTGATAATCGGATTTGTTTTAATGCCTCTGCTACTAAAAGCAGACGATTATAAAAAGCAAAATAGCGTTCAAGAAGAACAATATGTTGATTTTGCTGAAACTATGCCCGAACCTATAGGCGGACTTGAAACAATTTATAAAAATATTAAATATCCTGATATGGCAAGAAAAGCTGGAATACAAGGAAGAGTATATGCAATAGTTTTTGTCAACGAAGAAGGCGAAGTTGAAGACGTTAAAGTACTCAAAGGGATAGGCGGCGGTTGCGATGAAGCTGCAATTAATGGTATAAAAAAATCAAAATTTAAACCTGGCTCTAATGGCGGCATTCCTGTTAAAGTTAAGTTGAGTATACCAATTGTATTTAAATTATAATCAAATTTATAATTAAGGTAATTACATAACATTTTTTATAACGAGAGGTAAAAAAATTAACTCTTTAAGAGTTAATTTTGCTTAATGGAGGCGCAATTTCCCGTGTGAATTTTTTTTATTATTTTAAAGAAACAAAAAAGAGGAAATTGTGCTTCAGAAGATAAAAAACCTAAAATTCGTCAGAAAAATTCAAGCTGGATTTTTAGTTCTTGGTTTTTTAGCAGGTTTAATTGCTTTTATAGCATATCTTCAAATAAATAATTTGTCAAATATACAAACTTCTACATTTAATGATTACATTAATCCCAACTTAAAAATTCAACATATCTATCAAACGCTACTCAGAATACAGTTTTTAATGTTGAAATTTTCAATGGAAGAATTTTCAAACCAATTTCAAGAAAATTTTAAGCAATATACAGAATATCGAAAGGAAATAGATAGTTCTATAGTCTTTTTAGAATCGCTAAACCTATCAGAAGAAGATAAAACAAATATTGAAAAAGTAAAAAGCATTTGGAAAGAGTATACAGGTTTAGTGGCAGCTGCGGTAATAAGCGCGTCCCGATCTGGTTTTTATGATATGGCTTCAGATATTGTGACAACAAAAGGCGAAGAAGTTGGAAAAAAAATAAATTTAATTTTTGGCGAAGTGTTGGAAAATCTAGAAAAAAGAGCCGATAATATTCAAATCAAAACCAAAGATAGTATTTACTCGGCTTTTTTTTATATTTTTATTGCTATTGGACTAGCTTTAGTAGTCGTAATATTTAGTATTTTTTATTTAGCTCCGGCCATTACAAAGCCTTTAGAAGATTTAAAAAAAGTAGTAATTCAGTTATCAGATGGCGATTATTCAGTAAATTTCAACTATAAATCTCAGGATGAAATTGGCGAGTTATCAAAACTTTTTAATAAAATGATTGAATCTCAACGACAAAAAATTAAAGCTGCTGAAAATATATCAAACGGCATATTTAATAAGGTTGAATTATCATCGAATAGAGACGCTTTGGCTATTTCTATCAATAAGGAAATTGAAATACTCGAAATGTTATTATCTGAAGCAAAAGATTTAATTGAATCAAATAAAAAAGGAAATCTAAATAAAAGAGCCGATTCTACGAAATTTAGCGGCAGTTGGAAATTGTTAATTGAAGGAATGAACTCGATTATCGATAATGCTATCAATCCAATAAAAGAAGCTCAAAAAATTCTTGAAGTTATGGCAAATAAAGATTTTACAAAAAAAATATCAGGAAAATACGAAGGAGAACACCAAAAAATTATTGATAGCGTTAATGTAGTTATAGATTCTATGAATGAAGCTTTGAAACAAGTTTTATCAAGTTCGCAATCAGTAGCGAGCGCGTCGAATGAGATTTCAGCAAGCGCCGAGGAAATGAGCATCGGAGCATCACAGCAAAATCAACAAACTGCCGAAATTGTCAATTCTGTCGAACAGATGACAAAAACCATTTTTGACAGCGCTAAAAATGTTTCTTTAGCTGCCGAGAATTCTAAAATGGCAAGCGAAAGCGCTAAAAAAGGAAGCTTAAAAGTAGAAGCAACTAAAAAAGGAATTGAAAAAATTGTACAATCATCTGAAGAAACAAGTAAAATTATTGGTTCTTTAAGCAAGAAAACTGAACAAATAGGACAAATAACTCAAGTAATAGACGATATCGCCGATCAAACAAATTTGTTAGCTTTAAATGCCGCTATCGAAGCGGCAAGAGCTGGAGAGCAGGGCAGAGGATTCGCAGTTGTCGCCGACGAAGTTAGAAAATTAGCCGAACGAACAACTAAAGCTACTAAAGAAATTGCCGACACTATTCGCTCGATACAAAGCGAAGCTAAACTTGCCGATAAAGCGATGCAAGAGGCTAAATTAGCCGTTGAAGAAGGCAAAAAATTGACAGATGAAGTAGCTTTAGTATTAAATGAAATTTTAGAAGGCGCAAATAAAGTTAGCTCTTTAGTTGAACAAGTGGCTGCGGCTAGCGAACAACAATCGGCAGCGGCGGAAGAAATAAGCAAAAATATTGAAAGTATTAGTCATATTACCCAGGAAAATGCCGCTGGCATATCTCAAATAGCAAGAGCTGCGGAAGATTTGAATAAACTTACTATGAAATTGCAAGAATTGGTTTCAAACTTTAAAATTATATCGTAAATATTTATTTATTTTTTTTATTAAGCGCCTTTTTTTATTTTTGAAAGGCGCTTTTTTATTTTAAAGGTAATGATGAGAAAGATTTATTTCTTTTTTGTTTTTTTATTTTTTTTTGCCTTATTGTTTTTATTTTTTTTTAGCTTTTCAAAATCTAGTTTGCCGGAATATAATGGTAGAATTAAATCTACATTAATTTCTACAAATGTAAATATATATATAGATAATTTTGGCATTCCACATATTGTAGCATCAAATGATAACGACGCTGCGTTTGCTTTAGGTTTTGTTCACGCTCAAGAACGACTCTTTCAAATGGATCTTATGAGAAGATTAGCTAAAGGCAAATTAAGCGAAGTTTTTGGAGAAGAAACTTTAGAGTTCGATCTTTTATTCAAAACTTTTGATTTAAATAACGCCGCTTATAATGAAATCAAAGATTTAGATGAAAATATATTGAAATTTTTATCTTCATATATAAACGGAGTAAATTTTTTTATAGACAACTTCAAACATAAATATCCTTTAGAATTTTCTCTTCTTGATTATAAACCAGAAAAATGGTCGATTATTGATATTGCGCTTATTTCAAAATTATTAGCCTGGCAATTGAATATGAGCATGTGGGCAGACGTGGCATTTGCAAATATTTTTCGAGAAAGAGGAGAAGAAATATGTAGATATTTAATTCCTGCTATATCCGAACAAAACGTTCCGATAATAAAAAATCAATCGCTTAAATTTGATAAATATCATACCGCATTTATTGAAGTTAATAAAAGATTAAAAGAATTCTTAAACTACAACGGTTTTCAGATTGGCTCTAATAATTGGGCTGTCTCTTCAAAAAAAAGTTTAAGCGGAAAACCTATTATTGCAAACGATCCTCATCTTCCACTGCAAGTTCCATCGTTTTGGTTTATTTCTAATATTTATACAAACAATTTTGAAATTAGCGGCGTCACTATTCCAGGAACTCCATTTATAATTGTTGGAACAAATAAAAAAATTGCGTGGACAGTAACTAATGTTATGCTTGACGATTGCGATTTTTATGTTGAGATTCTCGATTCTACGTTTACAAAATATAAAGTAGACGGAACTTATAGGAAATTAGAATTAAAGCAAGACACAATATATGTTAAAAATAAAACTCCTAGAATTATTATAATAAAAAAAACTCATCGCGGACCAATTCTTTCCGACGTACATCCTTATAAAATACTTGCAAAAGATATAGTGTTAAATCGTTATGCTTTAAGCATGAGATGGACCGCATTGGAAAAAGGGGGTAATATAAAGGCATATTATTTAATAAATAGAGCTTCAAATTGGGATGAATTTAAGAAAGCTTTGAGCTATTATTCTGCCCCAGCTCAAAATTTTGTGTATGCAGATTCGTCTGGAAATATCGGATATATTTGCGGAGGCGCTTTGCCTCAAAGAAGATATTTATCAAAATATTCTTTTTACGATGGATCAAAAAGCGAGCAAGATTGGATAACAATAAGTTCGAATGAATATAATCCAATTTTATTTAATCCAGAATCAAATTTTATCGCTACTGCTAATAATAAAGTTATCGATAACGAGGATTTTTATATTGGCAACCTTTGGGAACCTAAAAATAGAGCTGAAAGAATAAATAGTTTGTTGAAAATCAAAGAAAAACTTACAATCGAAGATTTTTTTTCAATTCAATCCGATTTATATTCCAGTTATCCATTTGAAATTTTGCGTCATTTGTTTGAGGAAATTGACAAATACGAAATTAAAGACGAACAAATTAAAACAACTTTAAGAATTTTAAAAAACTGGGATGGAAATTACGACAAAAATTTGCAAGCTCCTTTAATATTTGAAGTTTTTTTAAATAAATTATTAAGAAATATAATTTATGACGAGTTAGGCGAAACTTTATTTTATGAATATGTTTTTATAACTAACATTCCTTTGAGAACTTTGCCTCAAATATTGAATGACGCAAATTGTTTCTTATATGACAACATTAATACTGCTGAAAAGGAAAATAAAGAAAAAATAATAATTCAAAGTTTTATTGAAACAGTCAACGAATTAACAAATAAGTATGGAAAAGATATATCAAATTGGCAATGGAAAAATGAATCTTTTATAAATTTACGTCATTTTTTTGCTGGAAAAAATTTAATTCTTGATTTTTTTATTAATATTGGAAAATTTCCCGTAGGAGGTTCTGCTACTACGGTATCAAAAGGGGAATATTCATTAAACGATCCTTACAAGATAATTGTAGCTCCAAGTTTCAGATTTGTTTATGATTTTGAAACTCCTTCAAAAGTTTATATTATTTTGCCAACTGGACAATCTGGGCATTTCTTATCAAAAAATTACGGCAATATGACAGAATTATTTTTTCAGAATAAATATTTGATAATAAATTTTAATGAATCTGAAGCAATAAAATTAGAGAACAAATTTTTTATAATAAAACAAGATTGATTAAAGTAAATAATATAATAATAAATTTTGCTTTCAAGTCGCGAACATTACTATACAATTTGAATTTACAAAAAATTTCAACGCTATATATTTAATTATTATAAAATTTACAATTTTAATAAGAGAATGAAAAATTTGATTTTTTTATAAATTTTATACTGAGGAAAGTTATTAGAGATATTGTGGAGATAAGGGGAGTCGAACCCCTGACCTCTTGAATGCCATTCAAGCGCTCTCCCAACTGAGCTATATCCCCACAAAATTTAATGAATTAGATGAAAAATAATAAAAAATATTATAATTGTCAAATTAAAATAAAAATGATAAATTAAAAATATTTTTTTAAACTAAATTGATTTAATAATTAAAGAAATATCTCTATGTATTGGAATTATTGTTTAAAAATCGCTATCTTTTAACTTTAAAAATAAATTATTTTTTATTGATATGAAAAAACGAGTATTAAGCGGAATGAGGCCGACAGGCAAGTTGCATTTGGGGCATTATGTGGGAGCGTTGGAAAATTGGATTCAATTGCAAAATGAATATGAAAGTTTTTTTCTTATAGCCGATTATCATATTTTAACCACAAATTTAGACACAAGCGAAGCTTATAAAAATACAATAGAAATGGCAATTGATTGGCTTGCTTGCGGTTTAAATCCAGAAAAGAGTCCTTTTTTTAGACAATCGCAAATAAAAGAGCACACAGAACTGCATTTAATTTTTTCAATGCTAATTACAGTAGCTCGATTGGAAAGAAATCCTTCTGTAAAAGAACAAGCAAAGCAGTTAAATATTGAAGAAAAGAATATATCTTACGGTCATTTAGGTTATCCAGTATTGCAAGCTGCTGATATATTATTGTATAAGGGAGAAGTTGTGCCCGTAGGAGAAGATCAAGCGCCGCATGTTGAAATAACTCGGGAAATAGCTCGAAGATTTAATAATCAATATAGTCCAATATTTCCAGAACCAATGCCTTTGCTTACTCAGTTTAGCAGATTTGGAGGATTGGACGGCTCCGCAAAGATGAGCAAATCGTTAAACAATACAATTTTACTATCAGACGACGTAGAGACTGTAAAAAATAAATTGAGAAAAGCAGTTACCGATCCGCAAAAAATTAGAAAAAATGATCCTGGAAGACCTGAAGTTTGCGTAATTTTTAGTTATCATAAAAAATTTAATAATGAAAATTTAAATGAAATAGAATCTGGATGTCGAACAGGCAGTTTAGGTTGCGTTGAGTGTAAGTTAAAATGCTCAAATTCAATTTCATCTTTCTTGCAGCCAATAATTGAGAAAAGAAAACATTATGAAAACAAACTTTCAGAAGTTAGAGAAATAATTTTAGAAGGAGAAAATAAAGCAAGAGAAATCGCTCGGAAAACTATGTTAGAAGTAAGAGAAGCAATGAGGTTAGGATAAATTGATTAAAGTAAAATTAACAACCTTTGAAGGTCCGTTAGATCTTTTGCTTTTTTTCATTAAAAGAGATGAAATAAACATTTACGACATACCTATTCAAAAAATTACAAAAGAATTCATAGAGTATTTACATTATATTCAGCAGTTAGACTTAGAAATAGCCGGCGACTTTATTTTAATGGCGTCGACTTTAATGCAAATTAAAGTAAGAATGTTATTGCCAAGAGAAGTAGACGAAAAGGGAGAGGAAATCGATCCAAGAGCGGATCTTGTGAAGGCTTTGCTTGAATATATGAGATATAAAGAAGTCGCGGAGGAATTTTCGTTTTTAGAATCCAATATGTTGAAATTGTCTTATCGAGGAAATTTTGATTATGATCCTAAAGAAGAACCTCAAGAATTATCTAAGTTATTAAAAAATATTAGCATATACGATATAGCGAAAGCATTTAAGAGAGCTATCGATAACGCGCCAAAAGAAGTATATCATGAAATTAAGAAACCGCCCGTAACGATTGACGATCAAATGAATTTCTTGCTTTCTTTTTTTGATTATAACGTAAAAAAAATTCATTTTTTAGACATAGTTCCAAAAATAAAAGAGAAGATAGTATTTGTAGTGACTTTTATAGCATTGTTAGAGCTAGTTAAAATGGGTAAATTGGGGCTTAAAGAATCTGAAAATTTTAACGATTTTGAAATATACATTATAGAAAATGGAGAGAATTTATTATTCTGTAATTGAATCGCTAATATTTGCTTCAGACGAACCGATATCAGCCGCAGAAATTTTAAAAGTTATAATTGAAATCGACGGCAAAAAAGAAGATATTGAAACATCAGATATTGAAAAAGCTATTTTGGAATTAAATGATTCTTATAAGAAAAACGATAATGGTTTTTTTATTTTAAAGGCCGCTGGCGGTTATGTTTATGCTACAAGATATGAAAATGCAAAATATATTGGTTATCTATCTTCGGAAAAAAGCAAAAAAAGATTAAGTCAAGCGGCTCTTGAAACTTTAGCAATTATCGCTTATAAACAACCTATTACAAAACCAGAAATAGAACAAATTAGAGGAGTTAATTGCGATTATATCATTAATACATTGCTTGAAAAAAACTTGATAGCTATAAGCGGCAGAAGCGAAAGCGTGGGAAGACCATTGTTATATTCGACAACAAAAGAATTTTTAAGATATTTCGGATTGAACGATTTAAGCGAATTGCCTAAACCAAGAGAAATAGAAGAAATTATGCAAGATGAAAAATTTCAAGAACAAAAAAGAAAAATTTTAATGAATGTAATTGAAGAATTGATAGAAGAAAAAGACGATAACGAAGACGAAAATGAAATATCAAGAAATTATGCGGAAAAAATAAGCGATTTAGAATTGATCGAAACCGAAAATAATGGCAATGAGCAAATAGAGGAATCTAGTAAAACTCAAAATGAAATTAATCTTGACAATTTTGAAATGGATAATCAATTAACTTAAAGCTTAAATAAAAATATTTTTTTATGTCAAAAACTAGATTAAATAGATTTATAGCCGAATGCGGCGTTTGTTCGAGAAGAGAAGCGGATAATTATATTAAAGAAGGAAGAGTCGAGGTAAATGGAGTAATTCAAAAAGATTTTTTTATAGATATTGATCCTGAAAAAGATATTGTAAAAGTCGACGGCGAAAAAATTAAACCTCAAAGGAAAGTTTATATTTTGATGAATAAACCAAAAGGTTTTGTTTGTACTTTGTCAGATGAAAAAAATAGACCAAAAATTACAGATTTAATTAAAACAAACATAAGAGTATATCCTGTTGGAAGATTAGATTTTAATACTACTGGAGCCCTGATCTTAACAAACGATGGAGACTTTGCAAATTTTTTATTGAGTCCTAAGAATAAAATACCTCGCGTATATATAACAAAATTGAATCGACCTCTTCAGGAGGAAGATAAGGAGAGATTGAAAAAAGGGATAATTTTGGATGGAAGAAAAAGCAAGTTTGAAGATATTTACTTTAAAAGCTCCAAAAAATTAAATTATCCAATCGTAATAGCTTCGGAGGGAAGAAATCATTTTGTAAAAAATATGTTTAAAGCTTTGGGTTATTTCGTAGAAGAATTGCATAGAGAAAGCTTTGCAAATTTAAATGTAAACGAATTGCCATTAGGCAAATGGAGATATTTGAGTTTGGATGAAGTTGAAAAGATTTACAAATTTTTCGGAAGCGACAAATATGACAAAAAATCAATTACTAAAAAATAAAATTTACTAAAAGGTTTTTTATGTTGTTAAGTATGACAGGATATGGAAAAAGCAAAGCAAAGACTTCAAAGGGAGAATTTTTAATTGAAATAAAAAGTTATAATTTCCGTTTTTTAGACGTCAGTATTAAAGCTCCTAAATTTCTTTTGAGCAAAGAATTTGAAATAAGGGAACTTTGCAAAGAATATTTGCATAGAGGGAAAGTATATTTGTCAGTGGAAACAAATTCCGAATTTTCATCAAATACTGATTTTGATTTTGATTTTGAAAAAGCAAAATATGTGTCTGAAAAATTAAAAGAGTTGAAAAATGTCGCAAATTATAAATCTAAAATAAAGTTAAGAGATTTATTGTATTTTTCAACTTATTATATAACTGACAATTCAGAGATAAACGAAGAAGATTTTTTAACGATAAAAGATGGCATTGCTTCAGCTTTGTTAGATTTAAATGAAATGAGAAAAAACGAAGGAGAAAAACTTAAAACAGATTTATCAGAAAGAATTAAAGCAATTAAGGAAAAAATTGAAGTTATTCAAACGTTAAACGCAAACCTTGCAAAAGAATATTTCGAAAAATTAAAAGAAAGAACTTTTAAATTAACAGAAGAAATTGCTCAGATAAGTCCTGAAAGAT